>Ga0209488_10001051_pt1 | contig 23481 bp, 30 predicted proteins | sample Rivendell_Oct201_8_FD_188349 | JGI IMG/M metagenome (GOLD analysis project Ga0209488, IMG submission 188349) | Vadose zone soil microbial communities from the Eel River Critical Zone Observatory, Northern California, USA -... | ecosystem: Environmental > Terrestrial > Soil > Vadose zone >...
TGTCGCGCTCTCCCTCAGCTGGCGTCCGGACAAGCCCCGGCTCGATTTCGCCCTGGCTGTCGCCGCATCACTGGTGCTCAGCCCGCACCAGAACCTCCACGACCTCGCACTTTTAGTCATTCCGGGCTTTGCGCTCGCGGATCTCGCCCTGGCCGGCCAGGTCCGCTGGCCCCGCGCGGCCGCGGCGGTGCTCGTGGTCGCCTATGCGGCTATCAACCTGACCCTCGCGATCAACCTGTGGTCGGCCGCCCTTGGCGCCCTGTTGGTGGCTGCTTACCTCACCGTCGAGCGGATGGCCGTTCGGCCCGATCCCATCCCGCTGGGCGACCTGACCTGGAGCGGCCCTCGTCCGCGGCGAGTCATCGTGCTGCCGGCCTATCGCGCGGCCAAGACCCTGGTCGAGGTCGTCGGCGACATCCCCCAGGGCCACGCCGACCGGATCCTGCTGGTCGACGACGCCAGCGCCGACGCGACCGTGAGCGTAGCCACCGCGCTGCGGCTGGACGTGATCCGCCACAAACGAAACCTCGGGTACGGCGGGAACCAGAAGACCTGCTACCGGCAGGCGCTCGAGATGGGCGCAGACGTGGTGGTCATGCTCCACCCCGACGGCCAGTACGACCCGGCCATCATCCCCAACCTCTGCAAGGTCATCGAGGATGGAGACGCCGACATCGTGCTCGGCTCGCGCTGGCTCGGCCTCGACCCGGCGAAGGCCGGAATGCCGTGGTGGAAGCGCATCGGCAATCGTTTTCTGACCTCGGCCGAGAACCGCGTCCTCGGGCTTAACCTTTCCGAGTACCACACCGGCTATCGCGCCTACTCGCGGCGCTTCCTCGAGGCGATCCCGTTTCTCGAGAACAGCAACGACTTCGTCTTCGACACCCAGGTGCTCATCCAGGCCGCCGCTTTTGGATTCAAGATCGGCGAGGTTCCCGCGATCGGGAAGTATCACGAGGACGCGAGCTCGATCAGCTTCAGCACCTCGACGGTGTACGGGCTCAAAACGCTGGCGGCGCTGATCAGGTACGTAACGCATCGCGCCGGCTTCAGATGCTCGTGGCTGACGCCCGGTTCAAATGCCCACGAACAATCGCTTGCGGTAGGCCAGGTAGCCCACGACAGCTAGGTTCAGCACGAGAGCGCCGGCTTTGAAAAGCGTCACATGCCGGATGACCTCGTAAAGCTCATAGGGAATCAGCAAGCCGGTCGCGATCACGGTCAGGTACTCCGCCCAGCGCCGCCGCATCGCAAGCCCAACACCTTCGGTGCCTTCGAGCAGGGCGTATGCGATGGCGGCGATCGCAACCACGTTGACGTGGCTGAAATTTCCGATGTAGACCAGCACGCGCAGGAGCAGCTGCACGATGAGGCTGTGCCCGGCCGAGAGGTTCAGCTCGTCCTGGGCGTTCTCCGCCCACGTCGCCAGCCAGCCTCTTTCTCCGGCCACGATGAGGCCGACGGCGAGCGCGATGAGGACGATCGCCTTGACGATGCGCTCGACGATGATGACCTTGATAAAGGAGTCGTGCTCGCCGCCCATTCGTCCGAGCTCCGCCCACAGGCGGCGGAGGTAGTGCGGCCGATCAGACCGAGTGTTCGCGGTGCTCCCGGAACAGCATCACTCTGCAGTTGGCGTTCTTCAGCACGTACGGCACCGTCTTGCCCATGTTGAACTCGCCGAACCTCCGCTTGTAGGGCAGTCCCATCACGATCAGGTCCGCACCCCACTCGACCGCCTCGTCGACTAGCGCCGGGCCGGTGTCACGCGCCTGGACCAGCTCGGTTTCGACGGCAAGCTGAGACTGTGCAGCCAGCTGCTCCACCTCGTCGAGAATCTTCTCGCCGCGCTCGACCACCTCGTCGAGCACCGCTCCAAGGGGCAGCGACCGGTTCACCTCGATGATGTGCACGCCATACAGCTTTCCGCCGTGCGTATCGGTCATCCGGCAGGCCAGCCGCACGGTCTCAGCGTCGATGGCCTGGCCGCCCACGGCGACAAGCACCTTCTTCGAAGTCGGCGAATGTGAGTGATCGGCCATCAGTGCTGCGGACCGCGGCGGATCCGCCGTACCAAAACGTACGCCGCGAAGCTCCAGGCGATGATTACGGTGGCGATGGCGATGCCCCGCGACCCAGGGTCGATCAAGGGGTGACCGGACAGGTAGACCAACACCCACAGGCCGAGTCCGACCGCCATCACACCCATGAACGTGAAAGGAAACCGCAAGCGTTCCAAATCCTAACAACCCCAGCCAGAGGCCCCCTGAGGGCCTCCCTATAATCAACCAGCCTTGAAGCTGCTGATCGTGGGGTGTGGGCGGGTCGGCTCGCAGATCGCCGCCGACATGGACCGGTCCGGCCACCAGGTGGTCATCATCGACCGCGACCCGAACCAGTTTTCCCGAGCCGCCTCCCGGGGTGTCCTGACGACCGATTTCAAGGGAGACCAGGTGGTCGGCAACGGCACCGACGCCGACGTCCTGCGCCGGGCCGGGATCGAGGACGCCGACGGGTTCGTCGCGGTCACAGAAGGCGACAACCGCAACATCATGGCCGCCCAGGTGGCCATGCACGTTTTCAAGGTGCCGCGGGTCGTCGCCCGGATCTATGACCCGGAGCGCGCCGAGGCTTACGAAAAGCTGGGCCTCCATACGATCTGCCCGACCATCGAGGGCGCCAAGCACATCGAGAAGACTTTGCTGGACAGCAAGTAGGTGTACGTGATCGTAGTCGGAGGCGGAACAGTCGGCTACTACCTGTCTCGCGATCTGCTCGAGCGTGGGCATGAGGTCACTCTCATCGAGAGGGACTCCCGCCGAGCCGACTGGCTCGAGACTCAGCTCGGCAGCATCGTGATGCGTGGCGACGGGTGCGAGGTGAAGTTTCTGTCGCAGACCGGCATCGAACGTGCTGATGCGATGCTGGCGGTCACGGCCGACGATGAGGACAACCTGATTGCGTTGCAGATGGCCAAGAAGCATTTCAAGGTCAAGAAGACCATCGCTCGCGTCAACAATCCATCCAACGTGGAGATCTTCAAGATGCTCGGCGTCGACGACGCCGTGTCGGCCACCGATGTTTTGCTCGGGGCTCTAGAACCACCGATCACGACCTAGACAAAAGAAAAAGGACCGCCCGTTGTGAGGCGGCCCTTTTAAAGAATTCTGATTAGGTTGACTTGCCGATCCTGTAGATCTTGGTGCCGCAGATCGGACATGTGCCCACTGTCGCCGGCTTGCCGTTCTTCATCGTGATCGGCTGTGGGTCCTTCATCTCGACCTTTTTCTTGTCCTTCAAACAATAGCCTTCCATTTGTCACCATCCATTTCATAACGATTCCGAAAACAATCAGCCGCTCGCAGAGTTGGAGCGGTCTTGCCGAAGCTTGCTTATGCGGCCTTACCGATCTTGTAGATCTTGGTGCCGCAATCTGGACATGTTCCAACTGTTGCCGGCTTGCCATTTTTCATGGTGATCGGCTGAGGGTCTTTCATCTCGACCTTTCTCTTGTCCTTCAAGCAGTAGCCTTCCAACTAGTCACCGTCCTTATACGAGATTCCGTTTTCTGGCAGCGGACCCGCCCATTCTAGGGGCCTGACTTTCCCCAATACAACCCCAATTCAAACTGAATTCAGCGTATAGGGCCTCAAACCGCGTCAAAAGCGGCCTTGAAAGGGGCCTCAAAAGCCTGTTTCGCGGGGCCTCCAAAAAGCACGAATCGGACCTCATCAGGCGACCATCCGCCGCGGAACGCATCGCGCACCGCGCTGGCCATGACGCGCGCGCACTCATCCATCGGAAATCCCGCGATGCCCGTGCCAACGGCGGGAACCGCGATGGTGCGCACGCCGTGAATGCGTGCCAGCCGAAACGATTCATCCATCGAAGACTTCAATGACTTCGCTGTTGTGCGTCCACCGAGCGCCATGCTCGCTGCGTGAATCACATGATGTGCAGGCAGGTCGCCCGCGCCAGTGATTGCTGCCTCGCCAACTTTGATTGGGCCGTGTGCATCGCACTCACGCTGTATCGCCGGACCGCCTCGTTTGCGTATCGCGCCCGCGACGCCGGCGCCCAGCACGAGGTCGTTGTTGGCCGCGTTGACGATCGCATCGACGTGCTGCTCGACGAGATCTCCGTCAATGATCACGATTCGCGGCGCAGGGATTCCTCCACCTCCGCCACGCGTTCTTCCAGGTCCTTGCGCGTGGCCTTGGCGATTCCCTTCACGCCCACTGATCCGATGGTGATCGACGCGCACGCCACTCCCCACACCAATGCATCCTGCAGAGCGGCGGGTTCGCCGCCCGTGCTCAACCAGCGTGCGAGCATCCCTCCAGCCAGCGCGTCACCCGCACCGGTCGTGTCAACGATTTCACGATCGGTGAGAGCTGGAACCTTTAGCACGCCGTACTCCGTGTAAGCCGCCAGGCCCATCGGTCCGGCCTTGATGACAAGGCCCTGCAGCCACCACTGCCGCCGGAACTCATCCGGGTCCTTGCCCCCAAGAGCCGCGAACTCTTCCTGGTTGCAAAAGAACCAACCCGCTCTGCGCAACACGTCCCGTGCCTCGGGCGGCCGCGCCTGTACGTAGGACAGCATGGCGTCGGCGGCGAGAAGCCGGACATGGCTCAACATCTCCGTCAGCTCCGCCTGGCGGTCCGGGCGCATCGATCCGACGAACACCCACCCGTCAAAGCCCTCCGGCACCGCGGGTTTCCAGTGGTCGTAGATGCTGTCGCTGCTGCCCAGGTCGACGTTGCGTCCGTGCTCCTGGTGCGCTCGCCACCTGTACGTCGGCGTTTCGAGGATGGCCAGCCCGTCGATGTCGATGCGACGCCCGCTGAATGCCTGTGCAACGCTCTTCGCTCCGTCCACGCCGACTGGGGCGACGACCTTGACGGGCATGATCAAGCTCGCGGCGAGCGCGAAGTAGACCGCGGAGCCACCGAGAGTTTCCTTGACCTTGCCGAACGGTCCGTCGCGCGTGTCGAGAGCCACCGAGCCCGCGACAAGCAGCTCGGCTGGCTTGTCAGGCACGGCGGCCTGTCCCGCTGCTCGAGGTGACGACGTGCCTCGCTTGGCGCAGCTTCTCCAGAAAATCCTGCGGGCCGCTGTATTCCTCCATTTCCATCCAGCTGCGGCCCAGCTCCCTTGCGGAATGCGCGTCCGATCCTGTCGCGCTGACTTTGCCCAGGTCGGCCGCAAAGCGCGCCGCGGCCTGGTTGGAGGCGGGCTCACACCATGCGTTGTAGGTCTCGATGATGTCGATGCGGTCCGCGAGCTCGACCAGGCGCTCGCCCCGAAAATGAGCACGATTCCGGTCGAGCGGGTGCGGCAGGTAGGTGAGCCCGCCCATCCCATGGATCATGTCCATGGCCTCCTCAGGTGGGAGGTATGGCGGGATGCGGCCTGTGATGAACAACCCGATCACCTCACCCTCACGCGTCTTCGCTTCCTCTCCGATGATGGCGAGCACCGGCGCCATCTTGGCCAGGGCGAGCGCCCCTTCAACCGTATTGTGGTCCGTCAACGCGATCCGGTCGAGGCCGCACTCCGCGCAGCGCTGAATCAGCTCATCGAGTGAGCTCTGGCCATCGTGCGAGAAGTGAGAGTGAAGATGAAGGTCGACCCGCACCGCTGGGGTATGACTAAACGGTCGCGGCTTCTCTGAGCATTCGCTCGCGGGCGCGAGCAAACAACGGGATCACCTCAGCCGGACCGCGGTTGTTGCATGCCTGCGTCATCAAGGCCGCCTGCGCGTCATAGATGATCTCCATCACCTGCTCGGGTCGTCGCTCGCGACCCAGGCGCGCGGGCAGCTCTGAGTGCGCGTGACGCAGCACGACCATAAGCCGTGCGACCAGCCACCCGGGAATGAGCCGAACTTCCTGGACGAGGCATTCCTCAACCCAGAACAAAAGCTCATCCGACTCTTGAAGCAGACGCCGCGGTGTCATCATCCGCTGTCTCCTGCGATGCCAGCGCAGGTCACGCGTCTGTTCGTCGATCGTCTCTTGAAGCATCGCCAGAAACCCACTATATCAGCGGCTTGCCGCTGTTCTCGCTCTTGTCGGGTAACACAATGTTCGCCATCCGCCGGCGGCGGGTACGAGATGGACCTGACGGTCGAATGTCCACTCGCGCCACTGCTGGCGAACTCGATAACGCATGACCATCTGCGCCACGTTGCGGTACGTCCGTTGATGTGCTTGATCAGTCCAACCTTCGAGCACTTTGACGTTGACCACCTGCATGTCGAGCAGCTCGACGTCCTCATCGAGCCGGGGCATGCCTCGCATGAACGCGTCGCGCCCTCCCCACGCGCGTTGAGCATCCTCGGCCAGCATTTCCCACATGTCGTCGAACTTTCCTTCCGCGTGCAGCCGCATGAATCGCATCTCGAACGTGGCGGGTGCGATCGACGTCGGTGGCGGTGGCCGCAGCGGTTCGCTGGTAGGCGGCAGGGCCGCGATGGCCCCCACCATGCCGGTGCCGATAGAGGCGCTGACAAACCTTCCGAAGTCGTCGGCCGGCCATGTCGTGAACTGCCCGGCGATGCGTGTGAGCACCGCGTCGACGGCCGGTAACCGGCGGATCCAGCGGACAAGCCTATTGACCATTGACGCTAGATGTTGTGTGATGTCCCCAGACTGTATACAGAATGTGGATAACTCGCAACCCCTGGCGTTCAGCCTCGTGCCGTGGAACGCGGCCGGCACGAGCCGGGATGCGCCCCGCCGGTTGCGGTGCGAAGCAGAGATGGTCCGGCGCGTGGACGATGCCGACCCGAGTTGCCCGACGCATCAAAAGAGCCAGGCGATGATCCGGATTGGCGTTTCGGCCTGGCGGGTGGCGCCTCGGACTCAGCCGGCGGCGAGGCGGCGCACGATCGCAGCCACTTCTCCCAGCGGAACTCCGACCGGGCAGGCGGCAGCGGCCGCTTCGAAGTCAGGCCCCTCGCCTTCGATATCGGAGAACGCCTCGCCCACACGCGCGTAGAGGCGCATGTACGAGGACGCGACGTCGGGCAGCCGCGCCTGGCCCATGCGCGACGCAGCCAGGGCGCACAGTCCGCAGTTGATGCAGCCGGCCAGGTGAGGGTGACGCTCACGCTCTGACGGAGTCAGCGCCCGAATTCCGTCAGCTGCGTATGTGTCGAGCAGCTTCTGCAGCTGCGAGCGAGGACGTGACAGGCGCCGGCGTGTCAGGTGCACACCGTAGGCGAGTGCGAGCCGGGCGAGCGAGTCGGTGCGTCCCATCAGGCCAACAGACCGCGCATCGCGCCTTGCGCGAGCTCTTCCTGCGCCCAACCCGAAGGACCGAGAACCGGCGCCCGGCCCAACCACGCTCCGCGCACGAACTCGCGCACCGCGTCGAAACGCTGCGATGCGCTCCATCCAAGCTCTGCACCTATCACCTCTGCCGCACGCATCACGCACGCTGACCCCGCGCACGGACCGGCAGCGAGGCCGACGCGTCGAAATGCGTCGGCCAGGGTGCGCACCTGTTCGCGGCGTGCGGCGTATGAAAGCTCGGCTTCCGTCAGCGGTTCGCACCTGCACACGAGCCTTCCTGCGCGGTCGCCGTCCAGGACCCTTTCCGCATGCGACCCGTGCCGGCTCTGCAGCTTCACCGCGGCGAGCGCTGTTATGCGGCAGCGGCGCGCCAGGTCCACTGCCGGCTCCATGTCGGACTCGTTTCCGGGCAGAGGAGTCGTGGCCGTGGTCGACTTGGCCTGGTGGCCCAGCTTGCGGCACACCGCGTCGGAGGTTTGCTCGGCCATCAAGCGGTACATCGAAAGCTTGCCGCCCGCGATCGTCACGAAACCTTCGACTCCCTGTGCCGCATGGTCGATGACCTCGTAGCGCCGCGAGAGCTCGTCCTCATAGCGACGCCACTTGTAGAGCGTCGGTCGCACCGCCGCCGTGGTGCGCGCCGGCCGGTAAGACCTGATCGTGGGGAACACGCGCTCGAAAGCCTGAAACAGATACTCGACCTCGTCCTGAAGGACGTCCACCGAATCGAGGTCTCCGTAAAAGTCGTCGTCGGTCGTGCCGAGCAGCGTGAATCCGGCGTGCGACACCATCAGCAGGTCACGTCCGTCGATCGACTCGGCGCTGATTGAAAAGTTCGAGATGCGATGCGGGTACACGATGTGGATCCCCTTGGCGGCGCGCAGCTTCACTGGCACGCCGGCCATGCCACTGACTTCGGGTGACCATGGTCCTGTGGCGTTGACGACGACTCGAGCCCGCGCCTCAGACATCGTGCCGTCAGAAGCCCGGTAGCGGACTCCGATCACCTTGCCTCCGTCACGGATGAGGTCGACCACCTTCGTGTGGTTCAGAGCGCGCGCGCCGTGTGCCACCGCGTCCTCGACGTTGGCGTAGACAAGGCGGTGGGGGTCGACGCCCCACTCCTCCATCGTCACCGCGCCGATCAAATCGCGCGTGAGCCCGGGCTCCGCCTCGAGCGCCTCCTCTGCGGTGAGCCGCGTATGCGGGTGCGCTTTCTTCAGGGGCTGGTAGCGGTCGTAGACCTCCATCGCCGTCTCCATCCGCTCGATGTTGTTCCGGTCATGAGGGAGCACGGGGATGATGAAGACGACCCGGTAGACGAGGTTCCGCGCAATCGACACGATGTAGCCGGCGTCCTGGGTCGAAAGGCGCGTGGTGTCCCAGTCGAACTCGAGATAGCGCGGTCCGCCGTGGATCATCCAGCTGGATCCGCCCGTGGTTCCAGCTCCCCAGTCGCCCTTCTCCAGCAGCAGCACGGAAAGGCCTCGCAATGAAAGGTCGCGCGCGATGCCGGCCCCGGTGACACCCCCGCCGATAACACAGACGTCGTGAGCGCTTGGAGCGCTCAAGCCACGATCACGGCCGAAGCTTAATGGGCCGCCTGACTGGCTGCCTCGTGCTGCTTCTGGAACTCCTCGATGATCCCCTTGGCGAGGTGCTGCGGCATCTCGTCGTAATGCGAGAACTTCTGCTGGAAGGTTCCCCGGCCCTGGGTGATCGAGCGCAGGTCGAGCGCGAACCGCAGCATCTCGTGCTCCGGGACCGTGGCCCGCACTTTTTCGTAGCCGTCGTCCGGCTCGGTGCCGAGGATCTTGCCGCGCCGCCCGTTGATGTCGGACATGATCGCGCCGAGGCTCTTTTCAGGCACGCGGATGTCCGCTTCGACGATCGGCTCCAGCAGCACCGGGCCTGCGTCAAGCGCACCTTTGCGGATCGCCATCGACCCCGCGATCTGAAAAGCCATGTCGTTGGAGTCGACCTGGTGGTACTTGCCGTCCACCAGAGTCACCCTGACGTCGACCATCGGATACCCGGCCACCACGCCTTTGGCCATGTTGTCGACGATCCCCTTCTGCACGGAAGCCCGGAAGTTCTGCGGTATCGCGCCACCGAAGATCTTGTCCTCCCAGACGAATCCCTCGCCGCGCTTGGTGGGACCAACTTCGATCGTGCAAACTCCGTACTGGCCGTGCCCGCCCGACTGCTTGACGTGCCGGCCCTCAGCCCGGCTGTGGCCCGAGACGGTCTCTCGATACGCAACGCGCGGCGTCTGGGTCGTGGCCTCGACGCCGTACTTGCGCTTTAGCTTCTCCAGCGTCACGTCGAGGTGCACGTCGCCAAGGCCGGCGATCACCAGTTGATGGGTCTCCTCGACACGCTCCACGTGCAACGTCGGGTCCTCTTCGCTCAATCGGGCCAGGCCACTGGAGATCTTCTCCTCGTCGCCCCGTGCTTTGGGCGTGATCGCCAGGCTGTAGGCGGGCCCCGGCAGGTCCAGCGGCGGCAGCGCCCCCCCGTCCTTCAAACCGATCGTGTCGCCGGTGAGCGTGTGCGCCAGCTTGGTCACAGCGCCGATGTCGCCCGAGCGAACCTCCGTCGTGGCGACGTGCTCCTTGCCGCGAGGAAAGAAAATCTGGGCCAGCCTTTCGTCGCCGCCCCGGCTCAAGTTGGGGAGATGGGCGTCGGCTTTGACGGTTCCAGCTACGACCTTGAAGTAGCTCACCCGGCCGAACTGGTCGCCGCCGGTGCTGAACACGAACGCCTTCGCCGGCTTCTCAGGCTCGACCTCTGGTGGCGGCATGAGCTCGGCAATCGTCGACATCAATGTCCGCACGCCCAGGAGCTTGGTCGCCGAGCAGCAAACCACGGGCGATACTTTCCCGGCGAGGATTCCTTCGCGCAAGCCGCGCTGGATCTCCTCCTCGCTCAGGGTGCCGGCGTCCAGGTATTTCTCGAGCAGCGAGTCGTCGCTTTCGGCGGCGGCCTCGATCAGCTGGCCCCGATACTCCTCGACCAGCTTCTGCATGTCGTCGGGCACCGGAACCTCGCTGCCTTTCCCGTCAGGTGTCGTGACAAAAGCTTTCAGGTGCAGCAGGTCGACGATGCCGCGGAATTCCTGTTCGGCCCCGATCGGCAGGTGCAGCGGAAACGGGCGAGGGGAGAGGGCGTCGCGCATGGCCGCGACCGCGCCGTAGAAGTCGGCGTTCTCCTTGTCGAGCTTGTTGACGACGACGATCCGCGGCTTGTTGGTGCGGTTGCAGTGCTCCCACGCGACCTCTGTTCCGACTGCGAGCTGAGGGCTCGGACCGACCACCACGACCGCTCCTTCCGCCGCACGCAAACCACTGACCACCTGGCCCGCAAAATCGAAGAAGCCGGGCGCGTCGAGGATGTTGATCTTGTACCCGTTGTGCTCGGCAAAGGCCGCGCCGAGGTTGATTGAGATCTTGCGTTTGTGTTCCTCAGGCTCGAAGTCGGTCGTGGCGGTCGCCTGGTCGGGCCCGCCCATCCGAGCGATCGAGCCGGAGGCGAAGAGCATGGCCTCGGCCAGCGTCGTCTTGCCATCGTGCGAATGGCCCAACAGGACTACGTTCCTGATCTTGTCCGGCGTGTACTCGGCCATCCAACCCCCCAGCTCCCAATGCCGATGCGCGAAGGCGGCGATACAGGCGAGAAGGAGAAGTCTAAGGCGCGATTAAGTGCTGGTTGGCTTGGGTATCATCAGATACCTATGGTCAAGAGGACAGCGTCGATCGAAGAGGTTCTGGCCGCCGTAGAAGCGGCTCGTGACAAGGTGATGTCCGACGAGGTGAAATCGCTCACCAAGCTCGGTATTCCCAAGGCGATGGCATACCAGATGATCGCCAGCAGGTTCCACCAGAAGGTGGGTACCCAGGAGGAGGCCGAGGCAGACCCGTTCGAGGGCAATGCCACTTCCTGGGAAGAAATCGGCTAAGACCGCTTCGGCGGCGTGAATCGGGCCGCCCGGCTCGCCCGTCTCCTGCGCATCCTCTCAGTCGTAATCGCCGAGCCTGGGCTCAACCCTGTTGAGCTGGCTGAACGTGCCGGGGTCTCCGAACGCACCCTCCGCCGCGACCTCGTACAGCTTCGCGGCCTCGGCTACGAGGTCGCCTATACAGGAGGCTACGAAGTGCAGGAAAAGCTGAACCTCGAGGGTCGCACCGGTCATCGCTCCCTCGGCAAGGTCTACGAGCAGCACCTCGAGCTCGTGCGTACGCAGCTGTCGAAGCGCGTCGCCGCGCAGGTCACCGACGAGGTCGACTCGGCGGCGCCGGCCGCCCTTGCGACTCTGTTCGCGACCGCGATCGAGCGGCACTCCGGGGCAGCCCGATGAAGCCGCTCGTCCTCATTCCAGGGGGCGAGGGCGACGCCGACTTCACCTACGCCACTGGTTTCGCCGTCGAGACCGGCCTTTACCTCCGCTTCGACGAGCACGACGACGTGCTCGTGGTGAGCCCGCTGGAAATCGAGCGCGCGCGGGTCCAGAGCAAGACAAAGAAAACGCTGGAGCTCGATGCGGCGGGGTACGAAGACCATGGCCCTTTCGTCTCGCACGCGCGCCTGGCCGCGAAGCTGCTGCGCGAACGGTCCGCGGACGAGGCCCGAGTGTCGGCTCGGCTCCAGGCCGGTTACCTGGAAGAGCTCAGAGCCACGGGTCTCAGCGTCGAGGTCGATCGCGATCTCTTCCGGTTGGAGCGGCGGCAAAAGTCGCAGGACGAAGCGGGCTTCATCCAGTCCGCGCAGCGCGCCGCCGAAGCAGCCGTGGTGGAGGTCGTGAGCCAGCTCGCGCAGGCTGACATTCGCGATGGGCTCCTCTGGCTCGACGACAGCCCGCTCACCTCGGAGCGCCTCTACGCGCGCGCGTCACTTCTGCTTGGTGAGAAGGGCTTCACGTGCCCCGACATGATCATCGCGGGCTCCCCGGAATCCGCGATGCCGCACTTCCGTGGTGAAGGCCCGATCCGGGCCGGCGCGCCGGTGATCATCGACATCTTTCCTTCCAGCCGGAAGAGCCACTACTACGGCGACCTCACGCGGACCGTCGTGGTCGGCGAAATACCGGACGAGGTCCGGCGCATGCACGCCGCAGCGCTCCAGGCGCTCGACGCCGGGATCGAATCGATCCACGCCGGTGCATCGGGGCGTGAGGTTCACCAGAACGTTTGCCAGGTCCTGGTGGATCGCGGGTACGGCACCACGACCAAGGGTTTCGAAGGCCCTGAAGATGTCGCGAAGATGAACCACTCAACGGGCCATGGCGTCGGCCTGGAGGTACACGAAGAACCATCGCTGCGCGGGCCGAACGAGAACATCTTGCTTGAAGGCGACGTGGTGACCGTCGAACCGGGGCTCTACCTGCTGGGGTTTGGAGGCGTTCGCGTCGAGGACACCGGGATGGTCACCAAAGACGGTTTCAAGAACTTCACCACCCTCACGCGCAGCCTGGATCCTCGCGACTACCTGTAAGGTAGGGGTTGACGATGCCGTCTGAAGAAACGCTCGGGCAGCGGATCCGTCGCGTCCGCACAGAGCGCGGCATGAGCCTGGCCAAGGTCAGCGGCCCCGACTTCAGCCGTGCGTTCCTGCACCAGGTCGAGCATGGTCGCAGCCAGCCGTCAACCCGCGTGCTGAGGGTCATCGCCGGCCGTCTCGGGACGGAGGTCGATTACCTGCTCGAGGGCCGCCTGCCTGGCGTGGAGCGGGAGCTCGCCCTGGAGAAAGGTCGCGTGCTGCTGGCCCGGGGGGACGCGATTCGGGCGCTGGCGGCGCTGCGTCCGGCCGTCGAGTCGACCGAGTGGCCGGTCGGCACCGACGCAAGGCTCTGCCAGGCGGAAGCGCTGCTGGTCGTAGGGAGGGAGAAAGAGGGGCGAGAGATCCTCGCTCACGAGAAAGTGGTGATCCAGGCGCGTCACGACCGGCACCGGCTGCAGCGACTCCGAGCGATTGAAAAGGGCGAGCGCTTTGTCTTCGACGGTGATGCGGTCGACACCCACCTCCGGCTTGCCGACCAGGCGCAGCGCGCGGCCAACAGCCATGACGCGCTCGAGCATTACCGCGCGGCCAGGGTGCTCCTCGAGGCGGCCAGAGGTTAGAGCCCGCTCGCGAACGTGAACGCCGGCGGGGGCGTGTCGGGAGGCGAGATCACAAGCGAGATCACCTCGTGTGACTTGAGGACGATGGCGCTCGGGTCGCCCGTGTAAGGCTGCGGCCCCTTGCCGTCCTGCAGGTCGATATAGACCTTCACCGTCTGGTCAGGCGTCAGCGTGAAGGTCGAGATGTGGGTTGCGTCAAGAGGCTGCGCAGGATCACCCTTGGCCTGGCTCCACGTGCTCCAGACCGCGAAGAACTGGCCAAGGGTGAACGTCTGGGTCGCCGGCGCCTCGATGTGGATGGTGTTCTGGTTGCCGGCGTGCACGTGCAGCCAGTAGTAGCAGGTGGGGCTGGCGGGGTCACCCGTGATGCCGATGTTCGGCGCGATCGGATGCACGGTGCCCGCGTAGATGATCTGAACCGCGGCGTGATAGTGGACGGTCGAGTGTTCCAGGTGATCACACGGGATTCCCGCGGCCACCGCCGGCTGCGGCGTCGGCTTGGGGTTGTTGACGACGATGTAGATGATCACGCCGATGGCGAAGGCGAGGAGGATGCCCGCTACGGCGATTGGAAGCAGGGGGACATCCGACCCTCGCTTGACCTTGACCGGAGGTCGCCTGCCCCCCTTCCCGCTGCCTGAGCGCACGGCAGCCTTCGTTTTAGTCGCCATAACCCTTGGTAGAATACCGACCTACCCTTTCTGGCTTCGGCCGGGGGCATGTCGCCACCGATCGACCGAAGCCTGAACCCATAGGAAGGAGGTCCCTTGAGGGATTACGAAGTTCTCTACATCGTCCGCGCCGATCTTGACGACGAAAAGGTCCAGGACGCGGTGAAGCGGGTCAACACGCTGATCGAAAGATCCGGCGGGTCTGTCGAGCGCACCAACCTCTGGGGCAAGCGAAAGCTCGCGTATGAGGTGAAGCACCAGAAAGAGGGCGCATACGTCCTTCAGGATTTCCAGTTCGAGCCGAGTCGCATCCCGGAGCTCGAGGCCGCCCTGAAAATCACCGAGGAGGTGCTGCGCCACCTCATCGTGCGCAAGCCCGAGAAGGTCGCCCCGACCCCCGTTGCGCCGCCGCCGGCGGAGGTCGTGCTGGAGCCCACCACGGTGGAATCGGAGACGGTGGCGGAGCCCGCGGCTCTTGGGAATCGGGAGGAGTCCTAAATGTCGAACCTGAACAAAGCCCTGCTTATCGGCCGGCTGACCAAGGATCCGGAGATGCGCTATACGCCAAGCGGAACCGCGGTGACCAACTTCAGCATCGCCACCAACCGGTGGTCCTCAGGTCCCGACGGTGAGCGCAAAGAGTTCACCGACTACCACAACATCGTGGCCTACCCGATCGGCAAGCGGAACCTCGCCGAAACCGTCGCTCAGTACACCCGCAAGGGCGCGCTCGTCTTTGTCGAGGGCCGCATCCAGACCCGCTCGTGGGAAGGCCAGGATGGACAGAAGCGACGGGTGACGGAGATCATCGCCAACGACGTGCAGTTCCTCGAGCCGAGAGGAGCGGGCGGCGGCGGTGGCGGTGGCGCACCCGCCGGAGTCCCGGCCCGCAGCGGCGCCGGATCGCATGACGACATCCCCGCTCCGGACGACGCTCCTCGCGACGTCGACCCGGACGAGATCCCCTTTTAGGAGTCATTGATGGCAGTCAACCGTCCACAACGTGAGTCGAGCGGCGGCGGCGGAGGCCCGAGGGGTCCGAAGCGCCAGCACCGCAAGGTCTGCAGCTTCTGCGTGGAGAAGATCCATTACATCGACTACAAGGAGATTTCGCGCCTTCGCAGGTTCATCAGCGACCGCGGCAAGATTCTCCCGCGCCGCGTCACGGGCACGTGCGCTCGGCATCAGCGACCGCTCACGACCGCGCTCGAGCGCGCGCGCGCGATCGCGCTCCTTCCATATACGACCGAAACGCACTAAGGGCTAAGGGGCGACCAATTCCGGTCGCCCCTTAGAATCATGTTGCCGCCGCAACCCTTTACCGGAGCGCGCCCATGACTTTCCAGACCCAGCTTCGAATCCCCGGCCCGACGCCGCTGCCCGAGCGGGTCGTCCGCAGCATGAGCCGGCCGATGATCGACCACCGCGGCCCTGAGTTTGCCGCGATCCTCTCCGAGATCACCGCGGGCGCGAAGCGGGTATTCAAGACGTCAAACGACCTCCTCCTCCTCACCTGCAGCGGCACCGGCGGCCTTGAGTCCGCCGTCGCCAACCTGGTCTCGCCCGGCGATGAGGTGGTGGTTGCCCTTTGCGGCAACTTTGGCGAACGCTTCGCCGCTCTGGCCTCCGCTTACGGAGCGGACGTCGTGCGCCTGGAGTTCGAGTGGGGCCAGCCCGTCGACCCTGACGATCTCGCCCGCCTTCTCGAGCGCCACCCCAAGACCAAGGTCGTCCTGCTCACCCACAACGAAACGTCGACCGGGCTCACCAACCCGCTGCGTCAGCTCACGCGGGCGGCGCGGGACGCGGGCAAGATCGTCGTCGTCGACGGCGTGAGCTCGATCAGCTCGATCGCCATTGAAACCGACGCATGGGGCATCGACGTCGCCGTCAGCGGATCGCAAAAGGGATGGATGGCGCCGCCCGGAATCGCGCTGGTCAGCGTGAGCGAGCGTGCATGGGCGCAGCAGGCCACCGCGCGGTCGCCGCGTTTTTACTTCGACTGGAAAGAAGCCAAGACCTGGGCTGAGAAAGGCATGACCCCGTTCACTCCCGCGGTGAACGTGGCGTACGCGCTTCAAGAGGGGTTGCGGATGCTCGAGGAGGAGGGGCTGGACGCGGTCTACGAGCGGCATGCCCGACTGGCTCGCGCCACGCAGGCCGGCCTCCAGGCGTTGGGCTTTCAGCTTTACGCCAAAGATGGATACCGCTCCCACACCGTGACGTCAGCGCTGCCGCCGGCTGGCCTCGACGTGGCCGCTTTCCGCAGCCTCCTCGACAGCAAGTACGGTGTCGTGATCGCCGGCGGCCAGGCAAAGATGGCCGGGAAGATGGTCCGGGTTGGACACCTTGGCGCGGTGGCCGAGGGCGACGTGGTCCAGGTGATGTGGGCCATCGAGCAGGCGCTCGAGGAGCTGGATATTGCACCCGCCGATGGTCGCGCGGTGGCAGCCATCACCGTTTCGCTGCAGGGCGTCGCCGCCGCGACGCGCTAGCCACCTTGCCCCGGATCCTGGTCGCCGATCCGCTGGCCGAGGATGGCCTGGAAAGGCTGCGCCGGGCAGGGGATGTGACCATCGTCAGCAAGCTGAAAGAGGCTGAGCTGATCCTGCAGATCCCCGAGTTCGATGCGCTTGTAGTGCGCAGCGAAACCAAGGTCACGGCGCCGGTCCTCGAGGCCGGACGAAAGCTGCGCGTGGTCGGGCGCGCCGGCGTGGGCGTGGACAACATCGACGTCCCGGCCGCGACCCGCAAGGGCATCATCGTCGTCAACGCGCCCCGCGGCAACATCGTGGCCGCGTCGGAGCACACAATCGCGCTCCTCTTCGCCCTGGCGCGCTGGGTGCCTCAGGCAGACGCGTCGGTGAAGCGCGGCGAGTGGACCCGATCGAAGTTCATCGGCACTGAGGTTCGGGGCAAGACGCTCGGGGTGATTGGGCTGGGCAACGTCGGGTCGGAGGTGGCCAAGCGCGCGCATGGCCTCGAGATGGAAGTGATCGCGTACGACCCGGTGGTGTCGGTCGAGCGAGCAGAGCTGTTCAACGTCGAGCTCGTCGGTTTGAACGAGCTCCTCGAGCGCTCCGATTTCGTCACCGTCCATGTGCCTCTTGTCGACGCCAATCGCAACCTGGTCGGAGCACCCGAGCTCGCGCTTATGAAAGCGAGTTCGCGCCTGATCAACACGGCACGCGGCGGCATCGTCAACGAAGCGGCGCTTGTCGACGCGCTCAAGACGGAGCGGCTGGCGGCCGCCGCCTCGGATGTCTTCGTGAACGAACCGCCCGGCGACCACCCTCTGCTCGCCCTGCCCAATTTCGTCGCCACTCCGCACATCGCCGCGTCGACGGTGGAGGCGCAGGTCTCCGTTGCTTTCGACGTTGCAGAAGAGGTGGCCGCCGTGCTGGCGGGGGACCTGCCGCGATTCGCGGTCAACGCCCCCGCGCTGCCTCCCGAGGAGCTCGCCTACCTGCGACCGTTCGCCGATCTCACCGAGCGCTTGTCGGCTTTGCACGCCCAGCTGTTCGGCGGACGCGTCAGCTCGATTGAGCTCGACTTCGAGGGCGAGGTTGCGGAGCACGACGCCAACCTTCTCGTCGCATCCGCCATCAAAGGTGTGCTGCAGCCTTTCACCGAAGATCGCATCAACCCGGTCAACGCGCGCCTGATCGCTTCGAGCCGCGGCGTGAAGCTGGTCGAGCGCCGAAGCCCGGCGCACGGAAGCTACGCGAGCCTGGTCACCGTGCGCATGGGCGGCCACGAGCTCGCGGGCACCGTACTCAACGGCGAGCTGCGGGCAGTCCGCATCGACTCGTTCCGCGTCGACCTCGTGCCGGAGGGTCGGTTCCTCGTCAGCCGCCATGAGGACCGCCCCGGCGTGGTGGGGCGTTTCGGAACGATCCTCGGCGAGCACGACGTGAACATCGCGAGCATGCAGGTGGGCCGGGACGCCCCTCGCGGCAACGCGATGATGATCCTGGCCGTTGACGACCGGGTGGCGGATGACGTCCTGGGCAGGCTCCGCGAGGTGGCCGGCATGTCCGACCTGAAATACGTCGAGCTCGGCGGAGACTCTGATCGCTGACGTTCGCGCCCTGCCAGGGATCCGGTACTACCTCGCGCGCGCCGGCGATCCCAGCACGGTGGTCGCGCCCCCTTACGACGTCATCCCCGATGCGGCGCTGCCCACGTATGAGGCGCTGTCCCCATATAACGTCGTTCGTCTCACCCGGCCCGGGCGGGACTATGACGGCGCCGCTCGCACGTTCAACGACTGGCTTGACCGCGGCATCCTCGAGCCGGACCCGCCCTCGATGTATGTCCACGAGGTTCGCTTCGACGGAAAGCGCCGCCGCGACCTGATTGCGGCGCTGAGGCTGCAGCCTTACGAGGACCGGGTCGTCCTGCCGCACGAAAGGACCCATCGAGGACCCAAAGAGGACCGGCTGGCCCTCCTGCGCGCGACGAATGTGAGCCTTGAGCCGCTGTGGTTCGTCTACGAAGGGCGGGCGACCGGCCTGCAGCAGATCGTCGAGGTGGTGAGCCGGCGCAATCCGGCGGTCACATTCAACGGCCCCGAAGGCACCGAGCATCGGCTGTGGGTGATCTCGGACCCGGCGCTTCATGCCGCCGTCCACGCTGCCCTCGAGCCGCAATCCGTCCTGAGCGCGGACGGCCACCACCGCTACGAAACCGCGCTGGCGCACGCCGACGAGGTGGGGGGCGACCCCGACGCCGCCTCGCGCTTCACCCTCGCCCTGCTGACCGACCTCGAGGACCCTGGTCTGGAGGTTTTGCCCACCCACCGGGTGCTCAAGGCTGGAGTGGCGGTGACCGGCGGTGAGGAAAAGGAGTCGCTGGACCACACGCTGGAGGCGATCCGCGGCCGGGTGGCGGCCGGCACCTACCGTGACCACCGGTTCCAGGTCCTTCCTTTGGAAGGAGAGCTGGCCGTGGTGGAGTTACACCGTCAGGTGATCGACAACATCCTCGGCAAGCGGAGCCCGGAGGACTTCCTTCTCTACACCCGCGACCCCGCCGAGGCCGTGAGGTGGGTGGACGATGGGGTTGGCTCGGCCGCCTTTTTCCTCGACGCCCCCGACCTGCACGTGGTTTTGAAGCAGGCTCAGGAAGGGAAGACTCTTCCCCAGAAGAGCACGTACTTCCATCCCAAACCGCCCTCCGGGATGGTCTTTTTCAGGCTCGACCCAAATCGATCTTTATAGTTAGGAACCCAAAAGAGAATGCCAACTTACGGTTACCGGTGTGGCAGTTGCGGCCACCAGTTCGAGATCGTCCAGAGGATGACCGCGGAGCCTTTGACGGAATGCCCCAAATGCCACGGCAAGCTCTCGAAGGTCCTGTACCCGGTGGGAATCAGCTTCAAGGGAAGCGGGTTCTATACGACTGACTACAAGGGAGCCGGCAAGGAGGCCGGGTCCTCGAGCAACGGCACGGCGCCCAAGGAGGGAAGCTCGGAGAGCAAGCCGGAGACGAAATCGGAGTCAAGCTCGGAATCCAAGCCAGAGGCGAAGTCAGACGCCAAACCACCGGCCAAACCAGATTCCAAAACGGAGAAGGCTTCCTAAATGGGAAACATCCAGTCGGTCACCGACAGCGAGTTCGAGAGCCTGGTTTTGAAGTCGGAGATCCCGGTGCTGGTCGACTTCTGGGCCACCTGGTGCGGGCCGTGCCGCATGATCGCGCCGATCGTCGAGCAGATCCATGGAGAGCTGGGCGAGAAGGTGAAGATACTGAAGATGGACATCGACGAGAACCCGGCGACCCCGATGTCACTTGGGATTATGTCCATCCCGACCGTCATCATCTTCAAGGACGGCAAGCCGGCGGAGCGAACGGTCGGCTACCGCCCGAACATGAAGGGCGACCTGAAGGCCAAGCTCGAAGCGTTGATCGCCCCGGCGGTCTAACGCCAGGCGGCTCGATACCGCCGAGTGCCGGCGATTACTCCTTTGCCCCGCGCGCGATAAGCCTGAATGCCGGCATCTGCGCCTAAAAGCTGCTTCACGCCCGCCCCTACCATTGCCCTGGGGGATGTACGGGGGCTGGTGCCTCCCGCGGTCTTCAAAACCGTTTGCGGGGCGCTGTGAGGCGTCCTGGGTGGGTTCGATTCCCATCCATCCCCGCCAAATTCGCTCCGGTGTCACAGCCAGGTTGACCGCCACAGGAACGAATCCGAGCGCGGTATGGTCCTTCGCCTAGCTTTTTAGCCTCATTTCGGGCGGGAAGACAACCTGCCACGCCATCCACCCGCTCGCCGGCAACGCGAAAACGATTGCCGGCACATCGAGATACAGCCCTGGGCCGCTGCCAACAATCAGACTGACTCCAGCGGCCAGAGCGAAAAGCGCCGACACGAGCGCTATTGCGAGCCTCACATGTACCCCGCCAAGCACGCGTTCGGCGCGCGAGTACATCTGAATGGCCCCTGCGATGCCCAGTGCCGTCATCAAGACGACGACGAGAAGCAGCTCGACCCCTAAAACAACCGCGCTCTGCCCCGGAATCAGGACGATCAGGGAAATCGCCAGGATCAGAAGAAGATTCTGAAGATTCGACCTCGCCCTGTACCTCAGCACAGGGTGGGTGCCGATCTCATCTGGACGCAGCGAGATCGCCACGAAGAACAATCCGGCAAGCGCTGCTGACGCTGCTGCAACCGCTCCGAAAAAGCCCTGCCACGCGGCCGGCTCGAGTCCAACATTCACATTGATTGCGATGGTAGTCGGCTGACGGCTACGGTGGTCTTCCCGCGTCTGCACCGAGCAGCAGACCGAGTAGCGCTCTTCAATACAACCGGATCCGCAGCCGATAGCTCATGACCGGGCGGCCCTCAGGGAGTTGAAGAACCTCGCATGGCGAATCCTGGCCACGAAAGGCTCATGTCCGTCGCGCCGCCGTCAATGGGCGCCGCTTTTCAGCGCGCAAGAATTCTTGCGATGCGCTTGGTCTGTTCGAGCAGAGTTCGCTCGATGCCACGATTCAACTCGGTCCGCAGGTTCGCTTGATGTCCGCGCTTTTGCGTATCGCCACGAAAACCGGGGGCGCTACGGCCGGCGCTTTTGTGATCTGCGCAAGAGCTATTGCGCCGCTCGTTGAAGGATCGCAATTGTTGTTGCGCATGGCGATTGATCGGCAGCCGGTCGGCGGTCGGGATAGGCGTATGCTCCCGAGCGAGCTCGGCGCGATCCGAGACGGATGCCATCGAGCGGCGCTCGATTGAGGACCGGCAGAGACTGGTAAAGGCAGAACGTCGATGAGGAGGAGCCCAAGGTCTCGGAAGCCATCGGGCTCGAGGCTGCCAAGAGTCCTTGTCATAGAGGCTAATCCCGGCTACAGGTCTGTGATCTCCTACCTCGTCGAATTGGCTGGAGCGCGGTCCGAGAGCGCGGCTGAAGTTGACTACGCCCAACAATTCGATGGAACCAAACGGTTTGACATGATCATAGTCGGCACCAGTTCCACCTCACCTTTTACAGCCGATCAGATCACCAGGCTCCGAGCGCAGTCGCAGTGCCCGCTGATCATCCTGGCGGAGTCGTACGACGAAACCAAAGACACTTTGGAGATCTACAAAGCCGGTGCCGATGAGGTGCTGCCGAAGCCCTTCGTCCCTGATGCTTTGATCGGAGCAATCACCGCAGAGATGCGGCGCCCAGGCCCAGTTTCTGTGGTCCCGCTCGCCAAACAGATCGTCCTCGGAAAACTTGTCTTTGACTCCGAGCTGAGACGCGTAACCGGCGGGGAACGATCGGCATCATTCACTAAGCGGGAGTGGCAATTGCTTACGTTCTTTTTAGCCAATCCCAACCAGTTCTTCACGGCCGCTGAGTTGGCCTCAAGAGCGTGGGGACCTGAAACCTCGGTCGAACAGTTTCGGAGTTACGTGACACGGCTTCGCCACAAGCTGGAACCCTTCGCGCCTGACTGCAGCGTGGTAACCGAGAAAGGTAAGGGTTACTCCTTTGCAATCGAGTAGTCGAGTGTCTAAGCCAATCTGGCTAAGCACTTGGCCGAGTTCGAGGTAACTGGATAGATGTTGATCCGGAACCAGGTCGCCGGTCGAAAACCGATCGATTCCCTCCCTCCCCTCGGGCGGCCAGTATGAGCTGGGAATTCGACGGGCGGATCGGCGCCATCCGCTTCAACAAAGTCAGGCGATCTGGGATGGCGTTCATGCGAGACAAAGCGAGGGGACTCATCGCCTTTCACACTTTGCCTTTGGGAACAACGCTCGATCCCTTGGCTGACGAACCACCTCGTGCGGAGCAGTACATCGTGTCGGTGGACGAATTCATACCCACAAAGGGCTGATGCGTTCATGACTGCATAGCCTCAATCTCCATCAGCATCGACTCAAAACGTTGGCATCGGGGCAGCCATCCCCGCCAGGTTCAGCCTCGATCGCCGTTGACACTGTTACCGGAGCTTTGCTAGGGTGGCGCCGGTCTTCCACGCCGGCTGGACGCCGGAGAAAACCAAAGGGGTAGACGCTGCGTATCCACCGCTATATGACTCATGCCCTGGTGCTCGCGATCGCGGGCGCCATCTCGGGCTATGCCACGTTCGACCGGCCGTTCTTTCCCAGTTCCCACGCGCCGGCGGTAACCGCCGCTGCCGCAAGCGACGGAGTTGAGGTCGGCGGCGTTTCGCTGGGTCGGGACAGCGTCATCATCAAACCACTCGCCATTCCGACCAAGCCACTCGTCAGCCACGCTCCAATCGTGCGAGTCGTTGCGCAGGGGGACACCCTGGAGAGCATCGGCCGGCAGTTCAACCTCCCGTGGAGGTACATCCTTTGGTCGAACCCAGGCCTACGCTTGCCGCTCACGGTCGGACGACTTCTGAAGCTGGCACCGGTCCCTGGGGTGGTGGTCACCGTCAAGAAAGGTGATACGCCGGCGAGCGTCGCCGCAGCCTACGGCGTGGAGGTCAGCACGGTGCTCGGGTTCAATGGAATTCGGGGCCCCCAGTTCACGCCTGGCTTAGTCCTTGTGATTCCGGTCGATCCCGCCCAGGGCCCGAATCTCAAGACTGGCGCGCCGGCGGACCCCATCGACCCCGGTCAGTTCATGTGTCCGATTCCCGGCGCGAAGATCATCCAGCCGTTCGGCCCGACGTCGTTCGCGGTAGAACCGTCCTACGGCGGGTATCTCCATTTTCATACCGGGATCGATTTGCTGGCCGAGTCGGGGACGCCGATCGTCGCGGCTGCCGGCGGAAGAGTGACGGCAGCGGGTTACGCCGACTATTACGGCATCCGGGTTGAGGTCACCGACAGCTTCGGCCTGGTGGAGGTGTACGCCCACATGTCGCAGACGGCCGCCTCTGTTGGGCAGGAGGTTCAACAGGGCGCGAAGATCGGGTATGTCGGCA
>Ga0209488_10001052_pt1 | contig 23436 bp, 21 predicted proteins | sample Rivendell_Oct201_8_FD_188349 | JGI IMG/M metagenome (GOLD analysis project Ga0209488, IMG submission 188349) | Vadose zone soil microbial communities from the Eel River Critical Zone Observatory, Northern California, USA -... | ecosystem: Environmental > Terrestrial > Soil > Vadose zone >...
CCTGGGGGCATGTCGGCCCCGGCGGAGCCCGGGTCGTCGCCGAGCGGGATGTTCAGATCCTGCGCCCACTGAAGGAGCAACCGCGCCTCGGGCACGACCTCGATCGTCGACGGGATCGTGCCCACGAACACCTCACCGGTGCTCCCGTCGATCGTGAGCACGGCGCCGGCGACGAGCTCGAGGCCGCCCATCAGAACGCGATCGTCACCGACGACCAGGCCCGTCGCGCCGACCACGGCGGGGATCCCCCAACCTCGCGCGACGACGGCGGCATGGCTCGCGAGCCCGCCGCGCGACGTCAGGATGCCGGCCGACTTCTCCATGCCGTGGACGTCGTCGGGCGACGTCTCGGCGCGGACGAGGATGACTGATCGGCCGGCCTCGGCGGCTTCGCGCGCCGCTCCGGGATCCGTGGCCAACTCGCCTGTGGCCATGCCTGGCGAGGCCGGCAGGCCGGTCGCGATCGGGACGACGAAGCTGCTCCGCGCGACGGCGCGCGTAGGTGGGTTGGCGAGAAGGGCGGCCACGCGTCGCACCGCCGCTTCCCGCGTCAGGGGGAATGCGGGATCCTCCGCCATGTCGCGCGCGATCCGGAGCGCCGCCTGTGGGCTGCGCTTGCCGACCCTGACCTGGAGCATCCACAGCCGGCCTTGCTCGATCGTGAACTCGATGTCGCACAGGTCGGCGTAGTGGCGCTCGAGGCGGGTCGCGGCGTCGCGCAGCTCCGCGGCGACCGCCGGCAGTCGTTCATGGAGCTTCGCGATCGGCTCCGTCCGGTGCGTGCCCGCGACGACGTCCTCGCCCTGCGCGTCGAACAGGATGTCGCCGTAGTGCTCGGGCTCACCGGTGGCCGGATTGCGGGTGAACAGCACCCCGGTCGCCGAATCGGAGCCGCGGTTGCCGAAGACCATCGACTGGACGGTGACTGCCGTCCCGAGATCGCCCGGTATGCCTTCCCTCCGGCGATAGGTCCGTGCGCGGTCACTGTTCCACGAGCGGAACACGGCCTCGATCGCCGCGCGGAGCTGCACCCCCGGGTCGCCGGGGACCTCTTCCACGCCGACGATCGAGCGAAAGCTCGACTCGAACCGCTCGCGGCTGCTCGAAGCGAACGCGTCGTCGCCCGAGGCGCGCGCCAGGCCCGCCGTCGTAGCGTCGTTCAACCCGAGGTTCAGGATCGTGTCCATCATCCCGGGCATCGAGATCGGTGCGCCGGACCGGACGCTGACGAGGAGCGGATCCGAGGCCGATCCGAACCGACGGCCGAGTGCCGCCTCGACCTCGGCCATCCGCTCGCGGAGTTCATCGTCGAGCCCTGCCGGCCACCCTTCGGCCAGGAACGCGCGACACGCCTCGGTCCCGATGACGAACCCGGGCGGCACCGGCAGCCGGAGCTCGGGGCCGAGCATCTCCCCGAGATTCGCGGCTTTCCCGCCGACCACACCCTTGAGCTCGTCAAGCGGCAGATCGGGCAGCCGATCGAGCGCGAACGTCAGAGTCACGTCGACGGCGTTTCCTGCAGCGCCCGCCACACGCGCTCCGGCGTGAGCGGCAGGTCGCGGATCGAGACCCCGGTCGCGTCGCGAACCGCCGCGGCGACCGCCGGCGCGACGCACAGCAGCGCGCCCTCGCTCATCCCCTTCGCGCCATACGGGCCGGGTCCGTCGCCGTTCTCGATGATCGCGCTTTCGATCTCGACGGGCAGGTCCATCGACGTCGGAATCCGGTAGTCGATCGCCCCGAGGTTCCGGATCCGGCCCGTCTCATCGAGGATGTAGTGCTCCATGAGCGTGTGACCGAGGCCCATGACGGCGGCGCCCTCGTCCTGGCCGCGGACCTGCATGGGGTTGAGCGCTCGGCCAACATCCGACACCGTCACGTGGCGGTGGATCGTAATGTCGCCGGTGTCGCGATCGACCGAGAGCTCGACCGCCGTGCAGTTGAACTCGTAGAACGCCGCGGTCCCACCGAGCGGATGATCCGGATCGGCCTCCTTGCGCATCTCGCCGATCCCGATGACCTCGCCACCGAGACGGCCGAGCCCGCGCACGAGGACGTCGCGGAGCGGCCAGACCCGCTCGCCGATCCGGACCTCGCCCTTGTCGACGACGATCCCGGCCTGATCGACGCCCTCGAGGCGCGCCGCCATCACCCGGATCTTCGCCTGGACGTCGCGGCAGGCGTTGAGGACGGCATTCCCCATGAGCACGGACGAGCGCGACGCCGACGTCTGCTGGTCGTACGGCACGACCGCGGTGTCGCCCATGACGACGGTCACCCAGTCGAGCGGGGCGCCGAGCTCCTGCGCGGCGATCTGGGCAAAGATCGTCCGGGCGCCCTGGCCCATGTCCGACGTCCCGGCCGAGACGACCACGCTCCCGTCCGCAAGGAGCCGAACGGTCGAATACGAGAGGCCGGTCGTCGGGCCTGACTTCAGCCCGACCGCGATCCCCCGACCCCGACCGGCGGGCACCGAGCCCGCCCAATCGATCATCTCGGCGGCCTTCTGGATCGTCTCGGCCCACTGGCCGTCAGCGAGGGTGTCGCCCGGCAGGAAGTCGTCGCCACGGGCCGCGACATTGCGGAGGCGGAGCTCGAGGGGGTCGATGCCGAGGACCCGCGCCGCTTCGTCCATGTTCGACTCGATCGCCCAGATCTGCTGGGGATTGCCGAAGCCGCGGAACGCCGTCGAGGGCACGGTGTGCGAGAGGACGCTACGGGCTAGGATCCGGACCGCCGGTGTGTTGTACGGCCCGCCGGCCGTGTAGCTCCCCTTCCCGACCGTTCGATCGGCGATGTCGGCGTACGCCCCGATCAGGTAGTTCGCCTCGATGTCGCGGAAGGCGAGCTTGCCGTCACGCCGGAAACCGGTGCGCACATGGACCTCGCATGCGCCGCGGCGGACGGCCTGGAACGTCTCCTCGAGCGTGAGGACGAGCCGGCATGGCCGACCCGCCCGGCGGGCCATGAACGCGACGAGCGGCTCGTACTTCGCGTGCTGCTTGCCGCCGAAGCCACCGCCGGGATCGGGCGCGAAGACGCGGACCTTCGCCAACGGGAGACCGAGGAGACCGGCGATCACGCGCTGGAGCCAGCTCGGATGCTGGATCGAGCTCCAGATCGCGATCCCGTCGCCGTCGGGCGCAGCGATGAACGCGTGCGGCTCGATGGCGAACTGGGTGACCATCGGGAATGCATACGTGCCTTCGACGACAACCTCGGCGTCGGCGGCAACCGAGTCGACGTCGCCCCAGCCGTAGTGGTGCTCGCGGAGCACGTTTGTCGTTGCGAGCGGGTCGCCGGGACGGAGGGACGGGTCCTGGACGAGAGGCGCGTCCGGCGCAAGCGCCCGGGCGACGGTGAAGACGGCCGGGAGCTCCTCGAACTCGACGTGGACGAGTCCTGCGGCCTCCTCGGCGGCGTCGAGCGTGTCGGCCGCGATCGCGGCGACGGGTTCGCCATGGTAGTGGGTCTCGCCGATCGCGAGGACGGGCCGGTCCTGCCATTGCGGCCCGAAGCGCGGCATCGGATCGGGCAGGTCCGCGGCGGTCAGCACGAGCCGGACGCCCGGCACGGCCAGCGCCGCGGACGAGTCGATCGAGACGATCCGCGCCCGAGCGACGTCGAGCGCCACGAGCTTCACGTGGAGCTGGTCCTCGAGCCGGATGTCGGCGACGTATGCCTGGCGGCCGGTCACCCGGCCGATCCCGCCGACGCGGGGCGGGGATCCGCCGACGAGGCCGCCGGTGATCATGCGGGCGACCCGTCGCGCGCGGCCAGCTCGACCGCCTCGAAGATCTGCTCGTACCCGGCGCAGCGGCAGAGGTTGCCGGCGAGCCCCTCCTCGATCTCTGCCCGCGTGGGATGCGGCGTCGAAGCGAACAGGGCCTCCGCCGAGATCAGCTGGCCGGGAATGCAGAACCCGCACTGGGCGGCACCCGTGTCGAGGAACGCCTGCTGGAGACGGCCCAGTCGGTCGCCATCGGCCAGCCCTTCGACGGTCGTCAACGACGCGCCATCTGCCTCGACCGCGAGCATCAGGCACGAGTCGACGCTCGCCCCGTCGACGAGAACGGTGCAAGCGCCGCACTCCCCCACGAGGCAGCACTCTTTCGTCCCTGTCAGCCCCAGGTCGTCGCGAAGCGCCTCGAGGAGCGTGTGGTGGACAGCGACCTCGACCGACCGCGATCGCCCGTTGACGGTCAGCTCAATTCGCCTTGCCTGGGCGGTCATCGGGCCCCGGCCAACCGCTCGATCGCGGTCCGGACGGCTCGCATTCCGAGGACGTGGAGCATCGCCAGGCGGTAGTCCGGTGAGGCGCGCATGGAGCGCGGCGAGGGGCTTGCATCGGTAAAGAGCTGGGCAAGAAGTGCCGCCTTCGCCGCGTCCGCGACCGCCGCGTCCGCGAGGAGACCGGAGTCGTCGCCGACCAGGAGCGGCCGCGGCCCGAGACTCCCGTACGCGATCCGGGTCCGCCCGTCCGCCCGGACGACGCACGCGATCGTCACCGCCGCGAGGTCATGCCCGCGTCGGCGCGTCCGTCGAAGGTGCGCGGATGCGCGTGCGAGGTCGGGCTGCGGCAGCTCGATCGCGGTCACGAGCTCGTCCCGGGCCAGCGTCGTCACGCCGGAGCGGACGAGGAGTTCGTCGAGCGCGATCCGCCGCGTTCCACCCGGCCCGGCGGCCACGACGACCGCGTCGAAGGTGAGCAGCGCCGGCACGGTGTCAGCCGCGGGCGAGGCGTTGCAGATATTGCCGGCGAGCGTTGCCCGATTGCGGATCTGGACCGCGCCGACGACCGCGGCCGCCTCGGCGAGGGCAGTGAAGTCGCGCCGGATCCGCTCGTCCGCGCCGATGGCCGTCATCGTGGCTCGAGCGCCGATCGTCAGTCCGGCCTCGGCCTCGCGGATCCCCCCGTCGAGCTCCGCGATCCGCTTCACGTCGACCACGACCCGTGGCCGGATCGTCCCGTCGCGGAGCCTGATGATCAGGTCGGTGCCGCCGGCGAGGAGCCGCGCGTCCGGCCCGTGCTCGGCCAGCAGGCCGACCGCATCGGCGATGCTCTCCGGTCGTTCGTAGGCGAACGCCCGCATCAGCCGGCCCGGAGCACCAGATCAACTTCGTCCAGGAGCACCTGCGGCGTCGCGGCGCGGACGAAGTAGTAGGGCCTGTCGGCGAATCGCTCCACGAAACGGGCCCGCGACGCCCGACGCTCGTCCGTGTCGACGACTGGCATCGGGAAGCCCGGCGCGAGCAGCTCGTTCGTCAGGAAGTAGTTCTGGACCGAGTGAAACGTCTGGAACTGGCGCTCGAACGGGATCATCTCGGCGCACGACGGGTCGAAATTGCCGTCGATGGCGGGCACGACGACGATGTCCACCCCGGTCGGCTCGGCATGGATCTCCCACGTCGGCATCTCGTCGAAGAACTTCTCGACCCCGCGCTCCGGAGCCGCCTTGTCGGCGCGTTCCGTGCCCTCGGTCCGCTTCTTCAGGAACGGAGCCTTCGAGCCCATCACGGCGACGCCGTCCTCGTCGATCACGGTCGTCTCGGTCGAGACGAGGGTCGCACCGCGCCGGCACGCCTCGATCTGGCCCATCGACTTGCCATGGTTCGACTCCCCGCCGAGGAACAGGATCGTTCGGTCGCGATAGCGGACGGCCGACGCATGGAACGGGTGCAGCCCGAGCGGCTCCATTCGGAGCGCGAGCATCGTCACGATCACCTTCTGGATCGGCCCGGCCGGCCACGGGCCGGTGAACGTCATCGTGCGGCCGTCGTACGCGATCCCCTTCTCCGCGTCCTGGTGCCAGACGATGTCGGGCTCGGCGAGGGTCACGCCGGGCGAGACGCGGACGTCCGCCAGCCGATAGTTCAGGAAGCTCATGTCGCCGAGGACGTGCTGGACCGGCTGCGAGCCGTGGACGTCGATCCGGAGCCGCGCGGGCCCGGCCGACATCTCCTCCGACAACTGGAGCGGGGCGGTCATCCGGGTCCTTCCTGGTGGGCGAGGCGGTTTGCCATGTTGTCGCTGACCTCGGCGAAGTGGTGGTCCACGGCCGCGACGACCGCGTCGACGTCCCGTGCGCGGAGCGCCGTCAGGATCGGTGCGTGGAGATCGGCGGACCACTGCGCGTCCGCGCCGGGCACGACGAGCGTCAGGTAGGTACGCAGGAACGGCTCGAGTGAGCGCCAGACCTTGAGCAGTGTCCCATTGTCGGCGAGCTCGACGATCAGACCGTGGAAGCGGGCGTCGGCCTCGGCGACCGCGTGGGTGTCGTCGGCGCGAGCCGCCGCCTGCATCGCCGCCACGGCCGCGCCGAGGCGGTCCAGGTCGGCGTCGGTCAGGCGCGGGACGGCGAGCCGGGAGGCGAGCGTTTCCAGCGCCGATCGGACGGCATAGGCCTCGAGCAGCTGGCGCGGCGTCGGCCGGCGGACGCGAGCTCCGCGGAACGGGGTGATCTCCACGACCCCGAGCGCCTCGAGCCCGCGGAGCGCTTCGCGTACCGGCGCCTGGCTCGTGCCGAGCTCGCGGGCGACCTGGGTCTCGACGATCCGGGCGTCCGGCGGATAGCGGCCGCTGAGGATCCCTTCGAGGAGGCGCTCGCGGACCTGGTCGGCCAGGACGCTCCTGGCGAGGACGGCCTCCGGCGCGACCGCGGCGCTCAGGAGCCGATCCCCACGGGCGCCGCGACGACGGGTCCCCCACCTGTCGACTCGAGCACGTCGACGGTGCCAGCCGAGCCGTCGACCCGGATCCGGTCGCCGGTCCGGATCCGCTTCGTCGCCACCGACGTCCCGACGACCGCCGGGATCCCGAACTCCCGCGACAGCACCGCCGGATGCGAGGTCGTGCCGCCAGTGTCTGTCACGAGGCCGGCGATCTTCGTGAACAGGACGACCCAGGCCGGGTTCGTCATCTGGCAGACGAGGATGTCGCCCTCGGCCACGTCGTCGAACTCGTCGACGGTCATCACGACCCGGGCGATCCCCTCGACCTGGCCGGGCGATGCGGCGATCCCGGTCACCGGTCCCTCGGCGGCGGGCCGGCCCTGATGGAAACGCTCCGGGTAGCCCCAGTTCACGAGGTACGGGAAGGCGAGCTGCGATGGCGTCGCGGTCCCGATCCAATTCGGCGGCTGGAGCTGCCTGGACGCCTCGCGCTCTGTTCGGCGGGCCGCAACCAGCCCGCGGGCGTCGACCACGGACGCGTTGCCGATCAGCATCCGGAGTTCGTTGTATCTGAGGAACAGCACGTCGTCGGGCGCGTCGAGCCGACCGGCCTCGACGAGCTTCCGGCCGATCGCGAGCAGGACGAGCCGGAGGTGGGCGTTTGCGCCCTGGTCGATGTAGAAGTGATGGTCGGGCGTGAGTGGCGCCATCCGGAGATTTGTCTCATTCGCGACGCTCATCTCGGCGAGTGCCTCGCCCTCGAGCCCGTCGAGGATCTCGCGCGACGCCGCCTCGATGTCCCGACGCATGACCTCGATCGCCGCGGGGTAGTCGTAGTCGCTGTCGAGATAGCCCCTGATGAGGTCGAGGACCGGCTCCACCTGCTCGCGGACCGTCGGGAAAATGAACTCGTGGCTCCAGACCGCATGCCAGCCGAACTCGCGCTGATAGGGCTCGATGCGATCGGCGATGAACAGCCGACCGCGTTCGGAGGTGCGCAGTGCCGCCCCGATCGCCTCGGCGTCGCCCGCCCCGAAGGCAACCCGCAGCTCGTCGTCGTCGCGGACCTCGTTCTTCATTCGCCAGAGGGCCTCGATCGAGTCCCAGTTGCGGTCCTTCGCCGAGTTCTGGAGCCGGCCCAGGAGCTCCTCATCGACCGCCCCGCGGGTCTTCTCCATGACCGCCCGGAGCTTGAGCGTCGCCGACAGCTGGGCGAAGTTCAGCATCCAGTGGATCTTCCAGTGCCGATCGTGGATGTCGATCGCGTCCTCGAGGAGCGTCGCGGTCTCGGCCAGGCTCATGTCGCCCGCGGCGTCGAGCTGCTCCTCGAGGTAGGCGAAGTTCCGCTGCATCTCGGGGACGAGCCGGTCGTGCCACCAGTCCGCGAAGTGCGCGCCGTAGACCGGCAGGACCGTGTCGAGGTAGCCGCCCATCGCCGTCGCGAACGCTGCGTCACGCGGAACCCGGGCGGCGTAGCGCGAGCTGTACTCGGTGCCCTCGATGCGGAGGTCCGGCTCGGCCGGAATGGCCGTCGTGTAGACGTAGCCGTTGACGTTCTTCGCCAGCCAGTCGACCGCGAACGGCGTCCCGAACCGTCGGAACATATGGTCGCAGCTGAGCCACCAGCCGCCGATGTCGAAGAACATCGGACTGACCGGGTGCGGGATGTGGAGATCGTCGTAGACCCAGAAGAAGTCCTTCTCGATCTCCGACACCCACGTCACGGGGAACGTCTCGTCGCCCAGGAACTGACCGAGGATCTCCTCGTTCGCCGACACGGTCTGTCCTCCGAACAGGTCGCCGCCGCGGGGCCCTATCGATGATCGATTATGGTGCATCCCGCCGCGTCGCGGCGTGGTTCGACGTCAGGAGAATCCCGTCGCGCGCCACCTGACTCGATCCGCGGGAAATGTCACCGTCGATTGGTGATGCCGTTCTTTGCATCAACTCCGCGCGGGCGCAGCGCCGGTCGGGCCCGGCGACGCGAAATATGCCAAGAGCGGCATCGCTCAAGGCTGCATGATTTCCGGAGCCGTTCGGGCGGTGGGCCAGGGGCTCGAGCCAGGCCAACCGGTCGGCTCAGCCGGCGGTTGGGGCCTTCGCGGCGAGCGCGGCTCGAGCCTTCTCCCAGTCGGACCTGAACTGGACGATCCCGGACGTCGTCAGCGGGTGGTGGACCATCTGCTGCAGGACCTTGAACGGCAAGGTGGCGACGTGGGCGCCGGCGAGGGCCGCCTGGGTCATGTGGAGCGGGTTCCGGATCGAGGCCGCGAGGACCTCGGTGTCGAGCTCGTGGATCGCGACGATCTCGGACAGCTCACGGATGACGATCATGCCGTCCTGGTTGATGTCATCCAGCCGCCCGACGAACGGGCTCAGCAATGACGCGCCGGCCTTCGCCGCGAGCAGCCCCTGGTTGGCCGTGAAGATGAGGGTGCAGTTGGTCTTGATTCCCTCGTCGGCGAAGCGGCTGATCGCCTCGAGGCCCTCCTCGCTCATCGGGACCTTGACGACGATATTGCGGGCCAGCTTGGCGAACTTGCGACCCTCTTCGAGCATCCCCTCGACGTCCTCGGCGACGACCTCGGCGGACACTGGCCCCGACGTGATCTTGCAGATCTCCTGGAGGACCTCCTCGTAGGTCATGCCGCTCGTCTTCGCGAAGAGCGTCGGGTTGGTGGTGACGCCGTCGAGCACGCCCCAGCGATGGACGGTCCGGATTTCTTCGATGTCTGCGGTGTCAAGGAAGATCTTCATGAGGGGCGCTCCTGGCAGGATGGGCAGTCCGACTATCGTACGCCCGATCGCGACCAACCCCGTGTTGCAGGGCTCCCTCGTGAGGTTGCGCAAGCTTTACCGGCCGATCATCCGTGTCTCATCCATCGGCGGTGACAATCGCGAAGCGCCCCTGTTCCACATCGAGGATGACGATGAGACTCCTGCTCGTTGAGCCAGACGCGGACCTCGCCGAGCGACTCCAGGAAAGCCTCGAGTCGGAGGGTTACGTCGTCGATCTCGTCGGATCGCTCGCGGAGGCACGCGAGACTGTGGGCGCGGCCGACTACGCGGCGGTCCTCATGGATCTCTACGAAACCGAGCCCGCCGTCTTGCCGCGGAACCACCGGCACGGATCACGCCTGGGCTCGGCCGACGACACAACCTCGTCGCTTGACGCCGACATCTGGTTCGGCTGAGCCGACGCCGAACTCACCGTCGTCCTTGGCTCGGGCCGGCGTCAGACCGACGTGGCGGTCTCCGCGGCCGATGACTGCCCGTCAGCCGACACCTGAGCAGCGGCCGCAGACTCGACGAGCGAGGCCGACCTCGCCCTGAACTCTGGCTCGCGCCCATCGCGGACGGCCAGTGACGCGGTGACGAAGCCATCGAACAGCGGGTGCGGCCGCTCCGGGCGTGACTTGAACTCGGGGTGGAACTGGCTCGCCACGAACCACGGGTGGTCCTTCAGCTCGACGATCTCGACCAGCCGCCCGTCCGGGCTCTGGCCGCTCAAGAGCATGCCCGCCGCCTCGAGGGTCTGGCGATAGCGGTTGTTCACCTCGAAGCGGTGGCGGTGGCGCTCGTAGATGACCTCGGCGCCGTAGACGGCGGCGGCCTTCGAGCCTGGGGTCAGGCGGGCGGGATAGAGGCCGAGACGCATCGTCCCGCCCTTGTCCTCGAGCTCGCGCTGGTCGGGCATGAAGTCGATGACCGGGTGCTCGGTGAACATGTCGAACTCGGTCGAATTGGCGTCCTTCGAGCCGGTCACGTCGCGGGCGAGCTCGATGACGGCGCACTGGAGGCCGAGGCACAGGCCGAGATAGGGCACCTTGTGATCGCGCGCGAAATGGGCGGCGAGGACCTTGCCCTCGATGCCGCGGTGGCCGAAACCGCCCGGCACGAGGATGCCGGCCGCGCCGTCGAGCGCGGCATGGAGGTTGTCGTGGGTGAGCGCCTCCGAGTCGACCCAGCGGACCTTGGCGTCGACGCCGTGCGCCCAGGCGGCGTGGCGGAGCGCCTCGGTCACCGACAGGTAGGCATCCGGCAGCTCGATGTACTTGCCGACGAGGGCAATCTCGAGGCTAGGCTTCGGCGCCTTGATCCGCTTCACGAGGGCGCGCCACGAGTCTAGATCCGGCTCCGCGTCGGGATCGCCCAGGCCGAGCTCGCGAACGACGAGCCGGCCGAGGCCTGCTGCTTCGAACATGAGCGGCACTTCGTAGATCGTGTCGGCCGTCTCGGCGGGAATCACCGCGTCAGTCGCCACGTCGGTGAACAGCGCGATCTTGTCGCGGATCTCGTCGCTGACCGGGTGATCGCTGCGGAGGACGATGACGTCCGGCTGGATGCCGATCCCGCGGAGTTCCTTGACCGAGTGCTGGGTGGGCTTCGTCTTCAGCTCGCCCGTGGCGGCGAGGGCCGGCAGCAACGTCACGTGGATGTAGAGGACGTTTGCCCGGCCGACGTCCTTGCGCATCTGGCGGATCGCCTCGAGGAACGGCAGGCTCTCGATGTCGCCAACGGTCCCGCCGACCTCGACGATGACGACGTCCGGATCGCCGTCGCGAGCGACCCGCCCGATCCGTTCCTTGATCTCGTTCGTGATGTGGGGGATGACCTGGACGGTCCCGCCGAGGTAATCGCCGCGGCGTTCCTTGGCGATGACCGCCTGGTAGATGCGCCCGGTCGTGACGTTGCTGAGCTGGGTCAGGTTCTCGTCGATGAAGCGCTCGTAATGGCCGAGGTCGAGGTCCGTCTCGGCGCCGTCATCGGTGACGAAGACCTCGCCGTGCTGGTACGGCGACATCGTCCCGGGATCGACGTTGATGTAGGGGTCGAGCTTGAGAATCGAGACGTGAAGGCCTCGAGCCTTGAGGAGTCGTCCGACGCTGGCGGCGGTGATGCCCTTGCCGAGTGAGGAGGTGACGCCTCCGGTCACAAAGACATACTTCGCCATGGGTTCGGTCCTCCGGGGGTTTTTCCAATGCTATCGAATCCGGGCCCAGGATGCGAATCGAAATCGTCGCGGAGCGGTGCGGCGGGGAGTTGCGCAGCGCCCCCGGTGAGTCCCGCGGCTCACGCGCGGGTCGCGGAGTGGCGCCTCACAGCCTCGCCGAATGGCGCCGCACGGCCTCGCCATTGGCGCCGCGCGGCCCGCCCTGTCGGCGGTTCAGAACCCGCCTTTCTGTCGGGCGAATCCCAGGCGGTCGGTAAGCAGCGGTTCGCCGGCCTGAGGGAACCTGGTGAGCGTGGCTTTTGCGAGGATCTGAGTCAGGCGACCGCCATGCGGTCGAGTGGCAGAAACCCGCCGACTAACGACCGCTTGAAGATCGCCTGACAATTCCTGGGGCCGAGCGGCGGCGGCGGGCGGCGGCGGGCGGCGGCGCCCGCGGAGCGGCGGCGGGGCGGCGGCGAGTCAGTGTGCGGCGTGGGCAAGACGGGTTGCCTCAGCCGACGCTGCCCGTGCAGTAGGCAGCGCCGGCTGATATGTGGCGGATTACTTGAACGTGAAGCTCTGGATCACCGGCATTGCCGCCGCAACGAGCGCGTCGAACCGCGAGGAGTCGGAGGCGGCAGAGTCGTTTCGATCGTCGATCAGGATCCCCAGGACGTGGCCCTTGCCGAGATCGAGCAGGATCAGCCGCTGGCGTTCCCCGGGGAACACACCGATGTCGTAGCCGTCGGGACGCACGCCGGCCGGGACGAGGTATTGGGCCAGGGGTTTGGGTTCGCCGGGACAGGTGGTCTTCCAACCCGGATCGATGGTCACATCGAGCACGCGGCCCGGGTGGCCGTCGATCGTGATCGGGGTGGCTGGGGTAGTGGCGATCGACGGCAGCTTTTCCAGCCAGGCAACGAGGCCATCGACGCTCCGGCCGACCGACGGCTCCGGCTTGCTGTCGCACGTTCCGTCCTGGATCGCGGCAGCGGGTTGGGTGAAGACCTCGACTTCGTGATAGACGCCGTCCGGTGGCCCGTCCTTCGTCTCGAGCGCGTAGTCGGCCGTCGGCGTCAGCTTGAACGTGCTCGGCCAATCGGCCGAGTTCGCCCAACCGTCGGGAACGGTGAAGGACAAGGCGCCGTACCTCGGAGCCCAGCTGCCGTATGCATTCGCAGCGAGGAGCGGATCGATGTATTCGGAGCCGTAGGTTCCCGCGTCCAGGTCGCCGAGGCAGGTGTCGCCGACCTTGCAGTCGACGCTCCACCAGACGCCCGGCACCGCGGCTTGCCGAGCGGGGCACGCATCGGCGCCGGCACCGATCGTGAGGGTCTGCCCGCTTGGCGAGAGCGTCCACGGGTACGTCCCGACGTCGCCGACATTGCAGTCTGGACGCGATGCCGACGTCACCAGCCGCAAGCTGCCGTCGATCGCGACGGAGGCGGTCGACGCGTACAGGACAACCTCCTGGTGGTTGGACTGGGTGATCCCGAAGGTGCCAGACTGGAAGTCGAGGCTGGCCCCAGCGCCCGGTTCGAGCCCGGAAACTGCCCGGATGCCACCGAACCAGCGCGAGCGGAGCCCGACCGGGATCGGTGTGCCGGACGAGGCGGATTGATGCCCGCTGGGCGACGCCTGAGGCGAGCCGAACGGCTGGCTGGACGGACCGCCGACGTCGGGACCCGGACGAGAGATCCAGATCCCACCGCCGACGGCGACGATGAGGCCGGCTGCCACGACAGCGGCCAGGAGTGGGCGGTTCATGAATGGAAGCCTCCTGAGGACCGGCCGCCACGTCCGCACCTGCGGAGTTGTGGCGACCGCGTCGAGGACGGCGGCGATGGTCCGATCCGGTGCCTCGTCCGGACTGAGCTCGAGCCAGGCTCGGGCGATCTGGTCGAAGTCGCGTTGAGTCGTCATGCCATCCGTCCTTCGGGGACGACCGGCGCCTCGTCGGCCTCGATGGCCGCACGGAGCGTCCGGGTCGCATAGTGGAGTCGCGAACGGGCCGTCCCGGCCGGGATGCCGATGGCATCGGCGATCTCGACCAGGGACAGGCCGGCGTGGTGATGCAGGACGAAGACGGCCCGATGCTCGACCGACAGGCGCCGGAATGCCCGTTCGAGGACATCCCGATCGATGACGGCGAGCAGTGAGCCGTCTGGACCGGCCGGCCCGTCGACCGGCAGGACGCGGACATTCGCCGTCCACGACCGGCGACGCCTGGCCTCGGCGTAGCAGGCATGGACGAGCAGCCTGCGAACCCAGGCCTCGAAGCGGGCCGGGTCGCGGAGGTTCGGGAGCTGGCGCCAGGCCGTGACGAGGGCGCCCTGCAGGGCGTCCTGGGCGAGATCGCTGTCGCGCAGGATCCGGACGGCGATCGCGTACAGCCGGTCGCTGGTCGCATGGACCAATGACGCGAATGCGTCGCGATCGCCGTGCCGGGCCCGCTCGACGAGCTCTTCCACCAGGTCTCCCTCTGCGACCGCGCGGCTGGGTCGCGGTCACACCCAATGAGTGTGACGCTCGGTGGAAACGTTCAGATCAGGGCAGCCGCGTCGCGAGGGTTGGCCTGTAACGCACGATATCGCGCCTCGTGATCAGCACGCCGCCCAGGATGATCGCCCCGCCGATGACCTGGCCGGGACGGATCGGCTCCTGGAGGAAAAGGAACGCAAGGAGGACGGCGAGAGCCGGGACGAGGAACTGGAGCGCGGCCGTCCGGGTTGGTCCGACGACCTTCACCCCGTTGAGGACGATGACGTTCGAGACACCCGCCGCGAGCAGGCCCGAGTAGAGGATCGCGCCGACCACATCGAAGCCGAGCGGGATGCGATCGAGGCTCGCCAGCTGCAGGAGGCCGAGCGGTGCGAGCACGACGGTCCCGGCGAGCGTCGCCCAGGCCGTTGCCCGCAGCGGCGAGTGACGCCGGACGAACGGCGCGCCGAACGCCGTGTAGATCGCCCAGCAGACCGCCCCCGCCAACGTGACCGCCTCCCCGACGATCGAGCCGCCGAGGCTGAGGCCCGCCCCGGATGCGACGACGACCACGACCCCGACGAACGAGACGATGACACCGAGGAGCTTGAGCGGCGTCAGGACGTCCGATCGGGCGACGACCGACAGCAGGGCAACGAGGACGGGCGTCGCCGCGATGAGCAGCGCCGAGTCGCCCGCCGGCACGGACGTCAAGCCGGTCGTCCACAGGATCTGGTACGCCCCGAAACCGATCGCACCGAGTCCCAGGATCGCCACGAGGTCGCGACGTGGCAACCCGACGCTGCCCTCTCGCCAGCGGAGCAGGACGAAGAGCGTCACCGACGCGAGGGTGAACCGCAGGAACGTGAAGCCGACCGGCGGCAGCTGGGCAACGGCCGACTTGACGACGATGAAGTTGGCGGCCCACAGGACCATGACCGCAAGGACGCCGATCTCGGCGAGCCGCCGGTCGGCAGCCGATGGACCGCGGACGCCCGATTGGACCGAGGAGCGCGCCGCCGGCGCAGGCCCGGACACGCCGACGCCCGCCGGTCGGTCGCCGGCGGACATCAAAGAGCCGGCACCCTCAGCAGGGAACCGGCTCTTGCTCTCCGAGGTCGGAGGCGAAGCTCCGACTGGCCGCGCTGCCGCGCGGCCTTGCCACCCATCCGCCCGAGGATCGGGTGGGTCGGTTGCGTCTATCAGGCGCCTTCGCGATCGAGCTCGAGGATGTCCTCGTCGTCCTCCTCGGTCACCTTGAGCCAGACGAAGAGACCCGCGAGCACGACAAGCGGAATGACGATCATCGCGGCGAGGGTGATGCCGAGGGCGACGGCGACGGTCTTGAGAGCCTTCATGAGGAACCTCCTGCTACTGCGTGGGCTGGCGACGTTGAGTGGTTGATCAGGATGGTGCGCCTGACGGTGTTCCGCCGCTGGGCGTGGCGGCCTCCTGGTGGCGGAGCGTGGGGCCTCGCGCGATCATCTCGGCGACATCATCTGAGGTGAATTCTGCGAGGACATGTTTGCTGCCGGCCTGGCCGGACATCAGCAATCGGACGACGAAGGCGCCGTCCTGCTCGAAGAAGAAGACGTCATGCGGCCTCTGCTCGTCCATGTACCGCCCGAGAACGCGGAACGCGTTCTCGTAGTGGCCGGCGTCCCGGACTGGCTCGGGCGCTGGCTGGCCACGCCGGGCGATCGACTCCTCCATGAACCGGGCGATGTCGTCATCGAGGAAGGTCAACGTCTCCTTCGATTGCGTGCCGACAGAGTCCGACCAGGTCCCGCCCCCGCCACCGCTGACCACGATGCCCTGGACGATGAAGCCGTCGGGTGCCTCGACGAGGAGCACCTCGGTCATCCGGCGCTGGTCGAGGAACGCGCCGATCGAACGAAAGACCTCCTCGAAGTCCTGGCGCGGGCTGCCCTCGTAGATCCGCATCGAGTCTCCTCTGCACGCCGCCTGCGCCGCCGCAGTGTCGAGAGCGTCAGGACCCGGTGGTCTGATCCAGCAGCCCGCGATCCTTTGCCCGGCGGTCGCTCGTCCGGAAGACGGCGATGGCTCCGAGTGTAGCCACCGCTCCCGTCGCCAGCAAGGCGCCAAGGGTCAGCGGGACGATCGGGCCGATCCTGACACCAGGGCTTGGATCGATCATCCGAGGAGTACGGCCAGCGCTCCGGCCACCCCCGCGTTGTTGACGATCAGCGCCGTATTGGCCCGGATTGAAGCCCCGTCGGTCAACTCGCCGATCCGGGCGAGCAGCCACGGGGTGAGGGCCGGGCCGGCGATGGCGGCGGCCTCGGCCTCGTCGATCGCCCGATCGATCGCCTCGCTGGCGACGTCGCTCGGAAGGGCGTCCGTCGGAGGGATTGGCACGCAGATGAGGATCGCCCCGCCGGAAACGAGGCCGAGATGCGTCTCGACGAGGCGAGCAGCCGCCGCGACATCGGGAACGGACGCAGGCGCGCGTACGCCCAGGGTCCTCGCGTAGAAGCCGGGCAGCTCGTCCTGGCCCACGGCGACGACCGGGACCCCGCGCGTCTCCAGATATTCGAGGGTCGCGGGGACGTCGAGGATCGCTTTCGGGCCGGCGCAGACGACCGCCATCGGGGTCCGCGCCAGCTCCTCCAGGTCGGACGAGATGTCGAGGGTCGCAGGATGCGCGTAGTCGCCACCGGCCGCGAGTGCGCCGCGATGGACGCCCCCGATGCCGCCCGTCGCGAACGCCCGGATCCCGGCCGCGTGAGCCGCGATCATCGTCGCCGATACCGTCGTGGCCGCCCAGCCGCCCGCCTCGAGGGCAACTGCAAGACTCGGTCTGGCGGCCTTCCGGACCGTGCCCGACGGGGCATTTGCAAGGGTCTCAAGGTCGGCGTCGGACAAGCCGATGAGGAAGTGGCCGTCACGGACGGCGATCGTCGCCGGGATCGCGCCGGCGGCCCGGACCGCCGCCTCGGAGGCGCGTGCGACCTCGACGTTGGCCGGATATGGCAGGCCGTGGCTGATGAGCGTCGACTCGAGGGCGACAACCGGGCGGCCGGCCCGCAGCGCGTCGGCCAGCTCCGCCGCAACGACGAGGCGGTCGAGGACGGACGCGGCTGCAGGCGGGGGCATCGGCGAAGGGTAACGCGACGAGCGCCACCACCAGTCGATTTGTGCCGGGTTGCGTCGGCGGTCATGATCGGCACATGACGAACTCCACCCGCGCCCCTCGGCTGATCGCCATCCTTGCCGCAGTCCTGGTGGCGCTCGTCGTGCCGCCGGCGTCGGCCGCCGCCAGCCAGTTCCCGTCCGGTTACCAGGGCTATCACACGTACGCGGAGCTCACGGCGGACGTGGCGGCGACGGCCGCGGCCCACCCCGACATCGTGTCGATGTTCTCGATCGGGAAGAGCTACCAGGGCCGAGATATCTGGGCGGTGAAGATCTCCGACAACGTCGCCGTCGACGAGAACGAGCCGGAGGTCCTCTACGACGGCGGGACCCACTCCGACGAGCACATGGGCGTGGAGATGACGCTCCACATCATGCACTGGCTCGTGAACGGGTACGGAACTGACCCGCGGATCACGAACATCGTCAACAACCGCGAGATCTACATCGTCTTCGAGGTGAATCCGGACGGCGCCGAGTACGACATCAGCGGGGGCCGCTTCCACTTCTGGCGGAAGAACCGCCAGCCGACACCCGGCACGAGGGCCATCGGCACCGACCTCAACCGGAACTTCGGCTACCGCTGGGGGCTCGAGGGAAACACCAGCAGGAATCCCTTCGCGATCACCTATCGCGGCCCGAGGGCCTTCTCGGCGCCGGAGACCCGGGCGATGCGGGACTTCCTGGCCAGCCGGGTCGTCAACGGCCGGCAGCAGATCCGGACAGCGATCACGTTCCACGAGGCCGGCCGGCTCGTCATGTGGCCGTATGGCTATACCTACGTCGACATCCCGCCCGACATGACGCGGGACGATCACGCCGCCCTCGTCGTCATCGGCCGGCACATGGCGGCGACCAACGGCTATCGGCCCGAGCAGGCGAGCGACCTCTACCTCACGAGCGGCACGACCCGCGACTACGAATATGGCGTCTACCGGATCTTCAGCTACACCTTCGAGCTGTCGAACCGCGACTACCCGAACCAGTCGTGGATCGCCCCCGAGACGGGCCGCAACAAGGAGGCTGTCCTCTACCTCGCAGAGCGGGCCGGCTGCCCCCTCAGCATCCTCGGGGCGACGATCCGGGCCGCGCGCTGCGGCGCGTTCGACGACGACCTCGAGGTCGCTCGCGGCTGGGTCGTCAACCCGGACGGGACCGATACAGCCGTGTCGGGGCAGTTCTCCAGGGCCGATCCGCGGGCAACGACGTCGAGCGGCCCGAAGCAGCTCGGCAACGTGCCGTCGGGCGTGAAGGCATTCGTGACCGGCGCACTCGCCGGAGTCTCTCCGAATGCGAACGACCTCGACGGCCTGACGACCGTCCGGTCCGCCCCGATCGACCTGCCGGTGAGCACGGGCCAGAAGCTGACGTTCCGCTACGTCTTTGCCCACGATGGGCATTCGTCGGTGGCCGATCGGTTCGCCGCGATCATCGAGGATTCGACAGGCGCTCAGACCACCGTCTTCCTGCGGACGGGTGCGCCCTCGGATCTTGACGGCGTCTGGCGGGCCGCTTCCGTGTCGCTGGACCCGTGGGTTGGAACGACGATCCGGATCCGTTTCCAGGCGGCCGATGGCGGCCCGAACAACCTGGTCGAGGTCGAGGTCGACGACGTCCGGATCACGCGACCGAGCTAAAGGTTGCGGCAGCGCGAGCGGAACCGTACGCGGCCGAGTCCGAATCGCACGCATCGAGCACTGCGCGGGAAGGCACACATCGGCTGGCGATGCCGTTCTTTGCATACGACTGGCATTTGATGCCAACAACGGCATCGCCAGCGGCACCGCGTTGGCGAGACTGCGTTGGCGACGGCGAAGCCTGCGCTCAGCGGGCGCGGCGCGGGAGAGGCCCTGGTCGGCTGGCGATGCCGTTCTTTGCATACGCCTGGGCATGTGATGCCATCAACGGCATCGCCAGCGGCGCAGCCTTCGCGACGGCGGGGTTCGCCCTCAACCGAACGGCAGCTCCGGTGACTCTCCGGTGAGCTGGCGGGCGGCCGCGTGGTGGCCGGCCAGGGCCGCCCGGCGGAGCGCCGCCGGTCGAAGCCGCGCGTCGGGCGGCGTGGCGGTGAACGCCGCGAGGAAGCCTGCGTCGAAGGCATCGCCGGCACCCGTCGTGTCGGTCGCTGCCAGCGCCGGGGTCGCGACCTCGAAGCGCAGCGCGGCGACCATGCCGCGGGCGAGGAGCGTCGCGCCACCCGGTCCCCGCTTGACGACCGCCAGGGGCGCCGCATCGAGAAGCCCGGTCAGGTCGTAGCCGCCGAGGAACGCCTCGGCCTCGCCAGCGGTCGAGAAGAGGACATCGGGAGCGGCCTCCTCAACGAGCCGCCGGGCCGCCCGCCGGCCCTGGGCGAGGAGGGGCCCCGCGGACGCCAGGTCGAGGCTGACCAGCGCGCCATGGCCGCGAGCAAGCTCGATCGCCCTCCGCCCGGCGTCGCCGAGCGGCGACCCGATGAGCGAATACGCCGGCAGGTGCAGCAGGTCGACGGCGAACCAGTCGGCGCGCAGGTCGGTCGGCTGCAACTCGTCGGCCGCCCCGCGATCCGCGACGAACGAGCGCTCGCCACCGACCATCACGACGACACCGATTCGGCCGGTGGGCTTGCCGGACACACGGCTCGCGCGAACCGTCACGCCATCGTGCCGCAGCGATTCGACGAGCGCCCGCCCGATCGGGTCACGGCCGACGGCAGTCACGAGCGTCGACCGCACACCCAGCCGGGCCAGCCAGCGGGCACAGCTCGCGGCGGATCCGCCCTGGCGGAGGGCGACCCTGCCCGGGACGTCGGTGCCGCGCACGAGGCGGCGCGACGGCATGATCACGGCGTCCAGCATGAGGTCACCGAGAACCGCGATTCGCGGACCTTTCGGGCGGCGGCGCGGGACCGATCGAGGCATCGTCGCAGGATAGCCCGACGGCTCATCGCGCCTACAATGGCCGAACTTCACCGAAGGTCCTGCCCGGAGCCTGCCCACCATGACCCTCGCAACCGAAACGCTCGACCAGCTGGCCATCGACACGATCCGGACCCTCTCGATCGACGGCGTCCAGAAGGCGAACTCCGGTCATCCCGGGGCCCCGATGGGCGCCGCCCCGATGGCCTACACCCTGTGGACGCGCTTCCTCCGACACGCCCCGACGCGGCCCGACTGGCCGGACCGCGACCGCTTCGTCCTGTCGGCCGGGCACGCCTCGATGCTCCTCTACTCGCTCCTCCACCTGACGGGCTACGACGTGTCGCTCGAGGACCTCAAATCGTTCCGCCAGTGGGGCTCGAAGACACCGGGTCACCCGGAGTACCGCCTGACGCCCGGTGTCGAGGCGACGACCGGGCCGCTCGGCCAGGGCTTCGCCAACGCCGTCGGGATGGCGATCGCGGAGCGCCGACTCGCCGCCGAGTTCAACCGGCCCGGTCACGACATCGTCGACCACTGGACCTACACGCTCTGCTCGGACGGCGACCTCCAGGAGGGGATCGCCTCGGAGGCGGCATCGCTCGCCGGCCATCTCCGGCTCCGCAAGCTCGTCGCGCTGTACGACGACAACCACATCCAGCTCGACGGCCCGACATCGATGGCCTGGTCGGAAGACGTCGTGGCCCGTTTCGAGGCCTACGGCTGGCACGCCGCCCATGTCGTCGACGGCAACGACATCGAGGAGATCGCCCGAGCGATCGAGGTCGCCCGCGAGGACGAGCGACCGTCGCTCATCGCGATCCGGACCCACATCGGTTTCGGCAGCCCGAACCGCCAGGACACCCAGAAGGCGCACGGCCAACCGCTCGGAGCCGACGAAGTCCGGCTCGTCAAGGAGGCCTACGGCTGGGATCCGGATGCCCAGTTCCTCGTCCCGGACAAGGCCAGGGAGCTGTTCCGCCGGGCAATCCCGGCCGGCGAGGCGATCGCCGAGGCCTGGCACGAGACTTTCGTCGCCTACGAGAAGGCGTTCCCTGACCTGGCATCCGAGCTCCGCCGCCGGCTCGACGGCCGGCTGGCGAAGGGCTGGGACGCCGGCCTGAAGACGTACCCCGTCGGCGAGGAAGTCGCGACCCGGAACGCCAGCCAGGAGGCGATCCAGGCACTGGCCGGGCCGGTCCCGGAGCTCTTCGGCGGCGCCGCCGATCTGTCCGAATCGAACCTGACCGACGTCAAGGACGGCGGGAACTTCGAGTCCGATGAGCCGGGCCGGAACTTGCGGTTCGGCGTCCGCGAACACGCGATGGGCGGCGTCGCCAACGGCATCGCCTATCACGGCGCGTTCATCCCGTACGTCGGCACGTTCCTGACGTTCAGCGACTACATGCGGGGCTCCGTCCGGCTCGCCTCCCTCAGTGGCCTCCACGTGATCTACGTCTGGACCCACGATTCGGTCGGGCTCGGCGAGGATGGGCCGACCCACCAGCCGGTCGAGCATTACGCGGCGCTCCGGGCGATTCCGAACCTGTGGTTCGTCAGGCCGGGCGATGCCAACGAGGCCGTGGCCGCGTGGGCGCTGGCCCTCGAGCGCGGGGCGGAGGATCCCTCCGGACCGGTGGCGCTGTCGCTGACTCGCCAGAAGCTGCCGACGCTCGCGGGCACGGCCGAGAAGGCTCGCGAGGGCCTCCGCCGCGGCGGCTACATCCTGCGCGAGGCGTCAGGCGGCGCGGGTTCCATCAAGGCAATCCTCATCGGGACGGGCTCCGAGCTCCAGCTCGCGTTCGGGGCCGCGGAGGCCCTCGAGCGCGACGGCACCCCGACGAGGGTCGTCTCGCTTCCCTGCTGGGAACTGTTCGAGCGCCAGGACGCGGCCTATCGCGAGTCGGTGCTGCCGAGGGCGGTCCGGGCGCGCGTCGCGGTCGAGGCCGGCGTGTCGCTCGGTTGGGATCGCTGGGTCGGCGATGAGGGGGCCATCGTTGGCCTCGACCATTTCGGCGCCTCGGCGCCCGCCGGAACGATCTTCGAGAAGTTCGGCTTCAGCGTCGATCGCGTCGCGGGCGTCGCGAGGGACGTCGTCGGGGGCAAGGTGCGCGGCCCGATCCCGACCCTCGAACCCGGCCACCTGCCGGCACCGCGCGGCGGACACCCCAGCCTCGCCCACGGCGAATCCGGTGTCGGCCGAACGTCGTCTTCGGACCCAGGACACAGCTGATGCGCGTCGCGTTCAGTGCCGACCACGCGGGTGCAGCGATGAAGGACGCGCTGATCCGCCGACTCGGCGCTGCGGACCTCGGCCACGAGCTGATCGACCTCGGCGGCGACGGCTCGGACCCGAACGACGACTACCCGGACTTCGCCCAGCGCCTCGGCGAGGCGGTCCGTGGCGGCGCTGCGGATCGCGGGATCCTCATCTGTGGTTCCGGGGTCGGGGCGAGCGTCGCGGCCAACAAGATGCACGGCATCCGCTCGGCCGTCTGCCACGACACCTACTCCGCCCACCAGGGCGTCGAGCACGACGACATGAACGTGCTGACGCTGGGCTCGCGGGTCATCGGGCCGGAGCCCGCCTACGAGTGCGTCATCGCGTTCCTCGCGGCAACGTTCAGCGGCGCCGAACGCCACGTGCGTCGCCTGGGCAAGGTCAAGGCGATCGAAGCCGCGGGCTGAGAGGCCCGATAGCGGACGCGGGATTATCCTGTGTCGTCAAGGCAGGAGGAAGCCTGGATGAGCGACGCGACAGGAACGACGGCAGCCGCCGGGCTGGCCCTCGGCGAGCACACCGCCGCGTTCGACGCGGCCGTCGTCCGAGCTCGCGACGAGCGCTGGGCCGAGCGCCTGTTCGACCGAGACCCGTCGCTCTGGTCGTCGGACGCACGAGTCCAGGCAGCGATCAGCGATCGCCTCGGCTGGCTCGATTCGCCGGCCCACTTCTCGACCCAGATCGCCGCGCTCGAGGGTTTCGGCGAGGGCATCCGCGACGCGGGGTTCAGCACCGCGGTGGTCGCCGGGATGGGCGGCAGCAGCCTTGCCCCGGATATCCTCGCGCGGACGTTCGGGACGGCCGAGGGCTGGCTCGACCTGCGCATCCTCGACTCGACGGATCCGGCAGCGGTCGCCGCGGTCGTTGACGATCTCGATCCGCTCGCCACCCTCTTCATCGTTGCCAGCAAGTCCGGGACGACGACCGAGCCGCTCGCCTTCCAGGCGGATGCCTGGGCCCGGATCGAGGCGGCCCTCCGGAACCACCACGCGCCGCGCAACGAACACGCCGGCGAGCTG
>Ga0209488_10001053_pt1 | contig 23420 bp, 20 predicted proteins | sample Rivendell_Oct201_8_FD_188349 | JGI IMG/M metagenome (GOLD analysis project Ga0209488, IMG submission 188349) | Vadose zone soil microbial communities from the Eel River Critical Zone Observatory, Northern California, USA -... | ecosystem: Environmental > Terrestrial > Soil > Vadose zone >...
CGCACACGCTCGATCTCGGTAGCATCCAAAGTGGGAAACATCTGCTCGCGGCGCGTGTCGATAATCGATTTTGTCGTCATCCGATCACCTTCTTGCGGTAAGGCTTAACCCTCGTGCCTCCCATGGTATGTGAACGACCGATAAGGACAAAGTGATCGCTGACTTGTTGGCCTTCATCAAGGCCTAAATTAATATCAAGCGGCGCCCACTCCCCCGGGTGACGCCAATTGCACAAACAGGAAGCAGTTTCATGAAAACCCACCAAACGAAGAATGACCTGCCCACGAATGCGAAGACGGCTGTCATCGCGGTATTGAATGAAAATCTAGCCGCTGCGGTTGATCTGGCACTCGCCACCAAGCAGGCGCATTGGAATCTGAAGGGCCCGCAATTCATAGCCGTGCATGAAATGCTCGACGGCTTTCGCAATGATCTGGACGACCATATCGACACCTTGGCCGAGCGTGCGGTGCAACTCGGCGGGACCGCGCTCGGCAGCCTCCAGGCGGTATCGACGGGTACAAAACTCAAACCTTATCCGACCGGAATCTACACCGTGCACGATCACCTTGGCGCGTTGATCGACCGTTATGCCGACGTAGCCAATATGGCGCGCAAAGCGATAAATGACACTGACGATGCAGGCGATCCGACGACTGCCGACATATTCACCGCCGAATCCCGGATGCTTGACAAAGCGCTCTGGTTCCTGGAAGCGCATGTACAGGAGAAGAACTGACTTCGCGAGTCAACGCCTGGTCATGTGTGCAACAATCGCCTCTCCACAAACTCGGGAAGGAAGAGAAAATGTTCTCCGGTATGGATGCGTTCATCTTCGTGCATACGGTCATAAGCCTCGCCGCGATCCTCGCGGGGGTAGTTGTGGTCTATGGGCTGCTGGTTTCGAAGTCCCTGGAAAATTGGACGATCTTGTATTTCGTTTTGATCGGCGCCACGAGTTTGACCGGCTTTGGGTTACCCGCCGATCGATTGCTACCTTCACACGTGGTGGGCATCATCTCGCTGTTGCTCCTCGTGGTGGCGCTCGTGGCACGTTATGGGTTCCGCCTTGTCGGAGCATGGCGTTGGGCGTTCGTGGGAGGCATCGTGAGCACGCTCTGGTTCGACGTCTTCGTTGCCATCGTACAGGCGTTTCAGAAGGTTCCTGCGTTGCATGCCCTCGCGCCGACCCAGTCGGAACCGCCATTCGCGATCGTTCAGATCGCGACCTTAGTCGGTTTCATTGCAATCGGAATCGCGGCCGGATTTAGATTCCGTCGAGCGGCCCCGGCTTGAAAGTTTGTTGTTATCTCAGGCGAGGACGGGCGCTGTAGGATGGGTAGAGGAAATGCGCGTTCTTTCTTTACGCGCTTTTCCGAAACCCATCATCTTCTTCTGGGGTCGCACGGTGATGGGTTTCGCGATAACACGTGAAGAACGTGTTATCGCTCTACCCATCCTACAAACGTTTACCGCTGCAGCCGGACGCCGAGGAGGAAAACATCGGCCGCATAATTGCTCCCGGACTGAGTGGAATTAAGCCACAGATGCCGGTATTCCGCCCGCACCCAAAATTCTTGGCTAAGCTTGTAGGTGAGCTGCGTCGACACCGTGTAGCGCATGTCATGGCGAGACGATCCCACATAATCGTCCATGCCCACGCCGAATTTGGCGGTCGCAATCAGCCAACGGCGGAACGCATGATCGACCTGCGCGCCGACTGTGCGCGTAAAGACGCCAGACACGCCCGTGACGGTCGATTCGGCAACCGACGTCGCGGCTGTCAGCTTCACCGTCGTCAGTGCGCTCATGAGCCAGGTGAGCGAACCATCCACCAAAAACCCGCCAATGCTCTGCAGAGTCGGGTCCTTGTAGTCGCGGGCGAGATAACCAATCGACGCCTCGCCGATGAGAATGCGCGAATACTCGAATGTCGAACCCACTTTGCCGCTGATGCCCTTGGAATCGCGGCTCACACCGGTAAAGTCGACAGGCAGATCATGGTGCCTCGCATCGACCGCCACTTCGGCGAATGGCTTGAGCCCGGGGTTAAGTTCGTAGGCCAGACGCAATGCCGTAATGTAGCGATTGTAATCGCGGCTCTCGTTGCTCGACGTCGATCCATCCGTGAAGTGTGAATCCTGATAGAGCGTACGTTCAACACCCACCTTGGCCGTAACGTCAAAACGGTTGAAGCGCTGGGTCACACCGGCTGTGCCGCCGAGCGTCGTGAAGATCGGGATCCGGACCACATTGGCCTGGATGTTCGGGCTGCCGGGATTTTCGGTGCCGAGCAAAAAGCGCGCCTCGAAGTCAGCGCGCGTATCCGTCGCCACGTCGATGCGGCCGTTCACCTTGCCGTCGAAGTCCGGCCTGTTGAGATCCTTGGTCTCTTCATAACTCGTCAATGTGCCGCGTAGATTGGCCGTCAGTTCGTGGCGCGCCCAGTTCGAATTGACCAGGAGTTCCGGAGAAAAAAGCGACATGGCCGAGGGTGTGGGGAGAGACGCGCGCGGCGCATTGGTGTCGTAAGCGCCCGTCACTTCAACCGCTGGGCGCAGATTGAAAGCGCCGATCTGCACGCCGGTCGGCGCGAAAGGATCGTCATCCTGCCCCAGCTTCCGAAGCTGCAGCGCAGCCGGAATATTGGTTGGCGTGCCGGCAAATGCGCCAGCCGGATAAGAAATAGCGAGCACGGGTCGCTGCACGGGATTCTGCCTCGACGCATCCGCGGGTGGTAGCGCAAGCAGCGCCACCGGTTGCCCGACCACCGGTTGCCCCACAGGCGGTTGCCCCGCGGGGGTCCGTGCGGCACTGTCCTGCTTCGATTTCGGCGTGCTCTTGGCCTTGCGCTTGCGCGTATTGGTGGAGTCGAACCCCGTCGCACCGGCGCCGGAGGCGGGCTGGCTTGGAGAAACCGGCGCTTCGCCAGAAGGTAGGCCGCTGTCATTCTGGCTGATAATGTTGGGCTGGCGAAGACGCGGCTGGTTGCGCGCACCCCCGTCCAGGGATGGCTGCAGCAACAGGCGATCAAGTTCGACCCCATTCTGGGCAACGGCATTCGTCGCCAGCAGTGTGGCGACCAACGCACATCGCCAAATGGCCAGAGGAAGTCGGCGAAAACACAGCACTTCGACACCCCGGCTCCCGGCCGACCCCGCGACGACCGCATCGACGCGTCGCGCATACAAGGAATGGTCTTTTGCAATCAAAGCCTTGGGCAGATATCCACTGCCCATGCGCGGACCGGGCAAATATCCAAGCCCATCCCGCGCATTTCTGGTTAATGAAGTTAAAACGCATATGGTTAATGGGCGGTTGATGGCCCTGACCTAATATCGCTATTGGGACACCCGACCCGATGACCAGACCAAAACTGCTGAGCGTCGTGCAAATGACCCGTGCCCCCCAAAGGTTGATCGAATCGGCACTGCGGACGCTTGAAGCCGAAGCGAGCGGCATCAGCGCGCTGACGGCCGCGATGCAAAACGGGCTTGGAGAATCCTTTACAACCGCCGTCAACCTGATCCGCAAGGCGCGCGGCCGGGTCATCATCACCGGCATGGGAAAATCCGGCCACGTGGGACGCAAGATGGCCGCGACACTGGCCTCCACGGGCACGCCCGCCTTTTTCGTCCATCCAGGCGAAGCAAGCCACGGCGACCTCGGCATGATCACGGCCGATGACGTGATCCTGGCGCTGTCCTGGTCAGGTGAAACCGCCGAACTCAAGAATCTCACGGACTATTCGCGGCGTTTCCGCATTGGCCTTATCGCGGTTTGCGCAAACCCGGACAGCACACTCGCCAAAGCCGCCGACGTCGTGATGCTGTTGCCGCAGGCACGCGAGGCCTGTCCGCACAATCTTGCGCCCACCACATCGACCCTGATGCAACAAGCACTCGGCGACGCGCTCGCGGTGGCATTGCTCGAAAGCCGTGGATTCACGGCAAGCCAATTCGCCAATTTCCACCCTGGCGGCCGACTGGGCGCGATGCTGAAATTTGTGCGCGACATCATGCACATCGGCAACAGCATCCCGCTCGTTGCGGCTGGAACGCGCATGGCCGACGCCATGGTCGAAATGTCAGCCAAGGGTTTTGGCTGCGTCGGCATCACGAATACGAATGGAAAGCTGGTCGGAATTGTCACTGACGGCGATTTGCGCCGCCACATGCGTGCCGATCTCCTCGATGTCCGGGTCGACGACGTCATGACCCGTAATCCAAAGACGATCAAACCCGATCAACTCGCAAGCGAGGCGCTCGAGATCATCAACAGCTCGAAGATCACCGCGCTCATCGTCGCCAAATCCGGCAAACCCGTCGGCATTGTGCATTTCCACGACCTGTTGCGGGCTGGCGTCGCGTAACGATCAAGCCGCCTCCACTGAGAGGTCCGCGCCATTCGCGCTCGCAATCTTGACGCGGCTGCCGGCCGGACAATCCGGTCCTGACACGCGCCAGACCGTATCGTCAATGCGGATCGTGCCGAACCCGTCGACGATCGGTTTGTCGAGCGTAAAGACGCGCCCGACATAGCCATCAGACCGGCGGTTGAGAAATGGTTGGTCGCCAGGTTTCTCAACTTGGCGCGCAATGCGCCGCCAGATCGGGATTGCCGCAAGTGCGATCAGCGCAAAGGCGATGAGCTGTGCCGGCCACGACCAGTCGACCACAAGCGAGATCGTGCCGACCAGAATGGCTGCAATGCCGAGCCAAAGCATGAAGCTGCCCGGCGCTAAAATCTCGAGCAGAAGCAGCGCGGCCGCGGCGATGAACCAGTTCCACTCACCAAATGAAACAAACCAGGATATCAGTTCCATGAACTCACACTCCAGATCAAGCTTGCGACATCAAGCTTGCCACATCAGGCTTGCGGTCCTGCCACCGGCACGGTCGACCGGCGCGCCGGCGGCGTCTTGCCGTCGCCGCCTTTCGGACCATCGCTGCCGAAGGTCGCCTTGGCAATCTCGGCGATGCCGGCCAGCGTGCCGAGAACGCCCATGGTTTCGATTGGCAGCATGACGATTTTCTGATTGGGCGAATGTGCGAGTTGCTCGAAGGCCTTGATGTATTTTTCGGCAATGAAGTAGTTGAGCGCCGCAATGTCGCCGCGCGCCACCGCCTCGCTCACCATTTCGGTCGCCTTGGCTTCGGCCTGCGCGGTGCGCTCGCGCCCTTCGGCGTCACGGAACGCAGCCTCCTTACGGCCTTCGGCTTCGAGGATCTGCCCCTGCTTGGCGCCTTCCGCGCGCAGAATGGCCGACTGGCGTTGTCCTTCGGCGGTGAGAATTTCCGCGCGCTTCTCGCGTTCGGCCTTCATCTGCCGACCCATGGAAGCGATAAGGTCCTGCGGCGGCACGATGTCCTTGATCTCGATGCGATTGACCTTGACGCCCCACGGCGACACCGCAGCATCCACGACACGCAATAGCCGCTCGTTTATTTCATCGCGATGCGACAACATCTGGTCGAGATCCATACTACCCATGACCGAACGAATATTCGTCATGGTAAGGACGACAACGGCGTGATTGAGCTGCGCCACCTCGTAGCTCGCCTTGGCGGCATCGAACACCTGATAGAAAGCAACGCCGTCGACCGTCACGCTCGCATTGTCCTTGGTGATGATCTCCTGCTGCGGAATATCCATCACCTGCTCCATCATGTTCATCTTCTTGCCGATCCGATCGAAGAACGGAACGATCAGATTGAGGCCGGGCTGAAGCGTGCGGGTGTAACGGCCAAAACGCTCGACAGTCCAATTGAAACCTTGCGCAACGGTCTTTACGCCAGCGAACAAAGTGAGAACAACAAGGATCAGGAAAATGACTGCAAAAACGTCAAATCCAAAGAATGACATGGTGGAACCCCTCCAGTCGGGCTCGGCGGCAATGTGGGGATGCGGGCCGGCCGCCGCAAGCGATTGATTTTTGGTTACAATTAACACACTCGTATTGGTCGTTCGGGAGCCGGGGTGGGTTCAATTGCAGCGACAATGACTATAGCGGATTCCGGCCGATTTGATCCGTCCACGCCATGCGCGGCCACGCAGACTTCCACGACGATCAGGTAATTGCGACGAAAAAGAAAAAGAGGGTGCGGGCGTGAAGGGCCCGGAGCTTATCGCACAGGCCAATCGTCTCGCGCGAGCAACGAAACAGCGCGTAGGGCAATCGCTTTATTGCGCCTCTCGTCGACCAACATCTGCAAGACCGTATGGGCCAATGGCGCAATAAAGCGATTGCGCCCTACGCATTTTCCGCATTTGGCCCGCAACCCTCATGAGCTATCGAAGCCGTTTGGTTTGGCAACCTCACGGCAGCGTAAACACGATCAGCTGGTTGGTCACCTCGCCGGATCCCGGCTTCAAGGAACCGGCCGCGAGAAAGACCTTACCGTTCGTCACCGCCGCCGCGGTCGCATGCCGGCCACTTGGCATCGGGGCAAGCGTGCGCCAGCTGTTTGTTGCCGGATCGAAGGCCTCGTTTTCGTTGTTGGTCGATCCGCCCGGAAATTCACCGCCCAGCACCATGAACAGGCCTTTATAGGCCGTGCCCATAAGTCCGCTACGCACCGTCGGCAGCGCCGGCCCCGATGTCCAGGTATTGGTCTTGGGGTCATAGATGTCATGCATGCCGGTGCGATCTGTCGATGCACCAAAGCGCCCGCCCGCCACGTGAATCTTTCCATTCATCTCCACAGTGGCGGCGTGGTCGCGCGCCTTCGGCAGCGGAGCAAGATCCTTCCAGGTGTTGGTTGCCGGGTCGTACACCTCATGCGTCGCAACGGTCGAACCATCGGGCGCGCGTCCGCCGATTGCATGGATTTTTCCATCGAAAGCGGCCACGCCGACGGAGCCGCGTCCGGCCTTCATGGGCGCCAGCACACGCCACGTATCCAAGACCGGATCATATTCGAGCGCCGTGTTCTGTCCGTCGCGGTGAACGCCGCCGCCGATGAACCCGCCCATCGTATAAATCTTTCCGTTGAGCGTTGCGCTCCCCATGTGGTCGAGCGATCGCGGCAGAGGTGCCCGTGTCCGCCACGTATTGGCCGCGGGGTCATATTGCAGATGGTAGGGGCCGGAGAAGCCGAGAACGGCGCCGCCGATCACGTGAATTTTTCCGGCAACCGACGCCACGGCGACTTCGTTGAGCGCGGCCGGAACCGGCGCCTTCATCTCCCAGCTGCCCTGCGCATGTGCGGAAGCGGTCAGCGCCCCAAATACCATGCATGCCGTCGTGACTTGAAGAAACCTCAAACCAACCATTGGCTGTCTCCCTTGTGTCATCTTGTTGATGTTCTCGTTGTTCAAATCCAACCTTTGAGTTCGCGCAACGCCAATTCGCCGAGCATGAGCATGCCGGGTTCGCCGTCGTTGAGACAGGGGACGGCGAAAAAATTTTCACCCCCATTTTCGCGAAAGATTTTGGCGTTCTCGACCGCGATTTCTTCGAGCGTCTCCAGACAGTCTGCCGAAAACCCCGGCGTGATTACCGCAACGTTCTTGACGCCCCGCTTGGCAAGGGCCTTGACGGTCTGGTCGGTCGCAGGCTCGAGCCATTTGGCACGGCCAAAACGCGATTGGAATGTCAGCATCAACTTCTTTTCATCGAGCCCCAGGCGCGCCCGCAACAGCCGCATGGTTTCGACGCAATGGTCGAAATATGGATCGCCCTTGCGGATGTATTCCTCGGGCATGCCATGGAACGATGCGAGGATCACCTCCGGCTCATATGAAAGCTTGGCAAGCTCCGCTTTTGTCGAAACCGCCAGCGCTTCGATATGGGCAGGTTCATTGTAATAAGGCGGTACAAACCGCAAGGTCGGCTGCCGACGCCACCCCAGCATCACGCGGAACACTTCGTCCACCACCGTTGCGGTGGTGGCCGCGGAATATTGCGGATAAAGCGACATGATCAGGATGCGCTCGCAGCCTTGCCGGACGAGTTCGGCAAGGCGCGATGCGATCGACGGATTGCCGTAGCGCATCGCCCAATCGACCACGAGGGGCGCGCCGCAGGAGGCAAGCCGGACTTTAAGATTCTCGGCCTGGGCGCGGGTGATGGTTTTGAGCGGAGACTCGTTCTTATCGTTGTTCCAAATCTTCTGGTAATCGCGCGCCTTGATGCGCGGCCTTATCTGCAAAATGACCGCATTGAGGATCACCTTCCAGATGAGCCCCTGCCGCTCGATGACCCGCGGATCGGACAGAAACTCACGCAGATAACGCCGCACACCCGGTGCATCGGCCGTATCGGGCGTCCCGAGATTGACCACGAGGACGCCGATCCGGCCGCCTGGCGACGCCGGCTCGGCAGGACGAGTATCCGCGCCCGGCAATGCCGTCGCACCATTGGGATTTACGGGGGAGGATTCATTCATTTTTCTGGCTGCTCCCTGAGTTCCGGTCGACTATACGCGATAGCGGCGCGCCTTGCATGCGTGCTATGGACTTGAGGACTTGGCGAATGCCTGAAGGAAAATCCATGATCGCGATCCGTCGCCTCGCCGCCCTGATCCTGCTGGCAGTGGCCCTCGCCAGCCCGGCCGAAAGCCAAGCCCAAAACCAATCCCAAAACCAAGTCCAATCGACACGGGTCACCTTCCTCCTGGTCAGCGACATCTACCTCATGGGCGACAAGGCAATGGCAGACGGCCAGCGCAGGGGCGGCTTCGCCCGGCTCGCCACAGTCGTGAAAGCCGAACGCGCCAGGGGTGGCCATGTGATATTCGCGCACGCGGGCGACACCTTGTCGCCGTCGCTGATGTCCGGCATTGACCGGGGGGCTCACATCATCACCCTGACCAACCTGATCCCTCCGGATATTTTCGTTCCGGGCAATCATGAATTCGATTTCGGCAAAGACGGATTCTTCAAGCGCATGGGCGAAGCAAAGTTTCCGCTCTATGCCGCCAACCTGCGCGGCCCCGATGGCGCGCCATTGCCGAATTTCAAGGATCGTTCCGTTGTGACCTTCGATGGCGTGCGCATTGGCCTTACGGGTGCCACCTATGACGATTCAAATCGCGCTTCGAGCGCCGGCGACCTCAAGTTTTCCTCAACCCTCGACGCGACGAAAACGCAAGCCGCGGCGCTGCGGAGCGATGGCGCGGATTTCGTCGTCTCGGTCGTGCATGCGGACCGGCGCCAGGACTATCAAATCATACAAAGCGGCGTGGTCGACCTCCTGTTGACCGGGCATGACCACGATCTTTTCGTCAATTACAACGATAAGGTTGCGGCGGTCGAACCAAGCTATGACGGCCATTACGTTGTTGCGGTCGACGTGACCATTAATGTCCGCGAACAGGGCGGCCGGCGCACAACAACCTGGTGGCCGCAGTTTCGCATCATCGACACCGCGACCGTGACACCAGACCCCGAAGTGGCGGCCGTGGTGGCAGAATTCGAACAGCAATTCAGCAAGGAAATGGATGTACCGCTCGGCACGACCGATGTTGAACTCGACAGCCGCACCGCCACGGTACGCACGCGCGAGGCTGCCATCGGCAATCTCATCGCCGACGCGTTGCGCGCCTCCACGCGTGCCGACGCGGTCATTATCAACGGCGGCGGCATCCGCGGCGGTAAGGTCTACCCGCCCGGCACCGCCATCACGCGGCGCGACGTGCTGGCGGAACTGCCGTTCGGCAATCATGTCGTAACGGTCGAAATGCGCGGCCGCGATCTCCGCCGGGCCATCGAAAACGGGTTGTCACAACTGCCTGATCCTGCCGGACGTTTCCCGCAAGTGTCAGGCCTTACGATCGAAGCAGACAGCAAAATGCCCGCCGGCCGACGCGTCAAGTCGATCAAAGTCGGGAATGCCGCGCTGAGCGATACCAAGCTCTACCGGGTCGCCACCATTGATTTCCTCGGCCGCGGCGGCGACGGCTATGACTCCTTCCGCGATGCGCGCCACCTCATGGAAGACGACGACGCGCCGCTGCTTGCCAACGAGGTAATGATCTACATCCGCGACACCGGCACCATCCGTACCCGCGCCAGCGGGCGGGTCGTGGTGAAGTAGCGCGCGCACAAGGCGGGATTGCCGGTGGCGGGTCCGGCAGTTTCACATTAGAATAGCGCCGACACCGCATGGCGCAGACACCCTATGGAATTGCTTGGTAAGCGCTACGACCCGCCCGCGAGGCGATCCTGATCAGGAGCAAGATATGGAAATCAACCGCAACGATGTGATCGCTAGCCTCGGTGGAGAGGCTGCAGTCAAAAGCATGGATCACGAATCACGCGCGGACGCCCTGGAAGAATATCTTTCAGCCCGGCTCGAATCCGTCGTCGCGGCGCGCAAGAATTCGCCCGCTAAATATCCGACCGTCGCCGAACTTGCCGACATGGTCGACAAGCGCGGCTACCGCCGCGGCGTCGGCCGCCTTTTCCTCCATGAACACAGCAACAAATATCCAAGCCCGGATGAGCGGACCAAGACCGTGCCGCGCCTCCCGCCGATGCCGGAGGCACCGACGCTTGTCGACTTCTTCAAATTGCGGTTCACCGGAACCGCACATCTGCTTCAGAGCGCACGGCTGGCACAGAAACGCGGCGTGTCTGAAGAGATCGTGCTTGCCTGTCTCGTCCACGATGCCGCCCAGGCCCTGATCAAGACCGACCATGGCTGGTGGGGCGCGCAGATTTTCGAGCCCTATGTGTCGGAGCGCATCACATTTGCCATCAAATATCACCAGGCCTTGCGCTTCTATCCCGACCCTTCAGTCGGCTACGAATATCCGGAGAGTTATTTCCAGACCTTCGGCATCGACTATGTGCCGCTTCCGCACATCAAGGCGGCCTACGAATATGCGCGGAACCACAAATGGTACATGGAAGCCAGACTGGTGACGACCAACGATCTTTATTCATTCGATCCGGACGTCCATGTCAGTGTCGATGAATTCACCGACATCATAGGCCGTCACTTCAAGCAGCCCAAGGAAGGCCTCGGTTACGACAACACACCGGTCTCCCACATGTGGCGCACCATGATCAATCCCGACGCGCCGCTTTGAGATGCAGGTTGCGGCGCTGCTGCATGGGGCGCCCTTGATGTTCACCGTGCAAGAACCGCAACATTGGCGCAGCGCCCATCGGGAGCGCCATCACGCCATGCGACGATACGTCTCTCCGCTAAGCCCGCTTCCCGTCGTAGACTTTGCGGACGACGGCAACCGTGCGAAGTCTGGAGCCGTACCCAGACAATCACCATTGTCGTCACTTTCAACGAGTCACTTTCAAGCCACCGAAATCGGAGCGAGATCACTTTAGATTACCACGCAATCGCAGGCCCCATGCGCATCACAACTCGCATTTCGCTCTGCTTTGTCGCCATTGTGGTGGCCTTTGCCACCATTTGGATGACGGGCAGCTGGAAGAATGGGGTAAGGTTGATGGAGGGTATTTATCTTGGCGTACTCGGCGTATTCCTCATTTTGTATGTCTTGACGATGATCGCTATTACGAGCACGGACTTCGCAAGATCGTATTGGCTGATCCCTGTCGCTGCCTTCCTGGCATATCCCGTCACGACGCTGGCCTATTTCACGTACCTTGCGACATTTGAACGACAAGCACTGTACCGGGCACTTGATCAAATCGAACCACTAAAATTTGCTGCCATAACTATTATCGCCATCCCGACCGCGTCACTGGCGTGGCTTTTTGGCGCGCTTGCCGGCACTGTATTTGTTGTTCTAGGTCGAAGGATCGGTATCACTCCGCCGCCTTGAGATGCGCCGTCGCGCCGGTCCGGAAAAGATCCAGCAAAGTTGCCTCGTCGGCGCGAGCCGCCTTGAGGCTTTGCAGCTTCACATGACCGAAGCCGCGGATTTTCTCCGGGATTGCCGCGATGCCGACCGCAAGATGATGATTGGCTGGTGTCAATCCGCCCAACAATTCGGCAAGCGTTTTCTCGTAATCCACAATCAGCGTCCGCTCCAGGCGCCGCTCCGCCGTATAGCCGAAGACGTCGAACGCCGTGCCGCGCAGGCTCTTTAGTCGTGCCAGCGCCCGGAAGCCAAACATCATCCAGGGTCCGAACGACATCTTGCGCGGCTGCCCGGTTGCGGGATCGGTACGCGCCATCAAGGGTGGCGCAAGATGGAACTCGAAACGGAGATTCTCGCCATCGAATTCCTTCCGCACCTGCCGCATGAAGGCGCCGTCGCTATAGAGCCGGCCAACTTCATATTCATCCTTGTAGGCCATCAGCTTGAAGAGATTACGCGCCACGGCCTCGCTAAGACCTTGCTTGCCTAACGCCTTGTCGCTTTCGGCCGCTTTCGCCTTCTCGACCCAGCCGCGATAGCGCGCCGCATAGGCTGCGTCCTGATAGTCGGTGAGGAAGGCTGCGCGGCGCTCCACCATTTCATCGAGCGTCTGCGACAGAGCGTGATGGCTTTCCACAGCGCCTGGCGCAACCAGCTTTTCCACTGCCGCCGCATCCGCGGCCGCATAGCGGCCCCAGCGGAATGCTGCCTTGTTCATGGCGGCTGCTTCACCGTTGAGCTCAATCGCACGTTCGACGGATTCGGCCGAGAGCGGCAGGCCGCCGATCTGATAGGCATAACCGAGCATGATCATATTGGCGGCGATCGTTTGTCCCGCCACCGCATTGGCAATGCGCGACGCATCGAGCAAATGGAATGACGCAGCCCCCGTTGCGGTCGCCATCGCGCGGCGCAGGCGCTCCGAGGGAAGCGAAAAGTCGGGATTGCGGGTAAAATCGCCCGGCAGAATCTCGGCACGATTGACCACCATGGTGGTCTTGCCCGCTTCGACGGCAGCCAGCACTTTACGCGACCCCGCCACCACGATGTCGCCCCCGACAACGAGATCAGCGCCGTGGGCCGCAATGCGGATGGCGTGGATGTCCTCAGGTGCTTTGGCCAACCGGATGTAACTGAACACCGAGCCGCCCTTCTGGGCGAGCCCCGCCATATCGAGCACGCCGACGGCCTTGCCTTCGAGATGCGCCGCCATGCCGAGGATCGCGCCGACCGTCACGATGCCGGTGCCGCCGACACCGGTAACGATAATGCCATAAGTACCGTCGATGCGCGGCAGGTTAGGGGCGGGCAGCGCCGGCAGCGGAGCATCAAGCAGACCGCTGACCTGCTTTGGCCGCGCGCCATGCACCGTCACGAAGGACGGGCAGAAGCCCTTGAGGCAGGAAAAATCCTTGTTGCAGCTAGATTGGTCGATCGTGCGCTTGCGGCCCCATTCGGTTTCGAGCGGCTGCACGGACACGCAGTTCGACTGGACGCCGCAATCGCCGCAGCCTTCACATACCAGTTCGTTGATGATCACCCGCTTGTCGGGATCCGGATATGCGTTGCGCTTGCGGCGGCGGCGTTTCTCCGCCGCGCAGGTCTGGTCGTAGATCAAAACCGTCGTACCCGGAACGGCGGCGAGCTCCTGCTGTACCGCGTTGAGGTCATCACGATGATGGATCGTGAGGCCGCGCGGCCATTCGGTATCGCTTGCATATTTGTCCGGCTCGTCGGTGACGACCACAACACGCTTGGCGCCTTCGGCCGTGACCTGGCGCGCCACCTGCGGTACCGTGAGCCCACCATCGTTGGACTGGCCACCCGTCATCGCGACCGCGTCGTTGAACAAAAGCTTATAGGTGATGTTCACGCCCGACGCGACGGCCGCGCGGATCGCCATATAGCCCGAGTGATTGTAAGTGCCGTCGCCGATATTCTGCAGCACATGCGGACGCGTAGAGAACGGTGCCTCGCCGATCCAGTTCGCGCCCTCGCCGCCCATCTGGGTGAAGCCCGACGTGCTGCGATCCATCCACTGCACCATGTAGTGGCAGCCGATCCCCGCATAGGCGCGCATCCCGTCCGGCACCACGGTCGAACGATTATGTGGACAGCCCGAACAGAAATAGGGAATGCGTTGCGCAATATCGGTCGTATCCGCCAAGGCCTGTTGCGCTTCCTTGAGACGCCCGACCCGTTCGGCGAGATCGTGATTGTGGGCCCTCGCAAGCAGCCGCTCGCCGATGCAAATCGCAACATCGTTCGGATCAAGCGCGCCCTTGACCGGAAACAGCCAATTGCCGCGCTCGTCCTTCTTGCCGATGCAGGTCGGCTGATTGGCCGTGCCATAGAGTTCTTCGCGCACCTGCACTTCAATGAGCGAGCGCTTCTCTTCCACCACAATAATGAGATCGAGGTCGCGCGCGAATTCCTTGAGTTCCTGCCGGCTCAACGGCCAAGGGCAGCCGACTTTGTAGAGCCGCAGCCCGAGATCGTTGCAGCGCACCTCGTCGATGCCGAGCTCATCGAGCGCCTGGCGGACGTCGAGATAGGACTTGCCGGTGGTGATGATACCGATGCGCGGCGCGGAGCCGCCGGAGGTGATGTAGCGATTGAGCTTGTTGGCGCGCACGAAGGCCAGCATGGCGTCGCGTTTGAAATCATGCAAACGCGCTTCCATGCCGAGCACGGTGTCGCGCAGCCGGATGTTGAGACCACCCTCCGGCATGTCGAAGTCGGTCGGAACGACGATGTTGACGCGATCGAGGCTGCCGTCGATGACGGCGGTCGTCTCCACAGTCTCGTGCATGGATTTGAGCGCCACCCAGCTGCCGCAAAAGCGCGACATCGCCCAGCCGTAGAGGCCGTAATCCAGAATCTCCTGCACGCCCGCCGGATTGAGGATCGGGATCATCACGTCGATGAAATGATATTCGGACTGGTGCGCGGTGGTGGAGGATTCCGCGGTGTGGTCGTCGCCCATCAAGGCCAGCACGCCACCGTGTTTCGACGTTCCGGCAAAATTCGCATGGCGAAAGACGTCGCCGGTGCGGTCGACTCCGGGGCCTTTGCCGTACCAAAGGCCGAACACGCCATCGAACCTGCCCTCGCCTCGAAGTTCCGCCTGTTGCGACCCCCAGAGCGAAGTCGCGGCGAGATCCTCGTTGATGCCAGCCTGAAACTTGACGTCGGCCGCAACGAGATGGCGGGCGGCACGTACGAACTGCTGATCCAGTCCCCCGAGCGGCGAACCGCGATAGCCGGTGACGAAGCCCGCCGTATTGAGCCCCGCGCGCCGGTCGCGTTCCTTCTGCATCAGGCAAAGGCGTACAATTGCCTGATAGCCGGTGGCGTAGATCCGGCCCTTCCCGAGATCGAATTTGTCGTCGAGCGTGACATTGGCGAGAGCCATTTCGAAAACCTCAACTGGGGACCAGAGGTTCCATAAAGATAGGAAAAGGAATCCTGGCCGCAATTATTATAGACGCAAACGACTGGAAATTCTGCCCAATCCCAGGTCCCGGCAATGAAATGTCGGTTGTATCGGCCAGGACGAATTTTGACGCAATGCAGCAGGAATCGATTGGGCAACAAGTCGCACCGCCGGGTGATTCAATCCGGCGGGCGTTGTAGACTTTTTCCAAATCCAATAACGTCGTGAGCAGCCATTGCCGGCTAATAACGACGCGGCGTGCGCACGGCTGCATATCAACGGTCCGGCGTGATCGCCGGCCGGTCGCAGGGAGGGCATCGAAATGTCCGGTGAGAACTCTACGGGTATTAAGAAGACTGACGAGAAAAGGCCTGACGAGGGCATTGCACGCCGCAGTTTTCTCACCGGCGCGGGCGCCGCCGGCACCGCGGTTGCGGCCTTGACGTTGCCGGCCGCCGAAGAGGCCAAGGCTCAGCAGGCGCCGGCGGCGGCAGCTGCGTCCGATCCGCGCAGCGATTCGCCGCTCATCCTCAACGCCACCGAGAACGCCTTTGTCCAGGCGGTGGTCGATACGTTCATCCCAGCCGATGGACTGTCTCCGTCGGGCACCGACTGCGGCGTTGCCGTGTTCATCGACCGCCAGTTGGCCGGCGCCTATGGCCGCGGCGCCAAGCTTTATCGCAGCGGGCCGTACTTCAAGGGCAAGCCGGAACACGGCTATCAGCTTCCGCTCACGCCGTATGAATTCATCCGGGCCGGCATTGCCGACGCCAATGCCTGGACGCAAAAAACCTACGGCAAAGAGTTCGACCGTCTGACGCCTGCGCAGCGCGACGAGGCGCTTAAAGTCATGGACGCCGGCAAGGCCGAGTTCATCAACGCGAAAATGTTCTTCGAACAGCTTTATGCGCTGACCATAGAGGGCTTCTTCGCCGACCCGATCTACGGCGGCAACCGCAACAAGGTCGCCTGGAAGATGATCGGATATCCGGGCCTGCCGGCCAATTACGGAGGCGGCAAGGCGCTCGAATATCGCGGCAAGAAGGTCGTGCTCGAGCCCAAATCCATCGGCGATTTTTCTTGAACGGGAACCACCATGGCTATCAGACTCAAAGAAGTCGACGCCGTAACCGTTGGAGTGGGTTGGACCGGCTCGATCCTCGCCCGCGAACTCACCAAGGCCGGCCTCACTGTGGTCGGGCTCGAACGCGGCGCCAATCAGAGCCCGGCCCAGGATTTCGCCCTGCCCGGCATCCGCGACGAGTTCAAATACCGGCTGCGCACTGAACTCATGCAGGACACCGCAATGGAGACGCTGACGCTCCGCCACGCGCCGGGCGAGACCGCGTTGCCGTGGCGGCGCTGGGGCGCGTTCAGCCCTGGCGACGGCGTTGGCGGCGCGGGAACGCACTGGAACGGGGTCACCTGGCGCTTCCTGCCGACCGACTTCGAAATTCGCTCACACCTGACGCAGCGTTATGGCCGCAATGCCATTCCGCCGGAGATGACGCTGCAGGATTGGGGTGTCACCTATGCCGAACTCGAGCCCTATTTCGACCGCTTCGAAAAGCTGTGCGGCGTTTCCGGCAAGGCTGGCAATCTCGGCGGCCAAAAGATCGAGGGCGGCAACATCTTCGAAGGGCCGCGCGCAGCGGAATATCCGAACAAGCCGCTGACGATGGCGCAATGCGGCCTGATCTTCGACAAGGCCACCAAGGGCCTTGGGATGCACCCGTTCCCGATTCCGTCCTCCAACAACAGCGCAGCTTATACGAACCCGGAAGGTCTCACGCTCGGCGCCTGCCAGTATTGCGGTCACTGCGAATTCTTCGGCTGCGAGGCCAACTCGAAGGCGAGCCCGCACACCTGCATCCTGCCGGTACTGCTCAAGGACCCGAAATACGAGCTGCGCACCAACGCCTATGTCAACAAGATCATCTACGACAAGGCGGCCCGGAAGGTGAGCGGCGTTACCTATATCGACCGCCGCACCGGCGAGGAATACGAGCAGCCCGCCAATATCGTGCTGTTGTGCGCCTATCCGTTCAACAACACCGGCCTGATGCTGATGTCGGGGATCGGAGCACCTTACGATCCGGGCACAGGTCAGGGTGTCGTCGGCAAGAACTACTGTTATCAGGTGACATCCAACATGCAGATCTTCGTCGACGACGAGATCAACCCGTTCATCGGCACCGGCGTTTCGCCGTGCGCGGTCGACGACTGGCAGGGCGATAATTTCGACCATGGCGGGCTTGGCTTCTTCGGCGGCGGCTTCATCAGCGCGGCGCAGACCGGCGGGCGGCCCATACAGGTGCGCGCCGTCCCGCCCGGCACACCGCGCTGGGGCTCGGAATGGAAGAAGGCGACCGCGCAGTGGTACAACCACTTCTTCGCCATCAACACCCACGGCTCGAACTACCCGCACCGCAACAATTATCTCGACCTCGATCCGAACTATAAGGACGCGATCGGACGGCCGCTTGTGCGCATGACGTTCAATCTCTTCGAGAACGACTGGAAGATGTCGGCCTTCCTGACCGAAAAGGCGGTGCAGATCGGGCGCGCGATCAATCCGCGCCACATGGGTAACGCCGTGCCGCGCCGGGGCAACTTCGACGGCCGCGTCGGGCAGACGGTGCACAATACGGGCGGCACCATCATGGGTGCCGATCCCAGGACGAGCGTGGTCAATCGCTACCTGCAGTCCTGGGATGCCGACAATCTGTTCGTGATGGGCGCGTCGGTGTTCGCGCACAACGGCGGCTACAATCCGACCGGCACGGTCGGCGCGCTTGCCTATTGGAGCGCACGCGCCATCGTGCAGGACTATGTCAAGATGCCGGGCCCGCTCGTGCGCGCGTGAGGGGAAAAGTAAAAGTAGAGGGTGCGCCATGGGCGCGCGTGCCGCGCGCCCGATTGACGCTCCTTCGGTTCGCAAGCGCGCCGTGCCCAGGCGTTCCTGTCTTGATGTGCGTTCCTGTCTTGATGTGCGCTGTCTGCCGGTGGGCACGGCGCCACGGCAGTGTATTTTCTGTCTTGCGATGATGACCGCGCCCGCACCTCCGAGCCACCGCGATGCGCGGCTCATTACATTCGGCGTGCTGCTGCCCTTGTTCATGGGCTCGGTCGACAACACGATCCTGGCAAGCGCGCTGCCGACGATCGGGCGCGACTTCGGCGATGTTGCGGGCCTGCCCTGGTTGATCACCATCTACCTGTTGGCCGCAACCGCCGCCATGCCGCTCTATGGCAAGGTCGCGGATATTCACGGCCGCGAGAGAGCACTGCACATCGGCATCGCAACCCACATGGTTGGATCGCTGATTTGCGCCTTGGCGCCATCGATCGCAGTGTTTATCCTGGGACGCGCCATTCAGGGCCTCGGCGGCGCCGGTCTTTCGGCGGTCTCCGTCATCGTGCTGGGCGATATTGCGGCGCCTGCGGAGCGCGGCCGCTATTACGCGTATTTCTCCATGGTTTATACGACCGCCGGCGCCTGCGGACCTGCGTTCGGTGGATTCATTTCCGACCACTTGCATTGGTCCATTATCTTCTGGCTCAATATACCGCTCGGCGTTCTGGCATTCTGGATCACCTCCTGCTTGCTGCGGCGGCTGCCGCGTTACGAACGGCCGCATCGCCTGGATGTGATCGGCGCCGTCCTGATCGTCGTTGCCAGTATTTCGTTCATGTTGGCGATCAATCTCGGAGGCAAAACCTATCCATGGCTGTCGCTTCCAGTCGCAACATTGTTCGTCGCAGCCCTCGCCCTCGGCATACTGTTCGTACTACGGCTCAACATCGCAATTGAACCGCTCGTCCCTATTGCCATCCTCACCAACCCGGTCGTCGCCTGGTCGGTGGCGGCCAATGCGGTCGGATGGAGCGCCATCACCGGGCTCAATATTTTTCTCCCGATGTATTTGCAAAGCGTGATCGGACTGTCGCCAAGCACGGCCGGCTTGAGCCTCATGGTGCTGATGATGAGCCTCAACACAAGCGCCGGGCTGGCCGGGCAGCTGCTCGGCCGTGTCAAACATTACAAGCGGCTGCCCATATGTGCGCTTGCGGTCGCTTGCGGAGCGGTGGCTATGCTGGCGCTGTGGGCAGATCATATGGACATTGTGACATTCGAAATCCTGCTCTTCGTGATCGGAGTAGGTTTTGGCCCCATGCCGTCAATGGCCATGGTGGCGATGCAGAGCATGATCGCGCAACACCAACTCGGGATTTCAGTCGGCACCATGAACTTTTCGCGCAATCTGGTCACGACGATCGTGGTGGCGCTCTTAGGCGTCATTGTGCTCGCCGTCACATCGGCGCTCGGTCCGATTGGCAGCGGTCAATTCGGCGACGCGCTTGCACCCGACGCCGCGGAAGCGGTCGTGGCGTTCCGGCGCGCATTCTTCGCGGTCTCGGGCTGCCTTGCAATTTCGCTGGTATGCCTGGCCATGATCGAAGAGCGGCCATTGCGTACATCCGTGAAGGTGGAGAACAAATAATCACCCCCACTTCCAGAAGTCGCGGCCTTCCGTATTCATGGATCGTGCGAGCACCATCTTGTGGACCTCGTCGGCGCCATCGACCAGGCGTGCCTGCCGCGCATAGCGGTAAATCCATTCCAGAACCGTGTCCTTTGAATATCCGCGCGCGCCATTGAGCTGGATCCCTGTATCTGCCGCGAGATGGAGCGTGTCGGCGACATGCACCTTGGCCATGGATACTTCCTTCTGGGCGCGGTCACCGCGGTCGATGAGCCAGGCCGCATGCATGACAAGCAGCCGTCCGATCGAAATGCGATGCGCGACATCGCCAAGTTTGATCTGAACGCTTTCGCGGTCCGCAAGCTTAATCCCAAATCCTTCGCGCTCCGCCACATAAGCCTGCGCAATCTCACAACAGCGCTTGGCCAGGCCAAGCCAGCGCATGCAATGCGTCAGCCGCGCCGGCCCGAGCCTCACCTGCGTCAATCGCAGACCGTCACCGACACCCATCAACACGTCTTCGTCGGACACTTCGAGGCCATCGAAGATAAGCTCGCAATGCCCGCCATGTTCTTCCGGCCCCATGATCGGAATTCGCCGTACGATGTGCCAGCCCGGCTGGTCGCGATGAAACAGGAAACCCGTGAGGCCCCGGCGCGGATCGTCCGAAGTCCGCGCCACCAGGATGAAATGCCGGGCTTCGCCCGCACCGGTAATGAACCACTTGTGGCCGCGGATGATCCAACGATCGCCTTTGCGCTCGGCACGCGTGCGGATCATGTTAGGGTCGGAGCCGCCGCCCGGCGCCGGCTCCGTCATCGCGAAGGCGGAGCGCACACGTCCCTCGACGATCGGCCGCAACCATTTTTCCTTTTGCGCCGCCGTGCCAACCCGTGCAAGGAGGTTCATATTGCCGTCGTCGGGCGCGGCGCAGTTGAAGCATACCGGCCCGAAGATCGAACGGTTCGCCTCCTCATACATGGCCGCCCAGCCGACGACCGGCAGCCCCATGCCGCCGAATTCCTTCGGCGTTTGCGGCGCCCACAGGCCGGCTGCCTTTGCGGTTTCGCGCACGCGCCCCAGCACATCGAGGCGAATGTTTTCGTGGTCGTCAAAATTGGCACGGTCGGCTTCGAGCGCAAGCACATGGGCCTCGATGAATTCACGCGTCCGCAACCGGACATCTTCGAGTGCGGGCGGGAGCGTGAAATCCATGATCGACCTTCCGGCGTTGCTGCTTTCGTTGTCCAAGCATATACCGTGAGCGGGCTGTATGAGGGGCTTATGAATAATTTCACGCCCATTGCAGCCGCCGTCGGCGGCGCCTTGATCGGACTGGCGACGGTGCTGTTGATGATGCTCACCGGCCGTGTCGCCGGCATCAGCGGCATATTCGGCGGCCTGCTTTCGCTGCCGTCATCCGACACGACACAATCCGATAAGATTTGGCGCATTGCGTTCATAGCCGGGCTCATCCTCGCGCCGCTGACCGGCACATTCGTGGGCCACGCGCTGGCGGAACCGCAATTGCCCGCAAGCTGGCCGGTCGTCGTGGTTGCCGGCCTCCTGGTGGGCATCGGGACCCGCATCGGCAGTGGCTGTACGTCGGGCCATGGCGTTTGCGGCATTGCGCGTCTCTCACCGCGCTCGATCGTGGCCACCATGATTTTTATGGCGGCTGCGATCGTCACGGTCGCATTGACGCATCATGTTTTTGGAGCATAGACCATGATCGCGCTGGCGGCTTTGCTGTGCGGGTTTATCTTCGGCTGGGGACTGCTCATTTCCGGCATGATGAATCCCACAAAGGTCTTGGGTTTTCTCGACATCTTCGGCGCCTGGGACGCAAGCCTCGCAGTCGTCATGGCGGGTGCACTCGCCGTCACCAGTATCGGCTTTGCATGGGCGAAGCAGCGCGGGACGCCGCTCCTGGCCCCGCGATTCCAGTGGCCAACAAGGTCCGACATCGACCGGCCGCTGGTGGCCGGTGCGCTGACGTTCGGGGTCGGCTGGGGCTTGGCCGGGCTTTGCCCCGGGCCGGCCTTGGAAAATCTCGCCTCCCTGTCGCCGCGTGTAATCATCTTCGTCATCGCGATGGCGATCGGCATGATGGTCGGAGGGCTGTTGCAGAAGCGCGCAATTGCGGAAGGTCCGGCGTATTGATCCCTGCGCACGCGCCACCGCCGCCTGCTCCAGGAATGCGTGCACTAATCGAAGCGAAGTCCTGGCCCACACAAGACCGATGCGATTGGAGGATGCAAACCTGGGTATGGGTTCCTCAAGGCTGGCGGATTGCAATATCGAAATCTGGTCAACCCGAAGCGAGCACCTACGGCGCCGCGAACACAACGCCGCAGGCATTTGACCTTCCCAACGGCGCTTAAGCAGCGCTAGACGGGCGCGCCGCCCTCGTGCCACGTGCTGCCGTCGCTTCAATCTGGCTGTGATAGAATTCCAGGACGAACAGGCGAATAGCCGACGATAGATTGCCGTTGCGCTCGGCATCGATGGACATCGCGAGCTCGGACAACGTCATGTTACGAAGGGTTGCGATATCCTTGAACGCTCGCCAAAAGGCTTGTTCCAGACTAACGCTGGTCTTGTGTCGGCCGATGATGATCGAGCGTTTGACGACAAGTGATTTCATCGGTAGCTCTCCTAGCCGTTGCAGTCAAAAGTGGGCGAAGCGTCTCCGCGGCCTCTCCAAAGACCTCGCGCGTGGTGGGTTACGCCCGCCATCCTGATTTTTCGTGGAACAGCCATAGCGTGCGCACAGCATTTGAGCCTCAGTGGCAAAGTTTCCCTACGTTTCCGAGTGCTACCGAGCGCAGCCGCGCAGGATCCCGCTCACCGTCCGAAGCCGCCCGCAGAACACGTTCTGCGAACGTAACCTTTGATGTGCGCTGTTGCATATCATGCTCAAGCTGCTCCCATGCATTTTCAAGTGCGGTCCGCATCAAGTTGATCGTCTCGGGGTCAAAAAACTGGTCTTCCGCGCTCATTGCGCTCTCCCAACAATACCCATTCACGCTTTGCCTAATTCTGTGACGAAGAAACCCATCTTGTCTGTCGCCTACCGAACATTGGGATAATTATTGCAAGCCCGTTGAGTTCATTGGAAAATTCCCGTTTTTAAATGCGGTCGGATCACCCCGCCGCGCAATTGTTCGCGCGGGGCAGCAGATTTGCGACAGACATGCCACTGGAGCCGGTCAAGCTTGGAGACGAGGACGCTGCACTTCGCTCTCTTGGCGGCCGCGAGCGCAGCGAGCTGAGGTCGCCGATCGAGCGTATTGGCACCCTTGCCCGTTTCTATGTCGACATATTCGGCCAAGATTTGCATGCCCTCGGCTTCAGCAATCCGCGTGGTGGCAGCTCTTGGGGCGTCAATTCCGAGGCCAGAGCGTTGCTGTTGATTTGTGGGGACTCGGAAGTATACGATAGTTGTTTCCATATAAACTATATACCACCGTTTACGGTTTGTATGAAATCTAAAGTAGAGTAATGAAATTGCTTAACTAGCGAGCACATGCGTACTTGCGAGTATTGTGCATTTATTTAGTAAGAGAAGCTTGTTGATTCAGAAATGCCTCACTCCGCTATGTAGCTTCCTGATCGACCACGCAGCACGGCAGCCGGCTACCAGCGCTCTTTTTTCCCGATCACACCCGGTGTAACGTCCACACGAAGCTGCTCGCCCGGGAC
>Ga0209488_10001054_pt1 | contig 23385 bp, 30 predicted proteins | sample Rivendell_Oct201_8_FD_188349 | JGI IMG/M metagenome (GOLD analysis project Ga0209488, IMG submission 188349) | Vadose zone soil microbial communities from the Eel River Critical Zone Observatory, Northern California, USA -... | ecosystem: Environmental > Terrestrial > Soil > Vadose zone >...
CATCACGCGGCCACCAGACCTCGGCGGCACGTCCCTGCACCCGGAGGCAACCGTGCGCGGCGCGAAGGCGATTATGTCCGCGATCGCGCGAATATACGCCGAGGGTGGCGTCGCCGCTTTCTGGGTGGGTAATGGACTGTCCGTTGCGAAGATATTCCCAGAGTCCGCGATCAAGTTCTTGACGTATGAGGCATCCGTACGTCCTAGCTCGTCCCTCTGGCTGCCTCGAGCCCCCCCCCTGAAGAGAATTGTGTGAACGTCCACAGAAACGCTTCTTCGCTCAGTACGTGGATAACGTCGAGGATATTCGCGATATCAGCGGAACGAGCCGCTTTCTGTCGGGTGGGATGGGTGGCATCACGAGCCAACTCAGCGAGTGTTTCTCCTCGTTCGTGATGAGAAGGGGCCTTTATCGTTGACTTTTGAGGATAGGCATATACCCGGTCGAAACGCTGAAAACGCAAATGATGAGCAGCACCGGAGAGACGAAGCGGACGCTCGCTTCGGCCGCAAAGCGGCTCTGGGCGTTGGGGGGCTTCAGGGCGTACTATCGTGGACTAGGGGTGCGTAACTTGGGTTCGTCGTTCTGCCTCGCGCCGTCGCTCAATTATCGCGATAGGTCGGTCTGGTGGGCGTATTCCCGTACGTGTCGTTCCGCCGCCCCCGGGTGGAGATGATGCGATTGCTCACATGGAAATTTTACCTCCTCTCAGATATTCTGCCATCGACATGAGCACGTTTGAAGCGCTCAAGTTGGGCTATCTGCGCTCCACCAGCAAAGAAGAGCCGGGCGTGCTCGCCCTGCTCGCTTTTGGGAGCATATCTGGAAGCGTGGGCGCCACGATGGTCTATCCGCTGAACCTCGTGCGCACGCGGCTGCAGGCGTCGGGCTCGTCTGGGCACCCAGAGCGCTATTCTGGAATCGTGGATGTTGTCAGGAAGACGCATGCGCGAGATGGGTGGCGAGGGTTTTACCGCGGATTGGTGCCAACACTGGCCAAGGTGCGTCTTTTTTTTCTGTGATCCGCTGTTCGTTATCTATCACCACGACGCAGGTCATTCCCGCCGTTTCGATATCATATATGGTGTACGAGCAGAGTAAACGAAAGTGAGTGACTGGTCATAGCTGCTGCCCAAGAAATTGCTTTGAATTTGAACGTCATCTTGCAGGTTGGGTGTATAGCTAAATTACCTTATCACGTTCATACTAGATTTTGTCAGACATCATTCGCCCATTGCGTCCCATGAACCTTTTGTATATGATTACCTTTCACTAGTAGACGCCCACTGTTATAGCATATCTCTGTCTCCAGCAGGTGGTACTCGTACTCTCTTGATTACCTCAGCCTCACTCGATTTATATCCGCCCATGCTTCACAATCTATCCTTGACAATTACGCTACACCATGGAGTACCGTCCCAAGCACCCACAACCGTTTTCATTTTCTGACGCTTTGAAGTTTGACCCTGCCACGATTACCGAAGGTTCTGCTCTCACCTGTCTTTTTATTCGGGTGCCACTTGGCCAATAGCATGAATCAATGACCCATTGTTTGTTTCTAGAAATATCGCGTCTGCAGAATTCCTTGCAACATCTGAAGCGTACGCAGAATGAACTTAGCGCGCATTCCGATGATCCCGAGTTGGCGCAGGCTCTACGAGAGAATGAGGCAGTCATGTCTGTGTGCCCCGCTCTCCTCTCTATCCATCATGACTTAGAAATAGCGCCATGATTCTGACGGCGTACTCGAACGCAGTGCATCTCAGGAAGAGCGAGTCAGTATGCTTGATCTCGCGCTGACTGAGAAGGGCGTAGTCGCGTCCGGGGGCCACTATGAATTAACGCAGGCCCCTGCTACTTCCGCCCGACAACCTCCTGCGCCTCCGCCAGGTGCCATCGTAGACGAATTAAACGAGACTAATGACGACGGGATTGTGCTCTAAATGTGATGTATTCTATAGTTTATACGCACTGTATCTTCGGGATGACATCTTTCACAACCTTGCTCCACGAGGTTAACATCATTTTCGGCAATATCAAGCAATCCACCAAGATAGTTACAACATGGTTCAGTTGCAAACCTTCCGACAAAAGGTGGTTACTACGCAGCCGAAGACGCAGACCAGCGATCCAGAATACAGAAGCTGAACTGAGACTAAGATATAAGTGCCAACCGCAACCATACGACAAAGAAAGACGTGTGGGTGCTCGGTTTACTTTCGCTTGCGGGACCGGGGTTTGGGATCAGGCTCGGCCTGGGTAATAGGAAAATGATGAGACAAGACACAGTTTCATCGCAACTCACTTTGAGTTCAGATGCCTGCCGCCCTTGCTTTCTGGAGGACTTCTGGCTACGCATTCAGATCGCCATTCCTTCATACAAGAGTAAAGCGACAAACCAAGCGCTTCTGCGGTTTTGTCGAATCGCCGCCTTTTTCGGACCCCTGGTGAGAAGTTTGAGAACCTGGGCGACCGTGTTTACCCAACTTGACAGTCCCAGATGCATTACTCGGGAGGTCATCTCCCAACGTTCCCTGAGAGACCCTAGAGAAGGTTGTGCCACCCTCACGATCGCTTGATAATCCGCTGGGGGCGGCGGCAAATGGAGAATTAACCACGTCGGATGGACCTTTGAAAAGTTCTGACGACGTCTGCAACGAGTGGCCCGGCATCGGCGTGGTACAGGTTCCGTTGATGAGAGTCTAGAAGGCAGTCTACCGATTCAGCATAAAGGGCAAGGAACTACCTACCACTTTGACCACGTCCACCTCGCCTGCCATTAGTTGTGGGGGACTACTAGACAAGGTAAATCTAGAAAGATTCAGAATCGAATGTGCATCATTTCCGGCCGTGAACTGGAGGTCCTACAGGATGCGGTATGATGTTGAGTAAGTGATTGAGCATGATGAACATACCTGAGATTTTAAATAGCGTGCTAGGCTTTTCTCTAGGCTCTTTATTCTGGCTTCTTGCTCTGCAACTTGGTTGTCCCGCTGTATACGATGCTTGGTCAATGGCCAAATACGACGCATTAGCTACTCACACGTCTCAGTTCATTTTGCTTGTCCAGAATCCGCTTTTCATGGAAACAACGCGATTCCTCCTGGATGTGATTCACCAAGATCTTTTCTTCGACACTCTGCAACCCGATGAATGAGCGTAAACAAGGACGACGTCCTGATAACTCACCAGGTCATTGGCGTCATAACGAGCGCCAATAGTATTGCCTCTTTCGAGAAGTATAACATTTTCCTCTTGTAGAGCATGGTTTCGAGCCGCGAGGTCCTTTACCTTATCGTCCAACTCGGAGATTGGTTGAATATTCTGGACTTGCTCCCTTAATTTCATAAGTTCGCTCTGTGCGGTCGTCAGAGAGTCGCGTAAGCCATCCGCCTCTTTGACGGCTTGTGCCTTTTCAGAGCCCGCATGGAACATCCGCTCCTGGAGCGCCTGTATTCGAGAGTTGCTGCCATCGCGCGCGTCCTCCAGCCTTTTCTCATACTCGTTTCTCATGGCTCTCATAATATCTTTCTGCTCTTCGAGTTGGCGTTTATGTTCGTCGACAGATCTTTGCAAGAAACCATTTCTCTCTTCGATCGAGAACACCTCCTGGCGCAGCTTTCCGGTCTCTGACTCTAATTTGACCTTGGGGTACCAGGTAAGAAACATACACCCTCCGAAGGGTGCGTTCTCACCACAAACGCGGTCTCTGCAGCGATCAGACGCTCCTGGAGGCAATGAACACATTATGTAAAGGCGACTGATGCAGGTTACCTGTATATCTCCATGACTTTCCCTAGTTAATTTGAGTGTGGCCGATTGATCTTCAAATCTCTCCTGAAGGGCGTGACATCTCATTTGCAGTTGCGTCATCCTAGGGTTGAAAGGGGTCACGTCAGGAGTTTTGCGTGCTGTAATTTCTCACCTATCATTTTCTTGTTTGCGCTCTTCTGCAATGCGCCGTAGTTCATCTCGAAGCGTTTGAGACTGTGTTTCCACGGCCAACTTCTCGGTTTTCAAACGTTCGATTAGCTCACTGAGCAACCTTCCTTGATCATTGGCTGCCTCCAGGTCCGCGCGAAGAGCGGCGTTTTCACTGATTTGATTCGCTAATTCCTGTTTCCTTACCTCGCTCTCGCGTTCTAGAGTGTGATATCTATGATGTCCGTGAAGGAACGTCGATTCCAGCGCAATTTCGGTACTCACCTGCCATTTAATTCCCCTATCGTCTGCAGTTGCTCGGCTGAAGTCTTCCTCAAACTGTCTAACTCTGGCCGCTGGTCGCTTGATGAAGATAACATGGCGAGAATCCTACCAAACGTCAGGACCTCGAGTCACTGACGCGAGTCTATTCGCGCAAGTGAAGACTGACTCCTCCTTCAAAGAAAGCATGGAGGATGTGCTGCTTTCCCGATCTGTGAGGAGAGCATGGAGTTCTGCATTCCTGGTCCGGCTGTTTAGCCAGTCGAACATTTCTTCGGGATTAGCCCAATGCTTACTCCTTTTGGAGCGTAGCTGCGACCAGCGCTTTCTCTTCCGCATCACGAGCTAGCTTCTCCCCACTATATTTCCTTCATCAGTGCTATGCGTCGAGAGGGCATGCAACGTCACCGTTTCTCCAATTGGAGTATGTTCTCCATCGCAAGTGCGTACGCTGTCAAAGTATCATTGAGTTCCTTCTGAGTGGCGTCAAGTTTGGCGGTGCGAGCAGCAGCTAATAGGTCTGGATGAATTTGATCAACGGTAATTCCGGCAGCATACTATAAAATGGCCCTACTAGCGTTGTGAAGATCACCTAGTGCGACCCTTAACGCATCTGTCTGTTTTGCATTGGTACGCCCTTCGCTTTGAAGTCGTTCCGTTGCATCCGCATACTGAGATGTGACGTCCGTCAATTTGTCACGGAGAAAATCGTTCACTTTCCGCGCTGCAGACGGGAATCAAATAAGCGACGTAAGAAGATGTATGGTGACTAGCCGTTAGCGCATTCTGATTCGAGGTCGCGAATCAGTCCTTTCATTTCCGTTGCCTTGCCGAGGTCTTCCACAATGCGACGACAATCTGTTGGGCATCAAACACAGATCTGGAAAACACAAGGAACTCATGCGGACTCTCAGAATTTTTGTTAATTGCAACCCGTAAGTCGCTGATATCTGGCAGAGCGGAACGGGCTTGTGCAGCAAAGGCAAATGATTCATCAGATTGTGACTTTAGTAAAGCGAGTTCCTTGCGAAGTTCCACAAGTCTGTTCTGTGTGTAGTGGCACCACAGCATACAGCATTGGTTAGACGTACGCGTTCGAAGCCGACTCAATCGATCTCTTCGCCATTAGTTTCGTCTTGTTGAGGCGGGCTAGGCCATCCGAGGCCTTCTTCTGGGCGACCGCCAACTCCGCACGTAAACGCTGATTCTCTCCTCGCTGGCGCTTCGCTCAGATGAGAATGCGTGAGAAGAGTAGTGCGGACCTGGCGCTCCAGCTCATCTTTGACCGATCTAAGCTCCTTAAAGCTCTGTTTGATGGAGAACGGAATGTCATCCTCTTCACCTTCCTCGGCCTTAGGGGTGATTCTCGTGGACGAGCCGGAGTCAGGGGCCACGCAGCCCAAATCTACTGGATGACCCAAGGGTGTCAACGCAGGGTCTGGGTTCGTATTCCTTGGGCCTGCAAAGAGAGCGATTTCTCCGTGCGGCGCGTCAGCACGTCGCAGAGGTGTTGGGCCCACTTTAACATCAGTCTTTTGCTTAAAATCTCCAGTAAAGTCCTCCGATGAAAGGTTTTGGGTGAATGTCTCCCTGACACCTTTACGCAGAAAATCAAGATTTGAGACTCAAGAAGAGGCCATTTGGCGCACCTGCTTGAGTTGTAGCAAACGATGGATTTAGTCTAGGTGGATGCGGAACATGGGAGACGCCATCTACGTTGTCATACCCCGGTTGCCAGTTGTTTGTGTCTTCAATGCTACGCGAAAAGTCCCCGTGTCGCCTACGACCTGCATATATGCTACCGTCTTCTATACCTCTGTGGGGTAACGAGGCAGAACCATCGCCATCTGGATGAACTGCACTAGTCGTTTGAAATTCAGAGTCCCTCCCTGCTGATTGTTGTATTTGACTCTTTCCGAAGAATGACGGCGTACTTGCACGAGACCGCGGGATTGAGAGATAGGAAGTGGGGCTATTGGACGGCGGTTGTGTTGCGTATACACGCGAAAAAAAGGTGCTGCGAGTTAAATGCGAGTTGAATGAGTTTTGATCCATTGCAAATGATGAATGCGAAGGGAAAAAGAATCTACGCGACGAAGGAAATGGGACGCGACTAGGTCACGTGCTGGCCCTGATTGAAATGGTCTTGTAATTGGTGTCGTCTCTCATCTTCCCTTGACTCACCCTTGGCCACCAGCTCAACCCACGGCTGCGTTCGTTACTGCCCTCAAGTAACTCTTGTGACTCTCATAATGGCTCCCGCCCCTCCCGAAGCCGCTAAACTTTTCCATCCGAAGGCCAAGAGGAAAGGCCCTGTCGGGATTTATGGCATGCAGCCAGGTCGTTCCGCTTCACCTCAAAAGCCAAAGATATCTTCCAATCCTTCAACACCACCTTCAAAACCATCACCAAAGCCAGAGAAGGAAGCTATTGAAGCCCCTTCACTACCAGAGGGACCATACACGGACTATACCCTCGTTTCATCTGCCCTCAATGGCTGGAAATACGATGTAATGAAATTCGATTCTCGAAAACCCGTGGATATTCTCAGATGGGCAACACCCGTAAAGCTGAATCGCAAGGATGTACGGCGCTCCGATACCACTGTCAACAGTCCCGAGCCTCCAAAGGCTGTCGGCCCTATGTTGGGTCCAGACGGAAAGCCTGTAATAGGCGCGGACGGTAGGATTGTCATGGTTGACGCGGAAGGCAAGCCGATACATGGCGATGGTACTCAAGGAAGTAGTAAAAGCAAAAATGGAGCTGGCGCGAAGAGGAGGTTTCACAAGAAGACGAAGCAAGTCTTCAAAGTACCCGAGGCTACGCGACAGCTGCGGAAGGAAGAACGCTATCCCTGGGTGATGGAAGATGCCACGGGTACGGAGGTGTGGACTGGAAAGATGGAGGAAGTCGCGAAGGCCGAGACACAGGCGTTCTTCATGCCTGCGTCCAACAACACATTCAAGTTTGTGCCCGCTCACAGGTGGTACAAATTTCAGAAAAGGCCTAATTATCACATTCCCAACCTTGAGGAGGCTGAAGCTCTGGTATGTAGACGTACATCTGTGGATCCCTTGTCTTCATCTTTTCCTAGATGGCCATGAGACAACGGAACAAAGACCCAGAGCGATGGCTTCTGCAGAAGCGCGGCGGCCAGGGCCCTTCTGCTGCTACCTCCGCCTTGTTGAAAACAGAGCCATCGGATGGCCCAATTGGCGGCAACTTTGGCCAGAGCTTAGGGCCTGGAGGCAGACGACTCCGCGCGGTTGTCAACGGGGATGGCGGGTTATTCGGAGATGATGATGATGATGAACAATCGCAGAGACGCAGTCTTGGGCAAGATGCCGATTACGACGAGGTGCCTTACCATGAGGATTTTGCGGACGATGAAGAGAAGGTTGTTCCAGAAGATCATCGAGAAGATGAGCTCGAGAAGGAGATGGAGGTGTGTACAGCGCTGCGCTTGGCCATTTGCGCTGACTTGTATGCCAGGAACGCCTGCAACGAGAGTATATGAGCGCCAACAAACAACGAGATGGCGGTATTGACGAGTCCGATGAAGAAGACCACGATCCAGCCTTGACTGGCGCAGGCAAGGCAATCAAGAAACTGATGAACAAACATGAAAAGAATGAAGCATACGAAAGTGACGAGGAGTCGAATCCATACGCAAGTTCTGTGGTACGCGTTGGCCCCTTGGATTTGCGCAACATTTTAATTGTGTTTGTAGGAGGAAGAGGAAGAGGAAGAACCTATAGTTGCTGATGGACCAGCTGTGCAGCAACAATACACCCCGTCGCGTGCTCCCGCAAATGACACAGCGGCTTCTCAGACGGCGCCGGCACCTTCATCTCGTCCTGCCGCGCCATCCACGCCCAACTCCCGTGCTACTTCACCCAACCCAGGGCATGGAGGGCACTCCATTGTCGCGAAGCGCGCGACGAGTCCGAAGGGCCCGAAACCACGGGTGATGGCAAACGGCCTCCGTGCCGGCAGCCCGCTCGCCCAAGTCACGGCAAGCTCGCCAAACGGAACTGACACGCTCCCGGGCAGTCCTGGTCCCTCCGTCTCTCCTCGCGCACCAACGGGTGCCGCCACCCCTCTCACCAAGCCCGGCAACAAACGCAAGGCCGACGAGACCGAAGAAGTCGCATCCGCACCATCCCCGTCCGCTGCCGGTGGCCCACCCAAACCGAAGAAACGGAGGGCGACGGCGGCGATGCTCGGGCCAGACGGCCAGCCGATCGAGCTTGAGGATAGCATGGTCGTTGAATGGCTGCGCAATACGCCGAACGCCAAGACGCGGGACTGCATCTCTCACTTCACGCCGTATCTCCGCACCGACGAGCAGAAAGCGAGATTCACGGCGTTGATCAAGGAAGTTGCACAGCTTAGGAATGGCATACTTGTATTAAGGAGCGCATACCGTGGAAGTGGAGTTGGGAGCAAGGCATCATCTCCGGGACCCACAGATGGAAAGTAGGGGTGAGAGATGTCTACAGTACATTATCTTATCAGCATGTAAACTCGGTCGTCTATGCTTTTCCCTTAAAGACACGTTTTCCAATAGGAGGAGGCGCCGGGAGATAAAGCACCATCTATCCATAAAAGTGTTAATAATACACGGATCCGGCAGTGGAGGGATACAAAAAAGAGTCTCGGCGTCGCTTGTGTCAAGATGATCAATCAGATAAACGGTCGTGCGTGGCAGACGCGTGGTGGTCCATCATGAGCCTGAGAAAACCAACTGGGAGCCAAAATTGTAAATATGCGACAGCCTATCTACTGAACTGTACAGCCAAATAAATGAATAGAGCCCAGAAAGGTGTGATCAGGTGAGCTAGGTCGATGATGCATCCGGCTTTTGGCCGGCAGATCCACCGCTACCTCCACCTTGTGGTGCAGGGGAAGCGTTGAAGGCGGTCTGCGAAGAGCCTGGGCGCGAATCAGATTGCGGCGGAGGTGCGGTTTGATGATTCTGGACTTGTGGAGGCTGATGCGGTGGCAGCGCGTGCCCACCAGGTGGATGTGGGGGATAAGGCACCACGCCTGGTGGTCCTGGCGCATACATCCCAGGGTGAGGTCCACCTGACCCGAACGGCGGCACTCCGCCGCGTATGCTCTCAAGCTCATGGCGTAGCATGTCGATATCTCGGCTCATTTCTTGATGGCCCTGCTTCAGTTGCATAATAAAGTCAATGGCTATGAGGGAGCGAATACGTCAGCTTCATCGCTTGGTATGAGGTAAAGAGCGCACCTTTACTCAGGATCTCCCATTTACTGGCTTTCATCCCACGATCTGCTGGGAGTTGATCCCGCAGCTCGTCGAATAGGTCCTTCATCTCCTTCCTTCTTTTCCGCTCTGCGAGCTTATGGGAGACTCGTAACTCGGGGGATCGTGAATATGGTGTCATTCCTGCATCCTTTGCACCTGGTGGTAGTGGAACAGTTGATGTAGATGCAGAGGCAGGACCACCGGACTCGGACTCAGCACCAGTCTGCGATGCTGCGGAATCTGTAGTTTCAAGGGTACGGGGGCGCCCCCCAGACGGCGGCCTCGACCTCGATCTCAGCACCCGAGAAACGGTGGAATTTGTCGACATCGTAGAGGGAAGATTAGTGGGGACGGACATGCGGCGCTCGGTAAAGGGTGTAGGGGGGACCATGGCTAAGGGAGCAACGGAGCTGGGATCGAACGGTCGGCCAGAGCTAGACCCATCTCCTTCACTCTGGACAGATGGCTGATCGGGGGGCTGCGTGGTTTGCCACGCGAAAGGGGCTGTACCGGCTGGATGGCCGTGCGAAGAGTCCGCAGAATACGCTGCTGGGGAACTATAGCTCACGGGGGGACTCGTAAACATGGAGGATGATGAGTCACGCCGATCACCGCTCCACCATTGCGGCCCCCCGGAAGTTGGACGGGCGTCCATGGAGTGTCGACGGTCAAAGATATTAGTCTGGCCGACTCGTTGTGTTTCGGCAATGGAGCCACGCCTTTTCAACGCGGGGCCCTCCAGGCCAAGGTTAATCGAGGACGGAACACCCGGACCAATGAGCTGAGAATCAATATCGTCACCACCTGGTGTTGGCATGTTTCTGTCAGAAGACAATTTGCGCTTTGTGCCATGAGGCAGAGATGGCGAACTGGAACCACGATGTGGGGTCTGTGAGTTGATGCCTGTCACTGTCACTAGGGTTGCCGTACGCGTTAATTTGGTTAAGATGTACGAACGATGACACGAGGCCCACCTTCAGTCTGAGTGTGGCTGGAAGACGACTGGCCGATGTGTGGGGGTTTATGCTTGGGGTCACGGGCGGTATTCATGGCTGTCAACGCGGTTCAGTAAGGAGGGACGCCCTCGCGCGAATAGCGGGAATGATAAGGACAGAGAGAGACCACTTACGGGAATTCGTACCTTCAGACACGTCGATTGAGTCCCTCCGTGAAGACGATTCTGTGCATAGTTAGAATTATGGTGAAGGAGAACGCATTAGACGCGCACGGGTGTGTGAACGGTCCGGGGAGTTAGAACTTCTGTCAGAAGATTTGAAAGGGGATGGTGGACGAGAATGGGACTGGCTATGTCTCTGAGAAAGGTCGCGTCCTGTGTCTGCGTCGCTGGAGGTGAAGGGGGGACGAGCGGAGGAATGGGGGTTTTTGGGAGTGAGACTGGGGCTCGCGAGGTGAGAAGAGTCAGTGGTTGAACCCCGTCTTGGGCTCTGATGGAGTTCGTGAAAGGGTATGATGCGAATGAGATGAAGAGAATAGTACCTTGTGGGGAGATGAATCGCCCGAGCTTCGCAGGAGATTCAAATGGACGTCTGAAGGACGGTCACGGTCAGCCTGGGGGAAGAAAGGTTGGGTCACCTTCCCTTCTTTGTCGACCATCGTATGTATGGGTAATGAATTAGAAGGGTGAAAGGTATACAGAGGTCTAGTTGAGTACAGCGTAGTTGCGAAAACGTGGGTTAACACACTCTGACCACGTGCAACGCCCCTCCTTGGGTCACCGTGCCCCTCGATCACCATGAGCAGCATAGCCCTCCCGCCCTCACTGCTCCTCTCAACTCGTCTCTGGCGTTTAGCCATCTCACATACTCATACTCTTCCTGTCTCCTCTGGCTGTTCTGCGTTAGCCGTCCGCTCCTCCCCTTCACCCTCTCCGTTGCCCTTTCCAACTCCTTGTCTTCCGTTGTCACCATCATTCCGATCAGAGGCCTGTAATCCAGATATAGTCGAGGGAGATCCACTAAGCCTTCCAAAGCTGGATCGGTCTTCAATCCCTCCCACAGTTGGCTGCGGTACTGTTCACGGCTCCTTGGCCACGGTGCCATGTCACGTGTGTTCTCCAATGGCACGCCAGGGAAACACCGCTCTAGTACACCTTCGAATGACCTTAACGCCGCGGTAGCCACGTCTGCGTCCCGAGAATAGTACTCTGGTTGTACTGGCATCACTGCACGTTGTGTAATTTTCAATCCTTTGTAGCTGATTTGGTCGTCTGAGTGGTCTTCCGCGACTTCTAATGCATGTGGGCCGGAGAGAAGCACGTACGCATCAAGATATGATGCCAAATCCGCACCCCTGAGTGATTGTTGCAATACGCACAGATTTCTGCGCCAATCCGGTTCTAGTTCCATTACGGCAGGTGTCTCCACATTGACTCGAAGTGAAAAAATCACATCGGCCGCCGCGTTCGGTTGCTGCCCAAGATTTTGCCAGCCTGAGTCCGCAAGACCTAATTGACATTGGCTGATGTATTGCCGTAGATCAGCTGTGGTGACTTGCCCTTCCAGACGGGGGATGTCTTCTGGTTCCAAGGCTGACCGGCCCTCCACCTGACAGATAGCACGTAATAATGGCGAAGTTAGGGACATAGGCGGTGAGCTGAAGGTCAGTGTAGCTTGCAATGGTAGGGTTTCGATTGGGATCAGGGACACATCTGTAAGAAAAGCCCCACACATAAGCCTTGCGGTCAGTAAATCACAACAAAAGTTACCTCACCATTGCACGTGATGATAACTGGCCTCCTGCAGTCCCTGATGAATGCTACGACAGACGGCCAGAAGCCCACCTCGTCTGCAAATACAACGTCAGCTTCCTCAATGAGAACAGCGGACTGTGGGTGGATTTCGGTCTCTGGGAGTCCGTCGGAGGCATCCGTTGTCATCGTCGAACGCCTTTTGACGGGGGACGGGGGCTCTGAGCGAGCTCGGTGGAACACCAGGGGCTGTGGCAACGTATGATTTTTGCCTACATTTCCAATCAAATCATCTAGATGCGTGCCCCCACGTTTACCTAGGCCAGGATATACTTCAAAAACGCTCCAGCCTAACTCCTCAGCGCATGCATAAACAGCTGCGGTTTTCCCGCAACCGGGTGGGCCAACCAAGAGAATCGTATTGCGAATTTTCTTTCCAAAGGAGATAACCGGGGGTTCTTGAGGCTCCTGAGGACTAGATAGGGACCCGCCATCGAAGTCCTCAAAATCGTCGTACATTTTGTATATATCGCCATTGTCGTCGTCGTCATCGTCATCATCAACCAACCAACCATCGAGGGCGCCAGCCTTCTTCCGCTTTCTCATCACTTCGCGGACAATTTCGGGACGCTGCCCTACACGCTTTCTCTTTTTGTGATTTCTTTTGGGCTTCGTGTTTTTAATGGTTGACGAAGACACCGTATCGAAGTGCAGCCGCAATGTGTGCATCCATTCGCGCAGGTAACACGCATTCTTCTCATTTCCGAGTATATGCTCTGCTCGACGTGGGCGCCATTTCTGAGTCCAGTGTTGTTGAGAAGCCTCCGTTACACCCTGTAGTTCGGAAGCAAGGCCAAAGATAGACGATATAGCGGGGTGCAGTTCGCCATGGAAGCCTGAAACGTTATTGCTATCTGCCTGATGTTCAGACGACCGAAAATGAGAGGGCCTCGCGTGATGTTTTGGCGTTTTGTCAAAGTTTTGTCCCTCGTCAAATGGCAGACTTAGATCGGGACCAAAGGTCGGCTTAATTGTTCGCCGCCGTCGACGAGGCAAATCGATAGGCGATGGCTGAACGTTTATAACAGAGTCTCGTACATGTTGCATAGAAGCATTGGGGAATGGTGGTTCTGGAGGGTCGTTCTTCCGCTGTTTCCATTTTCCAGGAAGAGGACGTTGAAAGAAGATAGGCAATGGGGGTGCTGGTGTTGAAGATGGCGATTCGGGAATGGGTGAACCCTCAATGACAATTGGCGCTTCATCCGTTCCTTCCTCCGTAGTGAGATCAATGACGTGAGAACAGTCATCGCGAGAAGAAGCCTGAGACGATAAGGAATACGGCCCAGATTCCGAGTCTGAACCAGCAACGAGATCGACATCAACTTGAGAAGAGCCGGCAGTCGAACTGACGTCATAAGGACTAAGGGGAGGAAGTTGGTCATGGTCTACGGAGCATCCCTCTTGGCCTTGTGCTGCGCACCATGATCAGCTAAGGCTGAAGGACTATTTATTTGTGAGCGCACCAATATCATCGCCTGCGGTGTTCTGGACGCTTGGGCCACGAGGAGAAGAATTGATGTGAGCCATATCATCCACGTGTTCCACAGACGACGTTTCTAGGAAATCGGAGGCATGTGGATAGTGCACTGTGCCCATTGCTTCGAAGATGACAGCCGGAGACTTTAGTTCGCCATCCCTCAGACTGTCTGGGTTAGTAATGGTCGGAGCGGGTGTTGACTTCCTTGTAACCAAAAAGTTGTCAAATAATGTCCGTTGGTTGAGATGGTCCTGACAGTTTGAACGGGCAGGGTTTCGGGATCCAACATCAAACTCGGATGAACGCCACTCACCTGACTTGCATCCTTCCTCTTTCTGGAGCCGCGTCTCCCGAGGTCGCCCATTGATTGCCGTTACTTGGAAAGCTGGCGGAGGAGTAAAGGTGCTGTTAGCATCGCATGCATAGACTAACGCGTTTCGGCTGGTCGCGTTGTGTCACCAAACCACGTGTCATTCCTCGTCACGCCTTTTGAGACCGCCACATTCACTCAAAGTCGAATGGAGGAAGATCCACCAAGTGTCTCATCCGATACCTTGCAATGGATATCAGCGGAGTATCATGGTATGTTGACGCGAAAATCACCCTAGTCTAAACTGTCGTGAAACATCTCCAACTTAGGATTAAATGGCGATCATTATGACATCCTCGAGTCTCCACCATCTCCTATTGAATTTTCTCGAATCTGCCACATATCACGACCCGTTCTGATAAAGGGTGAATTCGGTAGTTATAATTATCAATTCGTCATGAGACGACGTTGATCGCAGGATATGCGATCCCCAATCTACAACGCTGGTCCAACAAGTATCTCATAGACACCATGGGCGACCGCCTACTTTCGGTCGCTGTTACACCGAATGGGTTAGACCTGAACACTTGCACGAACTAATGTGACCCTCATTACCTGATCCCTGCCAGATATGCTGACGCAGTCACTCGCAATTCTGATGGGGAGTGGTACTTCGCCGAACCGCACTGTCGAAAAATGACCATGAAATCTCTTCTCTCGAAACTGGAACCACACAGTAAGAGAATAAAATGGAACCTAAAATACTGGCCAATGATCTGCCTCCAGGCGGCGACGATAACCATCCAAAGGATGTCTATTATCTCCAATCGCAAAATGGTAATCTATACCCTGGCAGTTATTTTACCTCTGCGGACCAAGAAGACAATTGCGAACTAGTTAATCTGAGAGGTGACGTTCCTGCCGAAGTCCCATGGTGCAGCGAAGCTTTGGGTAGATGCCCAGACGCAGTCAACCTTTGGATTGGTGACGGTCGAAGCGTCACCAGCATCCACAGCGGTCCGTTCGACTTTGCCCACCTCTCTGAGTATTTCCCGTGACGACACAGACAGATCCTTATGAGAACATATATCACGTTGTAAAGGGATCGAAGACGTTCCTGCTCCTTCCACCCACTGAGGGCTGGTGCTTGAAAGGTTTGTCGCTTAGAAAGCCACGCATACTGGCTCGTATTGCTCAACATTGTATCTAGAACGCCTATATCCTCATGCAACATACCAGCGGGAGTTTGAAGACTCTCCACTTTCCCTGAAACCTTCACCTTCCACAACGCCACCGGTCCGTTGGTCATCGTTATTGCATCCTGAGCGACCCGGATCACTGCCGGATGCTGCGCATCCTATGATCATTGATGTCAAGGCGGGAGAGACATTATATCTTCCGGCCGGTTGGTGGCATCATGTCCGACAATCCGGTCTGTCGATTGCACTAAATTGGTGGTATGACGTCGAACCTCGAGGACCAGCGTGGGTATGGTTGAGATTTTTGAGGGGAGTGGCTGTTGCAGCGGCAGACAAAGAGAAAATGGACGAGTAAAAACGCGATTGAATCAGATACATGCGGATCTGATATGAAGTACGTCGTGTCACTAATTGCAGATCACTTCTTGCCATGCCCATCCCTCGAGGGCGATTGATATTAACCTCTGTTGTTCCAAAGTGAAATCCCAAGTAGTGTCTGCTTCGATTCGGAGCTAGGCCAGTTGTCACAACAGGCAACGCGCAACGTGCTGGCCGGCGAAATTTGAGTGTTCACAGGCTGGAACCGCGTGGAAACAGCATTCCATGTGACAAATGCCCCTTCATTGGAGGGTAATCGGACGAAAACACGGGTGCTTTGTTGAAACGGGGACTCTAAGCCATGCGGCACTTGAATGAGCGAAGGCTAGGTGTTACTGCGCTGGGGCACCAAAACACGCCCCCTCTGGACCCTTCTGCAATTCACCCACTTGCCTCAATGAGCCCATCAAATTGCTGCTGTCTGTAACTCTACGTCCCGTTGACAAGGACGAGTATGTCAGCGTCGAGCTCGATGCCACCCACCGACTGGGCGCCGAAGGACAAAAAAAAGCATCGCCCAGTCCTCCGTATGGGCCTACAAGCCTGCCAAGTAGTGGAAAACGTCGTGATCGGTAGCCTTAACAAGCAGCGAGGATCGCAATGGGAAGACTATATGCGCACAGGCCCTCCAGTTTGCATGGACCGAAGACAGTGTGAGTTGACGTGAAAAGAAGATGGACGGAAAAACAAATCACGCTGACGGAGAGAGCAGTTGATACCATGGGCAACAGGGAGCGGAGCTCGAGGGGGATTGCTCATGCCAAGGAACCCGAGAATACCCTCTGCTCCCTGAGGTGGCCTCGCCGTTACCAAGACCTTGATCTTCCGAGTCCGAGTCCTGTCTGGCGCATTTGAGAGCGCAAAGTACTCGATACGCACTGGCAGTTCTGTACTTCTTGATCATACATGCATTGCATAACTGAAGAAAATGCCATACTGGTTCAGTGAGTATAACACCTAGTGTGCCACAACGCTAATCGCGCAATGACCTTAAAAACCTCACAGCAACTAGTGACTAAGAATAACGCAATTGTTGTCCAATGACTTTCGTACCCTCACTCCAACGACGGTGCTGTCTGGAAACGGGCACACGATAAACTGAGACATCAGTGCGCTGGATGGGAAGCAGTCTACGGCGAAGGTTGAAAACTAGGTCCGTGTTGGCGGGAGCCTTGTAAAGCGTCGGTGTAGTTCCCACAATCACGATTCCAGCCATGATGCACGACCCACAGAGGCGACCAGCATGCGATAGCCTCGGTAATGAGCTGTGGCTCTGTATCACCGAAAATGGCGTGCTCCCCATAGCGTTTGTCTAGGTCAGCCTTCTTGGGAAAGGACTCCTCAAGCGGAAGGACATCTACAGCAAACTCTTTACTCGCGCTGACAAGAGGAAGCATGGCGGTGTTGAGTGAGGAGATCGATGAGTGTGGCGTGCTAATCATGGCCAGTTCACCATATCATCGGTGTTGAGAATGATATGATTAAAGCTCTGGAAAAGCAGGTACATCCTGCATGCAGCATCACATGGGATGTTATATGGATCAAGATCACCTCACATCAAATCGCTACCGGATTAGCATTTTGCTAAAACGTTTGCCATGGCGGTTCTTTTCAAGTTGGTAGATCACGTAATCCTGAGGTCATGGACCAACTTCGACATGGAAGCTTGGAATAATCTGAAGTGCGAACGACAATATTGATATTCGAGAGTCAATTCGGGGAGATGGTCACGTGCTCAGCAGGAGGAAGACGGGCCGCAACGGCAAAGTCGACTAAGACTGAGTTACTCTCTTGACTCTGTGCTCATGGCTAAAGACAAGTCTGAGAAAAAGAAAAAGCATGAACCCGATGCTGTCTCTGCAAGACCTGAGGAATATTTAGATGTGGAAGAAATGGAGGTGAGTAGCGTTTATACTCGTCTGGAAGAGTAAATAATGCATGAACAAGCCAGTCAAATCGCCGAAGAAGGCAGAACATGACATTGTAATTCCGGTGGAGGATCTGTCGCCAATAGCGCATCCTCTCGCACAAAAGAAGCTCCTGAAAAAGCTTCACAAGACAATCAAACGGGGTGAGAGCTGGTATTACGATTCCTGGTCGATGTTTATTCATGGTATTCGATAGCTTCAAAGGCCCGTCAGGTGAAACGAGGAGTGAAAGAAGTAGCGAAGGCAATCCGCAAGGGAGAAAAAGGGTATGTTAATCCGTGATACTCGAACGTATTGCGACTCAACCGTGAAATAGACTATTGGTTCTCGCTGCGGACATCACACCAATTGACATCATCTCCCACCTCCCCGTTTTAAGTGAGGAAGCTCAAATACCGTATGTTTTCATCCCATCCAAGGAAGAACTGGGCCATGCAAGTTCCACCAAACGCCCAACAAGTTGCGTGATGATATGCCCGGATTCAAAACGGGGGAGTAAGAGTAAGACAGGAGAGGACGAGAAGGACTACAAGGAGCTCTACGATGACTGTTACAAGGAGGTGTCTAAGCTAGACCAACGCGCTGTATTTTAGTTACACGTAGCTTGCTCGGGTCGGGGTCCTCCGGCTGTAAAACAGTTCAATCAATCACTTCTCACGAGTACTGGACACGTCTTTCCGAATAACGAACAACACACACTTTTACCTTTTACCTTCAATCCCTTTCTCGCTTTACCCCCATGGCTGCACCAAAAACCAAGTCCGCCGCCAACGGCACCAAAAAGTCCAAAGCATCTACTGTTACGGACAATTCCGCCCCCGCACCAAGTGTACCAGCGAAGCCCGCCACCATTCAAACCCCTGGCAAACCAGACAAGGCTGCGCACGATGCTGAGCAAGAGAGAATAAAGGCCGAGATGGGCCTACTGCAAGAGAAACTGGTACGCCGCGTCCCGCGTCGACTTTTTTCTGTGCTTATTCCAAACGTTGTTTAGACCAGCGTGAAGGAGAAAATATCTCTGGCCACCAAAGGAGGCTCAGGCAACGAAAAACGAAACGCTCTTCGTGCTCAGCTGGAAGAACTGCGCTCCCAGCAGTCGGGCAACAAGACATCTCGCAATAAAACTTTCGAGCAAATCAAGGCGCGCCAAGAGGGAATACAAAAGCGGGTGGGCACATCTCTTCGAACACATTTTTCTCACTCTTACATCACCAACATTGTTTAGGTAAAGGATCTTCAGGCTTCCCGAAGCAAAACGGAATTCAGAACGGTCGAGGACGTGGACGCACACATCAGGTACGCTTGCTTTATCCCTCACTGTGAGCATGCTCTAAACGCGCATTATTTTTTTTAGAAAACTTGAAAAGCAGGTGGATTCAGGCTCTCTGAAGATTGCAGAGGAGAAGCGGGCGCTTCAGGAGATCAGCCACACCAAGCGCATTCGCAGGACAGTCGAGGGCTTCCAAGCCGAATCCGATGGCATTGACGCGGAGCGCGCAGCTGTGGAAGAACTCAAGAAGCAGCTCGATGATCCCGAGGCGAAGGCCGTCTCTGAGCGCTACGACGCCATCAAGGCCGAACTGGACGAGATAAAAAAGGAGGAGGACGAACTTTATGCGAACCGTTCGCAGTTGTTTGAAGAGCGAAACTCGGTGCAACAACAGCTCGACGCCCTTTATTCTGAGCGACGCGAGTCGAACACGCGATTTCGGGAGGCCAATGACAGGTACTACACAAAGCTGAACGAAGACAGAGCAAAGCGTGCGGAACAACGGCGTAAGCAGAAGGAAGTTGAGGATGAAGAGAAGCGGAAGGCTCGCGCGCTCCAACTGCGGGAAGAGGCGTCTCAACCTGCATTCCAGGTGCAGATCGAGGATTGCCAAACACTGATCGACTACTTTTCCGGCAAGTCGACGACTGCGGTCGTATCGAGTGCGAAGGCTGGTTATACGGGACCGAAGCTGGATATCCGGCAGGTGGAAGCAGCTCCTGACAGCTTGGTAGTGCGCAAGAAGAAGGGAGAGGAAGAGGAGACTTACTTCGTCGGTGGTGGGAAAGGCAAGAGCAAGGGCAAGAAAGGCCCCAAGGCCACCAGCGGTACCGATATTGCCGAGGCGGCGACAAGTTCATCGAACGTCAATGTTCCATTTGGCACGCTCTCTGCCCTCCTTTCACTCTCCATCCCCCCGCCGTCCTCCCAAGCTGACGTCCCTCGTGTGGTTGAGGACCTGAAGACGAAAAGGGCATGGTTCGAGGCAAACCAGGTCCGTACGACCGCTGAAGCGATCGCAAAAGCCGAAGCCGAGATTCAGCGCCTCTTCAAGGGCAAGGACGACAGCGCCCCACCGCTCGATGACTTGATCAATAAAGGTTCCGTGGAGACGCCAGAGCCTTCTCCGATACTCAATACCGTCGACGAGCCGTCCTCCGATGTTGAGGCAGGGAAGTCCGAGGCTCTGCAAGAGACGGAGGCATCATGACGTGGGCTTGAGCGCTCAGAGCGGGCCCGCAAATATCACGATATCGTAAGTATTGTAGTGCGGCGGTGACAGCCAAGTGGGTCGAACATCGTCCTTAATTCCGAGTATCGCACTTCTTTTGATCCTTGTTTTGATCGCACCTATGCACGGATATTTTCGCATCTTTAATCATTAGTTGGGCACCCTATCGATATCAATATTCCACTTCCATAATAAAAACGTCGCGGTCCTCCAACTTTACTTACTCTGAGTTGACGACCGTACCGTCAATACCGATTTCACGGTCCGTTAAACATCAGTGCCCCGCACCCAGGACCCAACACAAATGATGGGGGTGTATGTAAAGGCGGTGTTTATGTGCCACTTGGCGCCAGGCAAGATCCGCCGGTGACGCCGCCATCATGCGAGCAACCGCAACAATTACATGTAAATAGTCTTAGCGAGAACGTATCGCCTCGGAGTCGACGATCTATCAGAATTATCTAAAAACGGGGGGGGATCGAGATGCCCAATTCTAGGCTCAGCTCTGAATCCGTTGTCGGACGTGGCGTGTGGGGGTCAGAACCCGGGGAAGGGGGAAGCGTTCTGGTTGCCCATCGCGACGAGTGACGTGTAGTGCGAATTTGGACGCGACCGACCCGTCATACCCGAGCTACCATCTGGATGATTAATCTCGACTTGGCATTTACTCACACACACATGCACGTCACGACTAGATAATTATGAGGCAAGATGGGATTCCAGCATAAGTCAGTGGTGATGCATCGAATAACTAACGTATGTCTATCATACACCTCTCCAAACTCGAACTGAAAGTGGACAAAAAGGTAAGCGCGACGGCGCAGCGCAGCGCAACATAAGTAACTTCTCGAAATGCATAGACCAAACATGGGAACTTCTCCCAGCCAAGGGAAAGGGGTATCTGAGGTTGGCGTGTCGTCGTACATCGGCATCGAATCCGACATGGTGATTCCTAAAGCCTGCCCTGGTTTCCAGAACAACGCTATCAGGGTCAGCGTTCGCAAAATGGTGCATGTCGAGTGACGTACTGTGAGGCGATAAGAAACGTTGTTAGATCGATGATGGCAACAACGACGACGCACGCTGGAGTGCTAGAGCCAAGTACTATCATACTCGACTTGGATAAACGAGAGACAAAGTGATAAATTTGAGGATACAGAGCACGGCGACGGGGGATATAAATACTAAACAAAGATGAGAGCAGCAATACGAACGGCAGTACTATGCCCAGACCCTACAAGGTCGACGGGCACGGCAGGTATTGTAAGGAAATCCCAACGAGAATTCATGGCAAAAACGTGGCTTTGGACAGTCCCGCCTGGCGCGCGAGACTAGAAACAGTAACTCAGCCTTCTGTTTTAATGACCTCTCCCTCCGATCCCTGTTCTCCGCTCGTAGGGCCGCCTGCACCAATACCTAGGTCCTGTGGCGTGAATGTGACATCAAAGGTGCTTCCCGAATTGGTGACATAGTCAGGAAATGACAAGCCGCCTGAGGGCACACCTCCAAGAGTATCGTCCGGCGCTCCCGAAGTATCCATGAAGGGGGGCAGGCCGTAGTTGTCAGGTGCGAAACCTGTCGAAGATGGATCAAGCGGACCCCCAGCGTATTGTTCTTGCTGCAACGCTGCGAGCATGCTCGTTGGCGTATGATTCATGAGATGAGCTGGCTGATTGCCGCCGAAAGAGTCATCGGAAAGGGTGATGAAATGCTGCTGCATAACAGGCTCAACGGAAGCAGCAACAGAGGTTGTCGAAAGCGCGACATTTCGCAGGACGTTCAACGCGATCCAGTCACTGTAGGGACTAAATTAAAAAAAAAAAAACCCAAAAAACCAGTTGAATACACACTCCAGAAATAGTTTTAAGATTTGATATGCACCGAAGGTCGGATCGCTGCGGATGGTCTACAAAACCGGATGTCAGAGAATGGAGTTGATGATAGAGAAGGCGGCGTACAAGGTCCCTCATGACTTGGCTCGTCACATATCCCCATCGAATCAAGACGCTTCGCGAGCTCACCGTGCCTCTATCATCTGCACCCGAGCCAGCGCTTATCAGCCGCTCAGAGCATTTGTCCGCCCACGCCATTACGTCTCGCACAGGCTCCGCGCTTTTAGCAAGACCGTCCATCAAATTTCGAAATTCGACCTCTAGTAGTTGAACGAGGTCCTCATGCCGGCAATTGCAAACGAGAGCCGACTGGTTTCTAACGGACTCGAAGTCGATCTTTTCCCAAGAACGGCGCATCTCCGCAAGCTGCTTTGGATTCGTGAGGACAGTATTCAACGCTTGAGTGACCTGGTAAATGTCGAGGAATCGCACTGGCAGAGATCAACAGTTAAGAGCGAGACTGGCAGCAACGCACACAACTTACAGACGAGATGGCCAAAGCGTGCGCCCAACTCGACTTTGGGTTCCACAAACGTATTTCCGTAACCGTCAAGGGACACGACCAAAATCTTCTCCATCTTGTCGGCCAGCTGACGCAGACTCCCCAACGAGGCCGCCGGAATCGACGACAGCAACTGCGAGCGTAATTGTTCCAGAATTTCCTGTCATTTATGTCAGTAAATCACCAAGCCACAATATCCTTGATGGGGGCATACATCATAAACAATTGCGTCACCCTTTGCCATCAGACCAGCGATCGCCGGAGCGTGGGCCACCTCGCGGTGATTGCCGCTCAGATTGGTCCAAAAAGATCGGATATTTATCTCGAACTGGTCGAAACGGAAAAAGCGGACGCTCTCCAGCAACGCATCCAAGTGGTCCATGAACCACCCCCACAACTCACGAGCAGCAACACTGTGCGCTGACGTAGAAGAAGTGGAACCAAGAGCCTCTTCAATGGACGGGAAGTGGGGCATTTGACGGACGGCTCCGGACTGTTGTGAAGTGGGATAAGAGCCAGATGCGACAGCTGATGTGGGGTGAGACTGTATGGGTACAGCTCCATCTGGACCAGTATGCCGCCTTATCGGGGCCTGTGGGGGGAAAGAACCAGCCCTGGGGGCGGCTTGAGCGTGCGCAAGGATAGTAGCAGCGGTGGGCGTCTTCTCCACGATGTCTTCAGAGTACAGGATTGGGCTCTTCACACCGTTGTTCAGCGCCAAGGAGTTTCGTTTCGACGCATTGCCAGAGCAGCACGTCCAGATCGTGGATGGTGCAGGTACACTCTCGTTTCGGGTACCGACACGTCGTTGATATGACTGCACCCCTCTCGCGTGACGGCCTTCTCCGGACAGGGGTGGACTTCGACGATCAGCCCGTCGGCGCCGACAGCGACGGCGGCGCGCGAGATTGCGGGGACAAGGCTGCGCTTGCCGGTAGCGTGACTGGGGTCG
>Ga0209488_10001055_pt1 | contig 23349 bp, 19 predicted proteins | sample Rivendell_Oct201_8_FD_188349 | JGI IMG/M metagenome (GOLD analysis project Ga0209488, IMG submission 188349) | Vadose zone soil microbial communities from the Eel River Critical Zone Observatory, Northern California, USA -... | ecosystem: Environmental > Terrestrial > Soil > Vadose zone >...
CTGCCATTTTGGATCGGATTTACGCAGCACCCAATTCCCAACTCACCATGGCCGGCCTCCGAGCCGGCCATCCAGCACGCGCGCGTCCGCGCGGCGAATAAATGCGGCCGCGAATTGGTCATCTCACGATTTTATCCAGCCCGCGGACGCGAGCTGACTAGATGGCAGGGTCAAAGCCCTGCCATGGTGAGTTTAGATTTGGATTCTGCTTAAATCCAACCGACCCCCTAGCGAAGGGACACCCAACCCGTAACACTTGTGGAATCCTGGCGCTCGAGGAAAACATATTCCGTTTTGTCCCAGGCGACGATTTCGTCATGCAGATTGTCCAGCACGAAATTTCCTTCATCCGTAACCACGGTCAGCACCGCATGGCGCACGAGAGCAGGGGTGAGGACCACGGCTATGCGAAGCGCGGGTTCCGGCAGACCCAGATGGATCAACACCTGGCGCTTGGCCAATACATAGTCCTCGCAGTCGCCATAGCCGTCGGTGGGAATGTTCCAATATTCCTCTTTGCCGTAATGGGTAATGTCGTCTTCCGCCACGAAGGCTTGGTTGAAGGCGAGATTGACCCCTTCCAGCGTGTGCCGAAGCGTCTCGGTCATGTGCACTTGGCGCGGCGTGTCGGCGGGCGCGGTGCATTGGTCCGGAAAGCGCTGACAGAATCCGATATAGCCGGAGGGCGGCTTGGCGGCCCGGCCGTGCAGCGGAATAGAGCCATCGTGCGGCGTCAACGAGCTTGATTGAAAGAGCGAGCCAAGCGCGAACTCGGGCCTTGCGCCCAGCGCGCTGAGGTCGTCGGAGGCGCAGGCCGCGATCCCCGATAAGGCCAAAACGGCCGCGATTCGCTTGAAGACCCGCACCAGCGCCACTCCCCGCACCCCGCATGAGGCTAGGGTTGGGGCGATTAAGGTCGGCTGAGTTTTCTTGGTTTACCCGGAGTAAATTCCGTCCGCACCGCGCCGTCAGATTTCGTGTTTGCGGATACAGGCGGCAAGATGTTCGCGTGCCGGGTTGGCATTGGGCACGACCACCGGCTCCAGAAGTGGAACCGTGACGCGGCAGGCTTCGATGGCGTAGCGGCAGCGCGGGTGGAAGGGGCAGCCGGGAGGAGGCGATACGGGACTGGGTGCCTCGCCCTGCACCGGAACGCCGCGATGGCGCCGCTCTGGATCGGGTACCGGAATGGCCTCGATCAAAGCGCGCGTATAGGGGTGGGCGGGATGGTCGAAGATGCGATCCACCGGGCCTTTCTCGACGATGCGGCCCAGATACATGATGGCAATCGTGTCGCTGACATGCTCGACGACCGACAGATCGTGGCTGATGAAGACGTAAGTGAGGTTCCGCTCGCGCTGCAGGCGAACCATCAGGTTCAGAACCTGGCTGCGCACCGAAACGTCGAGGGCGGAAACGGGTTCGTCGGCGATGACGAGCTTGGGATCGAGAGCGAGCGCGCGGGCGATTCCGATGCGTTGACGCTGTCCCCCGGAGAACTCGTGCGGATAACGGTCCAGCATTTCTCCCGTGAGGCCCACGGTCTCCAGAAGGGCGCGCACCTTCTCGACCTGCTCCGGTTTGGTGCCGATGCGATGAACCAGCAGCGGCTCGCGCACGATCTCGCCTACCGTCATGCGCGGGTTGAGCGAGGAATAAGGGTCTTGGAAAATGACCTGGATCTCGCGGCGAAGACGGAACAATGCCGGCCCCGAGGCGCGAGCGATCTCGGTCCCTTCGAAGAAAACGCGCCCCGCGGTGGGTTCCTCCAGCCGCATGATGGTGCGCCCCAGCGTGGACTTGCCGCACCCGGACTCGCCGACCAATCCCAGCGTCTCGCCTTCGGTGACGGAAAGATCGACTCCGTCCACCGCACGCACATCGCCGATCTTGCCGCCGAAGATGCCACCGCGGACGGGATAATATTTCTTCAGACCCTCGACGACGAGGAGTGGGGTGCCGTTCGCGCTCACGGCTCTTCTCCCGACAGAGGATAGTGACAAGCGACGAGGCCGCCGCCGTGCGGCCTTAAAACCGGGTCCTCGGCGAAGCAGCGTTTTTGTTCGGCGTCGCTGAGCGTCTTGCGCTTCCAGCAGCGCTCCGCGAAGCGGCAGAATGCCGGCGGGTCCAGCAGCGAGGGCACCACGCCTTCTATGGTAGGCAGATAGGCCTTCTTGGCGGTGCCCTTTTGCGGCAGGCTTCGCAGCAGGCCCTTGGTGTAGGGGTGCTGGCTGTGCCGGAAAATATCGTTGATGTTGCCCTGCTCGACGATGCGCCCGGCATACATGACCGCGACGTCATCGCACATTTCGGCCACCACGCCCATATCATGGGTGATGAACAGCACGGCAGCGCCGAGCTTGCGTTGAAGCTCCTTGATGAGATGAAGGATCTGCGCCTGAATGGTCACATCCAGCGCGGTCGTCGGCTCGTCGGCGATCAGGAGCAGCGGTTCGCAGAGGAGCGCCATCGCGATCATGACGCGCTGCTTCATGCCGCCGGACAGTTCATGCGGATAGTTCGAAAGGCGCGATTCCGGATCGGCGATGCCGACGGTGGTGAGCATCTCCACGCAGCGCTGTCGGGCGGCGTGTTTATCCATGCCGAAGCGCAGCTTGAGCACCTCGGCCATCTGCTTTTCGACCGTGAACACCGGGTTCAGCGATGTCATCGGATCCTGGAAGATCATGGCGATGTCTTTGCCGCGGATTTTCGGCAGCTCGTCGCGGGGCAGCTTGATGAGATCGATGCCGTTGAAACGAATTTCGCCGCCGAGGATTTTCCCCGGGGGACTCGGGACCAGGCGCAGAATGGAGGTCGCGGTCACGCTCTTGCCGCATCCCGATTCCCCGACAAGCCCGAGTGTGCGCCCCTTGTCGAGGTTCAGCGAAACGCCGTCGACGGCGCGCACCAATCCCGCTTCGGTGTCGAAGCCGACTCTCAGATCGTCGATTTCCAGCAGCGGCAATGTAGCCCCTTCACATCAGGCAAACGGGATCGTGGTGGGATCGATTATTGGAATCTCTTGCGAATGCCGTAATAGTCCTTGTCCAAATCGGGATCGACCGGATAGGCCTTGTTGGTGCGCTTGGCTTCTTCGAGCGCGGCTCGCTTGGCCGGATCGATCCAGTAGACCATCCAATCGGTGAGCTGCTGCGTCCGCCGCGGCAGATAAAATTCCGGAAACTGCACATAGTCCCAAAAGACCAGCCTTATATAGGGCGACGTCCAGAACGGAATATAAAATGACTCGTCGTGGACGATTTGATCGATTTGCCACATCGCGTTGCGGCGCGCGTCCGCATCCAGGCTCTCCTCATAAGTCTTGATCAGGGCGTCGACCTCGGGCGTGCCGAAGCCCCAAAAATCATTGTTGTTCTTGGCTTTCTTGAATTCGGTGCCGAGATATTGCCGAGGTTCGGGATACAGACCCGACGTCATTCCGAGGTTGACCATTTCGAATTTGCGCTCCAGGGCGCGCTCGAACATCGTCCCCGGCTCCAGGAGCTGCAACTTCATATCGATTCCGGCGCGTCGAAAATCCTGCTGCACCACCGTCAGATGGGGCTCCAATCCCTTGGCGGCGTACATCAGCGTGAAACTGGCCTTTTCGCCCTTGTCGTTGACCAGGATATCGTCGGTGTCCGAGCGCGTAAAAAGCAGTCCATAAGCCACGTTGCGCAGCTTCGCCAAAGTGCTTTGATTGCGGATGGTGTCAGGGCGATGATAGCCCGCCTTCTCAAGATGTTCGCGCGCCATTTCAGAACTGAATTCATAGGATTTTAGATTCGGATTGGCGTATTCGGTGCCTTCGAAAAAGGATTTCAAGCGAAAATACTCATTGTACATCAGGTTCCGGTTCAGGCGGTCGAAGTTCAACAGATATTGCAGCGCGATGCGGAATTCCTTGTTCTGGAAGATCGGCGCTTCGAGATTCATATGCAGGCCCGAAATCCCCGAGGGCCAGTCCACGAACACACGCGCGCGGCGCAGCCAGCCATTGGTCACGGCAGGGAAGGTATAGCTTTCGTTCCAAATCCTGGCGGTGCCTTCCTGCATCATGTCCAGCTCGCCGAGGCGGACATAATCGAGCTCGCGCTCCGGAGCTATGACCCGCAGATGAATCTGGTCGAAATTGTACATGCCGCGGAAATATCGCTTCTTGTCGCCCCACCAATTGGAGGTTCTCTTGAAGGTAATCGATTGCCCCCGTTCCACGTCCGAAACCACATAGGGACCGATCGCGATCTGCGGCTGGTTCGTGGTGCGGGTCACCCAATCCTTGTCCAGGACGGTCGCATGCGCCGGCGTCGGCCATAATCCGCCATAATCGACGAGCGGCCGCCAACTCGGCCGCGTGCCGACGATCCTGAGCGTGTGATCGTCGATTTTGTCGACCGACTGATAATAGCGCTCGGCATAGCTGTTGTAGAACGGATCGACGATGAACTTCGATTGCATCATCTTCCAGGTGAAGACGTAGTCGTCCGCGGTGATGGGATGGCCGTCGGAAAATTTCGCATCCGGGTCCAGCTTGAAGTAGATCGTCTTCTGGTCCTTCTGGATCGACCAATGGGTCGCCATGATCGGGATGAACTTATCCGTCACCGGATGCCGCCCGACGAGACCGAACCCAGCGGTGAACGCCTGATTCCACGAGGCGAAAAAATCGTTGTTGTTGGGTCCCATGATGCGGAAGGTCAGGGGATAGGCGCCGATGGCGACATTCAAGGTGCCGCCGCGGATCGCCTTTTCGGAGCCGATCAGCGGCTCGTCATTGTCGGTTTCCCAGACGACGTCTTTGGGCAGCGTGGCCGGACCAGCGGTCGCGGCGGCTGGAGCCGGCTTCGCATCCTCGGCCGCCAAAATCGCCGCGCCGCGAAGAGGCAGCAGGAGGGCGGCCAACACGATGGCGGTCAGAATTCCTTTCATCCTCGCACTCCCATCGTTTCTACTCATATTTGGCAAATCGCTTCGGATCGAACGCCTCGCGAACCGATTCGCCGATGAACACGACCAGAATCAAGGTGATGGAGATGGCTCCGAACGGCGCCAAAGTCAGCCACAATTTGTCCCGGTTTTCCGGGAGGAGAGCCTGGTCGATCAGCTGGCCCCAGCTCGGGGTCGGCGGCGGCAATCCATAGCCAAGATAATCCAGTGCCGTCAGCGCGAAGATCGCGCCGACCACGGCGAAAGGCGTGAACGTCACCAGGGGCGTCAGACAATTGGGCAACAAGTGGCGGAAGATGATGCGCAAATGCGAGGCGCCGTAGGATTTCGCGGCCAGACAATATTCCTTGGTCTTCTCGCGATACATTTCGGTCCGCATGTAGAATGTGATCCCGATCCATTGAAACACCGTCATGATGCCCACCAGCATCCAGAAGCTGGGCACGATCAGCGCGGCCAGGATGATCACCACATAGAGGAACGGTATCGATATCAGAACTTCGATCAGGCGCTGGCTCAAAATGTCGAATCGTCCGCCTAGATAGCCCTGCAGACTGCCGATGAAGGTTCCGATCACTTGGCCGATGATCGTCAAGAACAGAGCGAAAAAGATCGAAATTCGAAAGCCGTACAGAAGCCGCGAGGCGACATCGCGCCCCTGGCTGTCCGTGCCGAGATAATGGCCGCGCAACGCATCGGGCGAATTCGGCGGTACCTTGGCGAGCTTGCGAAGCGAGGGCACCGCGCCCGATCGCGCCAGTCCGACGAGATTGCCCGTCGGCGATTTTGTCCGGTCGGCGAGGAGCGCGGTAATGCCCCCGTTTTCGATCAGGTCGGCAAGCTCATTCAACCCGTCGCGGCGCGCGATTCTTTCGGCGGCATCAGGGTTGCCCATCGAAAGCGGCGCTTGAATATCGTTGAGAATCTCGTTGTACCAGAAATCGCTCTGATACGGGTCCCATGGAATGGGAGGCATGATGACGGTGTTTTCGCGATTGGGATATTTCGCGGCCAAGGCCGCGAGCTTTTGCGCATCGCCGGCCGCTTGCGCGGCCTCGCGGTCATAGTAATTGCGTTCCGCCTGCCACTCGCGTTGGAGTCTCAAATATTCGGTTTCCAGATCGCCGCCCGACCAGCCTGGGGGCGGCATCTGAGCGAAGGTCGCCATGCTCTGGTATTGAAAGGTCGGGAAGAACCATTTTCCCTGATAGGAGACCAGAAGCGCTCGGCTCTCCGCCAAAAAGGGCGCAAAGATCGACAGCACGATCGCCACGGCGAGAATCAGGAACGAATAGTAACCGCGCTTGATTTGACGGAATCGCGCGAAACGCCGGCGGGTGATGGGGTCGAGCTTGATCCAAGCCATGGGCTACTCGAACCTTACACGCGGGTCGACAAAGGCGACCGCCAGATCCGAAACCAGATTCCCCGCCATCAACAACACGCTGTCGATCACCAGGATCCCCATGACGACGGGGAAATCCCGGGACTGGATCGCTTCGAACGCCAAGAGGCCGATCCCTTCGATGTTGAACACGCGTTCGATCAGAAAACTGCCCGCCACGAAGATGCCGAGCAGGCTGCCGATGCTGGTCGCCATCGGAATGAGCGAATTGCGCAACGCATGCACGAAGACGGCGCGGCGCCAGCTCAGCCCTTTGGCCAGCGCGGTACGAACATAGTCCGCGCTCATGTTCTCCATCAGGCTGTTCTTCATCAGCATCGTGTCGATGGCAAATGCGCCGATCAAATAGGCGATCAGAGGCAGGATCGAATGCCAGGCAATGTCCGTGATCTTTGCCAGAGGGGGCAGTGATGCAGCTCCCGGCGATTGGAATCCGCCCAGGGGAAAGATCTGGAACTGCACCGCGAACAAATTGACCAGCACGGCGCCGAGCGCGAATCCCGGTACGGCAAATCCGACAAAGATCAGGATGGAGGTCAAATTGTCCAAGGCGGTGCGATGCCGGATGGCCTTGACGATGCCGAGTGGGATGGAGATCGCATAGACGAAGAACGCGGTCACCAGCCCATAATAGATCGAAACCGGAAGACGCTGCGCAATGACCTGCAGCACCGGCTCGTTGTATCGGAAGGATTTTCCGAGATTGAGCTGGACTGTCTGATACAGCCATATGCCGTAGGCGATCGGCAGCGGCTTGTCGAAACCGTAATATTCCCGCAGCTGCTGCAACTGCGCGTCCGGAATGACCAGTTGCGGCAGACGTGCACCTCCGCCTCCGGCAACCTCGCCCCCTCCGCCTGCGCCCGCCAGCTGCAGGCGAAGCTGATCGATCGGACCGCCGGGCACAAATTGGCAAAGCAGGAAGGTCACGAAGGTGATCCCCAGAAAGGTGGGAATCATCAGGAGGAATCGCCGTGCCACATAATTGCGCAGCGCTTCGCCACGAGATTTCAAGACATTCCTCCTGCACAGGCTCGGGGGCGATCTTACTCTGCCGCAGATCGCCGTCATCCGGGAAGTTTGGATAGCTCTCGCTAGGGAACTCGAACGGTCCGGCCTAACTACTGCTAGAGCTATGTAGAATAATCAAGACGTATATTTCACGGGTCAATCCGATCCACGGCGAAGCTGGCTGGGGCCAATCCGGATTGGTGCCGTTCACGCATCGTCTTGTAAGCGGCCTCGATATGCCGAGCGAAGCGCGGCGTGTCGAACAGGGGGTGGGTATCGCGGTTGCGGGCGAGCTTTGCCCGGACAGACGCCATCAAGGCGGGATCGCCTGCGAGCTTCAGCGCGAGTGCTTCGTAATCGGCGAGCGAGCGCGTGATCATCTCTTCAAGACCCACAGCCGAAAGGAGGCTCGCGGCGACTCGCCCCGCGAAGGTCGGGCCCAGGCAGGTCAGCACTGGAACGCCCATCCAGAGAGCGTCGCTTGCGGTGGTGTGCGCGTTGACGGGCAGCGTGTCGAGGAAGAGGTCCGCGAGGCGCCCGCGCGCGAGATGATCCTTCAGCTTGAGGAACGGTGCAAACAGGATGCGATCGGGTGAGACGCCGCGCTTCTGCGCTTCATTCATGAGATTGCGTTTGATCGAGGAGTCCACTTCCAGGAGCCACAACACGCTGCCGTCCGTGCCGGCCAGGAGCCGCATCCAGATGGAAAAAATTTCCGGCGTGATCTTGTAGGCATTGTTGAAGGAGCAAAATACGAAACCCTTTTCCGGCAGCCCGTAATCCGTTCGGCTGGGAACGGTATCGCCGATTCCCCTCTTCCGGTCGTTGGCCTGATAGGTGTCGGGCAGATAGACCACCTCTTCCGAATAATCCTCGCGCCGGTCTTCGGGGATGATCCATTTATCCGCCAGGATGTAATCCATATAGGGAGCGCCCATGGTGCCGGGAAAACCGAGATAATTGACCTGGATGGGGCTTGGCTTGAAGGCGAAGAGTGCGGTGCGTTCCTCGCCGAAGAAACCGTTCAGATTGACCAGAATGTCGATTTCCGCGCCGGCGATCTGTTCGGCGATTTCGGAATCGGAGCGGCGTGACACGTCGGAAAATACATCGAACGCCGCCTTGATGCGCTTGCGCATCGCACTGCCGTCGTCAATCCCCGTCGAGATGGCATGGAGCTCAAAGCTGTTCCTGTCGTGGCATTCGAAGAGGTCGGCGGTGAGGTAGCCTGTTGCCTGCTCGCGAAATTCCCCAGACACATAGCCCAGGCGAATTTTCGTATGCGGGGGTCTCTTGCGCCATTTCGGGCTGGGACTCGGGGGATATTTTGCCGCGGCATAGGCGCGGGCGCACACCAATTGGTCGGCGGGTGTTTGGCCGATCATCAGGAAAGCGAACGGATTGGCGGCAGGTCTGTTCTCCAGCACGCGCGCGCGCAAGTGATCGACGTCTCTCTCAAGATCGGACCAATCGCACACATACATTTTTGTCAGCAGGCGGAAGCCTTCGAGATATTCCATTTCGGGATGAAGAGAGAAGGCCCGGTCATACGCCGCATATGCTTCCCGACCTCTTCCAAGCTTGAAGAGGGTGTTGCCACGCCCATGATGCGCAGCAACAGAATCGGGAGCGATGGCCGCCGCCCTCTCATAGGCGGGCAAAGCTTCATGGTATCGGCCGATCTGGAAGAGGACATCGCCGCGATTGGCGTGCGATTCGGCATGGGCCGGATCCAACGCAATCGCGCGATCATAACTCGAAAGCGCTTCTTCATAACGCAAGAGCCTCGTCAGGGCCCTGCCGCGGCCAAAGAGCGCGTTGGCTTGCTGAGGTTGAATCGCCAGGGCGCGGTCATAACTCGATAGCGCCTCTTCATACCTGCCAAGGCCAAGAAGCAGATTGCCTCGGTTGACATGGGCAGATGCATGTTGGGGGTTCAGTGCGATGGCGCGCTCATAGCTTATGAGCGCCTCGTCGGTGCGCTTCAGCTGAGAGAGAACGACGCCTTTATTGTTGAGCGTGGTGCCATCATCCGGATTGAGGGCAAGCGTGCGATCATAACTCGCGACAGATTCTTCGAGACGGTTTAGCGCACTCAAGACATTGCCGTAATTGTAGTGGATGAAGGGATTGTCAGGCGCGATAGAGGCTGCCCGACCTATCAAATCCGCTGCGGTCTCATAGCGCCCGCCTTGGGCTTCCAAGACGCCGAGCAGGTGCAGCGCGTCGACCTGATCGGGCATCACCGCCAGCACGTCCCGATAGCGCGACTCCGCTTCGTCGTACCGCCCTTGCTGATGGAGTTCCCGGGCTTGCCGTAGCCTATTAAAGGCATCGGGTCCGGTGCTCATGCGCGGACCAATCCAGCGGATTTCCCGCTGAGCTGTGCGCCCCAGGTCAAAATCTTGGGAAATGATTTCAAAACCGGCAAGGCGCCCACGAAAAAATTAGGCCGCATCGCGATATGCGCGAATGTCGCGGCGGCGCGGATGCGCGGAACGAAGGAGCGTTTCCAATCCCGGCTGTATGCCATTCCGATGTCGGCGACATCGCTGGGCGACATCCTATTCTGGCTCGCGATCAAACGCCGGCAGAGCAGCCAGGCCGATTGCATGGCCATGCTGATCCCTTCGGCGACGATGGGGTGCGCCTCGCCGGCGATGTTGCCGGCGAAAAAGATTCCATCCGAGAAGGGGCGGCGAATTCCGGGATGTATAGGACCAGCCGAAAGCCACGCGCCGTCAAGCTCGGCGCGACGCAAGGCGGTGCGGGCGCCTTCGCAGTGATGCAGAATGTGCAAAAGCGTAGCGTCCGCCGCGCGGCTCCCAGAATTGTCCCGGCGGCGCCGCGCCAGCACATCGCGGCGAATGCAGCACGAGATGCTGACGCGGTCCCCGTCGGTGTGCACCATCCCGCCATAGCCCCCTGGAAAAGCCAGCAGCGGCATCAGGTCGGCCGGCAAATCGCTATTCCTGAAACGCGCTTTGAAGGCGAGCAGATCCCGCATGGAGTGCGCGCCGGCTCGGGCAGGAGACAAGGGACCGTGCTCCCATGAACCATTGGCCGCGATGAGAACCGGCGCACTCAGCTCCATCGATTTGGAGCCCAACGAGATCGTGCAGGAATGACCGGATTGGGTCCGGCGCAGGGCCGACAATTTCCAGGGCTGAAACAGCTTTGCTCCGGCGCGTACCGCCGCGTCCAGCAAGAGGGAATCGAGCCTATCCCTGCCCAAGGCTCGTCCCCAGCCCCACGCGGAGCCATCCACGCGCGGCATGGGCGAGGACAAGACCATATCGCGAGCAAACAGACCGACGCGGCGTATCTCCGGACCGGCAGAAGCGAAGAACTCGCTGCCGATCCCGCCGTCCTGAACCAGCGGCAGGCTGGTCGCCGAGATGAATTCGCCGCACACTTTGCGGCGCGGAAAGCGCGTTTTCTCGATCACTGCGACCGACCAGCCCGCTTGCGCGAGCAACCTTGCCGCGGTCGATCCCGCAGGGCCCGCTCCGATCACGATCGCGTCGTAGGTCATGGCGCGATTCCAGCGGCTCGCCGCGCCAGGAAGCAGTGTGTGAAGGGAAGCGCCGGCCCTTCCTCTAGGTGCCAATCCTCATCGCTCGGCCACAGCTCTGAAAGCTCCTTCCCGCGGAAACCGGCGCGCACGCTGACCAAGGCGTCATGCCGCGTGACGTCGTTGCAACCGATGGCCCAAAGAAGACGACTGCCGATCAGTCCCGATCCTGCGCGCCAGGGCTCGCAAGCGGCAAAGGCATCGGCCAGGCGCGCGGCGCCCTTGAGCAGCTTGGCAAGGGAATCGCCTTCGAAATGGTGCAGAAACAGATTGGCGGCCACCAAATCGGCGCTACCGGGCGCGGCCCTACCCAGAAAATCGAAGACATCCGTGGAAATCGTTTCGGCTTGCCAACCAAGATCGCTAAAGCCACGGCGCGTGCGCTCGGTCACGATGTTTTGGCGATCCACCAACGTCACTTTCACATTGGGCCAGCGCGGCGCCAATCGCTTGGCCAGCGCCAACATGAAGGTGCCGTCGCCCGCACCGAGTTCGATAAAATTGCGTGGTGTCCGCCCATCAAGCGCGGCAACCACGAGCCGTGTCATGATGCGCCCCTGTTGCATCCAGCCATTGATGCGCTTGAGGTCCCGCCGCGACCACACGGCGCGCGGATCACCTTGGGCGAGTTCGTCCAGCCATTCCGGTTCGACGCGGCGGGCCAGGCTCATGATGGTCTCGCGGATTTCGTCGCGGAACCTGTGTGAAAGAGCATCGTCTCGGCAATCAGGCCCGGCCCGAAGGACATGGCGCAGCCAAGCGAACCCTCTCTGGGCGAGCGCAGCATGCTTTCGAGAACGAACATCACGGTGGCCGACGACATGTTTCCGAATCGCCGCAGGATGTCGCGCGACGCGCCGAGCGCGGGCGGCTTGAGATCGAGGGCACGCTCGACGGCGTCGAGAACGGAGCGGCCACCGGGATGCACGGCCCACAGATCGATGGCCGAAATCGGCGCGCCATCGAGAATCTGTCCCGACCGCTCGCGCACGGCATCGAGAATGGTACCGGGCACTTGCCCGGAAAGCACCATGTTGAAACCTGAATCTCCGATTCCCCAGGTGATCAGATCGGGCGTGTCCGGAACGAGCAAGGCGCAGAAGCTGTCCATCGCAAAGCCGATCGGATCGGCGGTCACAAGGGCGGCCGCACAACCATCGCCGAAGATCAGGAAGGAAAGAATCTCATCGAGATTGGTGGTTTCCTGAAGGTGCAGGCTGCAGAGCTCCAGATTAAGGACAAGAACCTTGGCCTTTGGTTCGGAGCGCACAATGTGCCGCGCCAGCTTGAGCGCATTGATCGCCGCGTAGCAGCCCATGAAGCCGATCATCGTGCGTTCCATCGAGGTCGGAAGGCGACAGCGTGAGATGATTTCCAAATCGATGCCCGGCGCGGAAAATCCGGTGCAGCAGGTGATCAGGATATGGGTGAGATGATCGCGCTCGGTCCCAAGATGCAGTTTTTCGACAGCGGCCGCCGCAAGCGCGGGGGCCTGACTTTCAAAGAGCCGCATCCGCGCTCCCGTGGTCGGAAAATCTCCACGCCGGTAAAAATCATAGGCCGATGTCGAGGCGGCATCGAAATCTGCCGCCGGGTTCAGATAGGAATAGCGATGCTCGATTCCCGCTCTTTCCGCCATGCGGCCGAAGAGCATCGAATTGCGTTCATTTCCTTCCAGAAGTGCATGACCAAATTGCAGGAAAGCTTGATGCACATCGAAGGGCGGCACGGCGGTCGCGATCCGATTGATATGCGCTTCAGTCAATCGCGCCTCTTTTCATGGCGAATGAAACGCCCCTGCGATGTCATGAAGAGATCGTTGCGGCTGGTGCAACGAGAGCGTCGTCCGCCTTGGCTTCCAGCTGCTTCTCAACAAGCCGGCACAGATCGCCATACGTGAAAGAAATCAATTCCGCTCCGATTTGCGGCAGCTGAACTTTGAATCTGTCTTCAATATCGAATGCGAGTTCTATGACGTCGAGGCTGTCGAGGCCGGCGTCCATCAACTTGGTGCCGGCCTCGAGAGGGTCCTTCACCTTGTTTCCGATGATCGTCTGCAATTCTCGTTCGACATTCATGCTTTGGTCTCGTGATCTGCCGTTTATGTTAGCCAGAATTGGGGATTTTTGCGATGAGGACGGAGTTCAGTCCGCCGAAGGCAAAGGACGCGGAGACGGCTGCGTGACAGCTCAGCTTCACGGGCTCCAAAGCCAGCGGCAGGTCGCATTCCGGATCGGGCCCGAGAAAACCCAGAACGGGGGGCGCCAGCTTTTTGGTCAACGCCAGAATCGCGATGACGAATTCCATCGCGCCCGTTGCGCCGAGCATGTGACCATGGGCGGATTTTGTTGCAATGACGACATGTCCGGATGAACGGGAGGGATAAGCCAGCCGAAATGCCGAGGCTTCGGAACGATCGTTCAGACGCGTGCCGGTCCCATGCGCGCTGAACAGAACGGGCGCATCCTCGTCAAGCTGCGCGTCCGCATGGGCGGCTCTGATGGCTGCCGCCGCGCGTTCGGCATTGGGCTGCGTTAGATGAGCCGCATCCGATGTCGAGCCGGCACCGGCGACTTCGGCGTAGATGCGCGCGCCTCGCTTCAATGCGTGCTCTTCGTCTTCCAAGATCAATGTCGCGGCGCCTTCGCCCAAGACCATGCCTTTGCGATCGATGGAGAAGGGCCTGCACATGTCGGGCGCCATCGCTTGGAGCGCCTTCCACCCTTGAAGCGAGCCGAAGGTGAGGCTGGCATCGCTCCCGCCCGTGATCACGATCGAAGACCGGCCCGACCGGATGAAATGCATCGCCTCGCCGATCGCGTGCGCCGATGACGCGCATGCGCTCGCGATTGCAAGACAGTGGCCGCGGATACCGAAAAGCATCGACAGATGAGAGGCCGCGGCGCTGTTCATGAGACGGGGGATGGTCAAAGGATGGACATTGTTAAGCCGCGACAGGAACAGCCTTAAGTAACCGGCTTCGATTGCCGCGTTGCCGCCGCTGGCGTTGCCATAGATGATCGCCGCCTCGGACAGCTTTGCCGCATCACCCCAAACCCCGGAATCTTCGAGGGCCTCAAGCGTAGCGGCTGCGGCAAAGTTCGAGAACAGGTCGACATTGAGTTGCTTGTCTTCATAGCGCGCCGCCAGATTGTCCAGCGCGTCCGTCACCGCGGGCGCCGCCGCGCCGGCAAAGCTCAGCTCCCGCTGGCCTTGCGGAGACACGGAAACGGGGCGAATCGCGCTTTTGCCCGCAGCAAGGCTGTCCCAGGTTGTGGTTTTGTTCGCGCCCAAACCAGAGACGCACCCCATGCCGGTGACAACCACTTTCCTCACAGCGTTCCTAAAGTTGAGCCTCGCCGGACGGACCACCTTTGTAGAGTATCGGACACGTCGAAAACATGGCCAAGCGCACCTCTATGATCCGAAGACGGAGAGCAAGCCGGATCCATTCCGCCGGGCAACGGAAATTTCATTGCGCGGTAATCCATAGAATGTGTTCGATTTTCTCTCGGGCGTGGCCATTTGTTGTTGACCGGGCGCCCGCCGGCGACTCGGCATTGGCTTGGTGTCAGGCTGGCGGCCTTCCGAATCCGCCGCCGCCCGGCGTTTCGATCACGAAGAGATCGCCGGCCGCCATTTCCACGGCCGCGGTGGCACCGAACTGCTCGGTTTCTCCATTCGCCCGCACCACATAATTGCGACCCACCGAACCGGCTTCGCCGCCCGCAAGGCCAAAAGGGGCAATGCGCCGGCGGTTGGAAAGGATGGCTGCGCTCATCCGGTCACGGAAGCGAAGCTTTCGTACTGCGCCGTCGCCGCCGTGGAAGCAGCCCTTTCCGCCGGAGCCGCGCCGAACCGCGAATTCCTCGAGCAGAACCGGAAAACGCGACTCCAGAACTTCCGGATCGGTCAGCCACGTATTGGTCATATGAGTATGGACGGCGCTGGTGCCGTTAAAATCCTGCCCGGCGCCCGAGCCCCCGCAGATGGTCTCATAATATTGATGCAGGCCATTGCCGAAGGTGAAATTGTTCATCGTCCCTTGCGCCGCCGCGAGCATGCCCATCGCGCCATAGAGCGCGTCGGTAATCGCCTGGCTGGTTTCGACATTGCCCGCGACAACGGCCGCGGGATAGGCGGGGTTCAGGAACGAGCCTTTGGGCACGATCATTTCGATCGGCCGCATGCAGCCATCGTTGAGCGGGATATCGTCCTCCACCAAGGTCCGGAACACATAGAGCACCGCGGCGCGCGAGATCGACAAGGGCGCGTTGAAATTGTCCCTTAGCTGTCCGCTTGTGCCGGTGAAATCCACCCGCGCCGTGCGCTGCGCATGGTTCACCAGGATCGCAACCGAGATGACCGCGCCATTGTCCATCTCGACGGCAAAATTCCCATCCGACAGACGGTCGATCACCCGTCGCACGCATTCGGCGGCATTGTCCTGAACGTGGCGCATATAGGCATGCACCATTTCGCGGCCATAGGTTGCGACAAGCTTTCGAAGTTCGGCGGCGCCCTTCACGCAGGCGGCGATCTGCGCTTTGAGATCCGCGATATTCTGGTCGGGATTGCGCGCGGGATAAAGGCCGGAGCCGAGCAGAGCGCGGGTTTCTGTTTCACGGAAGCCCCCCTGATCGACCAGAAGAAAATCGTCGATCAGGACACCTTCGTCTTCGACGCGCCTGCTGAACGGCGGCATGGAGCCGGGCGTCATCCCGCCGATATCGGCCTGATGACCCCGCGCGGCGATATAGGCGATTAACTGGCCGCCCTCGTCAAAGGCCGGCATGATCACGGTCACGTCGGGCAAATGCGTGCCGCCATGATAGGGCGCATTCAGCACATACACATCGCCTGCAAGGATGCCGCGGCCATCCTTGGCCTCGCCACGCGAATTGATGATGGTGCGCACGCTGTCGCCCATGGAACCGAGATGAACCGGAATATGCGGCGCATTGGCGATCAGCGCGCCGTCGCGGTCAAAGAGCGCGCAGGAAAAGTCCAAACGTTCCTTGATATTCACGGACGATGCCGTGTTCTGCAGCGCAAGTCCCATCTCTTCGGCGACCGCCATGAAGAGCGAGTTGAACACTTCAAGCGTGATAGGGTTCACGTCCGTGCTGGCTGCCGCGCGTGCGATAGGCGCCGTGATCCGTTCCAGGATCAAATTGCGCCTCGCGTCGAGCGAGGCCCGCCAACCGGGCTCCACCACCGTTGTCGCGGTCGATTCCTTGATGATGGCCGGCCCGTCGATGATGGCGGAAAAAGGAAGGGCATCACGGTCGTGGACTGGCGTGTCCTGTTCCTTGCCGGCCATCCGCGCCCGGACGGGCAACATCGGCGGCGCCGATGAAGGATCGCAAATGGGCGGCTGCTGTGCATCGCTTCTGGAAACGCCGATCGCCTCCACCGACACAGTTTCGATCACCAGCTGCTTGTTTTCCGGAATGAAACCGAAGCGTCGTTTGTGCTGCGTCTCGAATGCCGTCCGCATTTCCGCTTCCGAACCGCATGGGACGGTGAGGGTTGCATCCACGCCCTCATAGCGGATTTCCGCGGCGGCGGCGGTTTCGATGCGTTCGAGAGGAACGCCCTGGGCGAGAAGCGCGCCGCGCGCATCGGAGGCGAGGGCGTCGACGGCTTGGCGTGCTGCATCCGCCGCGATGTCCAAGGTCAGGTTGATCGTCTGCTCACGGATGATTTTCATGTCCGCAAGTCCGATCCCATAGGCCGACAACACGCCGGCGAGGGGGTGGATCATCACGCGTCTGATACCAAGACTGTCGGCCACGAGGCAGGCATGCTGGCCCGCTGCGCCGCCGAAGCAGTTCAGCGTGTAGAAAGCGACATCATGGCCGCGCTCGATGGAGATCTGCTTGATGGCTTTGGCCATGTTCTCGACCGCGATGGTGAGAAATCCCTCGGCGACCTGTTGCGGCGAAGTCCGCTTGCCGGTCGCGGCCGCGATCTCAACGGCGAGGCTTGAAAATTTCTCCGCGACGATGGCGGTATCGAGCGGCTGGTCGCCGTCCGGGCCGAAGATATCCGGGAAAAAACACGGCTGAAGCTTGCCCAGCATCAGATTGCAATCGGTGACCGTGAGTGGGCCGCCGCGCCGATAGCAAGCAGGCCCCGGGATCGCACCCGCCGATTGTGGTCCCACCCGCAACCGCATGCCGTCGAAACGACAAATCGAGCCGCCCCCGGCTGCGACGGTGTGGATCCTTAACATCGGCGTGCGCATCCTGACGCCCGCAACCATCGTCTCATGGGTGCGCTCGAAGGCGCCGGCATAGTGCGAGACATCGGTCGACGTGCCGCCCATATCGAAGCCGATCACCCGTTCGAAACCCGCCTCGGCAGCGGTTTTTGCCATGCCGACCACGCCGCCCGCAGGGCCGGACAGCACGGCATCCTTGCCGCGAAAAGCACCGCCAGCGGCGAGCCCGCCGGTGGACTGCATGAAGAAAAGCGGCACGTCCTCGCCGAGCGCAGCGCCAAGCCCTGCCACGTAACGGTCGAGCACCGGCGAGAGATAGGCGTCCGCCACGGTGCAGTCGCCACGCCCGATGAGCTTGATCAGCGCGCTGACCTCATGGCTGACGGAAACCTGGCTGAAGCCGATCTCGCGCGCGAGTTCGGCCACGCGGTTCTCATGTGCCGTGAAGCGATAGCCATGCATGAGGACAATGGCGATAGACCGGTAGCCTGCTGCATAGGCGGTGGCCAGGCTGGTTTTGGCCGCGGCCTCATCGAGTGGGCGCAAAATCTCGCCCTCGGCGGTGAGCCGTTCGTCGATCTCGACGATGCGGCCATACACCGGTTCGGGCAGCACGATATGCCGCGCAAAAATCTTCGGGCGGTTCTGATAGCCGATTCTGAGGGCGTCGGCGTGCCCTTTGGTGATCGCAAGGACGGTGGGTTCGCCGGTCCGCTCCAGCAGCGCATTGGTGGCGACGGTGGTGCCCATCTTCACCGCGGCAATGGGCGCATCTCCATGTTGCTCCATGAGCGCGCGCATGCCGGCGGAGGCGGCATCGGGATAGCGCTCGGGGTTTTCAGACAGCAGTTTCAAACTGACGAGCGCGCCGTCGGGACGCCGCCCGATGATGTCGGTGAAGGTTCCGCCGCGGTCGATCCAGAACTCCCAAGCCCTTTCCACCGCTGGCATTTCCCGGCCCTATCGCCCGGCCAGCTTTTTCTGCACGCGCGCATCGAAGCGGGCGACATTGACGACGACCCGCTCATGCGAGCCGCCACCGATCGGTTCCTTCTCGTCGCTCGCCTCAACGCGAAACGAGAGGGTGCGGCCTTCAACCCCGGTCAATTCTGCGGTCGCGCGGACGCGCATCCCAATGGGTGTGGCGGCGAAGTGACGGACGTCGAGATGGATGCCAAGGCTCTGATGACCGGATGGTAAGAGATGTTCGACGGCTGCGAGCGCCGCCGCCTCGATCAAATTGATCATGACCGGAGTTGCCAGCACGGGCACCCGCCCGCTGCCGATGCTGGGGGCCGTGTGTTCTACGCCGACCACAAGATCGGCAGAGCCCCTTAGCCCGTTCGGCACATGTGCTAGATCAACCATATCCCCGCCCTTGAAGAATCGTCCATAATCCGCTCTTAGCAAAATCTTATGGCAGAGCCCCTTCTTGTTTGACATGCTCAATCGGAACGGACCGTGCGAGACAATCGCTCACGGTTGGACAGGCGGCGCGGCGTCGGCTCGCCCCAGGTGTTTTTTCCGGCAAATCGGCCCAAGAGATTCTGTGCGGCAGAAGAGATTTTCATGACGAGGGAGGGCAGAAACGCTGCGAATTGGCTGCTCGCCAGCCTTGCTTTGCTTGCGCTGCTGATCATCGGTCGTCCGTTTCTGGTTCCGCTCGTGTTTACCGCCCTCATTTCGGCGGTTCTCAATGCCATTGTGGAAGTATTGCTTCGTTTGAAACTGCCGCGTTGGCTGGCTTGGTTTGCCACCATGGCTGTGCTGGTTGGCGCGATCTATCTGGTGACGCGCATCGTTGCCGGCCAGGCAGCCGATTTCGCGATACAGGCGCCCAATTACGTTGCAAATCTGGAGCGAGTTATAACCCAACTGCTGGCTCCGCTGCGCCTCGGCATCGCTATCCAGGACATGTTCAGCCGATCGGACATCGCGGGCATCTTGACCAACGTTGCGACCACGCTCGGCGCCTCGGCCTTGGGGATCATTCAAGTTCTGATCTATGTCGGTTTTCTCTTGACCGAGCAGGATGCTTTGTCGGCCAAGGTCGCAAGGCTGCTGGCCGCCGGCAATGGTCATGAGGAGACAAGAGGGGTGCTTCGTACAATTGTGCGTCAGGTGCAGTCCTATCTGGGCGTATGCACAATTCTGAGCGCCATCATGGCGGCAGCATCCTACATATTGCTCGTGACGCTGGACGTTCAGTATGCCGCGTTCTGGTCGCTGCTGATCTTCATCCTGACCTACATTCCGACCATCGGCGCCGCAGCCGTCGTGATTCCGGCGCTGATGGCTCTGGTCCAGTTCGGGACGCTCACAACGCCTCTCATCATCATTGTGGTGCTCGGCACGATCCATTTCATCCTGATGAACATCGCTGCGACGCTCATACTCGGACAGTCGCTGAATCTGAGCCCGTTCGCCATCATCATGGCGCTCACGTTCTGGGGCCTGGTTTGGGGTATCGCCGGGCTGTTTCTGGCCGTGCCCCTGACCGCGGCGATCGCGATCATCTGTGCTCATATCGACGAGCTTAAATGGGCATCGCTCCTTCTCGCCGCACCGCCTCCCCGTGCCGGAAAGAAGCAAAGGCCTATTGTGCCCTAGCGTGGGGAATCATGCTCCCATGATGGCCCGGACAGCGAAATAGAGAAGCGACGGCGCCACCAGACAGCCGAGGCCCGAATGGAATGTCGCCGTCAAGGCGCCATAGGGCACGAGTTTCGGATCGGTCGCCGCAAGGCCTCCGGTCACGCCGCTCACCGTGCCCATTAAGCCTCCAAAGGCCATGGCCGAGCGCGCATCGTTGAGACCGATGGAACGGGCGACAAACGGCGTTCCGGTCATCACCAGCACAGCCTTGAAAACACCAGTGGCGATCGAGAGCGCCATCACGGGCGAGCTGGCACCCAAGGCCGAACCGGTGACCGGCCCGACAATGTAGGTGATCGCGCCGGCGCCGATCGTGGTGATCGAGACCGAATCCGTATAGCCGAAGGCGAATGCCACGCCGGCCCCGAAGATGAAGGGGAGCACCGTGCCCAGCGCCAACGCGATGGCGCCGAGGAGCCCGGCTTTCTTCGCTTCGGCGACGTCGACTTCGAAAGCGGTGGCGACAATGGCGAAATCGCGCAGCATGGCGCCTCCCAACAAACCCATGCCGGCAAAGAGGGGAATATCGGCGATGCCTGTCTTGCCGCCTGTCGCCAGGCCGCCGAAATAGGCAAGGATGAGGCCCAGCACGATGGCAATCGCCGAGCCATGGATGCGGCCGAAGGTCAGATGTTTGGAGATCTGGTAGGAAATCCACATCACGATTCCGACCAGAGCGAACGAAGCCACCAGGCCATGTTCGTTGAAGAGGCGCGGAATGATCTCGTTCATCGCGTCCTCCTACTCGGCCGCCCCGGAAATGACCCGGGCGGCATGCGCTTCTTGCGCGCGATTGTGCCGCGCAATCGGCGGCCGGCTGAAGCGGATGAGCAAGGCCGTGGCCGCAAGACAGATGGCCACGCCGCCGGCGCCTGCGATCAGCACCACGGGGCCGCCGCTGACGGCAGCGACCACGTTCTGGGTGGCGGCCATGGCGACGACGATGGGAATGTAGAGCGCTGCCCAGAATTCGATGCCGAGCTTCAGCCCATGGGTCAGCGCACCCTTGCGCATGAGCCAGATGCGCCCCGCCATCAGCAGCATCATGGCGATGCCGACGCCTCCGACATTGGTCTTGACCCCAAGGCCTACCCCCAGCACATCGCCAAGCAGAGCGCCGAGAAGCGTGCAGATTGCCAGAAGGGCAACCCCGTAAATCGTCATGTTACGCTTCTCCTTGTTCGCTGCCCTGATCGCGCCCGGACTTCGGTTTTTAAGGCCTTGCGGCCCTGCGCCGGCTGCGTATCGGAAGGCTACAGGCATGCTCGGAGCTTAGTCAATTTGCCCGATGTGATAGGGGTTTGCGCATGGTAGGAGAGAGGCTCCCGCGCGATAGGGCAAGGTCAATGAGCATCGAGTCTGGGCCCGGCGAACTGCCCCTTTCCGGCATCCTCGTGGCCGAATTCTGCAATGTCGCAGCCGGCCCATTTTGCGGAATGCTGCTGGCCGATATGGGGGCCGACATCATCAAGATCGAGCCGAAGGATGGCGACATGCTCCGGCAATGGCCGCCGCACACCGACGGCTTCAGCGAAAACTTCGCCTCGCTCAATCGCGGCAAGCGTTCGATCGCCCTTGACCTCAAACAAGCAGGCGACCGGGAAATCGCCTGGCGCATCATGCGCAGGTGCGATGTGGTGATCGAGAACAACCGGCCCGGGGCTATGGATCGGCTGGGGCTGGGCTGGTCGCACATCCATCCGGTAAATCCGCGTCTGATCTATTGCTCGATCTCCGCCTATGGGCAAAGCGGTCCGCGGGCCAGCCAGGGCGGCTTCGATGTCACCATGCAGGCGGCGTCCGGCGTGATGAGCATCACCGGCGAAGCGGGCCAGCCGCCGGTGAAATGCGGGGTTCCAGTGGCCGATTTCACCGCTGGGCTCTATGGCGCCTTTGCGGTCAGCGCGGCGCTGGCGCGCGTCCGCGCGGGCGGCAGCGGGGTGTTTATCGACGTTCCCATGCTCGCAACGACCCTCGCCATAGCGGCGCTGCAGACGAGCGAATATTTCGGCACCGGCCAAGACCCCAAGCCGCTCGGTTCCGCGCATCCGCGCAACGCGCCCTATCAGGCGTTTCGGGCGAAGGATCGCTTCTTTGTCATCGCTGCGGGCAACGACAAATTATGGGCTGCGGTTTGCGATATCGTGGGCAAGCGCGAGCTTATCGCGGACAAGCGGTTTGTCAGCGTGCGGAATCGCGCGCAGAACCAGACCGAACTCGCCGAAATCCTGGAACGCACATTCGGCACGCGGGATGCCGCCGAGTGGCTGGCGGAGTTCGAACGCGCGGGCGTGCCTTCGAGCCTGATCAACACCTACTCCGAAGCAGTCGCCGACCCTCAGGTGCGAGCGAACGATTGGGTGCAGGATTTGACCTTGCCGGGAGGCGCGCTCACTCGAACCTTCGCTTCGCCGCTGGCTTTTGACGGCAAGCGGCCACCCATCCGCAAGGCCCCGCCGCGCTTGGACGAGGATCGCGAAGCCATCCTCGCCCTGATCGGCGACCCGGTTTCAGGTGCGGCCACGTAGAAGGATGTTATAATTGCAGGGGTGGGCTGCCGGCTTGAGCCCGCCGAGGGGAGTGACTCGTCGTGTCTGACCACAGACTCAAGCTCGCATCGAAACCCATCCTGGCGGCCGGATTTGTGCTGAGCCTGCTGTGCGCCACACCGGGCATGTGGCCGGCCCTTGGCGCGCCCGCGCCAAAAAATGTTCCGATTCCCGACCTTGCCGCGGCGAACCTTGCCTGGACCAAAGTGGCTGATGATTTTCAGGCCCCCGCTTCGGGCCCCGGCCCCGTCTCCTTCGAGAAGGCCCACCCCTATATCCCCAACAATGACCGCGGCGTGCAGGTGACGGTGCGCATCGCGGATGTCACCAACCCCATCCTGAAGCCCTGGGTGGTGGAGCAGATGACAAAGGCGAACCAAGAGGCCGCCGCCGGAAGGAGTGCTTTCGAAGCCCATGCGAGCTGCTGGCCCGGCGGCGTTCCTGGCTTCCTCATCATGGGCCGCGTCAATCCGATGTACTTCATCCAAAGTCCGAAGGAGGTCCTCATGATCAACGAGGGGGGACCGGACATACGCCATATCCTGATGGATGTGCCGCATTCGGCGAACCCCAAGCCCTCGTGGTATGGCGAGTCCGTTGGGCATTACGAGAATGGCGACACGCTGGTGGTCGATACGATCGGGTTCAACGATAAGAGCTTCATCGACAATTACCGCACGCCCCATACGACCCAGCTCCATGTCGTGGAACGCTTCCAGCTGGCCGACGAGGGCAAGACTTTGCAGGTCTCGTTCACGGTAACTGATCCGGGCGCCTTCAACATGCCTTGGTCGGGGCGTCAGATTTATCACCGCGATCATGAAGGCACGATGATCGAGGCGCCCTGCTCCGAGAACAATGGCGTCATCTTCGACGCCGCCGTCGGGCCGATCCCGGAAGCCGAAAAACCCGACTTCTGATCGCACTAGTATGGCGAATCCGAAATTCGCAAGTGTTTGGGCCAGGCGCCGGGCGAATT
>Ga0209488_10001056_pt1 | contig 23340 bp, 13 predicted proteins | sample Rivendell_Oct201_8_FD_188349 | JGI IMG/M metagenome (GOLD analysis project Ga0209488, IMG submission 188349) | Vadose zone soil microbial communities from the Eel River Critical Zone Observatory, Northern California, USA -... | ecosystem: Environmental > Terrestrial > Soil > Vadose zone >...
CGCCCGCCGCGCGGCCTCCGACGCCTCATGCAGCGAGGTCAGAGGGTTCTGCACACTGGTGCAGTTGATGCCCTTCTGCTGGAGGCGGGCGATGACCTTCGACCAGCAGGAGCCGTCTGCGAACAGTCCGTGTACGAAGACGACATTCTTCGTCTTCAGCGATGTCTGGGCACTGGCGACTCGATTAAGCACGGGAAAAGTCGCCACAGCGGCAGCCGCCCCGATCAATGTCCGTCGATTCATCATACTCTCCAATTGAACTATGGGCGACGTGGTGCAGGCAAGAACGTGGCGATGGCAGAGCATATTCAGCGCGACCACGGCCGCGTGACTGTGGCGCTCAATGTATCCCATTCCCCATCGACGGGAGCCCGTTTGGGGTCAGCGGCCCGTTGATGACAGGTGGCTGCGGGGGCGGTGGTAGCGGGGCCGGAATCCGGTTTTGAAAGGCGGGTATCCGTGGAATTGATCCATGTGCAATCCCACGTGATCCAACGTGCGACGTGGGAGCGAATCCACCGGCGGCAAAGCTGGATGTGGATCCGGCGACAGATGCGATCGCGAATACCGCTGCAAATACAAGTTTCATGATCGAACTCCTACTTTTTATCTCCCCCTTGTCACCGTAAATGGTGGCCAAGGCAGAAATTGAAAGTGCGGACGCATACCAATGTATGGCTGGGGCAATCTATGTTGTCTGAAACTCAGACGGAGCTGACGCGCGTTAACATGACATCGCAATCAGATTGCGGCGCGCGCCGATGGGCCCCCGCCGCCCGATGATGGCGCCTATCACCGCTTTACGGGCAAAGTTCACCATCGAGAAATTTGAGAAGGACGTGCGCGTGCAGATTTTCGATGACTACGCCATATGGAAACTAATTTATTTCGGCAAAGCTCGTTTACCAACGCAATGATCGGAGTAGACCAACTGGGGACCGGTAGCAGGCTGCTCGAGGTCACCGTGGGTCTCTCATGCGGTTTGGTCGCAAGAAGTCGCAAAAAAAGCAATTCTCAGCAAGCGGTGCTCGCCTCCGCGATGCTTTTATGCGCGATTGCCTTGAAGGAAAAATTTCTCCTCTCACCGCGCGTGGCGAGCGCGAACCTGGCGATCTGCCTTCACGTTTGTATGAATCCTGCGAGAGGCTGGCTGAGCAACGGGCGATCATGGAGGTCAACGCGCATTACAAATTCATCGACGACTGCATGGTGGGACGCGTGCCTTGATTGATAGAATATGGCTTGAGACGCGTTGGAGCCTAGATGCCGCCTTGGGCGGCCGCAGCCATGAAAAGCCTCCAAAGTTCGCCGCCGCACCTGATCCCAATCGATTTGGCTGCAAGGCTTTCCGTAGGACCAAGACGGTGGCGGCGCGTTGCCGATCTCGGAACGCTGTCGCCACGTCACGCGGCGCATCAAATTCAATCAACCGTCTTGTTTATGCGAGGGAAGCGTAAACTGAAACGTCATGCCTGGGCCAACGTTTCGCGAAGCCGACAGCTGCCCCGCGTGAGCCTCAATGATCGAACGACAGATCGAGAGCCCCATGCCCAAGCCGCCCGGCTTCGTGGTGTAGAAGGCGCTGAACAGCCGGTTCAAATTTTCAGGTTCTATTCCAACCCCGACGTCCTTTACCGCCACCAAGACCCGGTCGGATTCGAGCTCGTGCGTGCGGATCAACAGCTCGCGCGTGCGATCGGCAACCATCGCCATGGCTTGGACACCATTGATTGCAAGATTGATGATAACCTGCTGCAACTGAATCCGGTCGCCGCGTATCGAGGGCAATCCCGGTGCCAGCTGAAGCCGCATCGCTACTCGATGGCTGCGCGCTTCATGTCGTACCAGAGCGGCGGCCTCCTCGATGACGTCGTTGACGTCGATTTGGGTCATCTCCGGATTTGTCTTCTTCGAGAGCGTGCGAATCCGGTGGATCACTTCGCCCGCACGCTTGGCATCGCTGATCATGGACTCCATTGAGCTGCGCGCCTCGTCGAGTACGGGCGGTTGCTGGTCAAGCCACCGGAGGCCGGCTGCTCCGTCGACGACGATCGCCGCCAGGGGTTGATTGACCTCGTGCGCGATCGACGCAGCCAGTTCGCCGAGCGCCGTCACGCGTGTGACGTGAGCAAGTTCCGCCTGCGCCCTGCTCAGGGCGTCCTGCGCTTGCTTGGTGGCGGTGATGTCCATGAGAGCGCCGACGATCTCGTCGCTGCCGCTTTCATCCTTTACAAGATGAGCCAGCACGTGCACGTGCTTGATCGTTCCATCCGGCATCATCAGACGGTGTTCGACATCGAACTCTTGTCCGCCTTGCCTTGCGCGATCGATTTCCTGTTGCACGAGCGCAACGTCGTCCGGATGGACACGCTGCAGCACCAACTCGACCGACGGTTTGATATCCCATGCGTTTCCAAAAATGCGTGCCGCTTCCTCCGACCATACGATTTCTCCGGCAGCGACCCTGAAGCTCACGCTGCCGGTCCGGCTCAAGCGCTGCGCGTCCGCCAATTGAGCCGTTCGCCGGCGCAAAGTGTCTTCGGCTCGCTTGCGATCCTCGATGTCGTACCCCGCCGCATACCATTTGACCACGTTTCCGTTCTCATCGCGCACCGGCACGCGGCTCAACAGGTGCCATCGGTATTCGCCGTCCGCCCGCCGCAAGCGTTGCTCCATTTGGAACGGTTTTCCCGTAGCCAGGTGGGCGCGCCGCTCGCTCTCGACCAATGCAACGTCGTCGGGATGAATAACCTTCTCCCATCGCCCCTTCAAGTCTGCCAACGAAAGCCCCGTATAATCTCGCCATGCTTGATTGACGAAGTCGGGGGAGCCGTCGCGCTGATAGCTGCCGGCCAAGGCCGGGATCGTGTCGATGGTCACCTGGAGGTCTCGTTCGGCTTGGCGAATCTTCTGTTCGGCCCGCTTACGCTCTGCGTTCTCGGCTTCCAGCATCTTGTTGAGTCTTTCGAGGTCCTCAACGGACGTCTGCAGATCATCGCGCGCGCGTCGAAGAGATTCTGCCGCGTTTTTTTGCGCTGTAACGAGCGAAATCACAAAGAAGGCTGTGAGTCCAAACAGGACAATGCGCAGCATGTCCTTTGGCTCGACAATAAGCGAACCGATCGAAGACACGAAAAAATAGTCAAAGGCCAGAATTGCAAGCGCGGCCGCGAACAGACCTGGGCCAAAGCCCCCAATCCAGGCAACGAACATGATCGCGCAAAGAAACAGTGATACGAATGGATCAGTTTTAAGAAAAGCATCCAGCAGGAGCCCGGCGGTCAACGCTGCGGCAACTGACGCAACCGCGATTCCATAGCGGAAAATTAACGGCGGCTTCGACCACCATAGAGGAACCGGCTTTGACATGGTGCTGCCTCCGCGAAGAAAGCGGTGCTAGCACCGTCATTTCGGAAAAGCCATCAGTCAGTATGCGTGCGTTGCGGTAGCTAATCAAGTTACGATTGGCGCAAGATCCGACCAATTGCGGCAATACCAGAAAAGTTCGTTGCAAAGAGGTCGTCCAGCGAAGAAGGATGCGGCCGTCCTTGGGGGCAAAAGGACGGCCGCGGTGAGCTTGGCGGGGGGAGGAAAACCAAGCGCACCCAATCTAGTGACTCTGGAGAAGAGATCTTGGCCGTTATTGCTACGTTTGGTTTGACCTTGCGTTCATTTGATCCCCCGCCGATGCGCGGGACCGAACGCCACCGGCTGCGCAATAAGCGAATGTTATTCATCGCCTTCTGCCAAATTCATAGACCTCGAGGGAGACTGGTGGAAGCTTGACGAACTCGCTGCCAACGAATGTCGCATCACCTGCTTGTTTCAATAGAACATTGCAAGCGAACGGGTTGAGGATGGATCGGCGCCCCCGCCTCAGCAACAGGCACTACGAGCCGACCGGATGCGCGGCTCGCGCGCGTCACAATCGGTCGGCGGCCGATGTGATCAACACTACGGTGGAGATTTCTCCCCCGGATATCGTGCGACGTCGCATCGTCACTTGGGACGGCATGACGGCCGAGATCGTTCAAGCCACGAGGCGCGAAGAGATCGAGTACCGCTTTTGCGCACCTTTTCATCTGCTCGCCGTCTGCGAGGAGGGGGCTCGGAACGATGGAGAAACCTTTGTCGAGGGGCTGCCCCAATCGTCACTGCGAAATCTCAAGAAGAAGCTCACTTTCGTACCGGCCGGCCACGAATATCACGATTGGCATGACCCGCGGACTCTCAGCCGCGTGGTGTACTTCTATTTCGATCCGGTCAAAATGCCCGTTCACTCCGAGTCGGGCTTCGGGGGCCTCGCGCCGCGCCTACATTTTGAAGATTCGGGCCTCTTGGACACCGCGCTCAAGCTCACGACATTGATCGAGAGTGCCGGCGTCGATCACCGGCTCTATCTGGAAGCTCTCGGCGTCGTGTTGGCACATGAGCTGGCGCGGCTCGATCCTGGAACCCCCCGCATCCGGGCGCCCATCCGCGGCGGCCTCGCGGCCTGGCAGCAACGTGTTGTCACCACCTATATCGAGGAGCATCTTGCCGAGCCGATATCGCTCGCCACGCTCGCCCAATTGGTTCGGCTGAGTCCATACTATTTCTGCCGGGCCTTCAAGCAATCCTTCGGCGTGCCGCCACATCGATTTCACACCGGCCGTCGCATTGAACTTGCCAAGGCGCTGTTGGCCAAGCCCGCGCCCTCGGTAACCGATATCGGACTGACGGTAGGCTTCAGCGAGACAAGCTCGTTCACCGCAGCCTTTCGCAAAGCGACGGGATTCACACCGACCGGTTATCACCGAAGCCTCGAGTAATGTCTTTCATGGAGAACGCGGCTAGGCCGGAAGAGCCAATAGCGAAGCCCTATTGGCTCTTCCCATTTACGGTCTCTCTACCGCGCCCCTTCCGCAATCACCGCCTTCGTTGCCGCGATGACTTCCGGCGGCGTCGCGTAGAGTTCGCCCAGGAGCTTTTCGATTTCGGCGCCGCGCATCGGATTGACCTCGAGTTGTCGTTGTGCGGCCTCGGCCAGGAACTCCGGATCCTTAATCGTATTGTCGAAGGCCGCACGCAGGGCTTGCGCGCGTTCCGGGGGCACGCCGGGTGGCGCCAGGAACGGCCAGCCCATCTGCTGGCGGCTGAGCACGAGCTTGAGGATCTGGCGTTCTCGTTCGTTCCCGGCGAGGTCCATGACCAGCGGAACGTCCGGAAGCGCGGGGCTCTTCTGCAATGCCATCTGCAACAACAGCGTAATGCGCTTGTTCGTCACCCATTCGCTGCGCGTGATCTTGATGCTGGTCCACGACCAGCCGCAGCGGCCGTCGACCTCGCCGCGCTCCATGGCGAGATTCATCTCCGGTCCACCCGGATAGCCGGAAACCAGTTTGAGCTTCACGCCCATGAGGTTCCGCAACATCGTGGCGAACATGTCGGGGTCTGACCCCGATCCTTCGCCCGCGACCGTGAAGGGTTTGGTTTTCATATCATCCCAGCTCTTGATCGGGGATGTGTGCCAGGTGGTGCAGAGGCTGACCTGATCCGAACCGCTGCCAATCCAGGTGAATTTGCGTCCGTCGAATTGCGCGGCGCTTGCCCCGATGAGCGGCTCGACCGCTAGCCCGCGCCCGATCATGCCCAGCGTCGTTCCGTCCTTTGTGGCTGCGTTGTAGAGAAAATTCGCAACGCGCAGGCTGCCGGCACCCGGCATGTTCTGCGGCACGACCAATGGATTGCCAGGAATGTGACGCCCGAGATGTTTCGACAGCACGCGTGCATAAAGGTCGTAGCCGCCGCCGCTGGTATAGCCGATCAGCATCGCGACGGTTTTGCCGCGATAGAAGTCGGCGACCGGCTGGGCGTTGGCCTGGCCCCCGGCCACGAGGGGCCACAGGGTCAAAACTGCCACGAGCCAGAGGGGCAATGATCGCATCGGAGCCTCCGCGTAAAACACGCTCGCGGATACTGGCGCAGGCCGACCCGGCACGCAAAGGTCTATTCTCACGCGTGCCGCGATATTGTAGATTTCTGCCGTGCGGTGCAAGGAATGCTTTGAGATGTGAGCAACCAACCAAACGATGATGTCACTTCCCCGAATTCGCATCTTCATTTCATCGCCGCGCGATGTCGGTAGCGAGCGTGCGCTCGCGATGCGTGTGCTCGAACGGCTGCAGCTCGAGTTCCGCGGCCGCGTCGAGCTTGCGCCGATTTTCTGGGAACACGAAGTGCTCAAGGCGACGGATACTTTCCAGTCGCAAATTCCGCGCGCCGCCGAAGCCGACCTTTGTGTATTCATTCTGTGGTCCTGGTTTGGAACGCCGCTGCCGGAGGATTTTCGCCGGCCCGACGGGTCGACCTTTCGCTCGGGGACTGAATTCGAGTTCGAAGACGCCGTCACCCATTTCCGGGAGAGAGGCTCGCCTGACATTTTGGTTTATCGCAAGACGGCGGATGTTGCGATGCCGACGCGCGATCGCACGCGCGAAATGGAATGGCGCGCCCAGCGCGACGCGCTGCATGAATTCGTCGATCGCTGGTTTCGCGGTGAAGGCGGCACGTTCAAGGCAGCCTTCCAGGAATTCGAGAAGCAGCAGCAATTCGAAGATCTCTTTGAAACGCATCTGCGGCGCTGGATCGAAAGCCGGTTGATTGCATCATTGCCAGCCGGCGAAACTCAACAACCGAGCCTCTGGCAGGGTTCACCCTATCGCGGGCTGGAGCACTTCGACTTCAATCACGCGCTGATCTATTGCGGACGCACGCAGGCTGTTGCCGAAGCGATCGACGCGCTGCGGCGGATGGCCGAGAAGGGGACGCCGTTCCTGCTGGTCGCCGGAATGAGCGGCGCCGGCAAGTCATCCTTCGTGCGCGCCGGCGTCCTGCCGATGCTGATTCAGCCGCGCGTCATTGAGGGTGACATCGCCTGGCGCTGGGCGGCGATGCGGCCCGGCGATGTGGCGGACAATCCGCTCGAAAGTATCGCGGCTGCTCTTCTCGCGGACGAAGCGCTGCCGGAACTCGCCGAAGGCGGGATCTCGCGGAGCGAACTTGCCGCGATGTTGGGCGGTCGCGTCGACACTGTGCTGCCGATCCTGACCATGGCACTCGCGCGCGCCGCCAGTACGCGTGCGGGCGGGCCTGCGGCGAGCGCAAAACTTGTCCTGGTGGTCGATCAGCTCGACGAGATTTTTACGCAAGCCGCAATCGAGCCCGCGACACGCAACGCCTTTGCGGAGGCGCTTGCAGCGCTGGCGCGTTCCGGCAAGGTCTGGGTGATCTTGACGTTACGCAGCGATCTCTTCGCCAGGATGGCGGAGTTGCCGGCCGCTTTCTGCGAACTCGCGCGCGGCGATGGGTTCTACGAGTTGCGGGCTCCGAGCCCGGCGGAGATCGGCCAGATGATCCGGCGGCCGGCACGCATCGCAAGCGTCCGCTTCGAACGCCGAGGCGATACCGACGAAGCGCTCGATGACGTATTGCGAGACGCTGCGGCGGCACAGCCGGCCTCGCTGCCTCTCCTGCAATTTGCACTTGATGAACTCTCCAAGGCCTGCGCGCAAACCAAGGTTTTGACGTTTGCGGCCTATGAGGCCTTGGGCGGACTCGAAGGCGCATTGCGGGCGCGCGCCGAAGCGACGATTTCCGAGCTTTCGTCCACGGCTCAATCTGCGCTTTCCCCGGTCATCGCACGCTTGGTGCAGGTGCGGCTCGACGGTGCAGTGGGGCAAATACGGGCCGCCAAGGCGGGGCTCGATGCCATTCCGGGAGGCACTAGACTTGTCGATGCATTCGTCGCAGCACGCCTTTTTGTGGTCGACCGCGGAGCCGACGGCGAGCCGGTCGTCGGCGTGGCGCACGAGGCGCTCTTGCGCGAATGGCCGCGGGTGCGTGACTGGATCGAGGAGAACCGAGCCGTCCTCAATGCGCGTGCGCGCATTGTCGCGGCCCAAGCGCTGTGGAGTGCTGCCGACCGCGGCGATGTCTATCTGCTGCCAGCAGGCCGCCTGCTGCAGGAAGGGGAAGCGCTGCTCAAGGAGCGGCGCGCGCTGATCTCCGATTCCGATGCGGACTTCATCGAGGCCTCGCTGCAACGTGCGGCGCGCGAGCGCTTGCGTGGGCGGTTGCGCTGGGCGGCGGCCGCGGCAGTGTTGGTGTTCGTGGCGGCCGGTGGCGCCTTCTATTGGGACGCCTATCACCGCGACCACGCCAACTCCTATGGGGCGATGAGCAGGCGGTGGGGCGTGTTTACGGGCGTCGGCTTGCTCAGCGACGACCAGGCGCGTGCCCGCAGTTTGAGCTTCCGCATTCACACACACGGACGCTTTGGGCCGATCTATCGCATGGAAGCCGTCAACGGCGCCGGCTATTGCCCGATGGTGAGTGCGTTGCAGCTCTTTATCGGCGGCGCCCTTGCGGCGCAGAACTTTACGTCGAAAAGGACTTGTACCTGGGAGTTCGAGGTCGATGCCGGCGGCCGCGCGCGGAGCGAGCAGGGGCTCGATTTTATGGGGCGCCCTGTCTACATGTTCCGCTATTCCGACAAGGATGCAACGACGGCCGAATATTACAACGCTGACGGCTTCGCCTCGTCGGGTTCGAGTTCGGGTGCGAGCCGCATCGTATTCGAGCGCGTGGCGTCCGGACCGCTTGCGGGCCTCGAAGCGATCATGCGCTTCAAGGATGCCTATGGCCGGCCGAAACAGAACCATCAGCGGATCTACGGCGTCCGCAATGAGTTCGACAATCAGGGGAGGCCTGTTCGGACAACCAATCTCGATCGCAATGATCGACCCATGCCGGACAACGAAGGCATCGTGACGCTTGTACAGGAGTACAACGAACGGGGGGAAGTCGTTTCAAGAAGTTTTCTCGATGTCGATGGCCGGCCGGCGCGCGCCCAGGCAGGTTTTTTCGCTTTGAAAATTGCCTACGACACTGCCGGCAACGAATCCCGCCACGTGACGCACGATATTGACGGCACGCCACTTGCGCGGCCGGAGGGTTATGCGGAAACGCGCTACACCTATGACAAGCGCGGTAACATCGAGCTGATCGCCTTTTTTGACGGAGCAGGCCAGCCGACCCGCATCCAGAGCGGAGAATCCAGGGTCCGCCGCGCGAGCGATTCGCGCGGATGGCTGACGGAACTCACCTATCTCGACGAAAACGACAAGCCGATCCTGACCACCGGCGGCAGCGCCATGGATCGCTATGAATATGATGCCGAATCAAACCTCACGCGCCTGCGGTTTTTCGATCTGCAGGGCACAGTTTCACAACAAACCGTCAAGCGATTTGCCGATGGCTTGTTGGTTTATGAGACCTATCTCGATGGCGAAGGTCGGCCGGCGCCGCGAGCAATGGGGCATAGCGCGGTCCGGATGGCTTATCGCAACGGTCGGGAGACCGAGCGCGTCTATCTCGACGGCGACGACCACCCGTTCATCACGACGCGCAAGTTTGCCAAGCAAGTCACCACATATGACGAACGCGGCAGTGTCGTGGAAGTAGCGTATCGGGACGACCAGGATCGTCCCGTGCTCAGTGATGATGGCTATGCCACGGTCAAGCGCCGGTTCAACGAACTGGGCGATCCAGAGGAGGAGATTTATCTCGGTATCGACGATGCGCCAAGGCCCGCTGCCTCCGGCTATGCGAAGGTGCGCACGCGTCATGATGAGCACGGCCGCGGGCTTGAAGTGCGCTACTTTGCGGCCGATGATCGTCCAGTCTGGCCGGACAAGGCTTGTGCATTCAACCGCACCTTTGACCCACTCGGCCGCGTGTTGACGACGCTCTGCATTCGCGACGGCATGCCGGCGCCGCATCCGGACGGCTGGACGCGCCGCGATATGCTCCGCGACGTTGCGGGCAATATAGTGCGCGAGGGTTATTTCGACGGTGACGGCATGCCGGTGCGCGAAACGAACGGCGTGGCGCGCTGGGACCGTTCTTATGATGCCTGGGGAAATATCGTCGACCAGGCCTTTTTCGACGAGCGCGGGGCCGCTTTGAACGGACCGAACGGCTGCCAGCGCATTGCGCAGGAGTTCAGCCGGGTCAATTCGATCGTCGGAGAGAAGTGCCTTGCCGCAGATGGCACACCGGCTGAGCGCAATGACGGGGTACATCGCGTCGTCATCGATCGTGACGCCCAGGATCGGGTCACCTTGCGCACCTTTCATATGTTGCGTATTCCGCGCGGCTGGCCGACGCGCGTTCTTCGACAATATCGGGACGCGGAGGGCCGCTTCCGGCGGGCCGAATATGTCGATGACAACGGCGTTGTGCGTCTCGTGCGTGATCTCGATGAGCATACCCGTGTGACCGAAACCGCCTATTTCGATGAGCAGGGCCGCCCGCAGCGTGGGACCGGCGGTTTTGCCAAGAGCCGTGTGCTGGCGTTCGACGAATTCGGCGGTGCCGATATGGAATTCCAGGACGAGGGGGGCAATCCGGTCGAGCCGTTGATATTGGTGACGGCTGTGAAAGATGGCGGGCCGGGCGCGCGTGCCGGGATCAGAGCGAACGATCTGATCCTGCGCTACGACGGGCGAGCCATCCACTACGGCCAATTTGCAGCCGCCCAACGCTTGCCGGGCACGGAAAAGCGCGAACTCGTGATTTGGCGCGGCAATGCCACGGAGATAATTCAAGTTGAGCCGGGGCCGTTGCAGATCGAGAGCGAACCACTCGCCCGGCCTTGATGCCGATGGTACATCCGAACTACTCTATGGCCTCCATGACATCAGTCAGAGGATTTTGGAAATTTATATCTTCACCACGCGGCGCGGGCGGCGGCCTGCGGTGGGCCGCGGCTGTGGTGTTGCTCATCGTATTGTGTGGCGGGGCCTACTGGGATGCCAAGCTGCGCGATCATGCGACCTATTACCGTTACTACGCCAAACGGTGGGGTGCGTTCACCGGCATTGGATTGATCGGCGAAGATCAGGCGCGCGTGCGCGCGGTCAGCTACCGCTTTCTAACCCGCGGCCGATGGGGCCCCACCTATCGCATGGAGGCGGTCAATGGTTCGGGCTATTGCCCGATGATCAGCCCGATGGCGCTCTATGTCGGCGGCGATCTCACGGACCGGGATTTTACCTCACGACGCCACTGCGCCTGGGAATTCGATGTGGATGCAAATGGCCACGCGCGGAGTGAGCGGGGTTTCGATTTCATGGGGCGCCCTGCCTACGAGTTGCGCTATTCCGGCGCGGACGCCCTCGTTGCCGACTATTATAACGCGGCTGGATTGAACAGCGCCGGTTCCGCCGCAAGCCGCATCGTGTTCGAACGCATCGAGACAGGTGCGCGCGCAGGCTTCGATGCGGTCATGCGGTTTCGCGATGCCGATGGCCGGCCGCGGCAGAACCATCAGCGGGTCTACGGGGTTCGTTCGGAATTCGACGACCAGGGCAGGCGCCTTCGTACGACGTACATTGATCGCGATGACCGCCCGATGGCGGACCAGGCCGGCATTGTCATCATCGTGGCGCAATACAACGAGCAAGGAGACGCTGCTTCGCGATTCTATCTCGATCAGGCGGGCCTGCTGATGCGCACGCAGGCCGGATATTCTTCGCTGCGGATTGGCTATGATGGCTTCGGCAACGATGTGAGCTACGCGACTTTCGATCCGGACGGCAAGCCGTTTGTGCGGCCGCAAGGCTATGCCGAAATGCGCTACCAGTATGACAAACGCGGCAATATCGAACTGATTTCCTATTTCGACGCCGCGGGCCGCGCGACCCGGATACAAAGCAGGCAATCCAAGGTTCGCCGGGCAAGCGACAGCCGTGGCTGGCTCGGCGAAGTTGTCTATCTCGATGAAAATGACCAGCCGATTGTTGCGAATGATGGAAGCGCCACGGAGCGCCTTGAATATGATGCCGAATCGAACCTGGTCCGGCAGCAATATCTTGATGCGCAGGGGACCGTGTCATGGCAGGTCGTGAGAACCTTTGCCGGCGGTCTTCTCGTCCAGGAGATTTACCAGGATAGCGCCGGCCGTGCGGCGCCACGCCCTCTGGGGCACAGCGGCATGCGCCTGGCCTATCGCGGGAACCTGATCTCCGAGCGTGTGTACCTCGACGCAGAGCGGCGCCCTCTGGTCACTTCGCGGAAATTCGCGAAGCAGGACTTCGTCTATGACGATCGCGGCAATGCGATCGAGGTTGCGTATCGTGACGACCAGAACAGGCCTGTGCTGAGCGACGAGGGCTATGCGACCGTGAAACGCCAATTCAACGAACGGGGCGACACCGAGCGGGAGGATTTTCTGGGCCTCAATAACGAGCCCATCAATAATGCGTTCGGCTATTCGCAGGTTCGCATGAACCATGATGAATATGGTCGTGAAATCAAAGTCCGCTATTTTGCGGCAGACGGCCGGCCGGTTTGGCCCGAAAAGGAATGCTCGTTCGACCGCACCTACGACACATTCGGCCGCGAGCGCGCGACGGTGTGCATGCGCGGCGATAAGCCTGCGATGCATGCAGATGGATGGACGCGGCGTGCCGTTGACTATGATGCGGTTGGCAATGCGGTGCGCGAGCGCTATTTCGATGCTGCCGGCGCGCCGGTCCGCGACCGGAACGGCGTTGCGCGTTTCGAGCGTTCCTATGACGCCTTCGGCAATCTTGCGGACCAGAGGTTTTTCGACGAGCGTGACGCCGCGGTGGCTGGCCCGAACGGCTGTGGCCGTATCGTTCAGGAGTTCAACCGCTTCAATTCCAACATCGACGAGAAGTGCCTCACACCAGATGGTGAGCCCGCAGAGCGCCTGGATGGCGTCTCGCGTGTGGTCATCGATCGTGACGCCCAGGATCGCGTAACGCGCAGCACTTTTCACATGTTGCGCATTCCGGACGGCTGGCCGACGCGCGTTCTGCGCCAATATCGCGACAGAGGGGGGCTCCTGCGCAAATCCGAATATGTCGACGACGCAGGCGTGGTGCGCCTTGCGCTGGATATCGATGAAAAATCGCGCGCCATTGGGACGAGCTATTTCGGTGTGCAGGGGCTGCCGCAACGCGGGCCGGCCGGATTTGCCAAAAGCCGCGTGCTGACCTTCGACGAATTCGGCGGCGCCGACATGGAATTCGAAGACGAGCGTGGCAAGCCGGTTGAACCTGCGATCCTGGTGACGTCCGTCAAGGAGGGACGGACCGGGGCCCGTGCCGGGCTGCGACCCTATGATTTGATTCTGCGTTACGACGGGCGCGATATTCACTATGGGGAATTTGCCGCCAGGACGCGTGCGCCGGGGCGCGTGGTGCGCGAAATTGTCGTGCTGCGCGGCAATGCTTTGGTTACATTGCAGGCCGAGCCCGGCGCGCTGGATGTCGAGAGCGAACCTGTGGAGCGTCCATGAATACGTCGTTGAACCAAGTGTCGATCTGGTTTCTTGCCCTTGCGGCGATACTCACGAGTGAGAGTTCTGTCGCCCAATCGAAGCGGGATGGAATTGAGTTGCGGCTGGTGGCCAATGAAGGCGGCTTGCCGTACTCTTTTTCCGGCAGTCAACCGTCCACCGTCAAACTCGAGCCCTTGCCGTTGCTGCGCGCGGGTGATTTCGTTCGTGCCGAGGCGCGCGCCGCCAAGAGTTCGGACAAGGCCTCGAAGAAGTTCAGCGGTTTCGATCTTGAAATCATTTTCAGCGAGCGGGGCAAGGCCCGCTTCAATGCGGCTGCGGCTTTCGGCCGTCAACGCAAGTTTTGCATCGTCAGCGCCGGGAGCCTGAAGAACTGCTCCGACTTTGTATCAAGCCAGAAGGGCCGCAACGACCAAGGCCTGGTTCTATCCGGCATGGATCGCGGTGAATCTCAACGGCTGGCAAGCTTGCTCGCAACCGCGATCCGGTCGGCGGAGGCCGCCAACAAGGCCGCCGAGAGCGCGACGCAAGTCGCAACCGCCCGCGAACTGCTCGATGTCCTCTACAAGCGCGCCGTACGCGAACGTAGTCCTGCCTGGATCAGTGGGGACGAACGTGAGCCTTTTCTCGTCCGCGATCTCGTCAACTTGTGGGATAAGGTTGATGTCGCGCAGGCAGCGGGCAATGGCGATGCTGTTTTCAGTTCTGATCCTGTCGCTGCCACAAATGGACTGATGCTGAGGGCCTACCAGATCGACATGGAGCAGGAGCGCCCCACGATGGCAATTGCGAACGTCACGCTGCGCTATGTCGGGAACGCATCGCAGCAGGTCGTGCGCTACATCCTGGTACGCGAGCGCGGCAATTGGCGTATTGCCGACATCGGCAACGAAGGAGAGAGTTTGAAGGGGAACCTGCAGGCGTTCCTGCGGCCGCCGGGGACGCCAAGGGAAAAATGACACGTTATGCGATTTTGTCGGAAATCATGACATCGAAGTCGGCGTTGCGCATGGACTTTTTTCCAGGAAAATGATGCAGGTGTATTGCAGAGACGCTTCCTGGCTGAAGGTAGGCACGGGGCAAGACAGACACAAGGCCAAGAACAAAGGCCAAGAACTTGACGTATGTCACTGCTGTCATAAATTGACACACATGGAAAAAACTCAGGTCTATCTCCGCAAGGAGGAGCTAGCAGCATTACGCGAGGCTGCCGCGCGGTCCGGGCGAAGCGTGGCGGAAGTCGTTCGTGATGCAATCCGCAAGGTTGTACTCAAGCCGCACGCAGCGGGCCCAGTTGCAATCTGGGACGGTGAACCGAAACGCACCTCCATTGATCACGATAGCGTTCACGACGAGCCTTGATGCGTCAAGGGGAGACTATCTTTGTTGACAGCGCGGCGTGGATCGCCCTTGCGTTGTTACTGGATCCGCCTTCGACCATCATTTTGCCGTCGCGGGGTTCAAGCTGGTGGCATGATCTCATGACAAGATGTCGGGCACGGTTCAGTGAATCGCGCCCAGGCGGACAAAAAAATACGAAATCGGCGGCTGGCGGCGCCGCACTCACACGAACTGCACGGCGATCCCGCCGAGCGGGCCGAAGTCGGCATGCAGCGTGTCGCCCTTCTGGGCAAAGACCACGCGTGTGAAGGAGCCGGCGAGCACGATGTGGCCCGGCTCCAGCGAAACTCCATGTGACCCGAGCTTGTTGGCAAGCCAGGCGACGCCAAGGGCAGGGTGGCCGAGCACGCCGGCGGCAACGCCGGTCTCCTCGATCTCCGAATTGCGATACATGATGCCGCCGACAAACCGCAGGTCGACATCCAGCGGCCCGACCGGACGGCCGCCGATGACGATACCGGCGCCGGCGCCATTGTCCGCCACGGTATCGAATATCTTGCGCGGATCCTGCAGCCGCGCATCGACGATCTCAATGGCCGGCACCACATATTCGGTCGCGCGCAACACGTCGGGCAGGCCGACGCCGGGCCCCTTGAGCTGCTTGCCGAGGATGAAGGCGAGTTCGATCTCGACGCGTGGCCGGCAGTAATTCGAATGCGCGACCTTGGCGCCATCCGCCACCATCATGTAGTCGAAGAGGTAGCCGAAATCCGGCTCATCGATTTGCGACGAGCGCTGCATCGCCTTGGAGGTGAGGCCCACCTTGTGGCCGATCAGCTTGCAGCCGGCCGCCATCTTACGGTTGGCGACTTCGGTGGAGACCGCATAGGCGTCATCGATGGTGATGCCCGGAAAGGTGGTCGAGAGCTGCACCGCCTGCTGGCGGGTCTTCTCGGCATTCATCAGGATATCGGCGGCTTTCTTGCGATCGGCATCGGACAGCATGGGGTTTCCTTGGATTTTGCAGAGCATCGCTACCGACTTTGGCGCTTGAGTGCCTCAGTATCTCAATTCACCTCAGACGCCAAGTTGTCCACTCCGCTGACGCCGGGTGGTGTGCCGTTTTGCCGAATCGGATAAAAATGCTGCATGGCTAAAGAGAAGCTTCCAGCACATCTCCAGGATTGGGTCGATGCACGCAAGCGGCATCGACTCTCGCACGCACATGTTCAGATGGCGCAACAGTTGGGAATGAATCCGAGGAAACTCGGCAAGATCGACAATCACCGCCAGGAGCCCTGGAAGGCGCCGCTGCCTCTGTTCATCGAACATCTTTACTTGAAGAAATTCGGACGAGAACGGCCGGAAGTTGTCATGCCGTTGGAAGAACGAGCTTCATTGCAGAAAGCAAAGCAGAAATCAAAGAAGGCCGCACAGAAGGCAAGGAAGGCGGCGCGCACGGAAGAGCGGACGGCGCACGAGGCGGTCCCTCCGCTGGGAGAGAACCAATGAGCGAGTATCAATATTACGAATTTCAGACGATTGATCGTCCACTGACAAAGCCGGAAATGGACCAGCTACGATCCATCTCAAGTCGCGCCAAAATTACGGCGACAAGCTTCGTCAATGAATATTCGTTTGGCGGCTTCAAGGGAAACCCAGATGCCTTGATGGAGAAACACTTCGACGCATTTCTCTATCTCGCCAACTGGGGCACTCACACCGTCAAGCTGCGGCTGCCGGCACAGCTGCTTAATCTTGAAACCGCACGGCAATATTGCGGAGACGGTGTCTCGGTACGCGAGAAGGCTGAGAAAATCATCCTGACTTTCGAATCCGAAGGTGAGGGTGACGGGGGCTGGGTTGATGAGGATGAGGCAGGCGGGGAGCTCTCGTCATTGATTTCGGTGAGGTCCGAACTTGCCCATGGCGACCTGCGCGCCCTCTATCTGGGCTGGCTGCTCGGCGTGCAGGATGGCGATATCGCCGATGATGCGGTTGAACCGCCGGTCCCTGCCGGCCTTGGGAAACTCAGCGCCTCGCTCAACAGTCTTGCGGGCTTCCTGCGACTCGACTCCGATCTCATTGATGAGGCAGCCGCAGTGAGCCCGCCACTTGATGACAATGAACCTGGTTCGGAGGAAATCCGTGCGTGGGTCGCGCGGCTGCCTGTTTCCGAGAAGGACGAACTGCTTGCGCAACTCATGAGCGGCAGAGGCGGTGCGATCGGACAGGAACTCGCACAACGCATGCGGCGCGAGACGAAAAAAGCCGACAATGGCAGCCAAGTGATGGCGCCAAGGCGAACGGTTGCTGCGCTCCGTCGTGCGGTTGAGCAGGCTGCGGAGGAACGCAAGCGTGTTGCCTCCGAAAAGGCCTCGCGCGAGAAGGCCAAGCGCGAAAAACTGGCCGTGGTTGCCAGAGCGGTGCATCTCAATGGATTGGCAGGCAAGGAGCCAACTCTTTGGAGCAAAGTAGAGAGCCTGATCGCGGACAGGCAGCCGAAGAGCTACGATCAGGCGGTGGAGGTGCTCAAGGATCTCCGCGATCTTGCCGCGCGCAAGGACGATCCAGGCTTCCGGCGCCACGTCGAGGCGCTACGCGCCGCGCACGGCGGCAAGCGGAGCCTGATCGAGCGCTTCGACAAGGCCGGTTTGTAGCCGGGATTTGATTGGCTCCCCCTCGTGGATTCGAACCACGATCTCCGCATTCAAAGTGCAGTGTCCTGCCGTTAGACGAAGGGGGACTGGTTGCGTGGCGGAGAGTGCAGGAGTCGAACCTGCCCGACCCGAAGGTCTCGCCGCGTTAGCAGTGCGGTGCCTTGCCGCTCGGTCAACTCTCCGGATTGGGAAATCGAGGGCGGACCTTGTCTTGTGTCCGCCGTCCCGCGACGGGAGGCTAGCGATCAGGGCCGGCCGCCGGATTCGTAGGGGCGGACCTTTCTTGTGTCCGCCCGGCTCGCAACGGGTACGGTCGAGTGATCAGGGCACCGGTTGTTAGGACAGGCCGGGCCCGAAGAGCGCGCATGATCCTTAGGTTCGGAGCTTGCCGATCGCCGGGCGGACACAAGAGAGGTCCGCCCCTACGCAACTCCACGCGCCTTGTTTATTGCGCGCAAGGCGCGCGTGAATGTGCTTATGTTGTCCGCCCGGCTCGCAACGGGTACGGTCGAACGATCAGGGCACCGAACCGTTGTTAGGACAAGCCGGGCCCGAAGAGCGCGCATAATCCTTTCGTTCGGAGGTTGCCGGTCCCCGGGCGGACACAAGAGAGGTCCGCCCCTACGCAACTCCACGTGCCTTGTTTATTGCGCGCAAGACGCGCGTGAACGCGCTATGTCCGTCCGTCCCCTCCATCCGCCGTCTTCAATCCTTGAACGGATCGAACACGTCGGCGCCCGCCATGACGACGGCGAACGGACGCAGCGTGTGCTCGATCTCGACCGTGCCGGCGTGGTGCGCCAGCACGTCCGGGAGACGGCGATAGGCTTGCGGCGCCTCGTCGAGATCGCCGCCGACGAGATGCACGCCCTTGCGCCGCAGCCACGCCTGCATTTCATCGTGGCTGATGCGGCCGGGCGTGATCTGCGCGCCGGTCTTGCGGTGAGTCTTGCCTTTCGCTTCCGTGCGCGACATGACGCGGCCGGCGCCGTGTACGGTCGAGTAGAAGCTCTTGGCCGCCGTCTCGCTCTCGATGCCGCGCAGGATCACTGCATTGTCGGCCATCGAGCCGCCGACGAAACCGCGCTGGCCCGGGAACGCCGGTGTCGCGCCCTTGCGCACGACCCACAAGTCACGCTCGCCATGGCGCTCGCGCCAGGCGTAGTTGTGATGATTGTGGACCGTGTCGATGACCTCGCCGCCGATGATCGAGCGCACCTTCTCGACCACCCATTCACGGCCCGCATAAGCGTAAAGGCCTGCGAGCGTCATGGCGGCGAGATACTGTACCCCAAGGTCGCTCTCCTGGTGCAGCACGGTCGGCTCGACGTCGATGCCGTCCTTGCCGCCGGCGGCACGGATGAAGGCGGTCGCGGTCTTGTGGCCAAGGCCGCGTGAGCCGAAGTGCACGCCGATCCAGACCAGCCCATCCTCGTCTTCGAACAGATCCACGTAGTGGTTGCCGGAGCCGACGGTGCCGAGCTGGTGGCGCGCCATCTCTTTGAGGTGAGCGACCACTTCGGCCTCTTTCCAGAGCGGGCTGTCGAACAGGTCGTGCTCGACCTTCTCGGCATTGGTGCGGCCGAGACCGAAGCTCACATTGTGCGCGACTTCGTTCATCAGCGGACCGATGCGGTCCTCGATCGCGGCCTTCGGCATGTCGAGCTTCACCGCCATGTTGCCGCAGGCGATATCGAAGCCGACGCCGCTCACCGAGATGTGGTCCTCATAGGCGATGACGCCGCCGACCGGCTGCGCATAGCCGAGATGGCCGTCGGCGCACAGCACGCCTCCGACCACGCTGCCGATCGTCATGCAGCGCGCCATCTGCTCCTTCGTGCGATCGTCGTGCTCGCCGAATATCTTCATGTCCGTCATGTTGGTCATGACACGCTCCTCTGGGTTCATTGTACATGATTTGGTCAAGGCGGGTGGATTTGAACCACCGGTCTCCTGGATCCGAGCCAGGTGGGGACGGCCAGACTCCCCTACGCCTTGATGTTCTGGACCATCCAGCAGGACTCGAACCTGCGGCCTTCGGCTTCGCACGCCGACGCTCTTGTCCACTGAGCTATGGATGGAAAAGTGTTATCGTGTTCCTCCAATCGGCGACTCTCTGGCCGGCGCATCCTGGAGGACATTATGAAATTGAAGCCGTTGGTTTCGCTTGCGCACGTATTTGGCGCGGCGATTGTGGGAACAGCGCTGATCGCAGCCGCCCCCGCAACGGCGCAATCCAACTACCCCGAAAAACCCGTGCGCATGATCGTGCCGTTTCCGGCCGGCGGCGCGACCGACATTCTGGCGCGGCTCCTGGCCGAGCGGCTCGGCGCGACCTGGGGCAAGTCGGTCGTGGTTGAGAATGTGTCGGGGGCCGCGGGCGCGACCGGCACGGCGCAAGCCGCCAAGGCTGCGCCTGATGGCTATACGCTGCTCACCGGGGTGGCGACCACGACGACGCTGTTGCCGCACATGCGCCGCGACCTGCCGTATGATCCGATCCGCGATCTTGCGGCCGTCACGCTGATCGCAAGCTTTCCGAACCTCCTCGTTGTGCGGCCTGGCGTACCGGCAAACGACGTGCAGCAACTCATCGAACTCCTTCGCGCCAATCCCGGCAAGTACAGTTATGCGAGTTCCGGTTTCGGCGCGTCGCCGCATCTCTCGGCCGAATGGTTCAAGCTGATGACGAAGACGAACGTGTTGCACGTGCCGTTCACCGGCAGCGCGCCCGCGCTGCCGGCGCTGCTTGGCAACCACGTCGACATGATGTTCGATACGCTGCCCTCGGTGCTCCCGTTGGTGCAGGAGGGCAAGCTGCGCGCGCTTGGCGTGACCACCGCGGAGCGCGTGCCCTTTTTGCCGAACATTCCGGCCATCGCCGAGACGTTGCCCGACTACGACGTGACCTCCTGGCTCGGCATCATGGTGCCGGCCGGCACGCCGGCCGAAATCCGTGCCAGGATCGCGGCGCCGCTGGCGCAATTTATTCAGGAGCCGGCGGTGGCGCAGCGCCTGCGCGATCTCGGCTCAGTCGTTGCAAAGCCCAACACACCGGAGGAGTTTACGGCGTGGATGCGGAAGGATTACGACAAGTGGGCTCGCGTGATCCGCGACACGGGGATCAGGTTGGGGAATTAAGTGCAATGGCTCCTGGAGCAGGGCTCGAACCTGCAGGCCTTCCGGCAGCTGATTAACAGTCAGGCGCGTTACCAATTCCGCCATCCAGGAATCAGAGGACGGAAGGCAGACGACGGACGGCAGATAAGTCGGATGAACTCGCATCCGACCTCTGTTGTCCGTCGTCTGTCCTCCAAGATGGGGCGGGCGGCGAGAATCGAACTCGCGTCCTCTCGGTGGCGCCGAGTGGCTCTGCCTTTGAGCTACGTCCGCATGTTGGATCTAATGTTTGGGCACGGCTTGAACGGCCCTTCGTCGTCAAAGCTGCGCAACGCTGTGGTGCGATGCAGCATGCTGGCAGGCTCAACTTTCCGCTGATATGGTGGTGGCAATCGTGAATTCACCTTTGCCTTGATTTCGAAACCAGACGACCTCGCCCTCGGGCTGACCTAAACGGTGGGGGCAGATCTGAAAGTTCGGGGCTGATCTCATGATCAGCGAGGATGACCAGTTTGACGTTGCAGAGACGGTGTCGCCGCCAATGAGCACGGCGCCGAAAAAGTTCAGGGAGGAGCACACATGGCCAAGAAGCGCGATAGCCACGGTAAGGAAACAAAGCTTCAGGATAAGAAGACCGTCAGCCGGCGAGATTTCTTCGCACGCGGCGCTGCCGCCGGCGTCGGTGCGGCCGTTCTGTCGGGGCCGGCGCTGGCGCAAAATTCCTCGCCGCAAGGCATTCAATGGAACTATGAAGCCGATGTGGTTGTGCTCGGGTCAGGGTGCGTCGGTCTGCATGCCGCGGTGCGGGCACGCGACCTCGGGGCGTCCGTCATCGTGATTGATCAAAACTTCGATGTCGGCGGCAAGCTGGTGCACAGCGGCGGCTGGACGTCGCTCGGCGGCGGTGACGCCATCCAGGAACGGGACAGGATGGCGACTGATCCCCAAGGCCTGGGGTTGTCGGCCCCCATCGTCAAAGCGGCCGATCTCGAAGACGATCCCGATCGTCTGTTTCGGGACATGACCGATTGGTCGGTCGTCGACGCCACCGGCGTGGCCAGATACCGATACAATGATCGTGAGCTGCATCGTGCCTGGGCGGACAATGCGCCCAAGACCAGGCAATTCATGATGGACAATTTCGTCCGCTTCGCGCGGATCGACGGCACGCACCAGGGCGGCGGCATGTCGCGCGCCAGGGCCGCCCGCTCGATGATGAAGCTTGCCGACAAGACCGACATCAAAGCCGGAACGATATCGCCGCAGGACCGGGGCGATCCCGCGGGCGAGCGGCACACGCCGTTCAATCCGATGCGTACGACACCCGGAGGCCCAGGAGCGTCGGTTGGCGCACCGGGCTGGGTCTGGGGCGGGTTCGCTATCGCGCGGCCCATGGAGTTCAGCGCCCGGGAAAAAGGCATTCGCTTTATGCTCAACCGTCATATGGATGAGGTGATCCGCGAGCAGCCGTTCGCGGGGCGGGTGCTTGGAGTCAAAGCCAGCTACACACCAAGAATGCATCCTGAAACCGGCGCACGCCTGGAAAGTTTCTGGCAGAACGGTAACATCGAAGAACGCGCCGCGACCATTTACATCCGGGCGAGGCGGGCCGTCATTGTCGCCACCGGCGGCCTGCAGGGTAACGTGCATCTGCGCACCATGATCGACCCCAGGATGGTCGAGCCGTCGATCGAATATGGGCCGAGCGCGCTTGTCGGGCCGCTCAACATGGATGGCAGCGGGATCATCGCCGGCATGAAAGTTGGTGCGTGTCTCGCCGGCATGATGCAGAACTACCAACACTCGCTGGCCTCGCCGACGATCAGCAGCGTGCTTGGGACGAGGGATGCAGTGGCCAGCATCTTCCCAGGTCATCCATCCTTCCTCTTCGCACGCGCAAAGGGCATCGCCATCGGCGGCGCCGGCTGGGAACATGCGATTGCGGTGAACCAGGTGGGGCAACGCTTCTACAACGAGCGCGAGATTGCCAACAGTTCCAGCGACGCAAAATATCCACCGGGGACCGATGGCACCCGCAAGGAGTTTGTGCCGTTGGATTGGCGCAACGCCAGTGTGACTCAAGTCAAGGCGCAATACCGGCGATCGGCGGCCGTGGATGCAGCGCTCGCAATCAATGAAGGGTCGCGCGCGCCCGACTACGCGTCCGGGCCGGTTTGGGCGATCTTTGATTCCGCCGGAGCAACGCGCGGGGGCTGGCCGCTGCGTTACCCTTACATCGCCGACCCGCCTGACGGCTATTTCCACAAGGCCGATACCCTTGCGGAACTCGCCAAGAAAGTCATGGGCAATCCGTATCAGAAGATGCCGCTGAAACACCTTGAGGCGACGGTGGCGCGGTACAACATGTTCGCAAGCAAGGGCGCGGATGAAGATTTCGAGAAACCGGTCCTGCACAGAATAGAGACACCGCCGTTCTACGCCGCATACGCAAGCATCCGCGTGCTTGATTCCTACGGTGGTCTCAAGATCAACGGAAAGGCGCAAGTTCTCGACACCCGCGGTCAGGTCATCCCCGGCCTCTACGCTGGCGGCGAGGCGAGCGGCGGCGGTCAGCAACACGGTATCGGCAGGGCCACTGTCCACGGTTACATCGCCGGGACCAACGCGGCCCATGAACCAACGGCGTGAGGTAGGTCCGTCGCACGGAGGTGCGTCGCGGAGAAAATGGAGCGGGCGGCGAGAATTGAACTCGCATCTTCGCGGTGGCGCCGAGTGGCTCTGCCGTTGAGCTACGTCCGCGGATCAGGGATCAGGCATCAGCAGCACAAGTGTTTCCGATACTTGATCTCTGACTTCTGATCCCTGGACTGGTGCACAGGGCAGGACTCG
>Ga0209488_10001060_pt1 | contig 23320 bp, 19 predicted proteins | sample Rivendell_Oct201_8_FD_188349 | JGI IMG/M metagenome (GOLD analysis project Ga0209488, IMG submission 188349) | Vadose zone soil microbial communities from the Eel River Critical Zone Observatory, Northern California, USA -... | ecosystem: Environmental > Terrestrial > Soil > Vadose zone >...
CGCGCGTAAGTTCGCGGAACTCGGCGCGTCCGTCGCCGATGACATTCCTGAACTCGCGCCCATTGAAACTACGGCACGGGCTCTTTCGTTCGATTGGGACGAAGACGATGCGTCCCCGCAGCCGGCTGGGGATGAACGCAAGGCTGGCTGAACATCTCTCTTCAATCTTCCCGGGAGAACATTTGTACGCGCACGATTGTAAGTATCTTGAGGTATGTACAGTCTGGCCTAGATAAATGGTGGGGCGGAAGTTAGGGCGTAGGGAACACGGCTCGCGGTTACCCGTGGCAATCGGTCCCTGACCCCGGTCGGGGTTGAGCGGGTCTTCCCTTCTAACGCCGTTGCTGCACTTCTTAAGGAAAGGTTAATCCCGCCAAGCAATTCCCTGCCCCTCTCCGGTAAGCGCGTGGCTTGACAGCGCTCAAAGGTAGGGTGCTCGCGCGCACCGCTCACTCTTCTTTCGATACTCCTCCGTACTAAAGCTCGACCCATCTCCGCCGATAATTTGATTGAGGAGGCTGCGTCACTACGCGGTAACGCAGACTTTTGTCATGCCGTTTCACGAAAATCACCGGGAGGAATCATCGGGCCGATGAGCAGCGCTACGGCATCTCGTCTCGCCAAGGCGGGGATCGCCATTCCATTGGCTGCGGGAACGTTGTGGCTGGGTGCCATCGTTACTGGCAGGGTGTCCGCCGGCAAATTGTTCGCGGGTAAGTTGTCCGCGGGAGCCATGGATTTCATGCCTCACGGGTATTGCTATCTGTGGAATCCACGAGTTGTATGGTTGAACGTCATCTCTGATGGATTGATTACGCTCTCTTACTACGCCATTCCTGTCATCCTCGTTTATTTCATCCGCAAAAATCGCGCGCTTCCTTTCAATCGCATTTTCTGGATGTTTGGAGGATTCATCCTGGCCTGCGGCACCACCCATGGAATGGAGATCTGGAATGTTTGGCACGGCAATTACATGCTGGCAGGGATTCTTAAGAGCGCTACAGCCGCCCTGTCGGTTCTTACCGCAGGCATGCTGATCCCGCTGGTTCCCAAGGCAATTTCGGTTCCGGGGCGCATGCACCTGGAAAGTATGAATCGCGAGTTAGAACAGGAAATCATCGAGCGCAAGCGAGCGGAACAAGCCGCGGAGGAGAACCTCGCCACTCGCGGGACTGTGCTTAAAGAGTTGGCCGATCAAAAATTCGCGCTCGACCAGCATGCTATCGTCGCCACCACCGACGTTCAGGGAACTATCACCTACGTCAACGACAAGTTTTGCGTGATCAGCCAATATTCGCGCGACGAGCTTCTCGGCCGGAACCACCGCATTCTGAACTCCGGCCATCATTCCAAGCAATTTTTTCAGCAAATGTACAACACCATCGCTCATGGCCAAGTCTGGCGGGGCGAGATCTGCAACCGCGCAAAAGACGGTTCCAGTTATTGGGTCGATACCACCATCGTTCCCTTCCTCGAAGGCAACGGAAAACCCCGGCAGTACATGGCAATCCGCGCCGACATCAGCGAGCGCAAGCGTGCGGAGGAAATGCGGGAACGCCTGGCCGCCGTGGTCGATTCATCCGATGACGCCATTATCAGCAAGGATCTGAACGGAACGATTAACGCATGGAATCGCGGTGCCCAGAAGGTTTTTGGCTACCCTCCATCAGAGGCTCTAGGCAAACCAATGCTGATGCTGTTTCCGCCAGAGCGCGTGCATGAAGAGTCCGAGATTCTGGCGCGCATCCAGCAGGGCGAGAGTGTTGAGCACTTCGAGACCGTACGTATTCGGCGGGACGGAGCCAGGATCGACGTCTCCGTCGCAATTTCGCCGATCCGCGATCGTACGGGTGCGGTTATCGGCGCCTCGAAAGTTGCGCGCGAAATTACGGAACGTAAGCAGGCCGAGGAAACGGTGCAGGAAAGCCTCGCCACCAGCAAGGCTGCGCTCAAGGAACTCGCGGACCAAAAATTTGCGCTCGATCAACACGCGATTGTCGCCGTTACCGACGTCCAAGGCACCATCACTTACGTCAACGAAAAGTTCTGCACCATCAGTCAATATTCCAAAGACGAACTTATCGGGCAAAATCACCGCATCCTCAACTCCGGCCATCATCCCAAAGAATTCTTCCGGCAGATGTACAGCACCATTGCGAATGGCAAGGTCTGGCATGGCGAGATCAAGAACCGAGCCAAGGATGGATCGATCTACTGGGTCGATACCACCATTGTTCCCACTCTGGCGGCAGATGGAAAACCGCAGCAGTACGTAGCCATACGCGCAGATATCACGGAACGCCAACGAGCGGAACAAGCCTTGCGTGAGAGCGAAGAACGTTTTCAAGCCATGGCCAACGGCATCCAGCAGCTCGCCTGGATGGCCGAGGCCGACGGACATATCTTTTGGTACAACCAGCGCTGGTACGAATACACCGGCACAACCTTCGAGCAGATGCAAGGGTGGGGATGGCAGAGCGTCCACGACGCCGACATGCTGCCCAAGGTGCTTGAAGGATGGAAGTCCTCGATCGCGTCGGGCAAGCCGTTTGACATGGAATTCCCCTTGCGGGGTGCCGACGGGCGTTTTCGTATGTTCCTGACGCGTGTCATGCCTGTAAGGGACTCGGAAAACCGTGTGGTTCGCTGGTTCGGTACGAATACAGACATCAGCGAACGCAAGCAGGCGGAGGAGCGACTGGCGGGACAAGCGGAGGAACTCTCCCGCCAAGCCGAAGAATTGCTGCGGTCGCAGAGGGCGCTGGAGGCACAGAGCCTGATGCTCAAGCTGGTTTTGGACAGCATGGGTGAGGGATTGATTGCGGCCGACCAGGAAGGTCACTTTCTTATCTGGAACGATGCCGCGCAAAACCTGATGGGACGGGAAGCCTCTGAGATCCCCTCCGAGCGGTGGACACCGCATTTCAGAGTGTTCCTGCCTGACGGGGTCACACCTTATCCGACAGAACAACTTCCGCTGGTACGGGCGCTACGTGGGGAGGCGGCGCAAGTGGAGTTGATCGTCGAGAGGCCGGAGCCCGCGAGCAGGGTCGTCCTCGAAGTCGCAACGCGCCCGATGAGAGACACGGAAGGCAAGCTGTGCGGGGGAGTGGCGGTCCTCCGCGACATCACCGAGCGTAAACGGGCCGATGCGGTTCTGGCAAGGCAAGCGGCGGAACTGTCGCAGCAAACCGAGAGATTGGTGCTCTCGCAACAGAGTCTGGAAATCCAGACACTCATGCTCCAATCTGTGCTGGACAGCATTGGGGAGGGACTGGTAGCCGCAGACGAGACAGGGAAATTCCTTCTGTGGAATCCCGCTGCCCGCAGGATCATGGGACTGGGCGCGGCGAACGTTCCACCAGAACAGTGGACCGACCACTATGGAACCTTCCTGCCGGACACCGTAACACCTTTTCCCCCTGAACAAAATCCCCTGGTGCGCGCCATTCGCGGAGAGGCAAGCACCACCGAGATGTATGTGCGCAATCCGGAACTCGAGATGGGGGTCTGGATCGAAGCCAGCTCCAATCCGCTAAAGGGAAAGGACGGCGTGGCCCGGGGGGGCGTGGTCGCGTTCCGCGATATTACTCAACGAAAAAAAGATGAGCGGGAAATCCGCAAGCTGAATGAAGAACTCGAAGAGCGGGTTGTGCAACGTACCGCGCAACTGGAGGCCGCCAACCACGAGCTGGAAGCTTTCACTTACTCCGTGTCCCACGATCTGCGCGCACCCCTTCGCCACATTGGCGGGTTTTCCAAGATATTGATCGAAGATTTTTCCTCCGGGATGGAGGCCGAAGCCCGACATCATTTGCAGCGCATCGAGGAGGGCACCCGGCGCATGGGTTTACTGGTGGATGAACTTCTGAATCTGGCGCGAGTAGGGCGTCATGCCCTGAAGCTCGAAGACACCAGTCTGAATTCGCTCATCGATGAGGTTCTGGCTCTACTCCAGCCGGAAGCGGAAGGCCGGGCGATCAGTTGGAAGATTGCGAAACTGCCAACTACGCACTGCGACCCCATCCTGCTTAAGCAGGTTTTTCAAAACCTGATCGCCAACGCTCTCAAGTTCACTCGTCCGCGTGAACGCGCCGTCATCGAAATCAATTGCCACCAGCAAGACGAACAAACCGTAGTCTTCGTTCGCGACAATGGCGTCGGCTTCAACATGAAATACCAGGACAAGCTATTCGGTGTCTTCCAGCGGTTGCATCGGGCGGAGGATTTCGAAGGGACCGGCATTGGTCTGGCCACAGTGCAACGCATCATTCACAAGCACGGGGGCCGAGTTTGGGCGGAAGCGGAACCTGACAGGGGCGCTACTTTTTACTTCACCCTTACAGCCGCCTTACCAGCGAGCGTGAAACCAGGCAGCCCCGGTGATCCTGATCCAAACCGCATGACAACCAAATCTAGTGCGGCAGGAGCTCAACTATGAATCCAAATGAAGTTGATATTCTTTTGGTGGATGACAGTCAAGACGACGTAGACCTTACACTGCACGCGTTGCGGTCGGAGAATCTGGCCAATCACGTGTTTGTCGCACGCGATGGCGAGGAAGCCCTGGATTTCCTATTTTGTTCCGGCCCCCATTCCCAGCGATCTTTGGAGCATCCTCCGAAGCTGGTCCTGCTGGATCTGAAGCTGCCCAAAGTGGACGGGCTACAGGTTCTGCAGCAGGTTAAAAGCGATCCGCGGACCAGGACGATCCCGGTCGTCCTGATGACTTCTTCGCGGGAAGAGCGGGACATGGCCAGCGGCTACGACCTGGGCGCCAACAGCTACCTGCAGAAGCCAGTGGAATTCGACCAGTTCCGCAAGATGGTGAAGTTGCTCGGTCTGTATTGGCTGGTCACCAATCAGCCTCCCGTGACCAATGGGGCGTCGCGCCCAGCCGGACCGGTGAAATGAGCGGCGTTGGAATCAAACTCGCAGCGCCAAGCTCGGTCGGTCCCAAACCCAAGCTGCGAGCGTTGCTGGTGGAGGACAACGCGCTCGACGCGGAACTGGTTTTACGCGCGCTGCGCAAGGACAGCTTCGAGGTGAGCGCGCTGATCGCGCAGGACGAAGCCGGATTCGTGCAGGCGCTCCGCACCCACTGTCCTGAAGTGATTCTGGCCGACTACAACCTGCCCAACTGGACGGGGATGGAAGTGTTAAACGTGCTGCGCCGCCAGAATCTCGATATTCCAATGATTCTGGTTTCGGGCGCGTTGGGCGACGTGCTCGCAGTTGAGTGCATCCGGCAAGGCGCCACCGATTACGTTCTTAAAGACGCTTTGGCACGCCTTCCTGAAGTGATTCGCCGCGCGTTGAAGGAAAAGTATGAACGCAGCCTGCGCCATCAGGCGGAAGAAAATCTGGCCAAAAAAGTAGACGAATTGGCCCGTTCCAACGCGGATCTCGAGCAGTTTGCTTACGTTGCATCGCATGACTTGCAGGAACCGCTCCGCATGGTCGCAGCCTACACTCAACTCCTCTCCGAACGGTACAAAGGCAAACTCGACGAGAATGCCGATAAATTTATCGGCTATGCCAGCGAGGGCGCTCTGCGCATGCAGGTGCTCATTCAGGATCTGCTGGCTTTTTCACGGGTTGGCCGCGCCAATGGCAACTGTGCGAACGTCGATTGCAATGCCGTGATGGAAGAAGTCCTCAAGACCATGGCGCCTGCGATTCAAGAAAGCGCCGCGGTTGTCAAGCGTACGAATCTCCCCTCGATTTGGGCCGACCGCACGCAGATGTCACAGGTTTTGCAGAATCTGATCGGGAACGCCCTCAAGTTTCGCGGCAAAGAGCCGCCGGTGATTTCGGTGCAGGCGGAGAAGGCGGACCAACACTGGCGGTTCAGTGTGCGCGATAACGGAATCGGGATCGCTCCCGAGTTCGCGGAGAATATTTTCGTTGTCTTCCAGCGTTTGCACGCGCGCACAGAATATCCCGGAAACGGCATTGGCCTGGCCATCTGCAAAAAGATTATCGAGCGCGCGGGCGGAAAAATCTGGGTGGAATCGGAAGGCAGTGGTGGTTCCACATTCAAGTTCACTATCCCGGTTCAGTCCCCTGACCGGAAGGATGGTATGGCATGAAATCCGCGCGGCGCCTTCTGATCGTCGATGACAATCCAGCCGATGTAACTCTAGCCCGCGAAGCGCTGGAAGTATGCGCGCCGGATTGCGAAATCAACAGCGTGCCAGACGGAGTAGAAGCGCTGGCTTTTTTGAACCGCCGCGACAAGCACGCTGAGGCGCTCCGACCCGACCTGGTCATCCTGGATCTGAATTTGCCAAAACGGGGTGGCTTGGATGTTTTGGCTGCAATGAAGGCGGGTCCCCATCTGCGCCGTATTCCCGTCATCATCTTTAGCACTTCCCAGCTGGGACGGGATGTGGCGCGCAGTTATGAACTGGGCGCCAATTGCTACGTCTGCAAGCCGGGTAATCTCACTGAATTTTTTGCGACCATGAAGGCGATCGAACAATTTTGGTTTGGCTCCGCCACTTTGCCGCCACGAGGAGAATAAACAAACATATGGATCAACCTACCACGAACGTATTACTCATAGAGGACAATCCAGGAGACGCGGATCTGGTCCGTCTTCGCCTGGTGGAAGGCCAATCGCCGGTGAAGGTGAATTGCGTGAACCGGCTGTCTGATGGCCTCGCCTCCCTGGCCCGGGAAACACCATCGCTGGTGCTGTTGGATCTGAACCTGCCTGACAGTCACGGTGCGGAAACTTTTCGGCGCCTTATGGAGCACTCGCCTAATGTACCGGTGGTCGTGCTCTCCGGCCAGGATGATGAAGTGCTGGCCATGAAGGCAGTCCACCACGGGGTACAGGATTACCTGGTGAAGGGCAACATCTCCAGTAAGAATCTGGAGCGGGCAATGCGCTACGCGGTGGAACGGCAAGCACTTCTGCGCTCTCTTGAGATCGCGCAGAAACAGCAACTGGAGTTTAAGAACCAGTTCCTGTCCCACGTTTCCCATGAACTACGCACGCCTCTGACCTGTATTCACCAGTACGTGACTTTGATTCTGGACGGGCTGGCCGGCCCGGTTGCGCCCGACCAGGCTGACCACCTGAAGACCATTTTGAAAAGCGTGAATCAGTTGCACGCCATGATCCGCGACCTGCTTGAGGCCACGCGCGCCGAGAGCGGCAAGATGCGGATTGAGCCGCGTTGCGTCGCGCTGGGCGAACTGCTGCAACAGGCGGTTGCCATGCTGCGCCCTACTGCGAATGAAAAGAAGGTTGGATTGGAGATTGGACTGGACCAAAGGCTGCCCCTGGTGCAAGCCGATCCCGACCGCGTGCTCGAGGTGCTGATCAATCTGGTGGACAATGCCGTCAAGTTCACCCCCGCGGATGGCGCAGTCATGCTGCAAGCCAGCTTGGTGGATGCCGACCCGGACTCGGTCTACATCTCAGTCAGCGATACGGGACGGGGCATCGGTCCGGAAGCCAAGGCGCTGATCTTCGAACGTTTGTATCAGGATCCCGATTCGGTCGACAACAACCGCTCCGGATTAGGACTTGGTCTGTTCATCTGCCGGGAAATCGTGCGCCTGCATCAGGGGCGCATCTGGGTTTCGAGCGAACCGGGGCAAGGCAGCACTTTCACCTTCACTCTTCCCACCTACTCCTTGGCCAAGCTGCTGGCTCCGGTGATCACGCACCAAAACCGGTTGCGTTCGGATTTTGTGCTGGTGCGCATCGAACTCACGCCACTCTCCAACCCGCCACGCGGAAATTGGAAAGAGACCTGGCAGCAGTGTTTGGAAATCGTACGGCGCTGCGTGTATCTCGATAAAGATCTAGTTTTGCCTGCAATGGGCGCGTCGGGAGCGGCCGAAACGTTCTATGTCGTGGCCTCCACCGACCTGCAGCGTTCCGGGATTATGACCACACGCATCCGCGAACAGTTGGAGCGCGTGTCAGATTTCAAAGCGAAATGCACCTTGAACATCACCACAATGCCCGTTGACCTACAGCACGCGCCTACAGACGAATCGCTTGACCAGCAGGTGCAAAACGTCGTCGGCTGCGTAACCAAAATGATTTTGGCCAGTATGGAGCGGAAATACCTATCCGCCGGAAAAAGCGGACAAAACGCCAACTAACAACACCAATAAAATAAAAGGAGAACTGCCATGGCAAAACCAAAGATTCTGGTGGTTGACGATGATCCCGATTTAGTGCGTGCGATGCGCCTGCGACTACGCGCCAACAATTATGAAGTCACAACCGCTACCGACGGATATTCCGCCATCGCCTCGGCCCAGAAAGACCGTCCCAGCTTGATTATTCTGGATTTGGGTCTTCCGGTTGGCGACGGCTTTGTGGTTTTGGAACGGCTCCAAAACAGCGACGTGCTCGCGGGTATTCCTGTTATTGTGTTGAGCGCCCGCGATCCCCAGAATAACGAGGAGCGCGCTCTGAAAGCAGGAGCCGCCGCATTTTTTCAGAAACCTGCGGACAATGACGAACTGATGAACGTGATTCGGGTCAGCATTGGCCCGGAAGGCGCTCAGCGAGCAGCATGGCCCTCTTAGGGCATTGCCCGACAAACACCGAAGGAAGCTCCTGACGGGGCAAACGAAGCCTTCCGGCAGCTAAGGTTAAGGCTGGAGACATCGTCTGTGGCGGGCCTCTTTATGAGGCCTACCCGCAGACGAAAAACCGCGAGCCTTAGTTCTTGCCTGGGCCTTTGCATATGGCGGTTCGGAACAATCACGTCTAACCGGGTTGATGGACGAAGCCTTTCTCTTTCAGTATTTTCCGAGGATTTAGACCACCGGCGTGGGAGCGTTTCTGGTGAATGAGATTTTTGATACCTTTGCCAAACACGGCGATAGAAGCTTGCCAGCCGACCGGTCGGCAGGTTTGCTGCCGAAAATATAGCTTTATAATGTTCCCACCCAATTAGATACAAGATTCCACACAAACCTCCGGAAAAGCATACGCGGTTTCTACAAATCCATCTATAATCTTGGAACTTGCTTCAGGCAGGCAACTTAGGATAACTGGATTGGGACGCACCATGGCAGCGAACTTGCTTACAGAGGACCAGTCTAGTGTTGATCTGCGGCCTGGCAGCCCGCCTGTCGGGACGCCGCTGAAACCCATGAACCGGGAAAGCCAAGTCCGCTCTGTTGCCGTTCTGTTGTTCCTTCTGACCGTGGCTGCGGTCGTCTTTGCGGGTTTTAACTTCAACGCCGAGTTTAAGTTCCTGGTTCCCGACGATGGCGTCTGGTGGGTCGAACACAGCGGGCGGCTGACCGCTGATCGGGTCAAAGCCGGCGGACCTGGTGCCGAGGCAGGCATTAAGCCGGGCGATCAATTGGTTTCCATCAATGGTCGTGAAATCCAGAACGTGTCAGGGCTAGAGCGCCAGATCTACCGCACGGGAGCCTGGTCTAAAGCAACCTATTCCCTGCTCCGCCAATCGGTTCCTCTTGATTCCAGCGTCATTCTGGCGCCCGCTGAGCGATCCCTCAACAATTGGCTGCGAGTGATCGCTCTGATCTATCTGGGCATCGGGCTTTACGTCCTGCTGCGCCGATGGACCGCTCCGGGATCCACTCACTTCTATATTTTTTGCCTCGTCTCTTTCATCGCCTATTCCTTCAAATACACCACCAAACTGAACGATTTTGACTGGACGATTTATTGGGGCAACATCATCGCCGGCGTCCTGCAGCCGGCCTTGTTTCTACACTTCGTTCTCACCTTCCCCGAGAAACGTCAGATTGTGCGCAAGCATCCTTTTCTGCTGGGGCTGGTCTACGTGCCGGGAGCGGTGCTGTTGGCAACGCACATAACCGCCATGCGCTGGCTTCGAGCCAGTGAGCGGGTGGTCTGGAACCTCGACCGGATGGAAATGTCCTACGGATCGGTATTCTTTCTAGCTGCGGCGATCCTCCTCTGGTACAGCTACCGGCGCGCCACCACCACAATTCTGCGGCAGCAGTTGAAGTGGGTGACTCGCGGAACCGTTCTCGCCATCGTCCCCTATACGCTTTTCTACGTTGTTCCTTATCTGCTGGGATTGCTGCCGGGCGCGACCATGAAGGTTTCCGCGCTGTCGCTGGCGCTGTTGCCTCTGACTTTTGGCTACGCCATCTTCCGCTACCGCCTGATGGATGTGGATCTCATCTTTAAGCGCGGAGTGGTTTACACCCTCGCGGCGGCGATTGTGATCGGCCTGTATTTCGGGCTGGTGGCCGCCGTCGCTCTGCTGGTGCACAACTGGCAGCCCAACTCCGGCCCGGTGGGATTGATCCTTGCCGTCGTAGTCACTGCGCTGCTTTTCGACCCGGTGCGCAAGTGGATTCAGGACCGTATCGACCAGTTCTTCTACCGCACCCGCTATGACTACCGCCGCACGCTGCTCGAGTTCGGCCGCGAATTGGGTTCCGAGATAAACCTTAATACCCTGCTGTCTTCCCTGATCGACCGCCTGTCCCGGACCCTGGCAGTGGATCGCATGGCGATTTTCCTGGCCGGCGACGATGCCGGAAAATTTGCGCTCGCCAAATCATTTGGGTTGTCCGTCCCGGGCAGCATTGATCTTGCATTCCTGGGCGCGCCTCGTCCCGAGCAGGCGGGACATCTGTTCTTCGAGAACACGCACCAGGTACCCCGCGAAACGCCAACGGCGCAGCAAGCCATCGCGCGTCTGGACTTGAATTACTACATTCCCTGCCACGCGCAGCACAAGACCATCGCCGTGCTTGGACTGGGCAAGACCACGCAAGGCGACTTTCTTTCCAGCGAAGACATGGAATTGCTGGAGACTTTGGGCGGTTATCTTGGCATCGCCATTCAGAACTCGCAGCTCTATGCCTCGTTGCAGCAGAAAGCGGCAGAGTATGAACGGCTGAAGGACTTCAACGAAAACATTGTGGAATCCATCAATGTGGGGGTAATGGCGCTCGACATGGAAGACCGCATCGAGAGCTGGAACGCGCAGATGGAAGTAATGTACGCGTTGCCCCGCTGGCAGAGCCTGACTCAACCGCTGAAGGCAATTTTCCCGGCCGAGTTTGTCGAGGAATTCAATCGGATGCGGCAGGAACCGGGTATTCGAAATCTCTATAAATTCCGTTTGAAGACTCCCGCCAATGAAGTCCGAACCGTCAATGTGGCCTTGGCGCCGCTGGTCACGCGTAAGTTCGAGGTCATCGGACGGCTGATCATCATGGACGACATCACCGAACGCGTCGACCTCGAAGCCCAGCTTTCCCAGGCCGATAAACTTTCATCCATTGGGCTGCTGGCCGCCGGGGTGGCTCACGAAGTAAATACTCCCCTGGCAGTGATCTCCTCCTACACACAAATGCTTGGCAAGCAACTGCAGGGTGATCCGCAGAAGTCAGGGCTGCTGGAAAAAATTACGCGGCAGACGTTCCGTGCTTCAGAGATCGTGAATAACCTTTTGAATTTCTCGCGCACAACCGGAAGCGAAATCGGCGATGTGGATGTGAACAAAGTAATCGCCGACACCCTGGCGCTGCTGGAACACCAGTTCAAGGTGGCGAAGGTGGAGGTGGAGAATGCGCTCACGCCCAAGCTGCCGGCCATTCAAGGAAACGCGGGAAGATTGCAGCAAGTATTCCTGAACCTGTTCCTGAACGCCAAAGACGCCATGCCCGGCGGTGGCAAGTTGCGGGTGGCCACCTTGAATGGTGAGAGCGTTAGCGTCTGCATAACTGACACCGGGTCGGGCATCGCCCCGGAGCACATTCAACGCATCTACGATCCATTCTTTACCACCAAGACTTCGCCCCGCGAAGGCCAGGCCCGCGGCACCGGCCTGGGACTCTCCGTCACCTACGGCATCATTCAGGAACATGCGGGAAAGATTCGCGTGGAAAGTCATCCCGGGGACGGGACAACTTTCACGTTGGATTTCCCTCTAAGTAGGAAGGCAGTTCATTCCAGGGCCGAATATGTCTGACACTGCAGTGGTCTCGCGCGCGTTGTTGAACGGACCTCCGAGCCTGGCAGGCACCGTCCTCATCATTGACGACGAAGCTGAGATTCGCGAATCCTTACAGACTCTGCTGGAGATGGAAGGCTTTGCAGTAGAGACAGCGATCAGCGGCGAAGCAGGGCTGCAGCGTATCGGAGAACATCCTTTCGACTTGGTTCTTCTGGACCTTGCCCTGCCCGGGCGCGACGGCATGGAGATTCTGGCCGAGATTCGCGCCCACGAGATCGGTCTGCCGGTCATCATGATCACGGCCTACGGGACGGTGGAGAACGCGGTGCATGCCATGCAGTCCGGCGCCGTTAACTTCGTGCAGAAGCCCTGGGACAACGAGAAACTGCTCGCCGATGTGCGCGCCGCAATAGGGTGGCGCCGGGCCGAGGAAGAAAACGTCCAGCTCAAGCGCGCTCTCAAGCAACGCTACAACTTCGAAAACATTGTCGGCAAGAGCGAGCCGATGCTGAAGATTTTCGACCTGGTCGCGCAAGTCGCCAACAGCCGCTCGACCGTCCTGTTGCAGGGGGAAAGCGGGACAGGCAAGGAAGTTATCGCCAAGGCGCTGCATCTGAATTCGCCGCGCCACGACCGGCCTTTCGTCCCCGTCAATACCGGCTCCATGCCGACGGACTTGCTGGAATCCACCCTGTTCGGACACGTGAAGGGCGCATTCACTAGCGCCATCGCGTCGAAAAAAGGTCTGTTTGAGATGGCGGACCGAGGCACGCTGTTTCTCGACGAAATCGCCACCATGGGCCTGGACACCCAGGCCAAGATTCTGCGAGTGCTGCAGGACCGCCGGTTCATGCACCTCGGCGGCGTGCAGGAAGTTCAGGTGGATGTGCGCATCATCGCCGCCACCAACGTAGATCTGCGCCAGTCCGTGCGCGAAGGCCGCTTCCGCGAGGATCTGTTTTACCGGCTCAACGTAATCACCATCGAGCTTCCTCCCCTGCGCCAGCGCAAAGAGGATATTCCCCTGTTGGTCGATTTTTTTCTGAAGAAGTACGCCGAAGAAAATGACCGGCCAGTGCGTAATCTAACGCCGGAGGCGTTGCGTCCATTGATGTCCTACTCCTGGCCGGGGAATGTGCGCGAACTGGAAAATGTAATCGAGCGCGCCGTCGTTCTCTCCTCGGGCACAAATATCGGCATCGACTTGTTACCTGACAACCTGCTGGGGCGGGGTTCAGCCTTCTCGCTTCACGATCCACCCGCGGATGCTTCGCTGTTTGAAATCGTGGAAGACGTGGAGAGGCGCATCATTACCGAAATGCTGGAAAAGTGCAATTGGAATCAGACTGAAGCCGCCGAGCACTTCAAGGTGCCACTCTCGACACTCAATCAAAAAATTCGCCGGCTCAATATCGAAATCAAGAAAAAGACACGAGGATAAAAAGGGGTAATGCGATACGGGCCATCCTGCAAATACAGGACCAGGCGAATTCTGTTATCTAAGTTCATTCTGCAGGGCTGGCTCTTTACTTTTACAGAATTCACAGCAGAAGACATTGCGTTCGCGCTGGCATCTCAGTGCCGTGACGACAAACCCCAGCCGCTCGAAGCCATTGGATAGTACCGATTCCGCCAAAGAACCAGCTCTTCCGAAACCTACTCCCTCATCCGACGGCCATCCGCGAGGGGGAGAGACTTGGATCGCTCTCTGCGCACAGGCTGCGGTGGAACAAGACCCGAAACGCCTGCTGGAGCTGGTAAGCGAAATCAACCGTCTCCTCGATGCCAGAAAGAAACGTCTGTCGTATGAGGCCGATGGAGAAGCGCGTCAATAAAAACTAATACTAATATGGGTCTACTGATCACCTTCGGGGCAGACTATCTACAGAATCGACTGTATGCCTGGAGCGGCGAAGCTTCGGTAGCATGCAAGGTGCCTTTCCGCAAGCTCGACAATCATATCCGGGAACTCTGCGCCAGGGTTGTATCTGCAGAAGGCGATCAGCTAGCGCCGCTAATGTCGGAACTCAAAGCTGCGCTTCAGGAACACAACAATCGTCTCAGACAAATGGCGGTCGCCAAACTTGCCAATCCCCTGCCGCCTCGCAGCCGACCTTCTCAGTAGAACTTAGAACTCAAATCCCAAATATCGGGTGTGAACTTAGATCCGCCTCAGACAATACATGAGAAGAAGCAGTCGAATGAATGATCGCTGAAGATTGACGGAGTTCTCTGCTATAGTTCGGGAAAGCATGGCGAATTGTCGCCGGCTTTTCCGAGCCGCATGGAACTCACCTCGCCCACCTATTTCGCCAAAGTAAAAGTCCAGACGGTTCAGGACTACATACTGTTCTGCGTGCACGCGGTGGCCAACCTGTTCCGCAAACCGTTTTATTTCACCGACATGCTGCGGCAGGCGGACGCGATCGGAGTCGGATCGCTGCCCATCGTGGTTCTCACCGGCTTTTTCACCGGCGCAGTGCTGGCACTGCAGGCCTCGAACACTCTTGAACGCTTCGGATCGCTCTCGCTGGTAGGACAACTGGTTTCGGCTTCCATGGTCCGCGAATTGGGACCGGTACTCACCAGTTTGATGGTGGCTGGGAGGAATTCCTCCGGCATGGCCAGCGAGTTGGGGTCGATGATGGTGACCGAACAAATCGACGCCATGCGAGCCCTTGGCACCGATCCCATGAAGAAACTGGTGACCCCGCGCGTGGTCGCCACCGTCTTCATGCTGTTTTTCCTGGCGATCGTCTCCGATCTTGTGGGTTTGGCGGGCGGAGGATTGGTGGCCAAGGTGCTCCTACATCTGGACTCAAGGCAATATTGGTCTAATGCCTGGCAGACGTTAATTTTTCAGGATGTGTTTATGGGACTGATCAAGCCAGTTCTGTTTGGTTTCATTATCGCGACCATAGGCTGCTTTTACGGAATGAATGCGCGCGGGGGAACCCAGGGCGTAGGCCGTGCCACAACGCAAGCCATGGTGGCCTCTTCCGTGCTGATTTTGGTTCTAGACTTTTTCGTGACTCGATTTCTCATGGCCGTGCTCTCCTACCGTTAATCCGATGTCCGCGCCTACTCTGCCCCTCGATTCCGCTTCGGTAAACACGAGAGAAGATCCTTCGCCCGTGGTTGTGTTTGAAGACGTTGCGCTGGGCTTTGCCGAGAACGAAGTTCTCCGTGGAGTCTCCTTCCGCCTTGCAAGGGGCGAAACTAAAGCTTTGTTCGGCGTGGCGGGATCCGGAAAAAGCCTGATTTTAAAACTGGTCATGGGACTCATCCGGCCGGATGCCGGACGCATTCTGGTGCTGGGGCACGATATCTCGCAAATGCGGGAAGAAGATCTGTTCAAGTTGCGCGGCAAAATCGGAATGGTCTTCCAGGAAAGCGCGCTGTTCGATTCTCTCACCGTGCGGGAAAATGTGGCGTACCGGTTGATGGAAGAACACGGCATCTACGATGAGGAGATCGACCGCAGAGTGCGCGAGGCATTGCGCTTCGTGGAATTGGAACGCACGCTCGATCTTGATCCCGCGGAACTTTCCGGAGGCATGCGGCGGAGGGTGGCCATCGCCCGGGCCGTAATTACGCAGCCGGAACTGCTGCTTTATGACTCGCCCACCGGCGGCCTCGATCCGGTGACGTCAAACACCATCATCGAATTGATTGTGAAGCAGCGGGATGTGAACAAAACCAGCGCTTTGCTCGTGACGCACCGCCTGCAGGATGCCTTCACTATGGCTACCCATCAGTTCGATACGCAAACCAACCGGATGCTGGTGTTGCCGCCGGGCCAGCATTGCGCCGTGCCTATGAGTTTTCTGATTCTGCGCGACGGCAAAGTAATTTTCGACGGTGATCTCAGTGCGCTTACGCAGAGTCAGGATGAGTACATCCGGGAATACATCTCGTAGCAGTGGGCAGTGGGCAGTGGGCAGTGGGCAGCAAGACAACGAATGTTTCACTGATCCTGCTTTCACTTTCCTGTCATCAGTTTTTCCACGTCCTCCGCTTTCGAAGGCAGCGCCTGGCTTAGATTGATCAACTTTCCATCCGGATCGACATAGAAATCGTCTTCGATGCGAACGCCCAGATTTTCCTCGGGAATGTATATCCCAGGTTCAATTGTGAAGGTCATTCCGGGACCGAGCGGCACATTGTAGTCGCCGGGGTCGTGGACGTTGAGTCCAATATAGTGACTGAGACCGTGGATGAAGTATTGGCCGAGCGGTTGACCGTGCAGGTCTTTACCATGAGTATTGATGTAGTCGTATGCGACTTTGTAGATCGAGTCGGGATCGTCGCGTTTCATGGTCGACTTGCCCGACTTGAAGGCCGCCATAGCGGCTTGTTGCGCGCCAAAGACGATGTCGTAAATCTCACGCTGCCGCGGGGTGAAGTGGCCATTAATCGGCATCGTGCGCGTGATATCGGCGGCATACATGGAATACTCACCCGCCGCATCGATGACAACCACGTCCCCGGACTTCATCACGTTGTCATCGTCCGAGTAGTGCAGAACTGTTGAGTAATAGCCTGAGCCGACAATGGGCGCGTAAGCCACCCGTTCGCAGCCGCGCTTGCCCCATTCATATTGCATGAGGGCGGAAATCTCGCGTTCGTTGACATTCGGCTTCACCGCTTTGAATGCCGCGAAGTGAGCCGCCACCGAGGCATCCACCGCTTTCCGAATCAGCGCGAGTTCGCCTGCGTCCTTGGTGGTGCGCAGCGACGAAAGCATCGGCTTCACGTCTTGAAAGGAAAGATACGCATTGAGCCGTTTTAAAAATGCCAGCGCCTGAGTCGAAGGAGAAGTCTCGCCTGGCGCAGCAACCTCGGTGTAGATCGAAGGACGCGCTCCACTTCCAAACCGCACTACTTCATTGGGCAGTTGTCCCATGTCTTCGACGCGGTCGAAGCCGGTAACCCTTGGCGCCTCAGGATTCTCCGGACCAAGCTTCGGACCGGTCCATTTCTCTTGAATCGAATTACGTGGCGGGAGAAACAGAATTTCGCTATACGCGCGGGCGGGGGCATCACCCTTTGCCTCGGCCGCCGAAGCAATCAGCAAGGCGGAGCCAGGTTCGCTCAAGCCCGAGAGATAGAAAAAATTATCGTCCTGGCGAAAGCCATAAAGGTCATTCGGACCATCACTCTCTGTGGAAGCGAAGAGAACTACCACGCCTGAGGTTTTTTTTGCGAGCGCTTCGCGGCGAGCGTGATAGTCGGGGTTGGGTTGGCGATCAATAGCGAAACCCACCTCCGCTGAGACGAGAAAAAATAAACTGACAATAATACCTGCCAGGAAAAGATAAAGCTGCGATCTTCGCATCGTGTGATTAATTCCTCGATTCGAGAAATGCCCGCATGTCGGAACAAGTGAAAAGCGCGCTGCTCTTGGCAAGTCGGGAAACTATTTCTGCCCACCAGTGACGCTCTGTTTTGCCTGCAGGAACGAGTCTACATTGCTCTTGTCGATCAGGGCAGAACCAGTATCCACGAATGATGGAATCGGGGCAAAGCTATCCTTGGACCAGTCGGTATCGAGCGAAGCCGGTTTGTGGTGGTACAGGTTGTCGAGCATCTGCATACCAACAAAGGCCATGGAGTAGGGCTTCTGCGCGATGGTAGCGGCGATGCCGCCCTTCTTGATCCAGTCCAGCGTTTCGGGATCAGTGTCCATCGCCATCACTACTTTGCCGGTAACTTTGTAGCTGTTGAGCACGCCGGCCACTTCCTTTCCTGACTGTGCTTCCAGACAGACAAATGCATCGACCTTATCTTTTTCCTTCCCGATAATCTGCGTCGTGGTATCGAAGGCGATACGCGGGTCGCCCTGGATATCGACTACGCGCGTGATCTTGATGCCGCTGCGGTCAAGGGCATCGCGATAGCCGCGAAGACGGTCCTGCATGTTGTGCTGGTCGGGCATGGTGAAAACTACAACGTTGCCTTTGCCCTTCAATTCCTGCGCCAGACGTTGCCCGCCGGTCACGCCAACCTGATAGTTGTTGGTACCAATGAAAAAAAGCCGCTTGCTGGCCGGGGCGTCGGAATCGATGGTGACCACCGGGATTCCGGCGGCGATCGCCTTGTCGATGCCGTCCTTGAGCAGCGCGGGATCGGTTACCGCGAGCAGGATGCCGGTAGCTTTTTGTTGGACCGCTCTATCGAGCGCCTCGCGCTCGGCTTTGGCATCGTAATTATTCGGACCCAGGTAGTCGGTGCGTATTTTGAATTGGCTGGCGGCCTTCGAGAACCCCGCTCCGGCAGCCTGCCAATAGGGTACTTGCAGGTTGGCCGCTACGAGTACGAAGTACTCATCGGAATCGTGCGCAGAACCACAACTGAGCAGAGAGGCTACAGGCAGCGTCAGCGCGAAAGCACAAAACAACTTGCGGAAACGGAGCATCGGATTCCTCCTTCGAACCGCGAGGTTAAAAACTGCGGTGGCGAGCCCGATGAGAACTTTTGGCGACTGGATTGTAACTGAGCGCTGCAACGAAGGAAAGCGCTAGCGTAGCGCTTTATCAAGAAATCCAGAAATTACGCGCTCCTCGACTTCTCCTGACGAGTTGTAAACGGGAGCCCCGGACGCGTCGAGAACCACGACATGCGGAATGTAGCCTTTGTAGTATCGCTTGCGCAACTCCTGCTGCGACGGCGAGAGGGGATGATCGAGATCAACAATGACGAATTGTACCCGACCTCCGTATTTGTCGTACAAGCTCACAGTGCGGCGAGCCTGGCGCTTGGAGTTGTAGCAGCCCTCCCCGTACAGGATGACGTAGGCTGGCTTGCCGGGTACGAAACCGGCCTCCATCTGGTCTCCGCCGATCAAGGGGCCATCCTGACTGTCGCTTGTGTAATCGAGTTTCGAGTTCAGGCGCAGGTTTTCCCCGCCAAAAGCCGGAACGAGTGCGATCAGTATGAAGACCGAGGCAACGAATGACCTCATAAGCATATCTCCCGTGATGGAGTTGTTATCCCATGAGATCGAGGGTGAGGCAGAAGGTTACAGGAAATTCTCGCGGCAACGAGCGCCGAATATCAGACTCCCACTGGAAATGGCTTGGTATGAGACTCGCTGCTGAGTGCGACTCCGGCGAACCGGCCCTGCAGCAGGGACATCAACCCGGTGCACCAGTATCCAAATACGAAAAGTAGGAGGAAGGGAACGGTGACGAAGTTCTCGTTCTCGACCGCGTAAAACACGGTGAGGGCGAAGTAACTTCCAATCAGCAGTTCGACCCAGGGCACCCAGCCCAGCCGCTTGCGGTACTTGGTGGCCCCAACCTTGTCTTTCCTGGATTCGAGGTTGTATTTAGGCGTGCGCGTGAAGGCGCTCTCTTTTCCGATGAGCGCTTCAATGACCGCCTTAGTGTTGGTGATGGTTAATCCTATGCCAAGGGCCATCAGGAACGGCAAATAGAGCAACGCGCGCGGCCACGTCCTGGGAAAAAGTTCCCGCTGCGAAACCAGATAAAAACTCGAGATGGAAAATGTTGAAGCCAGGAACAGCGGCAAGTCTATATAGAGCATCTGAAACCATCCCTGATTAAAGCGGATGATCATCGAGGGCAACATGAGCACGGACAAGACAATCATGAGCGGATAGCTGAGATTCGCGGTGAGGTGATACCAGGCTTCAATCTTAGTGTGCAGCGGCGCGTCACTACGCATCACTTGCGGCAGAATCTTCTTTCCCGTCTGGATCAGGCCCTTGGCCCAGCGTGCCTGCTGAGTTTTGAACGCAGTCATCTCCACTGGCAACTCGGCCGGGCATTCAACATCCTGCAGATAGATGAACTTCCATCCCTTGAGCTGGGCGCGGTAGGAGAGATCGGTATCTTCGGTGAGCGTGTCATGCTGCCAGCCGCCGGCTTCGTCAATCGCGCGGCGCCGCCAGACTCCGGCGGTGCCATTGAAGTTGAAGAAGACTCCGCTGCGGGCCCTTCCGGAGTGCTCGAGCACGAAGTGACCGTCAAGCAAGATGGCTTCCACCTGCGTGAGAAACGAATAGTTGCGATTGATATGCGTCCAGCGGGTTTGCACCATGCCAATGTTCAGATCGGTGAAGTGATGAATGGTGCGCAACAGAAAATCTTCCGGCGGCGTAAAGTCGGCGTCGAAGATGGTGACGAACTCTCCCTTGGCCGTCTTGAGGCCTTCGGCGAGCGCTCCCGCCTTGTACCCATGGCGGTTGGTGCGGTGATGGTAGGTAATGGGATTTCCCAACGCGGCATAACGCTCGACCAGGTTGCACGCCACGATCGCGGTTCCGTCGGTGGAATCGTCGAGCACCTGAATGTCGAGTTTTTCCCGCGGGTACTTCAATTTGCAAATCGATTCCAGCAGCCGCTCGACCACGTACTGCTCATTAAAGATGGGCAGCTGCACGGTCACGGGGGGTAGTTCGTCGAAGTAAGCTGCCGGTTCAGTGGTGCGGTTTCCCTTGTGCTTGTAGTAGAGGTACACCAGAATGTAGCGGTGCATGCCGTAGCCCGCCAGCAAGACCAGCACGATGAAATAGGGAATTAGTAGCGCACGATCGAAGGCATCGGTGTGGTAGAGGCCCTGGAAAGTCTTATCCAGCAGATGCTGGCGGAGATAGGGACCAATGCCGCGCGGAGCGGCCGACGCGGCCAACGTCGAATACAAGATGGAGTAAGAGCGAAACAAGCAGTCCGGTGAAAAACTTTATTCTACCGGATTGGGCAGGTTGACGGTCTCGCACCGATTCAAGCCAACAATCGGCCTCTTTTGCCAGGCGAATATTACCAGGCGAAACGATCGCGCTTGCGAAACTACCACGAGGCGGAATCGGAAGAGTCCTTGGTCTTTCCGCTACTCAGTGACGCCGACACGCACTGCTCGGCTTTCTCCAAGAGGATTTCCAGTTCCAATGCAAAGTTTCGACGGGATTGCGCCTGTAATCTCCATTGGTCCTGAACGGATGAGCATACGCGCGGAATCAAATTTTCGAAGCGATCGATGGTGCGGCCGAAGTAATCGATATCACTCTTAAGCAGTCGAAGGAATTCTGCGTCGCCAATTGCGGACATGAAAACACCTCCAATTGCAGCACTATGGGGTGGATGCAATTCCTTTGCCAACCATGACGGCGTCTCTGGAAGTGTAATAAAGTACCTTGTTTTCAGACTTCTAGCATGCCAATTCCGTTTCGCGCCTACCCGGAGTTCTTGCCGTTGTCAATACTATAAGGAGCATTGTGCCTGGCGAGTAGGTGTAAAAATTTCTGCTCCCGTTGAGGCGGGGAAAGTCCTTCACATTAACGGATCAGATGGACTGCGACACTAACTTTGAGCTTCTTCCATGCTCGCTCGGCGGTGTAGACAGGAGCATTAAGCGCGATGGCGAGCGCAAGGCATGCTCGATCTCCGAGGGAGAGCCCGAGATGCCGGGTGTGAGTCACAAGATCACCTGCAATCCTGGCCTGCTCTTCGTCAAATGACATGACTTCGCGCACCGGGCTGGTGGCGTCTTCCCAGGCTTGGCCGGAGGTCCATCCGCGGCTTACCAGTTTGGCTTGCACTTCGGCGAGATTCACGGTGCTGGCGACAGCGTGCGCGAGGAGGTCTGGTGTGAGTTTCTCCGCTCCGGCCTCAGAGCCTATAACCGCGAGGAGCACGGAAGCATCGAGCACAAATCTATTCACGCTTGGCAGCCTCGCGGCGTTCCGCAAGCAATTCTTTAACCAACGAGGTGCCAGGCTTCAGGTATTGCTGTGAGCGCCGCTGCGCCCGCTGGATACGGCGCTGTTGGGTCGTGATTCGCAATTCGTCGTTCTCGATCCGCAAGACGACCTCATCTCCAACCTCGATGCCAAGAGCCTTACGTAACGAAGATGGAATCACGATACGGCCATTCTCGTTGACACGAGTTCGGGCTTCCTCCATGGCACGCTCCTAAGTTAATGACATTATTGTAGCATACTGTCATAAATAGCAGATGCGACGCTCAATTTGTAATTCCGCCATAGCCTCGAGGTCTAGTGCGGCGGCGAACAGAACACCGAGGCGAAGAAGTAGCGGGCAGGAATGCCATGCTCCGCGTTTGCGGGATGGCGCTTCGCTCCGCGGACAGCCGAGGGCGGCTGTCCCTACAATGAGAAGTCTTTCTAGTTCAGGAAGTACTGGCGGTAAAGCGTGTCACGCTGGGCGGGGCGGAAGCCGGCGTCGCGGATGATGCGGCGGAGTTCTTCTTCGGTGGTGCAGTTGGTGACGCCTGCGGCACGGACTACGTTTTCTTCGAGCATCACGGAACCGACGTCGTTACCGCCGAAGCGCAATCCCATCTGGCAGACTTTCAGTCCTTGCGTAACCCAGCTCGATTGCACGTTAAGAAAGTTCGAGAGATACAGGCGCGAGATGGCGAGGACTTTCAGATATTCGACGGCAGTGGCTTCTTCCCAGTGGCGGCCGCCCAGGGCGGTATTCTGCGGCTGGAAGCTCCACGGAATAAAGGCGGTGAAGCCGCCAGTTTCTTCCTGCAGGTCGTAAAGTTCTTGCAGGTGGTTGATGCGGTGTTCGTAATTTTCACCGACGCCGAACATCATGGTTGCGGTGGTGCGCATGCCGATCTGGTGGGCGGTGCGGTGAACGTTGATCCAATCACCCGTGAGGCATTTCAAGCGGGCAATTTTGTAGCGGACTTCGTCATCGAGAATTTCGGCGCCGCCGCCGGGAATGGAATCCAGGCCGGCATCGCGCAGGCGCAAGATCGTATCCCGGATGCTGAGGCTGCTGTATTCGGCGATGGCAATGATCTCGGAAGCCGAATAACAATGAAGATGGATTTGCGGAAAGCGGTCTTTAATGCCGCGCAGCAATTTTTCGTGCCAGTCAATCTTGAGATCGGGGTGCAGGCCGCCCTGCATCAACACTCCGGTGCCGCCGAGTTCGACGGTCTCGCGGATTTTCTCGTGGATCGTGTCGAAATCGAGAATGTAGCCTTCTGTGGCTGCGGGGCCTTTCAGCGGACGGTAGAAGGCGCAGAAAGTACAGTACTCGGTGCAGAAGTTCGTGTAATTGATATTGCGGTCAATGATGTAGGTGACCGTGCCTTCGGGATGAAGCTGGCGCCTGACAGCGTCGGCCTCCATGCCGAGGCCGATGAGGTCGTCGGATTCGAACATCTCCAGGGCTTGGGTCTTCGTTAGGGACATGGCCGCAAGATCAATTCTAACGGAGGAGAGCGGTTGCCTCCAAATTCGAGAAGGTGAAATTCATCAACCACGAAGGACACGAAGTAACACTAAGGGTTTGGACTTGCTTCCTTCTTCTTTAGGCGAAGGTATTGGATCAGGGCAATTACAGCCCCAATCACCGCCAGGCCCACCA
>Ga0209488_10001062_pt1 | contig 23245 bp, 20 predicted proteins | sample Rivendell_Oct201_8_FD_188349 | JGI IMG/M metagenome (GOLD analysis project Ga0209488, IMG submission 188349) | Vadose zone soil microbial communities from the Eel River Critical Zone Observatory, Northern California, USA -... | ecosystem: Environmental > Terrestrial > Soil > Vadose zone >...
GCTCGCGCTCGGAGGACTGCGCCGCCAGCTCTATTCGCCGTGGCTCAATCCACCCCATCCGCTCATTACCGAGACCGTGTGGCCGACGCAGATCAAGCGTCTGCAGGATCGCCTGGTGAAGCCCTCGCCCAATGCGCCGCAAGCCTGGGAGCGCATCGCGCGCGGTGTCGCGCGATTTGCTGCGGCAGGCGTGCGCGTCGGCGTCGGCACCGACGGCGGCGGGCAGCAGGGCGACCAGTTCGTCGGCTGGACCATGCACGCTGAACTCGAGAATATGGTCGTGGCCGGCATGACGCCCAACCAGGTGCTGGTTGCCGCCACTCGCACGTCGGCCGGCATTCTGGGCCTCGATGATCTCGGAATGGTCGCAGCCGGCAAAAGCGCAGATTTCGTCGTGCTCGATGCCAATCCGCTCGACGACATCACCAATACGCGGCGCATCAACCAGGTCTATCTGCGCGGGGTCCTGGTTCCGCGTGCTGACCTGACCGCACAATGGCAAACCGAATTCCGCCGTGCCGCATCGGCGCGATAACACGACCGATCAATGACCGATCAACAACAGATCAAAGGGAACCTGAACATGCGAACGAAGCTTCTAACCACCACGGCCGTGGCCCTGGCTACAATCCTGATCGGCGCGGCCCCCTCGGCCGCACAGACCAGAACGACGCTGGATATTTACGTGATCGACGTTGAGGGTGGCAACGCCACGCTCTTCGTCCCACCATCAGGCGAATCCGTATTGATCGATACCGGAAACGTCGGAGAAGGTGCTGTGCGAGATGCCGAGCGCATCATGGCGGCAGTCAAGGACGCCCGTCTCACGCAGATCGACCACCTCATCACCACGCATTGGCATGGCGACCATTTCGGCGGCATGGCGGAACTCGCCAAACGCATTCCGATCAAGCATTTCATTGACCACGGGCCGACCGTTCAGCCGCAGCCCGCCTCTGACGAATTTCTCGGCAAGGTCTATCAAACGCTTTATGGAGCTGCCCGGCGCACCATCGCGAAGCCGGGCGACAAAATTCCGGTCGCGGGGCTCGACTGGCAAATCGTCGCGTCCGCCGGCGAAACGATCAAGACGCCACTCGCCGGCGCCGGCGCACCGAACCCCTATTGCGCCGCCCACAAGCCCAAGGATCCGGACCCTTCCGAGAACGCCCAGTCGGTCGCCAGCATTGTGACATTCGGAAAATTCCGCGTCGCGCATCTTGGCGACCTGACCTGGAACAAGGAATTCGACCTGATGTGTCCGGTCAATCGCACCGGCCCGGTCGACCTGTTCGTCGTCACGCACCACGGACAGCCGATTTCGAATGCCGAGGTCGCGGTGCATGCCCTTCGGCCGCGCGTCGCCATCTTGAACAATGGCACGCGAAAAGGCGGGCAGCCGGACGCCATGAAGGTTCTCTATTCATCGCCCGGCCTGGAAGACCTTTGGCAGATTCATTTCTCGCAGCTCAGCGGCCAGGAATATACCCGACCGGGCATGTTCATCGCCAATCTCACCGATGAACCCACGACCGCAATGCCGGTGCAACCCATCGCGGCCCCGGCACCCGGCCCACAGACGCCGCCGCCCCCTGCGCACAATGGAGCAGCGTTCTGGATCAAGGCATCGGCGCAACAGGACGGAACCGTCACGGTCACCAATCAACGCAATGGGTTCAGCAAAACCTATGCGGCAAAACCGTAAGAACAAGACGAGGGAGGAACTCCATGATCACGATATCGCGTTCCGTTTTAACAGCCGTAGCTGTCATCCTGCTGCAAGGGGCGTGGCTCGCGCCCCTCGCAGCCCAGGGCCCGCGCGAAATTCCGAAGTTCGAGGCCGATGCCAACTGGGCCAAGCTGCCGGGCAAATGGGTCTGGGGCCAGGTGTCGAGCGTCTCGATCGACAATCGTGGCCACGCCTGGGTATTGCAGCGTCCCACATCGGTACGCGCCGACCAGAAAGCGATGGCGGCGCCGCCTGTGCTGGAGTTTGATGAAAATGGTACTTTCATCCAGGGCTGGGGCGGCGCTGGCGCCGGCTACGACTGGCCGGAAACCGAACATGGCATCTATGCCGATCCGAAGGGCTTCATCTGGCTCGGCGGCAACGGCAGGACTGACCATCACCTCGTCAAGTTCACGCGCGACGGCAAGTTCGTGATGCAGATCGGCAAGAAGGGCCAGAGCAAGGGCAACAAGGACACCGTGAACGTCAACCAGGCGGCGGACACGTTCGTCCATGTCCCGACGAACGAACTGTTTGTCGCCGATGGATATGGCAACAAGCGTATCATCGTGTTCGATGCCGATACCGGCGCGTTCAAACGCATGTGGGGTGCCTTCGGCAACGAACCGCTCGACAATGTGCCGGAGCCCCCGAAGGTCCCCGAAGACCAGCGCATCCCCGCCAAAGAGGCGACCGGACGAGGCCCTGAGCAGTTCGTGCGCCCCGTCCATGCGGCGCGTGTGTCGAATGACGGGCTCGTGTATGTTTCCGACCGTGGCGGCAAGCGCGTGCAGGTGTTCACGCTCGAAGGCAAGTACGTCAATCAGGTTTTCATCGACCGCTATTGCGAAGCACCACATTGCGGCAACGGCCAGACGGTCGCGAGTACGGCCTTCTCCCACGATCCCGAACAGCGCTTTCTCTATGTGGCCTCGCGCAGCCCCGCGCGCGTTTGGGTACTTGACCGCAAGACGCTCGAACCGCTCGACTCGTTTGGACGCAACGGCATCGGCCCCGGCGAGTTCTATGTGATGCATCACATGAACGTCGATTCGAAAGGCAATCTCTACGTCACCGAAGTGCAAGACGGAAAGCGATTGCAAAAATTCGTATTCAAAGGCTACGCGCCGGCAGCGAGCAAATAGCCCGTAGCCCGGATGAGCGCCCCTTCTTCAGGGGCGCGACATCCGGGGCGCCGGTCCCGCATGTTGCCAAACCGCGCATTAAAGAAACGCGCGGTTTGGCTCATGCGGGCTACGACCGTAACCAAAAGCGCCAGGACGGGACGTTCTTACAAGGAGATTCCAATGCGCCGACTTAAAGCGATCGCATCTTGCCTTATGGCTGCAGCGTACTTGGCGTTGGGTCTTGGGACCCAAGACGCCAAGAGCCAAACCGTGTTCGAAGGCGCGCGCCTCATCACGGGCGACGGCACGACAATCGAGAACTCGGCCTTTGTGGTGGTCAACGACAAGTTCACCGCCGTCGGCCGGCGCGGCGAGGTCGCGGTGCCGGCAGGCGCCACGCGTGTCGACCTTTCGGGCAAGACCGTGATGCCCGCGATGGTCGATATGCACGGCCATCTTGGTTTCCAGAATGTCGCGGCCGGGAACATGTCGAAGGAGATGTTCACGCGCGACAATCTCATCGACCATCTGCAGCGCATGGCATTCCACGGCATCGGCGGTGTCGTCGGCATCGGCGATCTCGTGGATCGCGCGGACGGCAACGGCGGCCGCACCAATTGGGGCGACCTGCCGGTGCGCATGCGCGATGAGATCGTGCCGGGCGCGGCGCGGTTCAAGACGGCAGGCGCCGGCATGGCGTGGCCGGGCGCGGGCGCGCAGGGTCATGCCTCGCGCGCCGACGTGATGTATTTCGTCTCGACGCCACAGGAGGCGCGCGCGGCCGTCCAGGATTACGTCCGCATCAAACCCGAATTCATCAAGATATGGGTCGACGACCGCGAAGGCCGCATGAAAACGCTGCCGCCCGATCTCTATCGAGTCATCATCGAGGAGGCGCACCGGTTGAATACGCCGGTCGGGGTCCACAATACCAAGCTCGCAGACGCCAAGGAGCTGATGCGTGCCGGTGTGGAAGGCTGGCTGCACGTTCCGGTGCGTGGCGGCGCGGCGGCCGATGATGAAATCATCGGCATCGTGAAGGACCGCGTCGCCCGCAACTTCCATCCGAAGATGTGGATGACGCCCGGCCTGCATGGCGGCTGGATGTTGTCGACATGGGCCAAGACGCCGAACGGCCAGAAGCCGGACTTTCTTGACGATCCGCTCCTGAAGGCGACTTATTCACCGCAGCAGATCGAAGAGCATTGGGGCGAAGCCCGCAAGCAAGGTCTCGTGAGCCGCTTCGACGCGCATGAATACGAACTGCAGGGCAAGAACACCATGGCGTTGCGGGCCGCCGGCATGCGCGTGGTGATGGGGACCGACACCGGACAGAGCCGGCACCTGATCGGCTATTTCAATCACATGGTGCTCGAAAGCTATGTGGCGATGGGCATGACGCCGATGGAAACGATCGTCGCGTCGACACGTGATTCGGCCGAAATCGGCGGCTTCGACACCGGCCTCGTCGCGCCGGGCAAGAGCGCAGACTTCACGGTGCTCGATGCCAATCCGCTCGAGCGCATATCGAACACGCGCCGCATCAACAAGGTCTATCTGCGCGGCCAGGACATCCGCCGCGAGGCCATGGCAGCCAAATGGCAGGCGCAATTCAACCAGGCAGCGACGACGCGATAGAATCAGATACGGACATCGAAATCGGTGCACTAGATTTACGCCGCCCGTGTTCCTATGATGTTGACATGCGCGCGAACCACAGGAAAGCGACCGCCAGCGACCGAGATTTCGCCGCCTACACGCTTGCGGAAGCAGCCCGTTACTTGCGGCTGCCTGCGGCTACGCTGCGATCGTGGGTGTTAGGCCGCCAGTACCCGACGACCGACGGAAGCGGTCAATTTCCTCCGCTGATCCGGCCGTCGTCTCGGCAACCTCCCTTGCTGTCGTTCTCCAACCTCATCGAGGCGCATGTGCTTCGATCGCTGCGGACCGATCACGGAGTGCCCGTCAAGGCGCTGCGGAGCGCGCTTGCATACGCGGAGAAGACGCTCGGCATCGATCGGCTCCTGCTCCGACCGCAACTGCGAACCGATGCCGGCGCGGTCTTCCTGGATCGCTACGGCGAACTGATCGAACTCACTGCGTCCGGCCAGCTCGCCATGCGCCGGCTGTTTGCCGAGCACTTGAAACGAGTCGAATGGGACTCCTCCAGATTTCCCGTGCGGCTCTATCCGTTTCTATCGACCGCCGCACCGAGCGAAGACCGTCCAATCGTCATTGATCCGCGCATCGCGTTTGGCCGACCGGTGGTGCAGCGCAAGGGCATTTCCACATCGGCCATCGCCGATCGTCTTGACGCCGGAGAGTCCGTCGACGAAATCGCAGCCGATTACGAACTTGGTCCGGCGGAAATCGAACAGGCAATTCTCTACGAGCGCGCCGCTTGACGTTTGTTTATTTCACCGATCGCGACCTCGGAAAACGCTTTCCCGAGATTCTCGCGGCAGCTGGTCTGAATGTCGAGCGGCACGGGGATCACTTTGCGCCGGACACGCCTGATGAAGTGTGGCTAGAGAAGGTGGGGAAGCGCGGGTGGATCGCTCTTACCCATGATCGCCGCATCCGCTACAAGCCGAACGAACGGAATGCCGTTTGCAGCATGGCGTCGTCTTGCTGGTGATCGTCGGTGCGGCGCCTTTTGGGGACCTTGCCCACGCGTTCGTGGCAACTGTGCCGCGCGTCGAGCACTTCCTTGCCGAGCACGAGCCGCCATTCATCGCTAAAATCTATCGACCTTTGCCTGCCGAAACGGCGCGACGTAGCTCGTCACCGGGACGAATCGAGCTCTGGTATCCGAAATAAGCCTATGCCCGCAACGGCATGTAGTGTGCATAATTCGCAATCTCACTTGGCGCGTGATACACTGATGCCCCATGAAACTCGGATACACCATCATCTATGTCGCTGACGTCCTGGCCACTGTCGCGTTTTACGAAAAGGCCTTCGGTCTCGCGCGACGATTCGTCCACGAAAGCAATCTCTACGCCGAAATGGAAACCGGAAGCACGGCGCTCGCGTTTGCGGGCGAGGCGATGGCCGAAATGAATGGGGTTTCGATCAGGCCAAACCGCCCGGGCGATGTCGCAGCCGGAATCGAAATCGCATTGGTCACCGACGATCCGGCAGCGGCATACAAGAAAGCCGTCGCGGCCGGTGCCGTCGCAGTGAAACCGCCGGTACTCAAACCATGGGGCCAAACCGTCGCCTATGTGCGCGATCTCAACGGCTGCCTCATCGAAATCTGCTCGCCGGTGGCGGCTTGAAAATAGCTTGAGGCCTCACCCTCGCCACTTGGTCATTCCGCCGCACGCCCTTGCGGCTCCGCCTCTCCCCTCGTCATCCACCGATTCACCAGCCCGTTGACCGCCGCAACGAGGCCGACGAGAGTCAGCGCCGCCATCATGCCGCGCATGACGCTGGCGAGGAAGGCCGCGTCGAGCGTCGGGAACGGAAATTTCGCGAGTTCACCGACGCGCTCCATCATCCAGTGCCAGGCAATATGCGCGACCAGCACGGAGAGGATGATGATGCCGAGACGCTCGGCAAGACCGTATCGGAAGAACAGTGCCAGCGCTGGAACGAGCAGGATGAGCACCAGTACCTGACCGATCTCAACGCCGATGTTGAACGAGAGTAGCGCGGTCAAAAGGTGATCGCCGGCAAACTGGAAAGATTCACGCAACGCAAAGGCAAAGCCGAAGCCGTGGATGATTCCGAACGCAAAGGCGACCATCCAGCGGCGCGATAAATCTTCATCAAACGAAGTACCCAACCCACGCCCGTCCGCGCGCGACTTGGCGGCGCCGATGATATTTTCGAGCGCCATGAGAATTATTGTGACGGCGATCAATGTTTCGATCAGCGGTGGGAACCAGAGCGCATCCGGCACGAAGCCCATGGCCGACGCGAACAGTGCAATCGAATGCGCAACCGTAAACGCCATCACGATGATGACGAGCGGCCGCAGCCGCCGGAACGGAATGACGAGGCAGGCAAGAAACAACAGGTGATCGGAGCCTTCCAGGATGTGCCAGAAGCCGGAGGCGACGAAGCGCAGCGCCGCCTGATGCCAACGCGGATCGAGCCGCAATAGTCCTGGATCGCCATGAAACTCGAAGGCCCGCACCGCACCATCCGGCGGCAGGAACAAGAGCGCAGTTTCGACCTTGATGCCGAAGCGCCCGACTCGAAAGTCAAGCGCAAATTCGGACCGCTCGGACCTGATCGGAAATTCCAGCAGCACGTCGAGCAGCTGCTGGTTCCAGTAGAGTTCGACGTCGTCGGCAAGGCGCGGCCCTTCGAGGTGCCGGCGCGCCTCTTCGTAAGATGAAAAGGACTTGTCGGACGGCAGCGACACCCGGACCTGCGCAATGCGCGGTGCGCCGACGCGCGCGTCGTTCTCATAAACATCAATATTGTCGATAAACCAAAGTTGCGCCGCGTTGCGTAACGCTTCCTCCACGCGTGGCATGTCGATGTAGCCCGGCCCGCGCGTTGGGAATTCGACTTCCCGCATCGCCCCCATGGGGACACGCAGAAGAAGTTCGAGGCGATTGCCGGAAGGTTTGACGAAAGCGTTGATCTTGACGTCGCTTGGTATCTCGTGGGGGCTGGCGCTCTGCACGGTTCCGCAAATGGCGACGATACAAGCCAACAAGCGAGCCATCACGCCCGCAATACTGCCGATCGACATCACAAATTGATCGATTCTCACGAGCATCTCTCCCATTCGCCAGCCTCACTGAATGCGACTTTGCGTCAGCTGACAAGCTCCCAAAATGCCCTATAGTGACCGCAATAGATCCCGCAGGGCGTTTGGTGCCTTCGATTTGGGGCGCGTCCCGGTGCGATCGAAAGACCAGGGAGGCTGACATGATCAAGCGACATCGCAAGCTCGTCTCCGGCGTGGCCCTCGTGGGCAGCGTCATCGCGCTCGGCATCGGCCAAGCCATATTGCAGGACAAGGCCGAGGCGCAACGCCCGATGGTGCAGGCGCCGGTTTTCGAAGTCGACCCCTTGTGGCCGAAGCCGACAGGCGGGCTGCTTTTGGGCCAGACGATCGGGCTTTGGGCCGACGAACAGGACCACATTTGGGTTATTCATCGCAGCTCGGCGACACTCCACAACAACGAAAAGGGCGCGGAACTCAATCCGCCGATCGCGCAATGCTGCAAAGGCGCCAAACCGGTGCTGTCATTTGATCCGGAGGGCAACCTTTCGCGCTCCTGGGGCGGGCCTGGCGATGGCTACGAATGGCCGCAGTCCAACCACGGCGTCCACGTCGACTATAAGGGCAACGTCTGGATCGGCGGCAACGGCGAAAAGGACGCCCACGTCCTGAAATTCACCAAGGACGGAAAGTTCCTGCTGCAGGTTGGCCACTTGGGCAAGAACGCCGGCAGCAACGATCCGGAAAACTTCTGGAAGGTCGCGAAGATCTGGGTCGATCCGAAGACCAATGAAGCCTATATCGCCGACGGCTATGGCAACAAGCGCGTGGCCGTGATCGACGCCGACACCGGCAAGATGAAGCGCTATTGGGGCGCCTACGGCAACAAGCCGGACGACGCCAAGCTCGCAAACTACGATCCCAAGGCCCCACCCTCGCAGCAGTTCCGCAATCCGGTCCACTGCGTCGAACGGACCAACGACGGAATGGTTTACGTGTGCGACCGCCAGCACGACCGCGTCCAGGTGTTCACGGCCGAAGGCAAGTTCGTCAAGGAAGGCTTCTTTGCCAAGGAAACACTGGGTTCGGGCTCAGCCTGGGACGTCGCATTCTCTCGCGATCCGGAACAACGCTTCATGTTCCTGGCTGACGGCATGAACAACCGCGTGCGTGTCATCTTGCGCGAGACGCTGGAGGAAATCACTTCGTTCGGCGACGGCGGCCGCCAGCCCGGCCAATTCTACGGACTGCACAACATTGCAACCGACTCCAAGGGCAACCTCTACACGACGGAGACCTGGGAAGGGAAACGCCTGCAGAAATTCGTATTCAAGGGCGTGAGCAGCGTCGTTGCAGGCTACCAGGGCGTCCCCTGGCCGAAGACCAGGTAAGCGTCGCCCAGCAGAAGTTCGCAAGTAACCGTATCGTGCTTCAACGCACGATACGGCGTTAGGACAAGGATCGTAGGATGGGTTGAGCCTCTTGCGAAACCCATCAATTTTTGCCGCCGTGGGATGGGTTTCGGTAAATCGCGTGAAGAACGCGCTTTACCTCTACCCATCCTACGATCCGCGCCTTAACCGAGCGCACGCGGACTTTCAGTTCCGGTAGAAGCAGAACGTCTCGACCCTGACATCCCAGTCCCGTTGTGGCCATGGCATGCCGTTGCGCGTGAACTGCGCATATTCATCGGCCATGATTTCCCAGTGCAAACTCACGCAGATCTCGGCGCCGGAGGGCACGTCTGCTTGCACCGGCTTGTTTTCCGGGTCGATACCGGTGTGGCGCCCACCGTTCGGGAAAGCGACGCACTCGGTCCACTTCGGCCGCAGGCACTCCGGCTGTGAGAAGGCATTCGAGGCCAGCATCACTGCACCCAGTGCAGCCGCCGAAACGAAAAGAACGCGCATGACTCGACTCCTGTTTCGCCGCAAAGAACAGCCCCGGAGACGACCGGGGCTGCGAGTAATAGCGATCTACTCTGGAGCGCGTAACGATTCCGAAGGAATGGAACACGCTCTAGGACGTCAGCTCTTGCTAGAACGTCAGCTTTTGGGCCACACCGCGCCTTGGTCGCTGCCGGCGAGCACCCGGCCCATGCCCTTGTAGACGAACTTCTGCACGCGCTTACCTTCGTAAGTCTCGGTCGTGTAGATGTTGCCCTTGGAGTCGGTGGCGATTGAATGCACGCCGAAGAACTGGCTGGGCTGGCGTCCGCCGCGGCCAAAGGTGGTCAGTTCGGTCATCGTCGAGCGCTCGACGATGCGGACGCGCTCGTTCTGTCCGTCGGTAAGGTAGATGAAGCGCTGTGCCGGATCACGCGAGAACGCGATCTCCCAGGTCGAGCCTGATGCCAGCGTATTCTTGGCAAAGAAATGCTCCTTCTGGAACTTGCCATCGGTAGTGAACACCTGCACGCGGTCCTGCTGGCGGTCGCAGACATAGAGCAGGCCATCGTTCGCCAGCGCCACACAGTGCACGGGGCTACGGTATTGCGTCAGGGCGTCACCCGGCTTGTAGGGGCCCTGCGGGCCGTCATCGGGCTTGGCGCCATAGGCGCCCCAAAACTTCTCGATCTTGCCGCTGTCACCATCGATGACCGCCACGCGCCGGTTCTTATAGCCGTCGGCAACATAGCCCTTGTTGGTCTTTGGATCGATGAGGAGCTGCGCGACGCGTCCGAAATTCACCGGGTCGTTCGAACCCTCGTTCTTGCCCTGTTGACCGGACTGCGCCACGAACTTGCCGTCCTTCGTGAATTTCAGGATTTGCGAATCCTTGGCGCCGTTGCCGCCGAGCCAGACGAAACCCTTGTGATCGACGAAAATGCCGTGCATCGAGTCCGGCCACTCGTAGCCGTCGCCCTTGCCGCCCCACGAGCGGATCGTGTCGCCAGCCGCGTTGAAGGCCAGCACGGGCGCTGCCGCATTGCAGCAGATCGAGATCGGCGGATTGAGCATCGAGCCCTTCTCGTTGTTGTTCAGGTTCGCCGCTCCGCGGTGCGTGACCCAGACATTGTCGTCTGCGTCGACGGAGACGCCGATCACATTACCGAACAGGGCTTCGCCCGGGATCGGCTTCGGCCAGAACGGATCGACCTCGAACATCGGCACTTCGACCATTTGCTGCTGTGCGGTTGCCGAGTGCTGCACCATCATAATGCCGGCACATAAGCCTAAGACCCCCACGGCAATGGCCGTGCCGCGTAAAAAATCTCGACGTTTAGCGAGCTTGGTCATGGCAGCCTCCCTGAAGCTTGGTTTCTGAAGCTTGGTATTCTGGCGAGAATTCGTTGGAATAAAAAAGTAGCAAGGTCCGAAGTGTCGCGCAAGGCGTCGTTTCGATGCCGCCGATCACCAGTCGCGCCGGACGAATTCGAGGCCGAGTTCCTTCTTGGTCCATAGAACCATCGGATTGGTGTTGAGGAAAGCGATCACTTCAGGTTCGAGGATTCCGGGGTCGCCGCCGGCAAGCTTCACGACCGCTACAACGACATCGCATTCATCATTGAAAGCGACCGACAGCAGGCTTTCCTTCATCTCTCCGTCGGAGGCCCAATATGACCGGCTGAGACCTTGCATCCAACCGACCTTGATGGGGCGGCTCGGACCACGAGGACGGAGCTGTTGGGTTACGAGTTCAGTGTCGGCAACCCGCTCCAACTCGGCGTTGTCGGCAACGCCGGTCGCACAATTGCAAAAGCCGATCTTCGGCCGGATATACAGGGAAACCTCGGCACCGCAATTCGGGGCCGCACAGGCAAATGCCCTGCCGGTTCCCCATTGGTCAATTGGAAATGGCCATTTGGCCTCCGCCCAGACTGGCTGAAGCGGCTGCGTTGCCAGCCGTTTTGTTGGCATCCCCACACCGACTAAAGCCGCCATTCCAAGCAAGAGGCCTGCGCCAGCGATGACCATCGCAATGTGTCGCTTCATTGTGCGTCTCCGTAACACCTAAATTTTTGCTGCGCCGCACACTTGGGTGCCGTTTAGGAGATTACCTCAATCCGATACTTCCAACCATCTCCAATTCACCTATACTGACCCCGAAGCACTCCGCCGGGAGCGCCAATAAGGATCGGGAGGCGACGATGGTTACAGGAACAAAGGTTACGGCTACAAAAAGCCGGAAGCTGTGGTCCTTAGTAGCGTTGGGGGCCGCGATCGGCGCCCTTGGTATAGGCCAGGCGCTCCTGCAACGGGCTGCCGAGGCCCAAGGGTCAAGCGTCACGGCCCCAAGGTTTGAAGTCGATCCGTTCTGGCCAAAGCCACTCCCCAACAACTGGCTGCTCGGCTGGACCATCGGTCTGTGGGCCGATGAACAGGATCACATCTGGGTCATTCATCGCGGCGCCGGCGGCCTCCACAACAATGAACGCGGCGCTGAACTCAATCCTCCGATTGCGGAATGCTGCCGAACCGCGCCGCCGATTCTTGAATTCGATCCCAACGGCGGGCTCGTACGCACCTGGGGCGGCCCCGGCGAAGGCTACGAATGGCCGCAGTCCAACCACGGCATCCATATCGACTACAAAGGCAATGTCTGGATCGGCGGCAACGGCGAGAAGGACGCCCACGTTCTCAAGTTCACCAAGGATGGAAAATTCCTGATGCAGTCCGGCCGGTTCGGCCAGGGCAAGGGCAGCAACGATCCCGACAATTTCGGCAAGGTCGCCAAGATCTGGGTCGACCCGAAAACCAACGAAGCCTATATCGCGGACGGCTACGGCAACAAGCGCGTCGCTGTCATCGACGCCGACACCGGCAAGATGAAGCGATTCTGGGGCGCCTACGGCAACAAGCCCGACGACGCCAATCTCGGCCCCTACGATCCAAGTGCACCGCCTGCCCAACAATTTCGCAACCCGGTCCATTGCGTCGAGCGTTCAAACGATGGGCTCGTCTATGTATGCGACCGCCAGAACGATCGCATGCAGGTCTTCACTCCGGAAGGCAAGTTTGTGAAGGAAGGGTTCTACGCCAAGAACACGAAAGGGGCGGGCTCCGTCTGGGACATCACCTTCTCGAAGGATCCACAGCAGCGCTACATCTTCATGGCCGACGGGCAGAACGAACGTATTCGCGTTATCATGCGTGAAACGCTCGAAGAGCTGACCTCGTTCGGCGACGGCGGCCGCCAGCCCGGTCAATTCTACGGCGTGCACAGCATCGCAACCGACTCCAAGGGCAACCTCTATACGACCGAGACGTACGAGGGTAAGCGCATCCAGAAGTTTGTGAACAAGGGCATCAGCTCTGTTCCGCGCGGTTATCAGGGCGTGCCCTGGCCGCGTGGATAAGATCGACAACTGCGATCATTCCGCCTTGTCAGAAATTTTGGGGGCGGCCCCTGTGGCCGCCCTTCCTTTTTCGGCGCAGGAATGATTTACCAGCTATGATTTTCCAGCTCAGCCACTACGAATCAAAATCTTCCCTGTCCTTCTTTGATGCAAGCGCCGCATCGGCACCTCTTCGGATCGCCGCGATCGCCTCGCCAACCAGTACGTCCGCGCGCTCGTTCATGGCATTGCCCGCATGGCCACGCACCCAGTGCCAATTCAGTACATGTTCGGCGAGCGCCGTGTCCAATCGCTGCCAGAGATCGATATTCTTGACGGGCTTTTTGTCGGATGTGCGCCACCCGTTCTGCTTCCAGCGCTCCATCCATAGTGTAACGCCATCGCGCAAATACTGGCTGTCGGTGTAGATGTCGACCCGGCAAGGCCGTTTGAGCGCTTCAAGCGCCGAGATCGCGGCCATAAGTTCCATGCGGTTGTTGGTACTGTGCGCCTCGCCGCCTTTGAGTTCCTTGCGGTGCTGGCCAAAGGACAGGATCGCGCCCCAGCCACCTGGCCCGGGATTTGGCGAACAGCCGCCGTCGGTATAGACGATGACATGTGGCTTGTTCATGCTTCGACGCCGTAGTCGCGAACACTGTTGACGGACTGGTGGAAACGCAACTTGCGGAAATATTCCATCGGGTCCTTGGGATGGACCAAGGCGCCCGGCGGGCGATTGAACCAGTCCACAAGCCTTGTGAGCAGGAAGCGCATCGCCGCGCCACGCGCCAGCAGGGGCAAGACTCGGCGCTCGTCGGCCGACAGCGGACGTACAGCCGCATAAGCCGCCAGCAGATTGCGGCCCTTGGTGACGTTGTAGGAACCATCCATTTCGAAACACCACGCATTGAGGCAAATCGCGACATCGTAGGCGAGCGAGTCGGTGCACGCGAAATAGAAGTCGATCAATCCGGAGAGCTTGTCGCCAAGAAAGAATACGTTATCCGGAAAGAGATCCGCGTGGATCACGCCTTGCGGCAGGTCGCGCGGCCAATGGGCTTCGAGAGCGCCAAGTTCGCCCTCGATCAGGGTTTTCAAGTCCCGCTGCACCTCGTGCACACGCGCGCTGCAGCTTTCAAAGAGCGGTCGCCAGCCTTCCACCGAGAGCGTATTGGCGCGCGTCGCCGGAAAATCGAGACCCGCACGGTGAAGCCGCGCCAAAGCGTTGCCTAGCTCGGCGCAGTGGCCAGCCGAAGGCCTTCTTATCCACATTCCGTCCAGGAAGGTGATGATCGCGGCCGGGCGGCCCGCAACAGTTCCCAGCAATTGGCCCGAACGGTTCTGCACCACATGCGGGCAATTGATGCCGCGGCTTGCCAAGTGCTCCATAAGCCCGAGAAAGAAGGGCAAATCCTCAACGGCGACGCGCTTTTCGTAGAGCGTCAGGATAAAGTTGCCCCGGCTGGTGTGGACCAGAAAATTGGAGTTTTCGACACCCTCGGCAATGCCCTTGTAGGCCCGCAGCTCGCCGATATCGTAGCCCGCCAGGAAGGCGGCGAGTTCTTCCGCCGTAACGTCGGTATAGACAGCCATCAGACGCTCCGGCTTGGGCAAGGTCCCGTGCGATGTGATTGGAACCGATGGCCGGCCGCTATCGCGACATGCCCCGGACGTCAAGGGGATGTCGAATAGAGTTGTTTTCCCGGGCCCAATAAGCCATTGAAACCGGTACGGCGGCATGCCTATATTCTGTCATATCCCAGTCATTCGCGGCGTAAGATCACGGCTTCGCTTTCTATGCGGGCGAGCGAGGCACAAAGGAGGAATCGGCTCATGTCCAGCGCACCCTTGATGCCAAAGGCCACCGCCGTCTGGCTCGTCGATAACACGTCCATGTCCTTCGACCAGATCGCGCAATTCTGCCACCTGCACCCCCTGGAAGTGAAGGCCATCGCAGACGGCGATGCCGCTCAGGGAATCAAGGGGCTCGATCCTATACAATCCGGCCAATTGACCCGGGATCAGGTCGAACAGGCCGAGAAGAACCCCGAATTCAAGTTAACGGTCAATGATTCGACGGTCGGCCTGCCCCCTCCAAAGAGCAAGAAAGGCCCCCGCTACACTCCGGTGTCGCGCCGGCAGGACCGCCCGAATGCCATCCTATGGCTGGTGCGCAACCACGCGGAACTCAAGGACGCCCAGATCATGCGGCTTGTCGGCACCACCAAGTCGACCATTGCGGCTATACGCGAGCGTACCCATTGGAACGCACCCAACCTGCAACCCATGGACCCCGTGACGCTGGGGCTGTGTTCGCAGATTGATCTCGACCTCGAAGTCCACCGCGCCGCCAAGGAAAAGCCGATCGACCATGCGGCGCAGGGTGCAACACTCCTGCCGGCATCCGAGACGACCGCCCGCGCCCCCGAACCCGAGCCGGATGAAGATAAGCCTGCCGAAGAACTCAACGTCGACGCGGTATTCGCCAAGCTCAAGCAGATCGGCGGGAAGGGCGAATAGCCAGGCGGCCGGCCACGATCTCGCAAGTCGGCTTGGCATGATATCGGGGCTACCCAAGTTCGAATGTCGTAACCCCGAATACGCGATCGAGCCGCATCGGGCGGACCGGACCCGTATACATCCGCGCCGTTTCAAATACGGGAGCCAACGCATAGCTTTCGGCCAGCGCCACGGCCTCACGATGAGGCTCCGGCACGTCAAGAAAAACCTCACCTCCCCCGACGGCGCCGATCAATGCGTCAAGCACGGCCTGCGCCGCAGCACGATCGTCGGCCACCAAGGGACCAATCTTGTAGCCGGTTCGTGCCGGCCGAATGACGCCCCAGGCGCTGAGCTTGCCGTTCCGTATGAAGGCCCGGCCAATATGACCGGGCGCTTGCAGCCAGGCACGCAGGAATGTCGTGCGCGGCGCCGGAAAGACGTCATCCTGTTCGACTTCGGCAAACGGAATATCAGAAAGCGCAACGATGCCAGGGACGATGGAGCCGGACGCCGCGACGGTACCGCCAAAGCGGATGTTGCGGTGCGCCAGCGCGAAGCCGGACTTCCGATAGTTCTCCTGCTGCGCGATGACGCCGTCGAGACCGATGGTCCGCCGACCCGCATGGGCAATCGCCGCCCGCCAAATCGCCATTCCATGCCCGCGCCCGCGCAGATCGGGCCGCACGATATAGAATCCAAGAAATGAAAACCCAGGATCGTAGTTGATGATGGAAATCGTCGCGGCCGGGGCACCGTCGATTTCGCCGAGGAGGAAGCCTTGCGGATCCACCGTCGCGAAACAAGCCGCATCCGCATGGCCGGGATTCCATCCTTCCAAAGCTGCCCAGTCGACCGCAAGCTCAATCTCCTGCGGGCGCATTGTCCGGATGTGAAATTGAGCGTCCAGCTTTGTCATAGCGGATTCAGCATCCCATCACTCGACTGGAAACGACCTTGCGAGCCAATTTCGCACGATATCGGCGACACGTCGATCATCCTCGCTGAACATGAAATGATCGACGCCGCCGATGATGTGCAGGTCGCCGTGAGCGCCGGCTGCGCGGAACAGTTCGTACGAGCCGTCAACCGGGATGACGTCGTCCTTGGCGCTGTGGAGCAGCAACAACGGCCGCGGTGCAATTCGCGCGGCCAATTCGCCCGGATTGAAGGCAAGCATCTCGAGCCCAACCTCGACCGGGAATTCCATGATGGTTCGTGCGTCGATGTTCAGCCGCAGCCGCACCGGGATCGGGATGAGATCGAAGCGATGCATACGCACGAGGACCTCGGCTGATTTACGCTGCCGGCCACGCAGAATAGGGGTAACGAATTTATCCCAAGCGGCAGGCGTCCGGTGGATGGCGCGAAACATGTGCTCGCCATTCGCCCAGCCCCCTTGCGCAACCACGGCGGCGATGCGCGGATCGAGCCCCGCCGCATAGACGCCGACGCAAGCCCCAAGGTTCGTGCCGCTCACCGCAATGCGCGCCGGATCGATATCGGGGCGGTTCGTCATGAATGTCACGGCATTGCGCGTATCGGCGACGTGATCATGCGGCAGCACAAACGCGCGCTTGCCTTGACTATCGCCGCAACCGCGAAAATCGAAACGCAGCGTCGCATAGCCAAGCTGCGAATAGAACGCTTGCGACCAGCGTTGCTGCGGTCCGTCCCGATGGCCGCCAAAGTCATGCAGAATGATGATCGCGGGCTTGCGCCGCGCGGCGCTTTGCGGAACTTCCAGGTCGCCCTCAAGCGCAAACCCGTCGGAATTGAAGGTGACCAGCGTTTCCATGAATTATGCCGCCACACTCTTCCGCTTCAGGGCGACCGCAATCTCGTCGAGGACCGCCGGGTCGTCGATCGTGGCCGGCATCGCCCAGGACGCGCCATCGGCAATTTTCTTCATGGTGCCGCGCAAGATCTTGCCCGAGCGTGTCTTGGGCAAGCGCGCGATCACAATCGCAATCTTGAACGAAGCAACCGGGCCGATGCGTTCGCGCACGAGGCCGCAGCATTCCCGTTCGATCTCCTGCGGCGACCTGTCGACACCCGCCTTGAGCACCACGAAGCCGCAGGGCACTTCGCCCTTGAGCGCGTCCGCAACACCGATCACCGCACACTCGGCAACATCGGGGTGCGACGCGAGCACTTCTTCCATTCCGCCGGTCGAAAGCCGATGGCCCGCCACGTTGATGATATCGTCGGTCCGCCCCATGACGAAGAGACAGCCCTGCTCATCTTTGAATCCAGCGTCGGCGGTTTTGTAGTAACCAGGGAATTCCGCAAGGTAGCTCGCCTTGAAGCCGTCATCGTTTTGCCAAAGCGTCGGCAGGCATGACGGCGGCAACGGGAGTTTCACGACAATCGAGCCCATCTGTTTGGCCTCGACCTCACGGCATCCGTCGTCCACCACCCGCACGTCAAAGCCCGGCATGGCAACGCCGGCCGATCCGCGCGGCACGCCCGCAAGACCAAGCCCCAAGGTATTGCCGGTGATCGCCCAGCCGGTTTCGGTCTGCCACCAATGGTCAAGCACCGGCACCTTGAGCAGGTTTTCCGCCCAGGCCACGGTGTCGGTATCGGCGCGTTCGCCTGCAAGAAAAAGAGCGCGAAAGCGCTTGAGGTCGTGATCGGCCAGCCGCTTGCCTTGCGGATCTTCCTTCTTGATGGCGCGAAATGCTGTGGGCGCGGTAAACAACACACTGCAATTATGTTCGCTGATCACACGCCAGTACGCGCCCGCATCAGGCGTGCCGACCGGCTTGCCCTCATAGAGGATGGTGGTGCAGCCATGCAGCAGCGGCCCATAGACCGTGTAGCTGTGGCCCACAACCCAGCCGACGTCCGACGCCGCCCAGAACACTTCGCCCGGAGCAACGCCGTAGAGGTTCTGCATCGACCATTTGAGCGCGACCATGTGGCCGCCATTGTCGCGCACCACGCCTTTCGGGCGGCCGGTCGTGCCGGACGTATAGAGGATGTACAGTGGGTCGGTGGCAGCAAGCGGCACACAGTCCGCACCCTTGGCATATTCAAGCGCATGGTCGCGCAGCTTCTTCCAATCATGGTCGCGACCGTCGATCAGCGTCGCCTGCGCCTGCTCACGCTGCAGCACGATGCAGGTCGCGGGCTTGTAGCTGGCGAGCGCGATCGCCTCATCGAGCAGTGGTTTGTAAGGAACGACGCGGCCGGTCTCGAGACCGCAGCTCGCCGACAAAATGACCTTGGGCTTGGCGTCGTCGATGCGGGTCGCGAGTTCCCGCGGCGCGAACCCGCCGAACACCACGGAATGCACCGCGCCGATGCGCGCGCAGGCCAGCATGCCGATGACGGCCTCCGGGACCATCGGCATATAGAGAATGACCCGGTCGCCCTTTTCGACGCCAAAGTCGCGCAGCACGGCAGCCAGAATCTGGATCTCGGTCAAGAGACGGTCGTAGGCGATGATGCGCTTGGTCCCGGCAAGCGGCGAGTCGTAGACGATGGCGGGCTGTGGGCCGCGGCCGCGCATGACGTGGCGATCGACGGCATTCCAGCAGGTGTTGCAGACCCCATCGGGGAACCAGCGGCCATAGACGCCGGCATTCGGATCAAAGACACGCTTGGGCACCTCATACCAGTCGATATCGCGCGCCGCCTCGCCCCAAAAGGCTTGCCCGTCGCGCTGCCAGCGCGCATAGGTTTCGGGATAGCGGCTTTCGCCCGCATTCATTGGATTTCCTCCACCGCAGAATTCGTACCGAAGAATTCGGCCCATTGTGGGGGTGCGCTTGCGCTTTGCAAGCCGGAGCTTGCTCTTTGCAAGCCGATGCTGGAACGCTTAAGAAGTCCGTCAACGCTGCCAATCATGATCACCGATCCCCTCTTCTATCTGCTCGCACTGCCCGCCGTGACCCTGCTCGGGCTCGGCAAGGGCGGATTTGCGGGCGTCGGCATGATTGCGACGCCGCTCCTGGCGCTTGCGGTGCCGCCGCTCCAGGCGGCTGCAATTGTTTTGCCTATCCTGCTTGTGCAGGACATCATCTCGGTCTGGGTTTACCGCCGCGAATGGAGCGCGTGGAACCTCAAGGTCTTACTGACCGGTTCTGTCTTCGGCGTCGGCATCGCGTGGGGGCTTGCGGCCTATGTGTCGGATGCTGCGGTTCGGCTGTCGATCGGGCTGATCGGGGTTTCCTTCGTGCTCTATAATTGTTTCGGCCGCGTCCCCGCACAGGCCCACCGTCCGAACGCCAGCAGCGGCATATTTTGGGGCGCCCTCTCCGGCTTCACCTCGACACTCGCGCAGGCCGGCGCTCCGCCGTTCCAGATTCACATGCTGCCGCAGAAACTCGACAAGCTCACGCTGGTCGGAACCAATATGATCTTCTTCGGCTTGGTGAACTGGATGAAGGTCATCCCCTATTTCGGGCTCGGCCAGTTCACCGCCGGCACGCTGGCCACCTCCGCGATCCTTCTGCCGTTTGCGATCGTCACCAATTTTCTTGGCATCTGGCTGGTTCAACGCACGCCGACGGAACTGTTCTACAAGATCGCATTCGTCCTGATGTTCCTGATCTCGGCAGAGCTGATGCGCAACGGGCTGGTGGGTATTTTTCGGGGGTAACCCAATCCCGCAAGGTTGAGCCACCGGTTAGGAGTCCCGCCTCTACGGCGGCTTCGCCGCGGGCAGCCCTTACTTCAATATCTCACCGGAAGTAAGAAAGTCCGCGTAAACGCGGAACTCCAAACCCGCCCGTTCGGAGTTCCTACCCCTCTTGTGGCAAAAGCGCGCATCGCTTTAGGTGCGGATAAGTGGCCTCCGGGGGTACGAAAACGTCATTCAAGTCCGTATTCAAAACGCCTCTCGCCGGTCTAATATGGCGTAAGTTTGTTCCCGTGCGCGGAGGTTCCGATGTCGCTAAAGCCCCGATCGATCAACGCCAGCTTGTGCGCGCTGGCCGTGGGATCCCTGCTGGTGGCACAGCCTGCGGGCGCGGCAGACTACTTTGCCGGCAAATCGATCGACCTTTTGATCGGGGCACCGCCCGCCGGCGGTTACGACATCTACGCGCGGACACTGGCGCGGCACCTCGGCCGCTACATTCCGGGCCAGCCAAATATCATCGCCAAGAACATGCCGGGCGCGGCGAGCGGCCGGGCGGCCGGCTTTCTGTCCACGATTGCGCCCAAGGACGGAACCGTGATCGCCGCCATCATGCCCGGCGCCGTCATGGGGCCCTTGCTCGATGAGAAGGCCGAGGTGCTGTTCGACCCCACCAAGGTGCAATATCTCGGCACCGCCAACAACGGTACGCGCGTCTGCGTCTCGGGGATAAATTCCAAGATCAAGACCTTCAAAGAGCTCCTGACCCAGAAGGCCGTATTCGGTGGCGTTTCGGCCAACGACTCCACACGCGACTACGGCTATATGCACAAGCATACGTCGGGCGCCCTCTATGATGTCGTGGCGGGCTACAGCGGGACGAACGACATTGGGCTCGCCATCGAGCGCGGCGAGATCGACGGCGCCTGCGGCTGGGATTGGGCGAGCTTCAAGTCGCAACGGCCCGACTGGCTGCGCGACAACAAGGTCAATATCCTGCTGCACGTCTCGCTCGAGCCCAATCCCGAACTTGTGGCGATGAAGGTTCCCCATGTGTGGGAATTTGTGAAAACGGAGCAGAACCGCAAAGTGGTCGAACTGGTCATCGGCCAGCAGGTCTTCCAGCGCTCCTACGTGGCGCCGCCCGGGGTCGCGCCGGAAGCGCTCAACATCCTGCGCACCGCTTTCGACGCCACCATGCGCGATGCGCAATACCTCGCGGACGCCGACAAGATGCGGATCGATATCACGGCCCTGCCGGGCACGCAGGTGCAGGACATCGTCCAAAAGCTCCACGCCACGCCAAAAGACATTGTCGAACGGGCCCGCGCCGCGATCCGGCCGTAGCGCCCCTACCCGGCGAAAACAATCGCGCGGGGATAGTGCAACGGAGATCATGATGACAATGCGCTCAGCACTTGGCCTTTGCGTTATCGCCGCCGTCACAATCGTGGCGCCGCCGGCCCTCGCAGCCGATTACTATGCCGGCAAGACAATCGACGTTGTCGTCGGCAATTATCCGGGCGGCGGCTACGACATCTATGCGCGCACGGTCGCGCGACATCTTGGGCACAATATCCCCGGCCATCCCGCCATCGTGGTGAAGAACCTGCCTGGCGCCGGCAGCGCCAAGGCCGGGCACCACATCACGACCGTGGCGCCCAAGGACGGATTGAGTATCGGAGCCGTGACAGCCGGTGCGATCATCGGCCCCTTGCTCGACGAGAAGCCGGAAACGATCTTCGATCCCCTCAAAGTCATTTATCTGGGCACCGCCAATGCTGGAGCGCGCATCTGTGTGACGTTCGAAAAATCGAAAATCAAAACGTTCGATCAGACGCTCACGCAGAAGACCATCATGGGCGGCGTTGCGGCCGGCGACGCCGTGCAGGACTATGCCTACCTCGTCAAGCGCACGACCGACGCGCAGCTCGACGTCGTATCGGGCTACAAAGGCACGCTCGACGTCGCGCTTGCCATGGAGCGCGGCGAGATCGACGGCGCCTGCGGCTGGGACTGGTCGAGCGCAAAAGCGCAGAAGCCCGATTGGATTCGTGACAGCAAGCTCAACCTCATCGCACAAATCGGCCCGATGGAAAGTGCGGAATTGACTGCCAAGGGTGCGCCGCAAATCTGGAAATACATGAAGAACGATGCCGCTCGCCGCATTGCGGAAACCATGGTTGTCCAACAGGGTTTCACGCGCCCTTACTTCATCGCCCAGGGGACGCCAGCCGAACTCGTCACCACGCTGCGCACCGCCTTTGACGCCACCATGCGCGACCCGCAGTTTCTGGCCGATGCCGAGAAGATGCACATCGACGTCTCGGCGGTGCCGGGCGCGGCCGTGCAGGAGTTGATCCAGAAACTCTACGCGACACCAAAGGACATCGTCGAATTGACCAAGAAGGCAATCCGGCCATGACGGCGTATCGGTTTATCGGACTTAGCGCGCTGGCTGCCGCTTTCGCTGCTGCTCTCGCAAGCACGCCCGTACACGCCGCTGATTACTACGCGGCCAAGACCATCGAACTGGTCGTTGGCGGAGATGCCGGCGGCGGCTACGACATCTATGCGCGCACGCTGGCGCGCCACATCACGCGGCACATTCCGGGCGCGCCCAACATCATCGTAAAGAACATGCCGGGCGCCGGCAGCTCGCGCGCCGGCGTCTACATGAGTGCGGTCGCCCCGAAGGACGGAACATCGATTGCCGCCTTGATGCCTGGAGCCATCATCGGCCCGTTGCTGGATGACAAGCCCAATCTGCAATTCGACCCCGCCAAAGTAATCTATGTCGGCACGGCCGACAGCGGCGTGCGCATCTGCACCACTTTTCACAATTCCAAGATCAAGAGTTTCGCGGACGCGCAGCGCAACAAGACGATCCTCGGCGCCAGCGCTGCCGGCGGCGCGACGCGCGACTATGCCTATATGCACAACAAGACGGCCGGCACCAAATTCGAAGTCGTCTCCGGCTACCAGGGCACGGTCGACATCGCGCTCGCCATGGAGCGTGGCGAAGTCGATGGCTTGTGCGGCTGGGATTGGTCGAGCGTGAAATCCCAGAAGAGCGACTGGGTGCGCGACAAGAAACTCAACCTGTTGGTACAGGTCAGCCTGGCGCCGCTGGCAGAACTTACCGACCTCGGCGTTCCGCACATTTTTAAATTCGTCACCAACGAGAACGAACGCGTGGTCGCGGAACTCGTCATCAGCCAGCAGGTGTTCCAGCGCTCCTACATCCTGCCGCCTGGTACAAGCCCGGAGGCGGTCGACATCTTGCGCAAGGCCTTCAATGACACGATGAGCGATGCGCAATTCATGGCCGATGCCG
>Ga0209488_10001064_pt1 | contig 23237 bp, 20 predicted proteins | sample Rivendell_Oct201_8_FD_188349 | JGI IMG/M metagenome (GOLD analysis project Ga0209488, IMG submission 188349) | Vadose zone soil microbial communities from the Eel River Critical Zone Observatory, Northern California, USA -... | ecosystem: Environmental > Terrestrial > Soil > Vadose zone >...
TCCCCTGACGCATTCAGCCGGCAACTGGCCTCGTGATAGCGAATCGAATCGGCCTGTAGCTGCGTCCCGTCGCGCTCGACGAACGCCTCCCGCCGCAACAGGATCGTCTGGCTGTCACCCACCACGACGAATGTGTCGGCCGCGTAGCGGGTGATGCGGAAGCCTTCGAGTTTGAGGAGCGAGTCCATGGCGGCATCGGGCGGGGGGAAGGAGCGGGACGGACCGGTCGGCAGTCCAATCTTGCGTGCGGTCGCGGTGTCCACCCCTCGGCGACCGCTGTCCGCCGGCGTCCCGGGCGGCTTCACCACGATGCTGGTATCGCGCACCACCCGCTGCGGCGGCGGGGGGGGCGGAGGCGGATTCTGTGCGCGCAACGATCCCATGCCGAGGATCAGCAGCACGATGGTGGCCGCCGCGACCCGGCGCGCGCGCCTCCGGCTTGCGACCCACGCACACCAGATGCTGACCTCATACAGGAGTAGCAGCGGTCCCAGCATCAGCAGCATCGAGACGGCGTCCGGCGGTGTCAGGATCGCCGCGAGAAATGCGGCGATCACGATCGCATAGCGCCGCTGCCGCCCCAGAAACTGCGGAGTGACGATGCCGAGCGCGGCCAGAATCGTGACGACGAGCGGCAACTCCGCGACGAGTCCGCACCCGACGACGAAGGGGATCGCCATGCCGAAGTAGCGGTCGATGGTGATCATCGCCGACAAGTCGGCCCGCTGGAAGCCGAGTAGCACCTTGAGCGCCGCGGGCAGCAGCCACTGGTAGCACGCGATCGCCCCGGCGAGAAACAGCAGGACGCCGACGGCGAGGGCCGGAACGATCAATCGCCGCTCGCGCTCATACAGCGCCGGCGAAAGGAACGCCCAGATCTGGTAGATGACGATCGGCGAGGCGACGAGGCAGCCCAGCGCGAACGCCACTTTCAGCGTGAGCATGAACGGCTCGGCGGGGCTGGTGAAGATCAGACGTCCACCGGGCAAGTACGGCGCGATCGGACGCTTGAGGACCTCGATGATGTCGATCTTATCGAGGAGGAGCCAGCCGACGATCGTTCCGACCAGAATCGCGACCAGGCTCCAAAGAATGCGCCAGCGCAGCTCCTCGAGATGGTCGAGAAACGGCATCTCACCGCGCGGCGTCATCGTTGGAGTACGACCAGGAGGTTACGGCCTGAGACGCTGCTGATTTTGCCGCGCGAGATCGGCCTCGGGTGAGCGCGGATAGCCCGCGATCACCCGCCCATAGAGGCCCCGCGCCGTCGCCTTGTCTCCTCGCTGTTCAGCGAGCAAACCGAGTTTGTAGAGTGCCGACGGAGCGCGTGGCGAGTTCGGATAGGTCTTCACGAGCTGATCGTACACCGCCGCCGCGGAATCGGGCGCGGTCTGTTCGAAGCTCTCGCCGATGTAGAAGAGGGCGTCGGGCGCGCGTTCGTGTGTGGGGAAGACGCGCAGGAACTCCCGGAACCCCAGCCGCGCGGTGGCGAGACTGCCACGGCGGTACTGTTGCAGCGAGACGTCGTACATCTGGTCAGGACCGGGGCCAGCGGGATTCCCGGATGGGCCGACTGGCGTTCCTGTCGGTGCGTTCGGATCAGGCTGCTGGGCGCGCGATTCGATGCGGGAGCGCAGCTCGGTGATGCGCTGCTGGCTGACTCCAGCGAGCTCTTGGAGATTGGTAAGCTGCTGCTGGACGGACAGCAGCTCGGTGCGCAGGTCGCCGCGCATCTGGACGAGATATGCCTGTTGGGTCGCTAATGCCTGCTGCAGCAGGCGGACGGAAGCGAGGATCGTGTCCCGTTCCGCCGCCCGCGCGGCATCGCTCTTCGCGAGATCAGCCTTCAACGCCTCGACCTGGAGCTCGACCTTCCGGACGTCGCCCTTCAGGGCGCAGCCGGCGACGAGCCCCAGAGTCAGGACAAGCGTGCTACGGACGGCGGAGGTTGTCGCCACCGCTGATCACTTCGAATTCGTCGCGCCGGTTCTGCGACCACGCGGATTCATCGTGGCCATCCACGGCCGGCCGCTCCTCGCCCCACGACTGCGTCTCAATGCGGCTCGCATCGATGCCGTGGCTCACGAGATACTGCTTGGCGGCCTGCGCGCGGCGATTGCCCAAGGCGAGGTTGTATTCGTCGGAGCCCCGCTCGTCGCAGTGTCCGCCGACGCGGATCCGCAGGGCCGGATTCGCCTGCAAAATCGCGACCTTCTGATCGAGCGCGCCCATGTCGTCCGAGCGCACGTTCGACTTGTCGAGGTCGAAGTGGATCACCGCGGCGAGGGTGTTGCGGACTTCCTCAGACGAACGACTGAGTGCCGCGATTGAATCGGCTTCGCGCTGGCGCGCGATGCGATCGCGCTCGGCAGCCGCCTGCCGCTCTGCGTCGGCCTGGGCCGCGGCGATGGAATCGCGCATCCGCTGGTTCTCAGCCGCGGTGTCGACCGCCGGCGTGGTATTCTGCGGTGCTGGATTACCGCCGCACGACGCGGCCGCAATCACGGCAGCGCCTAAGCCCAGCGCGAGGAGCAACGATACCGATTTCATCCTGTCTCTCCGATCAGGGGGTGGTAGAAGGAGCCTCCGAAAGCCGTGGAGACCAAGCCGGCAAACGCGCCCCGCTCTGCTGCAGCAGTGGCCGGATTCGGCCGGTGTCGAGATCGATGATCCACAACTGGCGGTAGCCCGACCGGTCGGACACAAAGGCGAGATGACGGCTGTCGGGAGCCCACGTCGGATCCTCGTTGCGCCCCACCGAGGTGAGCTGTCGGACCGTGCGAGTCCGCACGTCCAGCACGAACACCTGCAGCGTGCCCGCCACGTCCCGGTGAAATGCTACCGATTGCCCGTCGGGCGACCACTCGGGTGCGTTGGACGACCCGGTCACACCGTAGTCGAATGGTGCGAACAACTGCTGGTCTGTTCCATCCGCCGCCATGACATAGATCTGCGGCAGACCCGGGCGCGTCGAAACGAAGGCCATGCGCTGCCCGTCAGGGCTGAACGTCGGGGACAAGTTGTCAGAAAAGCGCCCCACGGTCAAGCGCCGTAAGCAACAGTTGTTCTTGATGTTAATCGTGTACAGATCGGTGCCTTCTTCCGTCGCGCGGCTGAACGCGAGGGTCTGGCCGTCGGGGGAGAACGCCGGCGTGAAGTCGAGGGCGCTCCCCGTCGTCGATACCGCGGTGCGCTTGCCGCTCGCCATCTCCTGCAGGTAGAGCCAGCCCTTTCCCGCCTGAAACTCCATGTAGGCAAAGTGCCGGCCGTCGGCTCCCCAGGCGGGCGACATCGCCTGCCGGTCGGTCGACGACACGAGTTTCTGATCGGCGCCGTCCTGGTCGATCTGATACACCTTCCCCTCTTTGACGAACAGCACGCGCGTGGCCGCGATGCCGGGAGTCCCGATGGCCGCCTGCAACGCTTGGTCGGCGAGCCGATGGACGGCCTGGCGAAAATCGGGATCGCCCGCGCGCGGGAGCCTGACGCGTACGGCGCGGCGAATGCCGGCGGCTGCGATGTCGTGAAGCGTAGCGACGGTCGTGTCACCGGCCGCGGTAACGTCCAGCGCGAAATCGGCGCCGAGAGCCTGATACAAGGGATAGTTGAGCGACGGGCTGGACTGGGCGGCGCCGTTGGGGGCTGTGGCAGATCCGGGACGTCGCGTTCCTGTGCCCTTCGTGCCGCTCGACGGGCTCGCGAGGCGGATCGAGTCGCCGCCTGGAAGCGTGATCACTTCGAAGCGATCGCTGTAATCGAGATCGCGCGCCACCATCGCGCGCACGGAGTCGAGACCACCTCCCATGCGCGGCAGCATCACCAATCCCGGCCGCACACCCGGCCGATAAATGATGCCGATGCGGACGCCGCGGTCGATGGCTGTCGTGTCCTGAGCGGAAAGGTGGAATGATGGAACGATGGAAAGAAAACCCATCGCCAGAACACATTCCATCATTCCAACATTCCGCTCTTTCACTGTCTCTGCCCCGAAAAGTAAAATCGCACGAACAAAACATCGCTCTGCCATCCACCCGGCAGATCGCCGAACGCATGGAACCGTCCAGCCTCTTCGACCGCTCCTCGCGCTTCGAGGTCGAACGAAAAATTTCCCGAGCGACGGATGAACTGCAGATCGGTGACCGAACCGTCACGATGCACGATGAATGAAACCTCGGACTCGAGGGGCGTGCTCTGCGCCGGCCGCTGCCAGCGTCGCAGTACCTGCGAGACGATATTCTGCAGATACTCCGGGAATGGGAATGCGATGCCCTCGGTGCTCACCGTGGCGACATCGTTGCCCGTCGACGGCTTTTCTCCCGGCAACGGCTGCGTCGTCGATGTGGTCCGTGGCGCCGCTTCGCGCCGAGTCTGATCTTGAGTCGGCGGCGGCGCCGCGCGCGAGACCGTGCTTTGCGGGCGTTTGGCAGCAGGAATCGGCGCGGGTTTTTCCTCCGCCGGACGATCGAATGCCTCGGGCGCCTTGCGCGATTCCATGTCCGGCGCCGGCGCCGCGACCAGATGCACTCGATAAGTCGGCGGCAGCCGCCTGTGCGCGGTGCGTGTGCCGAACAGCAACACGATCACCAGCCCGTGCACGAGCAATGTTCCCGTCATTGCCATGCCTACGGGGGCCGGCGCGCGGCCGCGCCCTCTCATCGAGTGATCGTCTCCGGTTCGGCTACGAGTCCCACGTCCTGCACCCCCGCTCCGCGAATCACCGCCAGGACCTGCACCACGCGAGCATAGGCGACTCGACCATCGGCACGCAGATACACCCCCGTGGGCCGTTTCGTTCGCACAAACGCGGGAAACATGGCCTGGAAGTCGTCATACGTGAGCGCCGCCTGATCGAGATAGATCTTGCCGTCCATATCGACGGTGACGACGAGTCCCTGTTTGGGCTCGATCGCGCGGACCTGCGCGCGCGGCAATCGCACATCCACGCCGCCCTGCATGATCGGCGCGGTGATCATAAAAATGATGAGCAGCACGAACGCGACATCTACCAGCGACGTCACGTTGATGTCGGCGTTGAGCGGCAGCTCTCCGTGTCCGCGGAGGCCGCCCCCGCTGCTGCCAAGGAGTCCCGCCATCTAGATCCGTCCTTCCCGGGCCAGCGTACCGATGATCTCCTGGCCAAAGCCCTCGAGCTCACCGGCGAACAGCCCCAGACGATTGACGAAGATGTTGTAGGCCATGACCGCGGGAACGGCTACCGCCAGCCCTCCGACCGTCGTCACCAACGCTTCGGCGACGCCGGGCGCGACGGCGGTGATATTGCCAGACCCGCCGACGGCGATCCCGATGAACGCGTCCATCACGCCAAGCACCGTGCCGAGCAGGCCGAGCAGCGGGCTCACCGATCCGAACGTCGCGAGCCAGGGAATCCAGCGCGCCGCGGTATCCCGCTCGGCGGCCACTTCTTTCGCGAGCACCATGCGCAGCGCTTCGAGCTGCGTCGGCGTCAACGTGCTGGATGACGCGGCCCCTGCCCCGGCGGGGCTCGGCGGTCCTCCGGTGCCTTTCAGGCTTCCCGGTTTCAGCTCCGAAAAGAAATGGACCGCCTCGCGCAGGAGCCTGTTATAAGGAGAGGGCGGCAACCGCATCGCGGCATGATAGGCCTCTTCGAGGCGGGGCGCCTTCTCCACTTCCGCGAGAAACCGGTCACCGAGCTGTCGCATCCGGCGAAACTGCCACCACTTCAGCACGATCAGATACCACGACACGAGCGAAAAGACGGCGAGCACGCCCAGGACGAACTGGGTTTCGCGACTCGACGTGAGCACCAGCTCCCACGGCGTCGTGGGAATCGCGCCTCGTACCTGAAAAAGCACCCTAGCCTCCTCGATATCCCTGCGGGTGTGCCTGATGCCAGCGCCAGGCGCTGCTCAAGATTTCTTCCAGACCCGAATGCGATGCGCGCCACCCGAGCACCGTCGCCGCACGGCCCACGGCCGCGACTAATTCCGGCGGGTCGCCAGGGCGGCGTGGCCGCTCGACCGTCGGCACCGCACGCCCCGTCACGCGGCGTGCCGCCTCCACCACCTCGCGAACGGACCGCCCGGCGCCCGTGCCGAGATTCACGGCGACCGCGGAAGCACCGTCGAGCGCGACGTCCAGCGCGCGCAAGTGCGCGTCAGCGATGTCCGCGACGTGGACATAGTCTCGAACCGCCGTGCCGTCGGACGTCGAGTAGTCGGTGCCGTAGATCTCCAGCGCCGGACGCTTTCCGAGCGCGGCGGTCAGCACGTTGGGGATGAGATGCGTCTCCGGATTGTGATCCTCCCCCAGACGCGCCGTGGCCCCCGACGCATTGAAGTAACGCAAACTCACGACTCCCATGCCGTGCTTCGGCGCGACATTCGCCAGCACCCGCTCGAAATCGCGCTTCGTTTCACCGTACGGATTGACCGGCTCGAGTGGCGAGTCTTCCGTGATCGGAATCGTTGCCGGATGACCGTACACCGCGCACGACGATGAAAAGACGAAGCGGCGGATCTTGGCCCGGACTGCCGCATCCAACAGTACATGGGCGGCGGTCACATTGTTGGTCACATACTTCTGAGGCTGGGCGACCGACTCCGGGACCAGCGCAAAGGCGGCCAGGTGGATGATCGCCTCGATGTTCTCACGCTCGAGCAACGACTCGACCAGCTCCCTGTTCCCGACCCCTCCCTGGACGAACCCCGCCCCCCTGGCGACCGCCTGCCGGTGTCCGGCACTCAGGTCGTCCAACACGACGACCTTGAAACTCCGCTCCAGAAGTTGATCTACGACGACGCTGCCGATGTACCCTGCCCCCCCGGTGACGAGGATTCGCCTCACGCGGGTGGCTCCATTCCGAAGAGCCGGCGTACCGCCTCGAGCAGGCCGTACCCCCGGCCCTCTTCCGCTGCCTTCTTCAGCGTGATCGTGGGCTGGTGCAGGAATTTATTCAGCAACGCGTGACTGAATTGCTCGACCCGGGCGCGATCCTCAGGACTGAGACTATCGAGCTGTCGCAGCACACGCTCGACCTCGGCGGCGCGCACCTCTTCCATGCGGGCGCGCAGCTCCTTGATGGTCGGGACGACGCCGAGTCCCCCGTACCATGCCCAGAAGACGTCGGTCTCTTCCTCCACGATGCGCTCGGCGGCCGGAATCTCGTCGCGCCGGCGGGACGTCGCCTGCGCAGCGACCGTCTGGAGATCGTCCACGTCATACAGGAACACGTTCTCGAGCTGCGCGATCGCCGGATCGACGTCGCGCGGTACCGCCAGGTCGAGAATGCACAGCGGCTTCCCGCGCCGTGCTCCGATGATCGCCCCTACCCGCTCCCACGTGACGACGGCGTGCGGCGCCGCCGTCGAACAGAGCGCGATGTCGGTCGTGGCGAAGAACGGCCACGCTTCCTCCAGCGAGACGGCCCTGCCGCCCAGCCGCTCTGCGATGGCGCGGGCGCGCTCCTGCGTGCGGTTCGCGACCAGCGTGATCTGGACGCCCTGATCGGTGAGGCAGGTCGCCGCCAGCTCGGCCATATCCCCGGCACCGAGAATGAGCGCGCTGCGGCCGGCGAGGTCACCAAAGATCTTGCCCGCGACCGCGACACCGGCCGAAGCAGCGGATGCGGTGCCCATGCCGAGACCGGTTTCGGTGCGGACGCGCGACCCGACGTGCAATGCCGTCTGAAACAGCCGGTGCAGGACCGGACCGGCTTGCGCGCGTGAGGCCTCCCACGCCTCGCGGACCTGCCCCTGGATCTGCGACTCGCCCAGGATCATCGAGTCGAGCCCTGACGACACGCGGTAGAGATGGCGAACCGCATCACGGTCGCGGGCGATGTATCCGTAGTCCCGTGCGCCGCCGGCCGGAGGGGTGCCGCCGGGAAGCCGCTCCCCGAGCAGCGACCACACGGCCTCCAGCGCCGGTTCGTCGCCGGCGACCAGATAGAACTCGGTGCGATTACAGGTGGAGAGCAGGACGCCGCCACTGGCGCCCGCCGCCATCACACGCGCGAGCGCGCTCGGCACCTCGTGGGCGCCATGCGCGAACCGTTCGCGCACGTCGAGCGGCGCAGTGCGGTGGTTGACTCCCAGGACCTTGATCCCCATCTCCGTATGACCCGTCATCACAGGAACCGTTCGGCACCGGGCTGCGTCAATTTCAGCGCGATGTACACCAGCAGGACGGCGCTGAAGCCCGCGATACTCGCCAGCGCCGCACGGCGGCCGGCCCAATGACGGACGACGCGGACCCAGACCGCCCAGCCGAGCACCACCCAGGTAAAGATGCCCCACACGATCTGGGCCTTGGCGACGTGCAACCCGCCGGAGAACTGTGCGCCGTAGCCGAGCGCGAGCAGGACGCCGAGCGTCAGTGCCGGGAAACCCGCGACCAGCGCGAAACGATTGAGCTGATCGAGCCGCTCGAGCGGCGGAAACAATTGGAAGATCTGGCCAAAGCGGCGGGCTTTGAGCTCGCGGAACTGCAGCAGGTAGAGCGCCGCGGCAATGAACGCGAGCGCCATCAACGCGAGGCCGAGGGCGCTCAACGCGACGTGGAGCACGAACCACGCGTTGCGGGCCCCGACCGTTTCGGCACCAGGCGCCAGCCCGCTCAGAATCGCGAGGCCGACGAGGCCGGTCGCGAGCGGCGCAGCGAAAAATGAGACGGCTGAGCCGCGCACTAAGCGTTCGCTCGCGAGCTGGAGGAGCACGAGGCAGAGTGCCAGCATCGAGAGCGCCGGCCCCAAACCAACGAGCGTGAGCTGCGAAACGCCTACGACGTGCACCGCCGCGCCCGCGCAGGGAATCGCGATCGTGAGGGCGCGGGGCGCGGGCCGGAACCCCATGAAGGGCGCCAGCGTCAACGCCGTGGCTAAACCGTAGAGCGCCAGTGCAACGAGATGCAGGGTGACAATCACGGCAGATACGGTCCAGGCCCCGCACCCTCGCAGGTGGGGGCCTGGCCGCCTATCAGGATGGCATTTTCTTGATCAGCCGTACCGGTAGGCCTCGGTCCAGACTCGGATGACTGATCTGCAACAGCAGGCCCGTCGCCGACTTCTCGCGAACGTGCACGATCATCATGACCGCGCGCACCTCTTCTGAGGCGGATCCTGCATAGCCTGTGGGAGGCTTCACAACCTCGAAGACGTCGCCGAGCGAGACGCCGTCGCGGCGACCCTTGTCGATGAAAAAATACTGTTGCGCACCCGCAAGCGGATGGGGGTCCCGGGCATCGAGCAGCTTGCCCGTCAGCCCTTGCTCGACCGGCGTGGGCCGCACTTGGCCAGGGTCACGGAACGGCTCGAGCGGCATCGCCAGGTGGCCTTCGTGAACCAGAGCGTACTGTGCGACGACGACCGCGAGCACCTGCTGGTCCTCGATCGCCGTGACGCGGGCAACTCCGATGGGGACCACGACGTCGCCCCAGCGGCCGAACTCCAGGGTCCGATCGATGCGCGCGAGCAGCAGTGAGTCGCCGACATGATACGACGCGTTGCGCGGCGGCCGGATGGCGATCTCTTCGAACGTGGTCGCGGACGTGCGGTCGGTCAGTCGGGGAATCGCCGCCGTGGCGGTCGCGCCGAGCACGCGACCCCAGGGCAGCCGCTCTTCCTCGCTCAAGAAACCGGCGGCGTAGAACTCGCCGGCACGGAGTGGACGGTACGGCTGGTGCACGTAGGCGCGCAGCACATCCTGGACGATCTGCTGGTTCGTGCGACGACGATCGAATATCGTCTCGTGACTCTCGGCTACCGTCGGCGGCGGGGGCTCCACGATCAGCTGCGCGGTATCCGCAGGAATCGTGTCAATCGGCGCTGTCGACGTATCGAGCGGAACGATGGCGGCGATGGTATCGCCGGGAGCCGCACGCACGGTATCCGCGGCAGCCTGCGTCGTATCCGGCGGCGCAGCGACCACCGTGTCGCCACCCTGCGCGACTGTGACCATCTCCGAGAGATTCAGGACCTCGCCGGGATAGATCCAGTGCGGGTCTTCGACGACGGCGGTATTGAGGCGGTAGATCTCCGGCCACAGCAACGGATCGTTGAAATACATCTGTGCGATGGACCACAGGGTCTCACCGCGTGAGACGGTATGACTGGCGGGAACCTGTCCCTGAAAAGCGGCGGCCGCTTGCGTCGTGTCCTGTTGCTGCGCGGTTTGCGTTGTGTCCTGCGCCGGCAGGACTCGCCACAGGAGCGGCAACGCCGCCAGGGCCAGCAGTACGGCGCGGTCAGAACGGCAGATCGTCGTCCTCCTCATCCAGCGCCTCCGGGAACGCGTCGAGCGACTCTGGGGCTTTACCGCCTGCTTCCGAGGCCCCCTTCACAGCTCCCGCTCCCACAGGAGCGGCTCCGCCTCTGGACCCCAACATGATCAGCTCACGAGCGATGATCTCGGTGACGTAGCGGGTCTGCTTCTCGCGATCTTCCCACGTGCGGTACTCAATCCGTCCCTCGATATAGACCTTGTCGCCCTTTTTCAGGTACTTCTCGGCGACGTCAGCCAAGCCGGAACCCTTGTTGTTCCAGCAGATAACGCGGTGCCACTCCGTCTTTTCCTGCTTTTCGCCCCCGTTGCCGGTCCATTGGCGGCTGGTCGCCACCGACAGGGTCGCCACGCGGGAGCCGTTATTCGTGCTGCGTACTTCGGGATCCGCACCCAGATTCCCGATGATTTGGACCTTGTTAAGACTGCGGCTCACAACAACCTCCGACGATATCGCGGTGTGGTTCCAAGGGTGCCCAACACTATATAAGTCGCAAGTCGTTCTGTCAATCAAAGATACGCCACCTGTACCGAAGTTATGCATCAAGTCTCAGGACGATGGCATCCTCGACTGGCCGACGGTAATACTGCTTCCGCCGACCGACCTCTTTGAACCCATGGGCGGCGTACAGGGCACGCGCCGGGGCGTTCGATTCCCGCACCTCCAGGTAGGTCTGCCGGACACCGCGGGCAGTTAGCGCCTCCAGAATCGCTTGGACGAGCGCCCGTCCCAAGCCATTCCGCCGGCCCGCCGGTGCCACCGCGAGGTTCAGGATCTCGCCTTCGTCGGCGGCTTCGAACGCCACGACGTAGCCGACGATATCTCCGGACCCTCGTACCTCGGCGACGAGAAAGTGCGCGTCGGAGGTTACGCAGTCGCGAAAGTCCTGCGCAGACCACGGATCGGAGAACACCTCCTGCTCGATCGCGCGGACGCGAGGAACGTCGTCGAGCTTAGCGGGACGAATTTGGAAGGGGTCTGCCGTAGCGCGCCTCCCATTTGACCTGAGCTTCGGCGGGCCGGCCGTACACCGGCTCGACAACTCGCGGATCTTCAATCGCGCGACGGGCACCATCAAAGGAAAAGAGCGCGAGCAGTGATCCCGCGATGGGCGGTAGCGCATCGATGCCCACGGGCGCTCTTCCGCTCCAGGCCACAACGGTCTCCCGATAGCGCTCCGCGCCGTCTCCCACCACGAGATCCGGTGGCGTCCGCGCATGCGCGGCAAGCGTGGCGATCGTAAACAGGTCGGGCGCGACGAGGGTCTTCACCTCATCTCCAGCAAAAGTATAGATCGCGCCGAACACCTGTCCGCGTAACGCGTCATAGCATGCCGCGACGGTCTCTACTCCGGCAGCGTGAGCCGCACCGAGCAGCGACGGAATCGCGATCAAGGGCAGTTGCCGCTCCTGGGTGAGACCCTTTGCGGCGGCCCACCCGATTCGCAAACCCGTGAAGCTGCCAGGTCCGTCGCCGACAATGACCCCGCCGATCTGCGCGAGCGACACCGCTGCGAGCGCGAGGACCTCGTCAACGAGCGGCAGGATTTGCGCAGCGTGTTGGCGTGCGCCCCGAATCGAGCGCGCGACTATCTGCTCGCCGGCCCGGATCCCGACACTGGCGATGTCCGTCGCCGTGTCTATGGCAAGCCAGGGATCATTCCTCAAGCAGACGACTCCCCGGATCTGAATCGTACGACAGCCGGAAATGCCGATCGAGCGGAGGGGCCCACGTACCGGCGCGCTCAGGCCACTCGATCAGCACGATGGCACGCTCGCGGAGCATGTCGTCAAATCCGAGGTCACGTGCTTCGTCGGGCTGGCGCAGGCGATAGCAATCCACGTGGTACACAGGAGCGAACTCGGCATCGTAGTGATGAACCAGCGCGTAGGTGGGACTCGTGGCACGCGCTCGTGCGCCCAGTCCGCGGCAAATCGCCTGGACGAGCGTCGTCTTCCCCGTCCCCAGCTCTCCGGACAACCCGATTACCGCAGGGGCGCGGAGCTGGCGGCCGAGGTCCTCACCGAACCGGCTGAGCTCGCTCGCGGAGAGGCGCATCGGCCTTGAGCTCCAGGAGCTGATCGCGCAACACCGCCGCCAGCTCGAAATCGAGTTCCTCGGCGGCGGCCTGCATCTGCTGCTCGAGCAGACGGATCATGGTCTCGCGCTCGCCGGCGTCGGCTGGCCGCCGGATTTCCCCGGCGGCCGGCTTGCCAACCCGCGCGTCGGCGAAACGCGTGACGAACCGGATGTCCCCCACCGATTTCACGATGGACCGCGGCGTGATGCCATGCTCCACGTTGTAGGCGAGCTGGGTTTCGCGGCGCCGATTCATCTCATTCAGCGCGCGCTCCATCGAGCCGGTGACGCGATCGGCGTACAGAATCGCCCTGCCGCTGAGGTGCCGCGCCGCGCGCCCGACGGTCTGAATCAGCGACCGATCCGACCGGAGGAAGCCCTCCTGGTCCGCATCTAGAACGGCGACGAGGGAGACCTCCGGCAAGTCCAACCCTTCGCGCAGCAAGTTGATTCCCACAAGGACGTCGAACTCGCCGAGGCGAAGACCCCGGATGATCTCGACGCGCTCGATCGCATCGATTTCCGAATGCAGATAGCGCACGCGTACGCCATGCTGCTGCAAGTAATCGGTGAGGTCTTCCGCCATGCGCTTGGTCAACGTGGTGACCAGGACGCGCTCGTTTTTCTTTTCGCGCAGGCGAATTTCGCCGAGCAGGTCATCCACCTGCCCCGCCACCGGCCGAATGTCGACGGGAGGATCGACCAGCCCGGTTGGGCGGATGATCTGTTCGACGATGACACCACCTGAGAGACGGAGCTCGTCTTGCCCCGGTGTCGCCGAGACAAACACCATGCGCGGCACGAGCCCCATGAATTCGTCGAACCGCAACGGCCGGTTGTCGAGCGCCGACGGAAGCCGGAAGCCGTAGTCGACCAGGGTCTGCTTGCGCGAGCGGTCGCCCTCGTACATCGCGCCCAGCTGCGGCAGCGTCTGGTGCGACTCGTCGATGATGCAGAGATAGTCGTCCGGGAAATAGTCGAGCAGGCACGCCGGCCGTTCGCCGGGCTGGCGGCCGCTGAACAGGCGCGAGTAGTTCTCGATGCCGGCACACCGGCCGACTTCCATCAGCATATCGATGTCGAAGTGGGTGCGGGACTCGAGGCGCTGCGCCTCCAGGAGCTTGTTCTGGGCGCGCAGCTCCGTCAGCCGATCCGCGAGCTCGGACCGGATCCTTCCCACGGCGCGCTCGATCGTGGCGCGCTGCGTCACGAAGTGGGTGGCGGGGTAGATCGCCGACTTGTCCATTTGCTTGATGACGTTGCCGGTCAGGGGATCGATTTTGGCGATGCGCTCGATCTGATCGCCCCAGAACTCGATGCGGACCGCCTGCTCGTCGTACGCGGGGAAGACTTCTACCGTATCGCCGCGCACGCGGAATGTCCCGCGCTCGAAGCCGATGTCGTTGCGCTGGTACTGCACGGCGACGAGATCGGCGAGCAACGAGTCCCGCCCGCGCGTCTCCCCCTTCTCTGCCGTCACCAGGAGCTCCTTGTACAGCTCCGGATCGCCGAGACCGTAAATCGCGGACACGCTGGCAACGATGATGACGTCGTCGCGCTCCATCAGGCTCGAGGTCGCGCGCAGACGCAGGCGCTCGATGTCGTCGTTGATGGACGAGTCCTTGGCGATGTACGTGTCGGTCGACGGTACGTAGGCCTCGGGCTGATAGTAGTCGTAATAGGAGATGAAGAATTCGACGGCGTTGGACGGGAAGAACGTCTTGAGCTCGCCGTACAGCTGAGCGGCGAGTGTCTTGTTGTGCGACAGCACCAATGTCGGCTTTTGGAAGTCGGCGACGACATGCGCCATCGTCATCGTTTTGCCCGACCCGGTGACGCCCAGCAGCGTCTGATACTTGTCGCCACGGCGCAGGCCGGCGTTCAGCTCGCGAATGGCGCGCGGCTGATCACCCGCCGGTGGCGGTGCGTTTCCAAGCTCAAAAGGCATACGCGGGAAAGCTAACCGACGACGACTTCGGCGGGACCGCTCGAGTCCCGTCGCGCAATCTCCGTCACGCCCTTCACCTTGCGGACCGCCTTCAGGACCTTGTGCAGGTGCGTGTTGTTCTCCACCTCGACGAGCACCGAGCCGAAGACGACGCCGTCCTTCGACGCGAGCTCCGCACTGCGGATATTGGTGCCCGTCCCGCTGATGGCCTCGCAGATGTCGGCATAGAGGCCACGCCGGTCCTCACCGCTCACCGCCAGCCGGACGACGAACGTCTCACCCTCCACCTCGCGCCAGTCGATTTCCACGCGGCGCTCCTCGTCACCCGAAAGCGTGAGGAGGTTGGGACAGTCGTTGCGGTGGATGGAAATGCCGCGGCCCTGGGTGACGTAGCCGACCACGGGATCGCCCGGAACCGGCTGGCAGCACTGCGCGTAGCGGACCATCAGGCCTTCGACGCCGTGAATCTTGATGCCGCGACCCAACCGCAGACGCTCGATGACGCGACCGAAGGCGGTCGGCTTGGGCGGCTGCATGTCCTCGGCGGGCAGATCGGGATACAGCGCCTTCATCACCTGGCCGAGCTGTACATCCCCCCGGCCGATGGCCGCTTCCACCTGCTCGGACACACCGAGCGACAGCGTTTCCGCCGCGTTGGCGAGCTGGCCGGGTGTGGGCATATCGAGTCGCCGGCGCCTGACCTCACGCGCGAGGATTTCCTTGCCGAGCGTTACGCTCCGCTCCTGCTCCTCCTGCTTGATCCACTGGCGGATCTTCTGGCGTGCTCGCCCGGTCTGCACGTGCGCCAGCCAGTCCCGCGACGGCTTGGCCTGCGGCGACGTGAGGACTTCGATCGTGTCGCCGTTGCGCAGCGGCCGATGCAGCGGCGCGATCCGCCCGTTCACCTTCGCGCCATTGCAATGCTGGCCGACTTCGGTGTGGACCATGAACGCGAAATCGATCGGCGTCGCGCTCTTTGGCAGCCGCTTTACGTCGCCGCGCGGCGTGAAGACGAAGATCTCGTCCTGATAGAGGTCGATCTTCAGGAACTCGAGAAACTCTTCGGGGGTGTGCGCGTCCTGCTGCAGCTCGATCAGCTGGCGGAACCAGGACAGATGGTGATCGAGCTCGTCGGCGCCCTTCCCGTTTTCCTTATACAGCCAGTGCGCCGCGATGCCGTACTCGGCGGTCCGGTGCATGTCGCGCGTGCGGATCTGGATCTCGTACAGCTGCCCGGCCGGACCGAACACGGTCGTGTGGAGCGACTGGTAGCCGTTCGATTTGGGGCTCGCGATGTAGTCCTTGATCCGCTCCTGCAACGGCGTCCAGGTGTGGTGGATGATGCCGAGGACGTGGTAGCAGTCGGTGATGTTGTTCACGAGGACGCGCACCGCGAGCAGATCGTAGATCTCCTCGAACGGCTTGCCGCGCTTCTTCATCTTCTTGAAGATGGACCAGAGGTTCTTGGGCCGGCCCACGATCTCCCAGCCCGCGATCGCGGCGCGACGCAGCTCGTCGGAGAGCGGCGCGCGCATCCGCTCGATCGTGCGGTCGCGCTCGACGCGCCGCGACTTCACCTGCTTCGCCAACTGCTTGTAGTCGTCGGGCTCGAGGTACTTGAAGGCCAGGTCCTCGAGCTCCGCCTTCATGCCCGCCATGCCGAATCGGTGGGCCAGCGGCGCGTACAGCTCGCGGGTCTCGAGGGCGATCCGCTTGCGCTTGTCGGGCGGCAGCGGATCGAGCGTACGCATGTTGTGGAGCCGGTCGGCGAGCTTGATGATGATCACGCGTGCGTCGCGCGCCACGGACATCAGCAGCTTGCGGTAATTCTCCGCCTGCTCCTCGGCGGTGGAGCGGAAGTTGAGCGCCTTAATCTTGGTGAGGCCGTCCACGAGGTCGGCGACTTCGTTGCCGAAGTCCCTACGGATGAGGTCGAGCGTGACGTTGGAATCCTCGACCACGTCGTGCAACAACGCGGCGGCGATCGTGGTCGTATCCATCTGCTGCTCGGCGAGAATCGTGGCAACCGCGACGCTATGGGACACGAAGTCGTCGCCCGACATGCGCTTCTGGCCCTGATGCGCCTGGGCGCTCATCCGGTAGGCGCGCGACAACACCTCGAGGTCGAGGCGGTCGCGTTGCGCGGCGACTGCTTTCGCCAGCTCGGGCGCGAGAATCGGAGCCGTACTCGTCACCTATGGACGATGGCGAGGCTCCCGCGGTCCGTCAACGCGCTGGCCCCCACCGGCGCTTCCCCGTATGATGGAACCGCCTGTGCATCCAGGAACACCGTGATCGATCTGCAGGAGCGTCTGCGGACTGGGCTGGCCGACCGCTACCAGATCGACCGGGAGTTGGGCCATGGCGGGATGGCCGTCGTTTTTCTTGCCCAAGATCTGAAGCATCATCGCCAAGTTGCGATCAAGGTCCTGCGTCCGGACCTGGCCCAGGCGGTCGGCGCCGAGCGGTTTCTCCGCGAGATCGAGATCGCGGCCGGGCTCAATCATCCGCACATCCTCCCGCTGCACGATTCTGGGCAGACCGACGGCCTGCTGTACTACGTGATGCCGTTTATCGAAGGGGAATCGCTGCGGGATCGGCTGACCCGAGAGAGGCAGCTGTCGGTGGAGGAAGCGCTGCAGATCACGCGGGAAGTGGGCGGCGCGCTGAGCTACGCTCACACGCGCGGCGTTGTGCACCGCGACATCAAACCGGAGAACATCCTGCTGTCGGGCGGTGTGGCGCTCGTGGCCGATTTCGGGATCGCCCAGGCCGTCAGGTCCGCCTCCACCGACCAGCTGACCTCGACCGGGATGAGCATTGGCACCCCCACCTACATGAGCCCGGAGCAAGCGGCCGGCCACACCCCGATCGACGGGCGCGCCGATCAGTACAGCCTCGCGTGCATGCTCTACGAGATGCTAGCCGGCGTCCCACCGTTCACCGGACCAACCCAGCAAGCTGTGTTGGCGCGGCACGCGATCGACCCTGTGCCTCCGCTGCGCACCCTCCGCACCACGACGCCCGTGTCGGTGGAGCAAGCGGTCGTGCGCGCGCTCGCTAAGGCGCCGGCGGATCGGTTCCCCACGGTTCGGGGGTTCCAGGAAGCCCTGACGCGAACGGTTGCGGTGCCGACGGGACGCCGGTGGGTCGCCCGAATCGGTTTGCTCGCGGCCGGCGCCATTGCGGTGAGCGCCGGTGTCTACTCCCTCGTCACCCACCCAGCCGCGCAGCGCCCGCTCGGCTCCAATACCGCTTCGCCTTCGATCGCCGTACTGCCGTTCGTCAACATCGGTTCGGATCCGAACAACGAGCCGTTCAGCGATGGGATGTCAGAGGAATTGACCAGCGCGCTGGCCAAGATCCGGGAGCTCAATGTGGCCGCCCGGACTTCGGCGTTCAGCTTCAAGGGTGAGAATCTGGACGTGCGCGAGATCGGGCGCAGGCTCAACGTCGGGTACGTGCTGGAGGGGAGCGTGCGACGGGCGGGCAGCAGGTTGCGGGTGAGCGCGCAGCTCATCAATGCCGCAAACGGCTACCATCTTTGGTCGGACGAATACGACGGCGACGCCAAGGACGTCTTTGCAGTCCAGGATCAAATCGCCCGGTCCATCGTCGGCGCGCTGCGGCTCACGCTCACGGGTCCGGTCGGCGCGCCGTTGGTGAAACGCTCGACTGGGAGTCCGGAAGCGCACGAGCTGTACTTGCGGGGGCGCTACTTCTTTGCCCGGCGCGACTCCGCCAGCCTCCGGAAGGCGCGGGACTATTTTGAGCAGGCGATTGAGAAAGACTCCTCCTATGCGCTGGCCTGGTCGGGGCTGAGTGACGCGTACAGTCATCGAGGCGTCTTTGGCTACGTGCCATATCGCGATGTGTATGCCAAGGCCAAAGCGGCCGCCCTGCAGGCGCTCGCGCTCGACAGTACGCGTGCGGAGGCCCACACCTCGCTGGCCTTCATCGTGCTGTTCTACGAGTGGGATTGGCGGACGGCGGGGCGGGAGCTCGATCGCGCGATAGCCCTCGATCCCCGCTATCCGGATGCGCATCTATTTCGCGGCTGGTATTTCGTGGCAACCAACAGGATAGGCGACGCCGTGCGCGAGCTTGAGTCGGCCGTCAACCTGGATCCGTTCTCCGTCGTCAACAACGCGCGACTGGCCTCGATGTTGTTCTATGCGCGCCGTTACAATGAGGCCGTTGCCCAGTCGCGTCGCCTCATCGAGCTGGACTCGACAAACGCTGTAGGGCGCGTGGAACTCGGCCGTGTGGACGTGCAACTGGGTCACTGCGTCGAGGGGGTGGCTGCGTTCCAACACGTGCCGGAAACGCCCGCGCCTCCGTTCCGAGGCCTTTTGGGGTGGGCCTACGCGCGATGCGGGCAACGGGCGCAAGGGTTGGCCCAGCTGAGTCATCTCGAAACCGAGCGGAAGCAGGGTCAGGTCGTGTCGCATTACGATCGCGCGATGATTTACGCCGGCCTAGGCGACACCGACCGGGCGTTCGCAGAGCTAGATCGCGCCTATGCCGAGCGAACGTGGGCCATGCTTCTCCTGACAGTGGACCCTACGTTCGACGGCTTGCGCGCCGATCCGCGGTTCGGCCGCCTCCTCAAGAAGGTGGGTCTGGTCTCCTGAGCATCGTGGAATCCCATGGCTGAGCTGCTTGCCCGCTTGCGCGCCGCACTCGCCGATCGCTACGCAATCGACCGGGAGCTGGGACACGGCGGCATGGCGACCGTCTACCTGGCACAGGACCTGAAGCTCGGCCGTCCCGTCGCCATCAAGGTGCTCCGCCGCGAAATCGCCGCAGCGCTCGGGCCCGAGCGCTTCTTGCGTGAGATCGAGATCGCCGCCCGCCTCACTCATCCCCACATCCTGTCCCTGCACGATTCCGGCGAAGCGAACGGTTTCCTGTACTACGTCATGCCTTTCGTAGAGGGGCAGTCGCTGCGGGACCGTCTCAATCACGAGCCGCAGCTCCCGCTCGTGGAGGCACTCCGCATCAGCCGTGCCGTGGCCGAGGCACTGGCCTACGCCCACAGCCACGGTGTGGTCCACCGCGACGTGAAGCCGGAGAACATCCTGTTGTCGAGGGAGACGGTCTTGGTGGCCGACTTCGGGATCGCACGCGCGCTTTCGGTTGCGGGGGGGGAGAATCTGACCGAAACCGGCATCGCGGTGGGGACCCCGTTTTACATGAGCCCGGAGCAAGCGGCGGGACAGCGCCAGATCGACGGCAGGAGCGACGTCTACGGGTTGGGGTGCGTCGTGTACGAGATGTTGGCGGGCAGTCCACCGTTCTCGGGCCCGAGCGCGCAGGCGATCCTGGCGCGCCACGCACTCGATCCGGTGCCGCCGCTGCGAACGATTCGGCCCGAGCTACCGGCGGCGGTCGATCAGGCCGTCGGGAAGGCGCTGGCGAAGGCGCCGGCGGATCGGTTCGCCACGGCCGCGGCCTTCAGCGAAGCATTGGCGCACCTGGACGCACAACCTTCAATCCCGAAGCGAATCGTGCGCGGCGGTGCGTTCATCGCGGGGGGCGTGGCCGTGCTGGTGGCCGGATACTTCCTCCTCGCGCGGCGGCCGGCCAGCCCCTCATCAGACGAGCCGCCATCAATCGCCGTGCTGGAATTCAAGAATGTGAGTGGCGACTCGGCGAATGCGCCCTTCAGCTCCGGCATGTCGGATGAGCTCAGCACCGCGCTGGGGAAGGTCGAGGGACTGCGCGTCCTCGCCCGATCCGGGGTGGTCAGATTCAGAGGCAAGGACGTTTCCCCACAGGAGATCGGTAGACAGCTCCATGCCCTCTACGTGTTGGACGGCGCCGTTCGGGTCGGAGGAATCCAGCGGCGGGTCAGCGCCCAGCTCATCGACGTAACGAAGGGCAACGAAGTCTGGTCGGAGGAGTACGATCGCGACACGCGCGACCGCGATGTGTTCGCCGTTCAAGACGAGATCACACGCGCCATCGTCGCGGCGCTGCGCGTGCACCTTTCGGGCCCAGCGAGCGCTGCGTTGGCGAAGCGCTCCACGGGGAGCCCCGAGGCCCACGACCTGTATCTCCAGGGTCGCTACTTCTACGCGCGGCGTGACTCTGCCAGCCTCGCGAAGGCCCAGGACTATTTTGGCCAGGCGATTCAGAAAGATTCATCCTACGCGCTGGCGTGGGCGGGGCTGAGTGACGCGTATAGTCACCTTGCGGTTTTTGGCTACGTTCCACCGCGCGTCGTGTATGCCAAGGCCAAGGCGGCCGCCTTGCGGGCGCTCGCGCTCGACGGCACGCTCGCGGAGGCGCACACCTCCCTCGGGTTCATCGCACTGTTCTATGACTGGGATTGGCCGACGGCCGGCCGGGAGCTCGATCGTGCGTTGGCACTCGATCCCCGCTATCCGGATGCGCACCTGTTCCACGCGCATTACTTCGTGGCCACCAACAGAATGGACGACGCCATCAAGGAGGTCCAGACCGCCGTTAACCTGGATCCCTTCTCTTCAGTCAATAACGCCCGCCTGGCTTCGATGTTATTCCTTGCGCGTCGCTACGATGCGACGCTTGTCCAGTCCCGTCGGGTCCTCGAGCTGGACTCCATGTTTCAAGGGCACGTGGGACGCGCGGAACTTGCCCACGCGTACTTGTGGCTGGGTCGGTGCGCCGAGTCATTAGCCGCGCTCGAAGGCCGGCCGGGGGGTGCCGTCGCCGTGTGGGGAGGTCTCCTCGGCTATACCTACGCGAGATGCGGGCACCGGGCGCAGGCGTTGGCGGAGCTGCACCGCCTCGGCGCTGAAGCGAGGGAAGGTCGGTACGTGTCCCACTACGCATTCGCCATGATTCAGGCCGGCCTGGGCGACAACGAGGGGGCGCTCACGCAGCTCGACAGCGCCTATGTGGAACGCGCGTGGCCGATGTTCACATTGAGAGTCGATCCCACCTTCGATGGCCTGCGCGCCGATCCACGGTTCGAACGTCTGCTGAAACGCGTGGGTTTACCTTGAATCCCCAGGAGCCAGAGAATGGATGACGCAGGATCTCATGCCAGCCGCCGCGATTTCTTGAGTCTGGCGGCCACGGCAGCGGTAGGCTTGGGTGCCGGTGTACCCGTCACACCTCGGATGCCGGTGCCGCAGGACCCGAGCACCGAGTTCACGCGCTGGCTCGATACCATTCCGGGCACGCACAAACAGCTCTACGATATGCCCGAGGTCAACCAGGGAATCGGGCTCGTCTGGTCGTGGGCGTTCCGAACGACCGGCGCACCTGCGTACGGACTCGCCGAGAAGGACCTCGGCGTGGTGATCGTACTCCGTCATAACGCCATTCCGCTCGCGTTAAACGACGCCGCGTGGACCAAATACAAGCTGGGCGAGGTGTTCAAGATCGACGACCCCGATACACGCGCCCCAGCCCGTCGGAACCCGTTCTACCTAATGCCGGGCGCCTTTGCGGTTCCGGAGGCTGCGCTCCAGAAGTTGATTGCGCGGGGCGTCAAGGTTGCCGTGTGCAATCTGGCCATCACCATCTCAAGCGGCATGGTCGCGCAGAAGATGAAGCTCAAGCACGATGACGTGAACCGGGACTGGATTGACGCGGTCTTCGCCGGTATACAGGTCGTGCCGTCCGGCGTCGTCGCGTGCAACGGCGCCGCGTCCCGTGGGTGCGCCTACATCTTCGCGGGTTGATTACGACTTCCGGAGCGGTAATGTGACCTTCCGACTTATCACGGCCATCATTGCCTTCGTCGCCGCGCCGCTCGCCGCCCAGACCGTCGGCGACACCGCCCCCGCTTTCACCCTGAAAGGGTTGGACGGCGATTCGGTCAGCCTGTCCGACTTCAGGGGACACCCGATCGTCATCAACTTCTGGGCGTCCTGGTGCCCGCCTTGCCGCGACGAAATGCCCGTGATGGTCGAAGCCTACCGCGCTCACAAAGACTCCGGACTGATCATCTTGGCAGTCAACGGCAGGGATCAAGAGACGTCGATGCGGGCCATACGGAGATTCGTCGCCGAGTTCCAGATGTCCTTCCCGGTCCTCTTGGACGAGCACGGGAGCGTGCGGAAACGCTACAGACTGCGTGGCCTCCCGACGTCGGTCTTCATTGGGGCGGATGGGTTGGTGCGCGGCCTGATCATCGGGCCATTCACCCCGGCTGCGTTCGCGAGTCACCTCACAGAGATTCTCTCACCGCCCTAGGCGGCGGTTCAGAATCGCCGGGAGAAACCAGCGTAGACGACATAGTCGGACACGCCGCCGGCTCCGCCACGGACGGTCTGACCATTGTTGATCGTCATGCTCATGTAGTCATGGCGGACGCGCACCGGGATGTTGAGCGTGAATTGATTCTGTCCGCTTTGCAGTGCAATCCCGGGATCGACGTACATCGTGTAGCCCGGCTTGCGATAGAAGTCTGTTCGCCCGCCAATGAGGTCGCGGACCATCGTGCCGTCCATGCGGCCTCCAAGACTGATCGAGAGGCTCGGCTCGGTCTTTATACCGTAGGCAAAACCCGTGCGTAGTGAATACACGTCGGGCGCTGCCCAAAAACGTTTCTCCGCTGGAAAGAGCACGTCCGTGTGCTTCGTTAAACTGACCGAGTAGAAGCCGGAGAGATACACCGACCCTCGAGGCAGGATCTGTTGGAAGGCCTGGATCTGGAGCGGCACCGCCCACCCGCCATCACCGAGCTGAAGGGTTTGCACGAGCGGCACTTCCGAGACGTTGCCTTGCGCGTCGTACGTCTTTCCCAGCACGCCATTGGCTCCGGTCGGAACCTTGAGTCCGAAGCCGACCAGGACATTGCCCTTGAGATGCGCGACTGGGGCTCCGAGCCAGAAGTTTCCCATGACGTTGACATCACCGACCCCCGTACTCGAAACCTGATGGCGCTGGAGATCGGCATATACGTTGCTCCCAGTGCTGTACGACATGGGAACGACCAGCATGAAGCTGAGACGCG
>Ga0209488_10001065_pt1 | contig 23229 bp, 26 predicted proteins | sample Rivendell_Oct201_8_FD_188349 | JGI IMG/M metagenome (GOLD analysis project Ga0209488, IMG submission 188349) | Vadose zone soil microbial communities from the Eel River Critical Zone Observatory, Northern California, USA -... | ecosystem: Environmental > Terrestrial > Soil > Vadose zone >...
TGGAAGAGAAAGTGCTTTCAGGGGCATCTTCGGCCGACCGATTCGGCAATGACGGAGGGAGATAACGGAACCACTCCACATACTGTCTCCGCTCCGGAAAGGCATCAAATACTCGTCATAGGAAGATTTTTCTGGAGCCCCCTTTCGCCGCCAGCGTTGAGAGGTTCTATGTCCCGTACTCCTTCCATCGACGTCCTTCCTAATCATTCCATCCCTCTTGTTGAGGATATCGCCCCCCAGTCTTCTATCGACAGCTTCAATGCAGTACTACGCGATCCCTCCTCCTGGGCTGGCGCCATGCCTGCCAGCCAGGGCCTTTATAACAATGAGCTCGAAAAAGATTCCTGTGGCGTCGGTTTCATTTGCCATATCAAAGGTGAACAGGCCCACAAGATTGTCTCAGATGCCAAGCAGTTGCTTTGCAACATGACACATCGGGGCGCCACGGGTGCTGACAGCCGCGACGGTGATGGTGCTGGTGTGATGACCGGTATCCCTCATGGGTTCTTTAAGCGCGAGGCAGAGAGAGACCTTGGTTCCACCTTGCCGGAGCCTGGCGAGTACGCCGTCGGCAACGTCTTCTTCAAACACAACGCGTCAGCATCATTGCAAAAGCATCAGTCCATCTTTTCCGACATCGCCAGGGACCTCGGCCTCAGAGTCCTTGGCTGGCGTGAAGTTCCCACTGATGGCACCATCCTTGGACCTGCCGCCAGCAGCACCGAACCCGTCATTCGCCAGCCTTTCGTCGTTCTCCATTCTCACTATGGAGACGGCCATGTCAGCCAAGGCGGCCATTTTGACGAAAAACACTTCGAGAGGCAGCTCTACGTCCTCCGGAAACGCGTGACCCATAGCATGTTTGTGGATTTCTTATCTCTGTGCAACATTTCTGAACTCAACCTATTGGACTTGCCCCGTATAAAGCACGCTCGAGAACGGTTTTTACATCTGTTCCTTGTCATCCAGGAACATTGTCTACAAGGGACAATTGACGCCCAATCAAGTGTACGGTTACTATCATGACCTCAGCCATTTCCTGTACAAGTCCCACTTCGCCTTGGTGCATTCCCGATTCTCTACGAACACCTTTCCTAGTTGGGATCGTGCTCAGCCTATGAGATTTGCGGCTCACAACGGTAGGCAAAGTGTTCCCTTGAGTTACTGGGAGGCTCTGTGTTGACTTGTTTGGTCTCAGGCGAGATCAATACGGTCCGCGGGAACAAGAACTGGATGCGCGCGCGCGAAGGCGTTCTGCGGTCCACTCTATTTGGAGACCAGCTTGACCATCTATACCCCATCATCGAAGAGCGTGGTTCAGACTCTGCTGCCTTCGACAACGTTTTAGAGTTGCTTGTGGTCAATGGCGTCCTCACCCTCCCCCAGGCCGTGATGATGCTCGTCCCCGAAGCATGGCAAGGTAACGACAGCATGGATCCGGCGAAGCGTGCGTTCTACAATTGGGCATCCTGCGTCCAAGAGCCATGGGATGGTCCGGCCCTCTTTGCCTTCTCGGACGGTCGCTACTGTGGTGCCAACCTGGACCGTAATGGCCTGCGCCCCTGTCGGTATGTTGTCACAAGCGACAACATCATTATCTGCGCTTCCGAAGTTGGGGCATTGATTGTTCCCCCGGAGAAGGTGGTTTTGAAGAATCGCCTGAAACCGGGGAGAATGCTTCTGGTCGACACGGTTGAGGGCCGCATTGTTGATGACAAAGAGCTGAAGAGCACCACTGCAAAAAGACAGAACTTCGCTTCGTGGGTTGAGAATAATGTGCTTCGGGTTCCGACCATTGTCAAGCGTATCACGCGCAACCAGGCCCATATACTTGATGCGATCGTCGACGAGGCACCGCTGAGAGCCGATCCCCGGCTTGTAACTTTTGGCTACACTGTGGAGCAGCTCAGTCTCCTTATGCTTCCCATGATCACCACTGGAAAGGAAGCGCTTGGCTCAATGGGAAATGATGCACCTCTCGCAGCCATGGCCACCCAACCTCGTATTATTTATGATTACTTCCGTCAACTCTTTGCCCAAGTCACCAACCCTCCCATCGACCCTATACGAGAAAGTATCGTCATGTCTTTGGAGACTTACGTCGGACCCGAGGGAAATCTCCTTGAAATGAAACCAGAACAGTGTCATCGCATCCTTCTACCCTCTCCCGTACTTTCGATCGAAGAGATGAATGCTATGAAGAATCTGAAGACCGCATACGCCTCCTGGCCGTCTCGTACTATCGATGTTACTTTCCCGAAAGAAGACGGTCTTCCCGGCTACAAGATAGCGCTGGACCGGGTGTGTTACGAGGCTATGCAGGCCATAGAAGAAGGAGTGAAGGTCCTCATCCTTTCGGATCGGGCAACCTGCAGTACGCGTGTGCCCGTTTCCGCACTCGTTGCCTGTGGAGGAGTACATCACCACCTCGTTCTCCAGAAGAAGCGAGCGAAGGTCGCCCTAATGGTGGAGACGGCGGAGGCTAGGGAGGTCCATCACGTCTGTGTCCTCGTCGGATACGGCGCGGATGCTATTTGTCCGTGGCTTATGTTGGAAGTCATACATAAGGTTACTCGCGAAGAACTGTGAGAGAGAATCCTTATTATCTGTGTTCGATCCAGCAGGTTCCTGACCCCTCTTTAACTGACAGCGTGAAGAATGACATGACACTGCGCGAGCTTATGAAAAAGTACCGGTCCTCACTGGACAACGGTATCCTCAAGGTCATGTCGAAGATGGGCATATCCACGCTCCAATCGTACAAGGGGGCCCAGATTTTCGAGGCACTGGGGCTGCACAAAAACGTTATCGACCGGTGCTTCGTCGGCACGTCCAGTCGCGTACAGGGAACAGATTTCGATATCCTTGCTATGGATGCGTTTGAACTCCATGAGCGTGGATGGCCGTCCCGCGAGACCTTGATCCCTTTAGGGATGCCAGAGTCTGGCGAGTATCACTGGCGCGATGGTGGGGAGCCTCACATCAACGACCCAGAGGGCATCGCCAATCTCCAAGACGCCGTCCACGAGAAGAATCAGAAGGCGTACGCCACTTATGCGCGGAACGCGGACAATCAGTCAAAGAGCATCCACCTTCGAGGCTTGCTCGAGTTCCGTTATGAAGGCGCGACGGCCATCCCTATCGAGCAGGTGGAGCCTTGGAACGAGATTGTCCGCCGTTTCGTCACAGGGGCCATGTCTTATGGCTCGATTTCGATGGAGGCTCACTCCACTCTCGCAATCGCCATGAATCGACTTCGCGGCAAGTCGAATACTGGCGAGGGCGGTGAGGACGCGGAACGATCACGGAAATTAAGTAACGGAGATACCATGCGCTCTGCTATTAAGCAAGTAGCGTCTGGCCGGTTCGGTGTAACCTCGAACTATCTCTCGGATGCCGATGAACTACAGATTAAGATGGCGCAAGGCGCGAAGCCCGGCGAAGGTGGTGAACTCCCCGGCCATAAAGTATCTACATCCATTGCCCGCACCCGTCACTCTACTACCGGCGTCGGCCTCATCTCCCCACCACCTCACCATGATATCTACTCCATTGAAGACCTCAAGCAGCTGATTTACGACCTGAAATGCTCCAACCCACGCAGTCGTGTGTCCGTAAAGCTAGTTTCCGAAGTCGGCGTTGGCATTGTCGCAAGTGGTGTTGCGAAAGCAAAGGCAGATCACATCCTCATTTCAGGACACGACGGTGGAACTGGTGCATCACGTTGGACGAGTATCAAAAACGCAGGACTTCCTTGGGAGCTTGGTCTGGCCGAAACCCATCAAACACTCGTTTTGAACGATCTCCGGGGTCGCGTGGTCTTGCAAACTGATGGCCAGATAAGGACTGGCCGCGACATTGCAATCGCGTGTCTTCTTGGAGCAGAGGAATGGGGATTCGCAACTGCGCCGTTGATTGCCATGGGATGTATCATGATGAGAAAGTGTCACCGTAAGTCCAGTGCTCCCTCTTTCCCTTTGTGATTGTATGTTTTAACACTCCTGGAAACGCAGTCAATACCTGCCCAGTTGGAATTGCCACACAGGATCCACAGCTGCGTGCGAAGTTTGCTGGTCAACCGGAGCACGTCATCAACTTTTTCTATTACCTCGCTGAAGAGCTCCGCGGATACATGGCAAAGCTCGGCCTCCGAACCATTAATGAAATGGTCGGGCGATCTGATATGCTCAAAGTGGACGACAGCCTTCGCACCCTGAAGACACGGCATCTCGATCTGTCGGAGATCTTGAGACCTGCATGGCAGATGCGCCCAGGCGCTGCGACCTATCGCGTTCGGCAGCAGGACCACATGCTCTATACTCGCCTCGACAACAAGTTCACTGACGAGTCGGAACCAGCCCTTACGAAAGGACTTCCGGTTTGCATCGAGTGCGATGTGGTCAACACTGATCGTGCCCTCGGAACCACGCTGTCTTATCGCGTGTCCAAGCTATATGGAGAAGAGGGACTGCCAAAGGATACCATCCATATCAACATGAAAGGATCGGCGGGGCAATCATGTGGCGCTTTCCTTGCCCCGGGCATAACAATCGAACTCGAAGGCGATGCCAATGATTATGTCGGCAAGGGTCTCTCCGGCGGCCGAATTATCGTTTATCCTCCGCGCACATCCACGTTCAAGGCGGAAGAGAACGTGATCATTGGCAACGTCTGTCTCTATGGCGCCACTTCGGGTGAAGCATTCATCCGTGGTATCGCCGCAGAGCGGTTCGCTGTCCGGAACTCTGGGGCCAATGCTGTCGTTGAGGGTACGGGTGATCACGGATGCGAGTACATGACAGGTGGAAGGGTCGTCGTTCTCGGCGCCACAGGACGTAACTTTGCCGCGGGAATGAGTGGCGGCATTGCGTATGTGTTGGATACTGCTCACACGTTCACATCAAAAGTCAACCAAGAAATGGTGGAGCTTGGGACGGTCACGGAACCACGCGAAATCGCTGAACTTCGTAGTCTCATCGAGGATCATCGTCATTATACACGTTCCGAAGTTGCAGATCGTGTTCTACGGGACTTCCACCACCTCCTACCCTCTTTTGTTCGCGTCATGCCCTTCGACTACAAGCGCGTATTGGATGAGCAAGCAGCAAAGGCCAAGGAAGAGAAATTGCGTCAGAGTGTTATTGATCTTGTGCCGTCACGGACTGCGAGCCAAGTCGATCTCGCTTCTGAAACCCTTGAAGAGGTTCTTAATCCGAAGGAGCCACAAGCTGCGCAGATTATACCCATCAAACGCCATGAGCCATCGGTCGTCGATGTTGAAGATTCAATGGCCGATGAGGCCTCGACGAAACAGCGTTTGCACAAGTTGGACAAGATGCGCGGATTTATGAAGTACACGCGCTTGGGAGAGGCGTATCGGCCCCCCCGCAAACGTACGAAAGACTGGAAAGAGATCTCGAGTCGATTAACCGAAAACGAATTGAAATATCAATCGGCGCGTTGCATGGACTGTGGTGTCCCCTTCTGCCAATCAGACACGGGATGCCCGATCTCGAACGTCATTCCAAAATGGAACGATCTCGTATTCAAGGGCCAGTGGCAGGATGCGTTAAACCGCCTGTTGCTGACAAACAACTTCCCTGAGTTCACGGGTAGGGTCTGTCCTGCACCGTGCGAAGGGGCCTGTGTGTTGGGAATTAATGAGCAACCTGTCGGCATCAAATCTATTGAATGTGCAATCATTGACAAGGTCACTACAATTTTTTTCGCATGACTCACCTCCTCATGTCATCTGCGCAGGGCTTTGAAATGGGCTGGATGGTTCCTAATCCGCCGACATTCACCACAGGAAAAAGGGTTGCCATTATCGGGTCGGGGCCAGCGGGGCTTGCATGTGCGGATCAATTGAACAAAGCTGGGCACAAGGTGACAGTCTACGATCGTAACGATCGCATGGGTGGACTCCTCATGTATGGAATTCCAAAGTACGTGACAGCCTTATCAGAGAGGGGTTAGATGCTAAAATTTCCCACGTCCAGTATGAAGCTGGACAAGTCTATCATACAACGCCGTCTAGACTTGATGGCCGCGGAAGGCGTGGTATGACCCGTGCACTCCATGTTTCAGGGCCCACTGATATCTCCGTCTTGCAGGTATTTGTGCCGAACGCACATGTTGGAGTGGATGTTGACATAACTGACATCCGCGCCAACAATGACGCGGTCGTTTTATGTACTGGCGCAACCTGGCCCCGAGACTTGAACATGAAGGGCCGTGATGCAGATGGCATCCACTTCGCGATGGAGTATTTGCAGGTAAGCTATGGGCTTTGCTCGCGCGCCTTCCCCAGGGATCGTGGCGTTGACTGAGGTTATCTCGTTATGATCAGTTGAACACCGCATCACTTCTGGACTCGGGGCTCCAAGACGGCAAATACATAAATGCAAAAGGGAAAGACGTTATCGTCATCGGGGGTGGTGACACGGGAAATGACTGTATAGGCACGGCCATGCGGCATGGTGCGAAGTCAGTGACAAACTTCGAGTTACTCCCGCAACCGCCAGTGTCGCGTGGCCGTGACAACCCCTGGCCCCAATGGCCTCGGTGTGTCTAGATGTTGTACCTTTATGTACAATGGAACTTATCCCCATCTAGCATCTTCCGCACAGATTATGGGCATACAGAGGTCGCAGCACACTTCGGCAATGGTGTGTCTTCTTTGAAACGTACATTTGATTGGCGCTGAAGCGAGCCCTCCCCCCCTCCCCCCCTCCCCCCATAGACCCCCGCGAATACAGTATCTCGACGAAAGAGTTTGTGAAAGACGAAGAGGGGAAGCTGCAAGGCCTCAAGACAGGTAGGTGGTCGCGTTGGATCTCCGCCTTCAGGTCACTCAACCAACATTGTGTGCAGTCCATGTCGAGTGGACAAAGGATAGCGGTGGGCGCTGGAAACCAGAAGACATCCCCGGCACAGAGAGGTATTATCCAGCACAGCTTGTGTTCCTTGCTCTTGGTTTCTTGGGTCCACAGCCAGAGGCGATTAAGGCTCTAGGAGTAGTTCAAGACGCACGCTCGAACATCCAAACACCCAACAAGCGTTACTCGACAAATGTGGATGGGGTCTTTGCCGCAGGCGATTGTCGCCGTGGCCAGTCGTTGATTGTCTGGGGTATAAAGTAAGCACAGCTGACTTGCCCCGCACAAAAGTTCTAGTCTGATCATGTTGATGCTTTTACAGTGAAGGGCGTGGCGCTGCAGCCGAGATTGACATGTGGTTGATGGGCCATACCCGGCTACCAGCTGCTGGAGGCATCAAGGCAAGAGTAAGTGCCTCCAGGTCTCTCGTGAAATGAACGCACGTTTATCTTTTCTTTTTTCAAGCAATTTGTCTCGCCACCCAGTAAGGTTCCCAATGGCGGCCCGGCTGTGATATCCGTCGCTGCATAAATTTCAAAAATGAATCTGGACTATAGGCTGAATGATTGCAGTATGGCCTTTCCTTACTTTCCGACCTATGCGATTCTCTATGTGTCAAAAATGTCAACCTCGATCGTGCATGGAAGGTTCTCTCGTACTAGTATTCATTACAGGAGTCCAATGTATTAAATATCTATCAATAAATGGGAAATGTTGTACTCTGCGCCCCCGTTCGCTTGCCAACAACGGAGCCAATCTGGAATTTCTGATCTCTCTCGCATTCTTCCATCTCCGACATATTCATGTGAAGAAGGCAGCTATTAAACGGAATCGTATCTTCGGCAAGATAAGCACATCCTTCTATTCCTGGTATATTCGGACACTCCCACCACCCCACTTCTCCATCAGTGCCTTACCTGAGGCAGTCGGCTGGGTAAACGCGACCTCACCACGACGGGGGTTCAGAGGACAACCGTGTACAAAGGTCGCAGCTGCGGCATCGAGCAGACGAAGAGCGATGCCGCGTCTTTGGTATGCAGAAGGCACAAACATACGTGGGATGCCCATCGGCGTTGACAGAAGCTCCGGTCTGCAGAATAGACTAGAATTGGTGTCGACAGAGACTAGGCGAGCTGTGGCGGGCGGTAAAGGGTTCGCTTCTGAAGACCCTTGGACCTCGGCTGGCGAGGCGATGGCCATGGCAGTAGATATGTGGGTGGCAATCACGCAACCCGTAATGGTTTCGCACGAGGCTGATCTCGCGGACGGGAGCAGGAAAAGGTAGACTTTTGAGACGCGGAGTAGATCGCGGGTGAGCGGAGGCGAGGAAAGGTGCAGGGATATCGTCTTTAGAAGTGTGGAGAGCTTAACGGGGCAATTATCGTTCGGTTGCCGTTAGACGTAATTTATTCCTTGGCGATCATCGTTGGGAAAGCTTACCTTTGAGCCTATCTTCCCCCCAGCATCGGCGTTGATCGAGATGATCCTGCCCGACTTGTTGCCGTCCTTGAGTTTGATGCCCGTAGCGATCTCGGTAACCTGGGCATCCGCGGCCGCCCTTTCGTCTTCGCGACGCCACTGCATGCCACGTTGAACTCGCGCGCAATGGGAATTGTGCAGAGTCTCGTCTTCCGGCGCGCCCTTGGTGTAGGTGAGATCGCAGAGAGGACATGTGCGCAGGATGGAGGAGTCGAGGTTGAAATGGAGCTGCGTGAGACCCTTGGGCGGGCGATCCTCCTTGCCCTTGCCCTTGGGCTTGGGCTGCTTGTGCTTCTTGGAGGACGGCGCAGCGCTAGAGGAGGTCGTGCGAGCGCGTTTGAGAGGTTGGGGTGTGTTGTGGAAGGCAAGACGTTCGGCGAGGGGACGCTTTTTTGGATTCTCCTGAGAGGATAAGTCAGAAGGAGACGAGGAGCGTATGGGCACGCGAGAAGAGCGAGAGGAATAGGTGCGCATGGTGGGGAACAACAACAATGCCTCGCGACAGACACACACATGTCGTTGATTGACGAGTCAACGCGTCAGTCACGTGCTTGTCATTCCACACTCGTGACCATCGCCTCCAGTGTAGTGCGGCGCTCCAGCTCAATTGAAAACATTCTATGCCCGGTGTGCCAGCGCTGAGACTGCCAGCGGACGCACCGTCATGTCCATCCTTCACAGTGTCAGGCTGTCCCTCACTTGTTGCTCAATTGTCGCAAATGCGTATGTTTTCAGATTTAATTTGAGCACCTACTGGGTATCTAATCACTTATCTGAAGCCTCTTTGCGGGTGGAATCTTCACCTTTCCCTTGCTTTCACCTTCCCTCGCTCTTCATCTCAAACTCACACAGCCACAATTAACTACCATCGCACTTCTGTGAGATTTTCAAACTATTAGCTACTTGTGTCCTTTCTGAAATGTCTTAGTGGGATGATGGGCCAATACCCTTTCGCCGCTCTTGTTGGGAAGACGATTGACATATATGGACCCTGGGTCTGTTCCTTGATCGCCTCCTTCCTCTTTTCTACTGGATTCAGCTTCTTTGCTGCTGAGATCGTCAAGACTACTGGTGATATCACTGCGCCATCCCAGTCGTCTTTCAGAATCCTCGCTGGATGTTTCTTCCTCTTGGGACTCGGATCAACTTTCTCGTACGTTGCATCTTAGGTAGTCAATGTCAGCTCATGTCCTCACATCCAAAAGATATTTTTCCTCTCTTTTTGCCGCCTCTAGGATCTTCCCTCGGTATCAGGGTGCCGCGTCAGGAGCAAGTATGGCGCTCTATGGCTTGTCCCCACTTTTCCTCTCTCTCCTGACGTCCAAATATTTTACGGATCCGTCCATGGGTTTAAACATCACCCGTTTCTTACTTTTTATGGCCCTCGCTACTGGGATCATTCATCTTATCGGCGCTTTCACGTTACGCATTCCCCAATCTGAGTGCGACGCCGCGTCAATACCCGATAGCGCCAGTGTTTCTTCTCGTGATGATGAGAGCTCAATCGATGAGCACCAGCCCCTTCTTCCAAACAAAGCGCCTCTTTCCGAGTCGTGTGTGCGGGCTGGACCCGTTGACCAAGGCAGTTCTGCACTACGTCTGTTCAAGGATCCCCACTTCTGGCTCTTAGCTTTCATATTACTCATCATACTCGGTTCCGTAAGTTCTGTTACCGGTTGGCTACGCAACACGTGTAGTTTTGACCAGTCATTTGCAGTGCGAGATGATCATCTCGAATATCGGAACTATCACCCTCTCTCTGTATCCCGAGCCCGTGTCTGGCATCATGTCCCTCCCGTCCTCCATAGAAACCGTGACCGCAACCCAAGTCCGCCTTATATCTATTTCCAACACACTTTCACGCCTTCTTTCTGGCCCACTTGCGGACTTGATAGCTCCTCTCACCGGCCACATACCTGATGATGTGTCAACACCGCCGCGAAGGTATCGAATTAGCAGAGTGACGCTCTTGTCTGGTGTATCTCTTCTTTTGGCGGGTGCATTCGTATATCTAGAGCTAGTCATCAGAAAACCAGATGACCTCCAAATGCTCAGGTGTGTTGCTCTGACCTTCGTTGTTCACATTTTGTTCAATGATGATACCCAGCATCGCAACTGGTACCGCTTACGGTACTGCATTCACAATTCTGTGCGTTACAATTTCTGCTTTCTTTTCCCTTTCATTGCTCACCAGTTCTGTCTAGACCCAGTATTGTGTCCCGCGTTTGGGGAAGCAAGAACTCTGGGCGCAACTTTGGCATAATATCCTACGCTCCTCTTTTTGGAACACCACTTTTTTCATACCTCTATGCATTTATATCAGCACGCAACAACACTGGCAGTGGCGTTTGTTTAGGTGTCACATGTTGGAGCCTCACGTTCTGGGTGAGCACTGGCGCATCCCTTCTGTCTTTTGTCGCAAGCACCCTCCTGGGGAGGCGATGGAAGGGGCTAGTCTAAGTGATTTCACCCATGATCCCCTCTTAGAACCCTCGTTCGGTTGTGGCCTACCCACCTACCGAACCGACATCGGTCTGGTGAGCCACAATCTGATACTCGTTCTCTACGAATTAGATCCAATCACGCTCGTACCATGTTCATATTCATCTCGTTTCGTACATTACCTTTACACTCCTATTCAGGGTCGTTCAGAGGGCGTCGATCATCGAACGATGCAATGCCCTGCGTTGTAATCACAGTTGACCGCACCCGCACCTTTGAGTGCAGTATGAGTCACACTAACGTCTTGATCATGGCCCCAATTTGATCTCGGAGTCATTAGAATCGATGGACTCGGAAGCAGATCGTGCTTGTAGTCGTTACATAAGGAACGCCGCTTTTCTCTCTGCGCCAACTGAACCCTGGGTCCCTGTGTGGGGAGCATTGTGAAATGCGACACACAACTCGGAACTCTAAACAACGGCATGGAGATGCGCGAAGCTGGAGGCCCGTCTGCCTTGCGCTTTTCTTGATCACTGGGCCATCAAGGGTGTTTCCCACTGGCAGACTCGGGTGTATGATTGAAATGCGCATTCCGTTCTCTTCGGGACGCGTTCCAGCATACGTCCTCATTTCCATAATTAGTGTTGAATGACGGAAGCTACATGCGTGGTCCCGTGAAGCATCTCGCATTTCTCCTGTGTTTTCTCCTGTGTGGTTTGGCTAATTCATGTGCCTGTGAAACGTGCGCTGCTAGCTCTCTTAATAAAGGTGGGGAGTGCCATATCCAGGCAAGCAGCACGGACTAACAGGAAAAAGCGGGCTAAAATTGTGAAAGAACTACGTTCATCGTGCACACATCGATTACGGTCATCGGGTCTTCACTCGCCAGCGCCGGGGGGGGGGACCCTGTGAAAACGCCAACGCCAACGCCAACCGAACTTGTTATCATGGGTGCGGGTGCGGATCGATCGAAGGCTGAACGAAGAAATAGACTTGCCAAAAGCGGTTCAATCTCGGAGCACGCCTTGCCGAGACCAACCACGATGGCAGTCCAACCGACTAAGCAAAAACTATGGGGCGGCCGCTTCACTGGGAAGACGGATCCTCTGTGAATTTTTTTTGCCATCGTGTCACTATGTTCCGTGCAAGGTTGCTGACTGCTCAGATCGATAAAGGATGCATGCGTTCAATCAATCATTGAAATACGACCAGAGGATGCACGCTGCGGACATCCGTGGGTCGATCGCATATGCAAAGGCGTTGACCCTCGTGGGCATCCTGACTAAGGATGAGGAGAGCAAGATCGTACAAGGCCTCGCGGCCGTTGGGAGAGAATGGGAAACTGGCCAGGTTCGGTTCCACTTGTCCTCGTGTTTTTTTTCTTTCTCTTGTTCACGATGCCCCCTGATTGATTGCTCGCCCACAACCAGTTTCAAGTTCAGCCGGATGACGAGGACATTCACACCGCGAACGAGCGCCGCTTGAGTGAGTTGATAGGGCCGTTAGGCGGGAAGCTGCACACAGGTCGGTCGAGGAACGACCAGGTCGCGACGGACTTGCGCCTCTGGCTCCTTGAGCAAGTCGGCGGGATTGAAGCGGGCCTGGTCGCGCTCATCCGGGTTATGGTCGAACGTGCCGACAAGGAGCGGGATCATCTCATGCCAGGGTACACTCACCTCCAGGTTCTATTATTATTTTTCCTCACTCGCGCGTACACGGGAATGTTCTAACCGACGATATACTGTCGCATGTAGCGCGGACAACCCATTCGCTGGTCCCATTTCCTCCTGTCCCACGCCTTCTCCTTTAGCACGGATCTCGAACGCCTCCGCCAGATCATCCCGCGGATATCAGTCCTTCCTCTCGGCTCCGGCGCACTCGCTGGTAACCCCTTCGCCGTCGACCGCCACTTCCTCGCCAAGGAACTCGGGTTCCAGTCCTTGGCAGAGAATAGCCTGTGGGGCGTGGGCGACCGCGACTTTGTGGTAGAGTTTATGATGTGGGCGAGCTTGACGACGACGCACTTGAGTCGCATTTCGGAGGACTTTATCATTTATTCGTCGGCCGAGTTCGGGTTCATCACGCTGAGCGACGCGTATAGGTCTCTGCTCTCTCTTGCCATCTCGCTCTTTAATGATGCCATACTGACGTGACTATTCTCAGTACTGGCTCGAGTATGATGCCCCAAAAGAAGAATCCCGACTCGCTGGAGCTGCTCCGTGGGAAGGCCGGCCGCGTATTCGGAAACGTCAGCCTTTAGTTGCTCACATTCGAGAGTTTTGCATGCTGAGAGCAGGATAGATGGCGGGATTCCTTGTAACCTACAAGGGCCTACCGTCTACGTACAACAAGGATCTACAAGAGGACAAGGAACCCCTGTTCGACACGGTCGACACTATTTCATCGTGTCTTCGTATCGCTGAGGGTGTCATAGGCACACTAGACGTAAGTAATCATAACCCAGACCATGCCAATGATGCCACGCGTTCATGGGATTTTCAGGTGCATCCCGAAAAGATGAGACACGCGCTCACGATGGACGTCTTGGCAACCGACTTGGCCGACTATCTTGTGCGCAAAGGAGTACGTCGGCCTGTCTTTATAACCTTGGAGGCTGTTGTGATGTTTCGCAGGTTCCGTTCAGGGAGACACATCATATATCTGGACGTGCCGTGGCCCTCGCGGAGTCCCGGAAATGTCAACTGAACGCGCTTACGGTCGCTGATTACAAGAATCTTCACCCGGACTTTGGTGACGACATCCACGACGTGTTCGACTTTGAAGCGAGTGTGGAGAGGCGGCAGGCAGTCGGGGGACCTAGCCGGGCAATGATAGACAGACAGGTCGCAGTGCTACGAGAAAAGATTGACGGGTAATGGAACTGACATGAGGACAGGGTGGCTCGGAGCGTTGTAGTCTTAATGTGAGAATGGACCAAGTTGTGTGAGGCGGAATAAATGGGTTGATAGCGGTCACCGCGGGATGTTGGTGTCAATTCCAAGCGTAAATTGTACATGAACCGTCTTTTCAAAGTGGGCAGTGGGCCGATTTTCAAAGAAATTTTTTCATAAGCATAGCGTCTCCGAACTGCCCGTAATTGTCTGTGTGGGCGCAGTTTGCGGGGTTGCGGCTTTGGCCGGCTGTGTTGTGCTGTGCAGGTGCACTCATCATCATCACTAGTACTCCCGCCTCCATTCTCTTTTCCCCTATCCCTCTCCCCTCTCCATTCATTTCTCGACTCTCAACATTGATTGTTGTTGACCCCAACTCTCCCACACCTTCATCTACACATCACACCATCACACCATGGCTAGGGACAGACTTGCAGCGATGAGAGTTCGTGTTTGATTTTCCACCCACTTGCAATTGTATTGATAGGTGATTATTCTCCAGGCTCAGCAGACTGGGGGCAACATTTCCAACAAGTATCTCTCGGTCAAGTTTTTTTCTTTGGTCACCCAGCTTAGCCGTTTTGTCATAGTTCGTACCCGTCACAGCGTACTGATGGAGGGTACCCCCGCCGACAAAACCCCTACGCCCAACAAGACGACAATCCAAGCTATGAGCTGTCCGACGTCGCGAACCCCAGCACCGCACATTTAACTTCGAATATGGCTACCGACACCATGGCCGGTTTCTATGAAGAGGTAGTCCACGAGGCTAGGATAGGCAACCCTCTCAGCTGACCAATTCTCCTATCCTTTTCTCGCATAGATCTCGTCCATCCAAGAGGAGATAAGGCTGTTCAACGACAACGTAGCTAGCATATCGGACTTACATGCGCGGTCGCTCAACAACATGGACGATGCTGCCGCCGCACGCAACACTCAACAGCTGGAAGAACTCATCAACGAGACAAGTGCCCTCAGCGCAACTCTCAAGCGGAGGATCAAGTCGCTTGAGCGCCAGGGTGGTACTGCGCGGGAAGCACAAATAAAGAAGCAGCAGGTCAGTGTCCGCGTCGCCTTGCATCACTTTCTTCTTTTGTGTGGCAGTGGCACCATTTTCTGACCTCCATGACTTTTTTGGGGGTATGGTGATGAATAGACCGCACTGGTCAAGTCGAAATTTGTCGAGGCCATTCAAAATTATCAACAGGTAGAGCAGCAATACAGGCAGAAGTACAAGCAGAGGATGGAGCGTCAATTCAAGATTGGTGCGTTGCAATCTAGCGCCTTTGTAATTATCCATCTCAGATGACGATTGCGTGCCCAGTCAAGCCCGATGCGACACCAGAGGAAGTACGTGCCGTCGTCGAGGATGACCAAGGCGGACAAATATTCTCTCAAGCTGTGCGCGTCATTCCCTCTATCTATTGAGCGTTTCTGAATCCTTTTCAGCTCATGAACTCGAACAGATATGGCGAGTCTCGCGCTGCTTACCGTGAGGTCCAAGAGCGCCATGCAGATATCCAGCGTATCGAACGGACTATCTCTGAGCTCGCGCAGCTATTTAATGACGTTCGTTTCTCCGTGCACGTCACGTGGTTGCTTGTCTCATGACTTTGAACGTTAGATGAGTATCCTGGTGGAGCAACAAGACGAAACCATCAACATTATCGAGGCTCAGGCTACCGAAGTCGAGAAGGATGTCGAAACTGGGTGAGTGCGAGTCTGCAACTGTCTGGAACACGTGTGTGGCTGATCACCCTCGGTAGTCTTGGCTACACAGACAAAGCTGTCGGTTCCGCGCGGTCTGCACGCAAAAAGCGTTGGATCTGCTTCTTCATTTTCCTGATTATTCTCGCTATCGTTGGCGTCGTCATCGGAATCCAAATCGCGAACCACAAACTTTGAGACAAAGTGACGAGTTGTGCAGAGTTTCTTCTATATGCCGATCATTTCTGGGGCCGTATCATCTGAGCTCTTGACGTATTTAAGCGCCTTTATCGCATCTTTCACCTTCACGAGTCACTCATTTTTAATCCTTCGTGCTGTTTAAAGTATCTTCATGCCTCTTGGACATGCCTCGCCGTTAGCATACGATCGATTTTCATTCAGATAGCTAGTGCACTGAATAATCCGGGTTCTGAATATACCCTTTATAGCACGAAGTGTGTTGTGAGGTAAATATGGTCGAGGTCAAACAGTGAATAAGCCGCGAAATACAGCATAGAAACCCAACGCTGAGCTGACACCCCTTGGTAGCGAGAAAATCCCGCCTTAGCGACGTTATCACCGTTCTGTGTGGTGTCACGCGACTGAAATTTGTTCGATGGGTGGCACGTGCGACGAAACCAGGTGATCGAAATTTTGGGGATTGGGTGGATTCTCGGAGCTGCGAATACTGTTACTGGTGGCATTGGTGTGCGTGTTATTAAAAGGGTACGGTCCGACGAGGTAGTTCATCCGAAGCCGAACTTCGGGGTTCGCTTGGTGACCGAGAGACGGACGGATCTGGGTGTTACAGAGGACCGAGCGACAAAGTCGTAATATGGCCTGTACAGGCTGTGTGGAAACTGAAACAGGAACGCTATGTAACTTAAGGCTGAGCTGACCGGCTAGTTATTGATGCAGACCGACAGTGTAGATACAATGATGATCTGGGTTACACCATGGCAGATTCTCAAACCAAAAAAAAAAAAACGAAACACAGCCGGGAGGATAAGGTCGGCTGGAATGTAGTGCGGTGCGGTTGCAGCGTGTGAAAGGGTCGACATTTGACAGGCTCTGGGCTTGTTCTGCGGAAGCCGACTTGAATTTGGGATATTATGCGCGCAACAAGGAACCGCGCCGCGAACATGAGGCAGGGACCGCCGCACCGTTGATGGCCTCACGCTGCTGTACCCGGGGATTGCCATGTGCGACCGTCGATCTTAGATCCACATGCTGACGCGTCGCCCCCCGCTCCTCATATAAATCAAGAACTGGCCCACCTAGTTTTTACCCTCAAAACCCCCTCACACGAAGACACCTTTGCTAGCGTCCACCTCCGCCCCCTCCCGCCGTACGTTGTTCGCCGTACTATATGGATCGCGCCGTCTTTGGACTCACCATGTTTCCTTCATCTAGGTCTCTCTCCAACCCTGCGTCACATTTTTACCGTGCACCAGCTAAAACATGCCGGCCAAGAAGCGTTGCCAATTCCAAACCGAGCAGCAGTGCAACCAGGCTGCTCTGCGCATCATTGGAAACTGCCCCCATTGCCGCTCTGACTTTTGTGGGAATGTGCGTCTTTGCGTTTTGTTTTTGTCTGCTGTTCGTAATCATCTTAAATGTTGCCCGGCTCTCTTTTTGTAGCATCGGTTACCGGAGCACCATGCGTGCAATAACCTTGAGGATTGCCGGCAACAAGCCTTCAATCGAAACAAGCTGAAGCTGGAGAGCGAGAGGATCGTAACATCCAAGCTGACGACCGCGTGATTGCCGTCTGCATCCGCGTCCTCCTCTACTACCTCCGAACACCCTCACCCCTTTCTCATCGGCGTCTAATCATTCGGGACGACGTGATCTGTTGTCCACATATGGGTTTTTCCTGGCGCATACTCATGGACATGTTTGGATATTATCTATCTCCCCTTAATTCAGCCCTGCAAATTTTTTTTACCCCTGGGCATTCTGTGTGCTGTAGATTACTAGTGTCGTTTTGTATCGAACCCTCAATGACGTTTATGACTGAAAATAAATTTTAGAAAAAGATCAAAATGGCAAGAGATGTGACTGACGTAAAGTCTGCGTTTTTGACCCAAAATTCTAAAGGGAAAAGAATGCCGTGCAAAGCCGAGGAAATTGTAAATGGTCGACCATTGCCTCCGCCTACTACGTGTCGTCATTTCCGATGAAAATACGTGTTATTACGACGTCGCGGTGATTGAAGGGAATCGCGTGTTGGGGTGGGCATGCGTGACAAGGCGGCGGGCGGGCGCTACCACAATCGATAACCTTCAAATTTTTTTTCCTGTCCGGGTGGTCAGAGGTCCTCTCCTCACCAGTCACTCTGACGTGGATCGAGAATTATCACGTGTAACGACACCTACCTGGCTCCCGTAGATCGTGTGAGAGCACCCTGCTTCAGTCACTTTCCAACCAACTAACATGTCTAGCAGACTACAACAGATCGCGCGACATATCCATCCACAGGAGAGCATGAGCGCAGGTCAGTTGCATTGCTTTCGAGTCATCATCGCAGAAACTGGCCATCGCGGCTCATACACCCATACAAAGAATCGTGGGACAGTGTGCCTCAGGCTCCGCCGGATAGGTACGTACGCTCGAGCATCATAACACCGAGCGACGCACGCTCACGCGCGGAGACAGCATTTTCAAGCTCACCGCTGCCTATCAGGCGGATCCCCACCCACAGAAGGTCAACCTCGGCGTCGGGGCATACCGTGACGACGACGATAAGCCGTGGGTGTTACCCGTCGTGAAAAAGGTGGGTCGTTGTCTTATCTCCGAAGTTTTCTTTATTCGTTCATTTCCGTTTTCTCGTGAACCACCGCAGGCTTCGCACATCCTCCTAAGTGACACGGCGCTAAATCATGAGTATCTTCCCATCACTGGCCTTCCTGAGTTTGTGTCGGGCGCGGCGCGCTTGATACTGGGAAATGACTCGCCTGCCCTTGCGGAGGATCGCGTCGTCAGCGTACAGACCATCTCTGGCACTGGCGCGAACCACCTCGCCGCGCTTTTCCTGAGCAAATACTACCGGTTTAACGGTGAAAAAGTGGTCTATCTCAGCGACCCGACTTGGGGTACGTGTGATCGCTAACGGTTTCTCGTCGTCTTTGGGATGGAACGCTCATAAAGAAGGGTCCCCGCGTTGTACAGCGAACCACTTTGCCATCTTCGAGAATGTCGGCATCAAGCAGCGTACCTATCCCTATTACGACCCAAAAACGATCGGGCTTGACTTTGGCGGACTCATCGCGTCTCTGGAGAATGCGCCGGAACGGTCAGTGTTTCTGTTGCACGCCTGCGCGCACAACCCTACGGGTGTCGACCCGACGGAAGAGCAATGGGAGACCATCGCGCGCGTCATCCTTGCGAAGAAGCACTATGCCATCTTTGACTCGGCCTATCAAGGTTTCGCGAGCGGAGACTTGGACCGAGATGCCAAGGCCGTGCGGTACTTTGTGAGCCAGGGCGTGCCTATGGTTGTCTGCCAGGTACGTGGCTGCAGGCTTATTTACTTGGGGTTGGAGGGAGGGGGTTGAAATGTGGTGATCGCAGAGCTTTGCCAAGAATGCTGGCCTGTACGGAGAACGTGTTGGGGCACTTCACCTCATAGCACCAGATAAGGCGGCCGCTCTCCGCGTCCGCAGTCAATTGTCTGTGCTACAGAGGTGCGAGATATCGAACCCCCCTTCGTACGGTGCACGCGTGGTGAGCCGTCATGTCACTAGTTCACTTTGCTCTATAGCTGAATTCGTTATTGGTACCAAAGGTTGCGTTGATTCTGAACAATCCAGAACTGTTTGAAGAGTGGAAGGCGGACATCCGGACGATGGCTGGTCGAATCATTGACATGCGCAAACACCTACGCGCCCTGTTGACCGACGAGCTCAAGACGCCGGGAAACTGGGATCATATCGTCAATCAAATAGGAATGTTCAGGTGCGTATGAAACTAGGTCGACAATCGAGACGTCGCACGTCGCTGATGGTGGCTATCTGGTGTCTGGTCTAGTTTCACTGGAATCTCTACGGCACAGTCGAAGGCGCTCATAGACGACGCCCACGTGTATTTGACGGCGAATGGTCGGATTTCGATGGCAGGGTTGAACAGTAAAAATCTTAGGTACTTCGCGGAGGCGCTAGACCGAGTTGTACGGACCGTTTGATTCGAAGGCTGAGGTTATTGTTTGTTTTGGGGGTTAGGCCAGAAGAATATCAATATTGCTGTGAAACGATCAGTCTTGTCATTCCACACAATAATAAATCCATAGAGGTTACCATGGAGACAATAGACAGGCGCACACACGAACATCCTCATGTTTGATAGGGGCACTTGCACCAGTGCTGAGATGACTATGAGCGAGTTGCAGGGGCAATGCCAGTGATGATGGAATCGCATCATGGCAGATGGGGTTCGTCCGTCCCATTTTGTTCTGGTGGGTCACGGTGGCCCTGCAACACCGTCATATCAGTGCCACTAGTGCGACCAGTGGGCAGTGGGCCAGCTGGCAACACGCTTAACGATCCCCCTACTGGTTAGAAGTCATTGGGGGCCATTTTGTGTCTTTATCCGCGGAGAGCGCCGTTCCCATGACACGCTTGATCTCGGCACCACTAACCAACATTACGAGTCGTGTCTCATACATTTCTTTGGAGCACAAATACCAAGTACTAGATCCCGTCATCTCACTGGTTGGGCAGCTGCCAGAGCCTCTCGGACCAGTGTTCAAGTTGACCTCCGACGTACGAGCACTAAATTTTTGCCCATCGTGGGTCGGAGTTCTTCCATGCTGGTCGTTCTCGGCGTGCCACTCGGTTTAATTTGTGGTAAGGGTGCTGCCACTGTGGCGCGTGGCGCGAGTCCACCACGCACCTTGTTGCAGGTTCGATTGATTACAATTACAGCTTCCTCGCCCCACGCCTCACAAAGGTGACTGGTCACCCCTCTCCGAGTCTCTCTCAGCGGAGTTCAGTTGCACCTGGTCATGAGTCGGCCATGCAACCCATCCTCCGTAGCGAGTTTCGGTCTCTCGTCGAAAGCCATCTAGTATACTGAGTTTCTCCCGTTGTTGCTCCTCCTGCAAGTTTGTGTCGCTTTCTGTGTTTTAGCGAGCGAGAAAGTGTGTGTGTCCCACATTGTCTCAGTTTTCCATTGTCCGCGTGTACGGAACAGAGGTGGTATTTATTATTCCTCTTTCGAAACCTCAGTCCACATCTCTGACGGACTCAACATGTCTACTTTTCTTCACCGGATCCTTAAGGAGCCTACCCCCTCCTTTCTGTTCGTGTCCCCCTCTCCTCAACTCACCTCCTACGGTCTGTCCTGGTGCCAGACCACCTCGGCTCTTTCAAAGTTAATACACTAGAGTCTCGAGAAATGCCAGCGCCCCAGTGGGACCTCCCCTCCCGCCTTCAGTTGATCAAAAGCCCGTTCCTTCTCGTCCGGTTTGTTTTCTTTTGTCAGTGAACGACAAGGCCCTTGCCTCCATCCCCACGCTTTTTTTATGAACTCATTGTTGGGTTTTTGTCGTTTGTTCGTTGTTGCTAGCTTTGCAGATTTATCTCAACTTGACTGCGCTGGTCTTCGCAATTTGGAATGTGGGTGCGAGCAATGCAGCTGGAGCTCATGGTGGGTTCCTCAGCTTCGTGCTTTGCTTGACTTTTGACGATGATTGATTTGGGATCGATAGTCGACGGAGCGTCTGCATTCATCATTTTCAACAGTATCGCGACGTCCCTTTGTATCTTCTCGTGCGTGTCCCACTGTCCGTTCCCCAGTTTTCTAGCTTGTTTCATGAGAGATCTGCAGGGCATTGATGGATGTGGAAATTTCATTCTTCTCGACTTCGATGATAGGGTTTGAGGGTACGTGGATTGGTATCTCCACGATCCTGCAGATAGGTGTGCCTAGCATCTCCTCTACCCTCTTGGCACGCTGCTGATGTCGTTTGTTGGGAACCGATTAATAGCGGCTAGTATCTTTGTCACTTTAAGCGGACCTCCTGAATTCTGTGAGGCGAGGGCCCCAATTTCGGTCTGCGCCTCGATTTCTATCCTGGTTCCTGTCTCCTGGATGGCCGCGACCTTGCGTGAGTAACACTTTCTCCTGCTCTGGCGTCTCTGCTGCTAATACACCCCGGGCCTGTGCATCTAGTGCTAGCTTACTTTGTTACACTGTTGACGTTGTGTATCGCGCACCTCCGCTTGCACCCTGCACTCTTGACCACTTCTATCTATTCCGTCGTCTGGTTCGACGACGACGTCGCTGCCGAGAAGCGCTCCTCAGCTCCTCAGCTCCCCCCGCTCGACACCTCCGCTCCCCCTACTCGTCTCTCCGCCCTCACCCGTCGCCATTCGGCGACATCGCTCTCTCGAGACGTCGAGAATCAACCCCAACGCTCGGGAAATCTCAATCTCGACAAGCCACTGCCAGTGCCTTCCCCCACGCTGTCGCAGAGGGCCTGGTGGGGACGCGTCCGCGCGGGTCGGCCCGGTAAGGATCACCCTTTCAAGTTCCGTCGCGCGAAACCACACGAGTTCCGGTGGTGGGTCAAGGGGGAGAATAATGAGCAGGAGGAAGTCGGGGAGGAGGACAAGAGCAATGATCCTCCCGAGTACCCTGGTTCGCGGCCACAGTCAACAGGTGAATCGCGATTTCTGCCGTACCCGTCAATGTCACTGAACGAAGACGAGCCTATTCCGGTGGATAATCGGTCCAAGTGGCTGCGTGCCGGGGAGGCTTTCGGAGCCTAATAGAGCGACTGCAAGACGAGATGTCGTATAGAAGCGTGTGTTGTGTTTGCTTTCCTGCTGAGGGCTCGTTTCTGCGACTTTTTACATGTATTAACACTCGGACAAAGAACTGATGTAACTCAAAGCACTGTACATGAATGATAGTTTTCAATCTGAGTATAGTCAAGACAAGTAGTAGGTGAAGCAGAACATCAACATCATACAACTGTAGTGGCTTGGGACTCCAGCAATGTAACCCTCGCACGAAGTTCCTGATTCTCATCCCGAACCTTAACGAGCGCGAAACGAGAGTCTTCCAGCTCGTTCTTCACTCGGGCCAGTTCTTTGTACGTGTCTTCCTCGATCTCTCCAGTGAAGACGGCGACCCCTAGTAAGGAGAAGAGGAGGTAAGCGACGGAATTTGCACGACCAAGTAGAAAAAGGCGGTGACTCGCCTCCAGCCAACTTCAAAAGACGCCAGAGACGCAGAATGATGAGCAAACCCGCCAGTTCACGCTCTTTGCCCCTGAGAATAGCCTCGAGCACGAACGTCGTTACGATGATGAACGCATCGAAGATGTGGAGAGACGCATGGGGGAACCGGCCATAAGGATTGTAAAATTCGAGCCCGAACGACCAGAGGGTGAGAGGGATTTCGATGAGGAAGAGCGTGGTAATCGTGATGGAGATCAGGGAAAGCACTTCTAACCACTCTGGGGCGCCGGCGGGAGTCCCGGATGTCTCGCAGTCCGAGGACAAAAGGGTATATGCGAGATCTACCAGGACGCATCCGGCGTCTATGAAGATCTACAGAGGGGCGTGGATCAATGAACGGACATGACGGTATGCGACGCGGGGGGGAAACGGACGAGAGTAATGACGAGCTTGTGAACGATTCGGGATTCTAGGGCCTCGGAGACGCGAACGCGCCAGGAGGGGAGCAGGCCCCTCTGCTCATCATCTTGCTCTGGTTGTTCTTGAGAATACGACGAGGGAAGAAGCGGATCTTGCTCAGATGACATACCAGAACACTACCGCAGCCGCAGCCGCAGCACTCTCTGCTCATTCAAGTTCATTCGTTCG
>Ga0209488_10001066_pt1 | contig 23227 bp, 20 predicted proteins | sample Rivendell_Oct201_8_FD_188349 | JGI IMG/M metagenome (GOLD analysis project Ga0209488, IMG submission 188349) | Vadose zone soil microbial communities from the Eel River Critical Zone Observatory, Northern California, USA -... | ecosystem: Environmental > Terrestrial > Soil > Vadose zone >...
AGCCGCTGGACACAGTACCAGGCGAAGAGCGTCCGCCTCCACGAAACTCAGGGTTTCTCCGACATTGTTAAACTCGTGGCGCCGCTGAACAAGGAGATGGGCGAAGAACTGAAAGAGAAGTACGCCAAGGAAGTCGAACACTACGAAGGCGACAAAGGCGACGTCAGCAAGGAGGCGAAGAATCTGGAAGACGAGCGCGATTTGACGGTTCGCCAGGCAGACCGATTTGATGGAGGAGAGGCGCTCCTGGAAATAGGGCTGGTCATTTGCTCGATCACGCTTTTGACCAAGCGAAAGGGATTCTGGCTCGGCGGCGTGCTGATCGGTGCTTTGGGCATCGCCCTGGCGGCGACAGGATTTTTCCTTCACTAAGTTAGGCGCGTGCCGGCGGTTGCGAACCTCTCAACAGGGCGATTTCCTGCGCCAAGCGTTCCAGCTTGCCAAGCAATTCCTGGTGGCGCAGTTCTTCACTTGCGGGCTTCTTCCCAACAAATGTAAGCGTCCCGCCCGGCTCCAGCACGCACTGGTCGACTTCGGAGAGCGATTCGAATCCTTGCTTCCGCGCGGCCGCCTCGAGTTGCGCCATGGTAATGAGCTCTTTCTTCAAATTCCGCGCGCGCACCTTGCCGCCTTCGACTAGAACGTCAGATCTGCCCTCGACCAACTGATCGAGTTTCCTGTGATCGTAGAGGAAGCGAACGACCAGATAGTTGGTGACGAGCAGGGAAGTTGCGCCGATGATCCCACCCAAGACACTGTTGTCTTCGCCGATGATGGCGTTTTGCACCGTATTCGAGAGCGTCAGCAAGACGACCAAGTCAAATGGATTGAGTTGGACGAGCTCGCGCTTTCCGGAGAGCCTGAGACCGACCACCAGGAAGGCATAAACGATGATCGGCCGAAGGATCTTTTCCGCCAAGGGAAGTCCGATGACGAACATATCTTTCCAAATGTCGTGCATAACAGAATCGCCTCCTCGGGGTGCCCGCATGGGTTCTAACAGAGGTGGTGCGTCCTCGTAATCAGAGAACGAGGGGAGCGTAACATGCGCGGAAGCGCACTAAAAGTCGAGCGTTCGGGGGGAGGCCGGCCTGTCTGCTGGTACAGTCATTCTTTCGCGACACTTTCCCATTCGCTGGCATACAAAAGCTTTCGGGTCTCGTATGATTAGAACGATTCGCTATCACCCGGTCTGAGAAGTCGTCGCAATAAGTAAGAACAAATCTAAACGGAGGAAGCAGGACTCACCCTCGCCCGCGGTGCACGTTTGCGCAGGCTGGTGTCGCGAGCCACCACCAAATGTCCCAACGTGCCCCCTTTGCGCAAGGCACTGTCATTGGTCCAGAGCAATTCTCTACGTTGTTGGACTCTGTCCAGGAGCTGATCGCGATTATCAGCCCGGACGGAATCATTCAATTTGCAAACGCAAGTTTTACCCGCGTTCTTGGCCACCCAACCGAAGATCTCGCGGGGACGTCGATTACCGACCTCCTTCACGCAAACGATGCCGGCGGAGTTCGCGAACGTCTTCGCGATCTGTCGGTCAGTGGTCGTGGAACGATTGGCGGCCGCTGCCGGTTGCAAAGCAAAGACGGGAGCTGGCGCTGGTTCGATGCTGCGGCCCGCGATTATACCAACGTAGCTGCCATGGAAGGCATTGTCGTCAATTTCCGGGACGTCACCGACCTTCACCGCATGGAAGCGGAGCGTCAGGTCATCTCCGAGATCGTGCATGCGCTCAACCAAACTGCCAACCTGGATGAGCTGTTGCGGGGCATCCATCACGCACTCAAAAAAGTTCTGTACGCGGAGAATTGCTTCGTGGCCCTCCATGACCGCGAGGCGGACATATTTACGTTTCCATTTTTCGCCGACGAAGTCGATGTGGCGCCTCTACCGCAAAAAGTGGGCCGCAGCTGCACTGCGTTTGTTTTCCGCACGGGCTCCCCGATGTTGATTCCGCAGAACGAATTTGACCGGCTGGCTGCCGAAGGTGAAGTCGAGCTGGTTGGTACGCCGTCGCCTTCGTGGCTCGGCGTTCCTCTCAAAACACCCACAGCCACCATCGGGGTACTCGTCGTGCAGCACTATCAAAACGAAAATGCGTATGACATTAGAGATCTCGAGTTTCTAGGCTCTGTCGGCGGTCACATCGCGCTTGCCATCGAGCGACGTCGCTCGGAAGACGCGCTTCGCAAGAACGAAGAGATGTTTCGGCTGCTTTTCAGCTACAATCCGCTCCCCACCTGGGTCATCGACAATGAAACGCGGCGGTTCCTGGAAGTGAACGATGCGGCCATTCGTCAATATGGATATTCCTTGAATGAGTTCAAATGCATGACCGCTTTCGACCTTCGCCCAGAGGAAGAACGAGCAAGATATCTTGATTTAATGAAGCAGATGCCGAACGACGGGCTCTATCAGGGCAATTGGAAGCATCGCAAGAAGGACGGCAAAATCATCCAGGTCGAAATTATTTCTCACGAATTGGAGTACGCAGGAAGGAGAGTCCGTCTTGTGGTGGCTCAGGACCTCAGCGAACGCCATCTTCTCGAGCAGCAGCTCCGCCAGTCCCAAAAAATGGAAGCGGTGGGCCGCCTGGCGGGCGGCGTCGCCCACGATTTCAACAATCTCTTGATGGTGATCAAGGGGCACACGGAGCTTCTCCTCAATGTCCTCCCACCTTCAGAACATTGTTCGAGGAAAATTGAGCAGATCGACCGCGCCGCGGATCGCGCGTCTGCTTTAACGCGCCAGCTTCTAGCTTTCAGCAGGTTGCAAGTTTTGCAGCCCCACGTCATGAATCTGAATGAGGTCGTAGAAGAAATGGGCAGGCTGTTGCCCAGGTTAATAGGCGAGGACATAGAGCTTGTCATCCGCGGCTCCGAGAATCTTGGCGCGATCCGCGCGGACGCCAGCCAAATGGAACAGGTAATTATGAATCTCGCCGTCAATGCCCGGGACGCCATGCCGGACGGAGGGCGGCTCCTTATTGAGACCTTGAATGCCGAACTGGATACCACTTATAACGCAGTGCATCCCATTGTCCGCCAAGGTCGCTATATTCTCCTGGCGGTCTCCGACACCGGAACGGGCATGAGTGCGGAGATCCAGGCACACGTCTTTGAGCCTTTTTTCACGACCAAGGCTCAAGGCAAGGGCACGGGGCTGGGCCTGGCCACGGTTTACGGCATCGTGAAGCAGAGCGGCGGATTTATCTGGGTCTACAGCGAAATAGGGAGAGGGACTTCGTTCAAGATTTATCTCCCGCGAGTCGATCAGCCCGTCGAGCGCGCTGGAGCAGTGCGATCGGTGTCGGAGGCGCCACGAGGAACGGAAACGATCCTGCTCGCCGAGGACGAACAGGACGTGCGCGAAGTGGCGCGCGAGTTTCTGGAATCCGGCGGCTATACCGTGATCGAAGCGCGTGACGGCGCCGAAGCACTGAAAAGGGTGGAGAAGCACGAAGGCGCAATCGATTTGGTCCTCACAGACATGGTCATGCCCGGAATGACCGGCCAGGAACTGACCGCGCGACTACTACAAAGTCTCCCGGACATTCGTGTTCTATATATGTCCGGTTACAGCGAGCGGGCGGCGGCAGACTGTGCTCGGGACGACTCGGCCATGCGCTTGCTGGCGAAACCATTCAGCCGCTGGGCGCTACTTCGCGCCGTTCACGAAATCCTGAAACAAACCTGAAGTTGCCGGCATTCCTTCACCTTGGATCCCTAGCCGGCTTCTAATGAATTTTCGGATGCTTCTTATGCCAGTCCGTGTGCGATTGGAAGGTCCGCCCCGCCTGGATAACTGCAAAATCGTCACCGGCTCTTCCCACAAATTGCAGCCCGACCGGTAGATTCTTTTCCGTGAATCCGCAAGGAACCGAAATTGCCGGCAGCCCGCAGATATTGCCAATGCCGCCGAGAGGATCGGGAAAAACCAAATCGGTCTCGAGATTCAAGGTCAGAGGTGTCGCCGGAACAGGCTGTGCTGCTGCCGCAATGAGGTCAAACGTGTCAAACAAAGAATCCATTTTTTTCTGGACGATTTCTCTCACCTTGAGGGCCTGCAGATAGTCTGCAGCGGAATACTGTTCGTTCACATAGCCAGCAATTTGCCCCAATGGATCGGCCAATTCATTCACTCGCCCAGAGCGAATCAGGGACCGGAATGAAGCAGCGCACTCCACAGCAACGATGATGTTGCCCGCATCCTCCCAGGGACCGACTGGCAAGGCGACATCCTTCACGCTCGAAAAATATTTCTTGAGGATTTTGGTGGCGGCTTCGATGGGTTTTGCAATTCCTGGTTCTAGGGATTTCCATGCATTGGTGATCCAGCCAATTTTCAGTGGCCGCGAATGCAATTCCATGGATGGCGAATAGGTGAAGGCGCCCTTATCGATGGGCACGGTTCCGCGATCTTTTGGGTCGTGGCCTGCGATTGCGGCAAAGATGCGCGCGCAGTCCTCCGCGCTCCGCGCCATCGGACCGATCTTGTCCATCGATGGCGCGAGCGCCATCGCGCCGTAACGGCTGACGCGGCCGTAGGTCGGCCGCAGACCGCTCACACCGCAGAATGCCGAAGGGCAAATGATGGAACCCCATGTTTCCGTGCCGATCGCAAACGCAGCGAGGCCCGCGGCCACGATGGCACCTGACCCGGAGGAAGAGCCGCAAGTCCAGCAGGAAGTGTCCCAGGGATTTTTAGCTTCACCCTGCAAGGATGCCGAGGCAAAACGGTAGCCCATCCCGCCCGCGAGTTCGATCATGGACGCTTTGCCAAGCATCACCGCGCCTACCCGCTTCAAGTGTTCGATCACCGTCGCGTTGTAATCGAATACCTGGTTTGCAAAGGGCTTCGCGCCCCACGTGGTCGGAATTCCTTTCACCGCCAGCAAGTCTTTCGCGGCGTAAGGAATCCCGTGCAGGGGACCCCGGTAATGGCCGCGCTGGATCTCCTTTTCCGCTGCCTTGGCTTGTTCGAGGGCAGTCTCCGGTGTCAAGCGGGCGAAAGCGTTAAAACGCGGTCCGAGCTTTTGGCTGCGCTCGAGATATGCCTGCGTCAGATCGACGGGCGAGAGCTTCTTCGATTCGATGCGTTTCGCGAGTTCGCTTACAGAAAGATAGAAAATCTCTTCGCCAGGCATTCGGGACGCTCCTCAAGAATTCTTCGGTGTACTTGCCGGTTTTGGTGTTGCTGGCATCGGCGAAGGTTTCTTTTCCCGCTCCATCAGTGGTTTCAGGTAAAGCCCCGGCCCATCTCCGTTATCGGTCGCAAACGCGCGAAGACGATCGAGGGGCGGCTGAGCTTCGGTGGCCAGTCGCCGGATATCCGCTTTCTGAGCGTCAGAGAGCCGGTTGCCGTATTGGGCGAAGATCGACTGAATTCGTGATTCGACCTCGGCTTGGCTTTCCGGCGATAGCTTTGGCGCGTTTGCGGGCTGCTGCGCGGGCGACGGTGCGGCGATAGCTTCCGAGCTGAGAAGATTTGACGGTGCCAGCGATGCAGCCGCGGACACAAAGGCTGCGCGTCGCGCAAATTCGCGGCGGGATATAGCCGAATCGCTCTTGTTGCCCATCGAGGGTCCCCCTTGATCAGATCAAGAAATGTAAAACACCAAGTGTAGGGCGCAGAGTGAGGCTACTGAATCCGTCTTCAGGCGTCAACTTCCCGCGGGAGTATGTTCTGGATGTCTAAACAGCCTGTCTATTTGTGTCGAATGTCCACGGGGGCGCGAGTTCGATCCAGGGGAAAGACTTGCAGTTGCCACTTAACCGGGACGGACATTGGCGAGTAGCAGATGGTTTTGTCGCAAGCCTGATACTCAAGCTTTCCACTAATCGTGAAGATTTTCCCATCTTTCCCAAGCGAGCCCCAGAACTCCGACCCTGAGTTTACTTTCACATCCTGGCTGATGCGGAACGTCCCATCGAAGACAGGAACTTTCTCCTTGATCGCGGGCAAATAGAGCGTCTTGGAAGGCGGGTAAACTGCCGGTTTGAGCTCCAGCTGCGGGACAGCATCAATCAGGAGTTGAATGGGCTTATAACCCTGGGTGCCAGGCGCATACACATGCACATCGGGGGGCAGCCGCACTTCGGCAACGAGGGTGATGCGAGTACCGGGAACGCCAGTAGGATCGGATTGTTCCAGGGCCAACTGAAGATGCGGGGCTTCGACCGTTTCCGTCACTTCCTGCCCCAATTCCGGGAAAAGCTTAGCAATAATGCTATTGCCGGTAACCCGCTCCCGGTATTTCGCTTCGAAGAACTTTTCTCGAATGATGCCGCTGGGATCAATAAAAAAATATCCCGGGCGAGCAAAGCCCTTCTGCATCCCCGTAGCTTCCGAATTAAGGACTCCATAAGCCTGGATGGTTTTCGAATCGGCGTCCGCGAGCATAGCGTATTCGATCTTGTGGCGGTCAGCAAAATATTTCAGGATTTCTTCCGTATCATAGCTGATGGCCGCCAGCTTGACCCCTTGCTTTTCGAATCGCGGGACGGCGCTTTGCAGCTGGACCAGCTGCCCTTTACAAAACGGTCACCAGTCCGCGGAGCGGAAAAAAAGAAGAACGGTGCCGTTTACTCCTTTCAGCGTTTCGAGAGTTTGTACCCGGCCAAACTGGTCGTGAACCGAAAAAGCGGGCGCCTTCTTTCCGACCGCGAGCCCAATCGACATCATCTCGATGGAAGCCATGCGAATCGTATCGCCGTCGAGTGTTCCTCGGACGGTTACAGTGTCTCCAAGATGAGCGACTATTGATTCCTGCGGCTCAAGGCCATACATGACCCTGTTCGTGTCGTTATACAGCGCCAGCCTCGCACCCGGCATGTTCTTGGTGCACTCGGGAGATTCGGCAAAGGCTTCGTCTGCGTTGCAACTGCTGGACACAAGGATGCCGGACCACGAGCCGGGCTTTGTCGTGTTGTTCTGCCCAGCGACTGCGAGGGGGCCTATAGAAAAAAGCGCTACCAGAAACAGGCAGAAATGTCCCGCCGGAGAATCAGCTCTGACCGACAGCATCAATTCGAGATCCTCGTTTTATTTTTTGAATCCGTCCGTACTGTACGCCTGACATTTTCAGAGCACAAGGTTCCCGGGCTAGATCAGCCCGGCCATGACAGTATGCCATTGTGCCTCGTGCAAGGCGGATGATAGGAATTAGCGGGCTGGCTTTCGCTCAGCTAGCTCACTTCGGTGAGTGCGCGAATCTGCGTTTCCAGAGCTTGATTGTATTGCCGCTCGATCTGAAGTTCCGTTTGTAACTTCTTCACCAGCAGGTCCAAATGGGCAATTTCGACGCGAAGCTTCTGAAGGTCGGCGGCCGCCGGAGCAGGCCGCACCGGGGCGGCCATCGATTGTTGGGGATCGTGTTGTGACTGCAAAGGTTGCCGCGGAATGAACGCCTCGGCGAGCGCTCGTGGCCAGGCAGATTCGGGTGTCGCAGAACCTGGCGGTGGAGGCGTGACATGGCGAGGCGCTACAGGAACTGGAGACGGCGAAAAAAGATTGCTCAAAGCATTCGAAGGCGCCGAGCGTTCAGCCACCGGTGCCGGCGTAGCATTCTTCGGCTCCAGCAGGCTCTTCACGCGCGCAATCAATTCCTGCGGCTGAAATGGCTTCCGAATCAGTTCATCCGCTTTCACCGAAACCGCTTTGTCGGCGACGCTCTTATTGACTACGCCGGACATCAACACGACCGGTGTCGCACTGAAATCGGGATGCTGTTTGATCTGGCTGCAGACGGAGTAGCCATCCTGGTCGGGCATGATCACGTCGGTGATCACCACGTCGGGGCGATTTTGTTCGAACTGTGCCAGTGCCGAGGCCGCATCGGCACAGGTAATCACGTTTATGTTCTCACGGCGAAACGCGATCTTGATGACTTCGCGCATCGTGGCGCTGTCATCGATGAAGTAGACGGTCGGTACCCGCTTGGCCGGCGCTTCGCCCAGCGGCGGAATGGTCATCGCTTCGCTCATAGCCCTTCCTTGTCCGCCATGTCGCGCGTTCCTTCGTCGAATTCGCGCATGGCATCCAACATAAGATCGGTGGCAGAGCGCAGCACGGTGCGCTGCGTCGACGTTGTCCCGTAGGTAAATTTGTAGACGCCTTCGTTGCTGTTTCCGAGGCTTTTCAAAATGTGAATCACGGCTTCATCGCCAAATAAATTGCCGCATTCCGCGTGCGCGATCGCTCCGGCGTCGTAGAACAACACGCCGTCTGTCTCGCCAGCGTTGATGTGCAGCGCGCCCGTCTGATGTGCGTGTCCCAGCATTTGCATGACGCCGGTGAGGTCGTGGTGCGTCAGGTTGCCAGTGAGACTGGTGTCGGACTGGTCAAGCATCTGCGTGGGTTGAAATCCTTCCGCTTTGCTCACGATGATCTGTTTTACGTGGGCGGCGATGACGGCGGGTTGTCCGTTGCGGTCGATATAATCGTCGCAGCCAGCCTGAAATGCTTCCATCAATGCCCGCTGGCTCCCATTGCCAAGCGCGATAATGGGCAGAATAGCGTTCTTTGAGTCCGCGTGAATGATTCTTGCAATCTCCAGAGCGCCCATCTCCCGCAAGTTTGTCGCGCAGAGAATGGCGGATGGCGCGTCGTATTCGAGCGTGGTGAGCGCAAAAGCGGCTTGGGTACTGGACACGACCTCAAACCCTTCGCGTTTCAACGCATCGCCGAGGCGCTTCGCAAAATAGACATTGCTGTCGATGAGAAGAATCTTGGCGGGACGTCCGGCGGGGATCACGGCCGCGCCTCCGCTTTCTGCGACGCCGCGGCTTCCGCGAGTGCGTGCTCCGGGCCGGGCGTGAGCGTATCCAGATTCAAGACTTCGATTACGTCACCGTCATGCGACAGCCACCCCGCGACGTGCGGCGCGTCGGATTCTACTGCCGCCATCATCTCCGCATTGATCAACTCGCATTCACCCGTAACCGGCATTGCTATCCATTCTCTCTGTGTTCCGTACTTCCGCACGGCGATCAGGTAAAAGCGGCGCGAAGTGAGACGCGTCCCGAGCAACATCTCCGAAACGTCGCATACTGGAACAATCCGGCCGCGCCGCAGAATCACGCCTTCCAGTTTCGGAGTTCGGTGTGGAAAGCGAAAAACGCGGCTTGGGGCAACGAGCTCGGCAATCTGGTTCGCCGAAACGGCAAACCGCCTTTCGCCCAGCCGCAGCAGGACGAAGGATTGCAATTCGAGTTCGGTTGATACCGTCATTGCGCGGAATCTATCCCCTCGAGGTCTGCGGCGGCGGAATTGTCCGCTTGCAGAAGAGCCGCATCGAGCAAAACCAGTTCTTCCGGTGACAAAAACCCTTCCGGATGAACCACCGGTATGACCGTCTGGTCCAATGCCGTCAGACCCCGGTACCATTGCCGCTCTTCGTGACAGAAGGAGAGTGGAAGCGCCTGCAGCCGCGTCATGGTGGTCATTTTCTCGATGCCATCGATTAGCAGGGCGGTGCGCGTCTTGCGCAACACGAAGAGCAATGCTCCCTCCGCGACATGCAATCCAAAATGCATGGCGCCGTTGACGATGAATAGGGATCGATCCCCACGCCGCACGACGTGCCGCACTTTTCGAAGCCCCGGCACGCTGATTTCGGTCGCAGCGCCTGACATGCTATCGGCACTGCGAACTTCCTGCACCGAAGCGGAAGAGACGGCGAACAATTGTCCGCTGACACGAAAGAGAATGATCTGTTCGGTCTTCGCTGGACTCGGCTTCACTGGTGCCGCCAGACGCATCAGCGAACTCCCGCGGGGGCCGTGCGACAGATTCCCAGGACGCGCTTTTCGATGGCGGCATAAATATCGTCGATTCCCAGCACCTGATCGACGGCGCCAGCTTTTATGGCCTCAGCAGGCATGCCAAAAATCACGCACGTTGCTTCATCTTGTGCCAGCACGAGTCCGCCCGCAGTCTTGATGGCCATCGCTCCATTGGCTCCGTCGTTGCCCATGCCTGTGAGCACGCCCGCGATGCTCAGTGGGCCGGCGAAGGCCGCAACGGATTCCATGGTGACGTCAATATTCGGCAGGTAGCCATTGATGCGGCCGCTAGTCCCATCCAATTGGATTCGGCCCGTCGGCGTAACGCGAAGATGCTGGCCACCGGGACAGATGTAGAGCGTTCCCGGCTGAAGCGACTCATTTGCTTCCGCTTCCTTCACGCGGATTCCAGTGAATTCAGCGAGCTGCGCTGCGAATTGCGTCGTGAATGCCGCCGGCATGTGCTGTACGAGGATCACCGCGGCAGGGAAGTCTCCCGTGAATCCTGGAGCGATGCGCATGACGGTAGCTGGCCCGCCTGTCGATGCGGCCAGCACGACTACCGGGAAGCGTTGATCGAGTCCGGAAGTAGGCACGGGGCGGACGCTCACTGGCACGGGCGGAGGAGTCTTGGACCCATTCGCATTCTGAATTTTCGACGCAAGGCGTGAGGCCGTGCGCACCACGCGCACTCTTGCTGCCATCCGCACCTTGCGCAGGAGCTCTTCTTTCACGCTCTGCATATCGAGGTCGATAGCGCTTGATGGCTTGGCCACAAATTCAATCGCGCCTAGTTCCAGCGCTCGAAGAGTGCTGGCTGCTCCCTCGCGGGATTCAGAACTGACGATGACGATTGGCCGCGGATTAGTGGTCATGATTTCCGCGGTGGCCTGGAGTCCGTCCACGTGGGGCATATTGATGTCCATGGTGATGACATCAGGCTTCAGTGATTCCGCCATCGCCACGGCCTCGCGGCCGTCCTTGGCGTTGCCCACAACCTGCAGTTGTTCGTCCGCGTTGAAGATTCCCTCAAGGACCTTCCTCATGAATGCGGAATCCTCCACGACGAGCACGCGAAACTTTTTGTTGATGGTCGCCATTGTTCGTTTACGCTACCGGCGCGACGGGGCGCGGGGCCTCCGTTCCTATCAGTTGTTCGACCGCCGCGATCAATTGATCCTCCTGCACCGGCTTGGTCAGGAATGCGGTGGCGCCTTCCTTCATCGCACGATCGCGATGCTTTGCCCCCGCTCGCGACGTCACGACCATCACGGGAATTCGCCGTGTCGAGGGGCTCTGGCGCAGTTGCACCATCAATTCATAGCCTGTCATGCGCGGCATTTCGAGGTCGGTTATGACCAGATGGCAGCCGTGCTGCGTCACCAGTTCGGCGGCTTCGAGTCCATCCGCCGCCAGTTTCACGCGGTAGCCGTTCTTCTCCAGCATCCGGCCGACGAATTTGCGCACGCTGATGGAGTCGTCAGCCACCACGATCACGCGCTCTTGCTCGACGCGGTCGATGGCCTCGGAAGGAATGCTTCCGCGCGCAATCGCCGTCGAACCCGGCGCAAAGATTCGCGCGGCGCTGGCGCTGGCCTGTATCGGTCGGCGTTCGCTAGGTTCTGTGGCTACCATGCGGTTCAAATCGATTAGTAGAATGAGGCTTCCATCGGGCGCGATTGTCGTGCCCGGGAAGAGTTTCACGCGGCGTAGATATTCGCCCAGGTTCTTGATAACGATTTCGTCTTTGCCGAGAACTTCTTCCACGACGAGACCGATCTTCCGGTTTCCAGCATTTGCCACCACCATCCGGAAATACCCATTGATCGTTTCGAGAGGCGGCAAGCCCAGATAGGTATCCAAACGAACGACTTCGGTAACAACGTCGCGTACCTTGGTCAGCAATTTTCCGCCGACGTCTTCGATTTCATCGGCGCGCAGGCGGCGGATTTCCTCGACGACCGCCAATGGCAGCGCGAAATTTGTCGTGCCGCAGCGTACAAACAGAGCCGGAGAAATAATCAGGGTGAGGGGGACCTTAAGCGTAAACTTCGTACCCTCGCCGCTGGTGCTCTGGATATCGATTTCGCCATTCAGTGCGTTCAGGTTTGCCTTCACTACATCCAGCCCGACCCCACGTCCAGCCAGTTCCGTTTTAACGGGAGCTGTTGAGAACCCGGGATGGAAAAGCATCTCCCGAAGATCGCGCTCCGTAAGCCGGTCGGCTGTCTCCCCCGAAACTAACCCGCGTTCGATCGCACTTTGCTTCACGCGCTCGTAATTGATTCCACCGCCGTCATCTTCGACTTCGATGTAAATGTGATTGCCGCGGTGGTAGGCGCGCAACAAGATATTTCCGGAAGGCGACTTGCCCGCGGCAATGCGGTCAACGCTTTGCTCGATGCCGTGCGCCACGGAGTTGCGCACCAGGTGTACGAGTGGATCGGAAATCTGCTGAATGATATTGTTGTCGAGCTCGGTTTCACTTCCGGAAAGATCCAGCTCGACGCGCTTGCCGGTCGAGTGCGCCGCATCGCGAACGGCCCGCGACAATCGCGAATACAGCGTTCCTATCGGAACCATTCTCGCGGCCGTAATCTCGTCTTGCAGATGATGCGCCAGCTTCGTGAATTCGTCGATATCGCCTTCGACGCGGCCGATGAACCCTTCCAGTTGCGAAAGCACCTCGTTGACGTCCGCTGAAATTTCCGCCATCGACCGCGACAAAATATTGAAATCGTCGTAGCGGTCCATTTCCAATTCGCTGAATTCGGACCAGAACGACGTATCGCCCGCAGCCGCGCTTGTAAGCATCTGTGGTGTCGGCGCCGGGTTCCAGGGTCCCGGGGCGGTGCGGTTGTTACTGATGCGGTTAAATTCGTATTTTTCCTGGAATTCCGTAACTTTCCCCTGCAGCCGCTCTTTCGAAAAGCTCAAGGTATCGACGAGCTTTTCGAGTTCCGCCACGCGGCCCACCATCCGCGTGCGGTTGATGACGAGTTCACCGACCGTATTCATCATGCGGTCGAGCCGGGCCAGCGCAATTCGAACCGATTTAACCGTCGAAGTGCCGCTTGCAGATTGTTTCGCGGCCTTCTTAGCGGCCGCAGCGATTTGTGATGCGGTTTCGATTTCCTTGGCGTGCCGAGGTCCGGCTGAAACGGCTGAATTGGCCGAGACCTCCGCCTCTTCTGGTTCAAGCGGAGCAAACTCCGCGATGCGCCCAAGGAGGGAATCGATTCCCGTCCGCATGTCGACTTCGTCCGCCCACTGCCGGTGGAGCGTCTTCTTCAAAATGTCCACAGACTCAAGACACAAATCCACTACAGCAGGCGATGGTTCAATCTCTCCATCGCGCAAACGCCCGATCAAATCCTCGACGCGGTGGGCAATCGCACCCAGTCTCTTCAGCCCGACTTGCGCCGCCGAACCTTTTACCGTGTGAATGGCGCGAAAAAGTTTGTTGATCTCTTCCGGATTGTTGTTACCTTCGAGCGAAATCAGGCAATCGCTGACGACTTGGAGATGTTCTTCCGCTTCCGGCTGGAAAAACTCAAAGATTTCGTCCGGCACCTCGTCATCCGTCGGCAGCGCATCGAAGTAAGAGCCTGTAGCTGCAGCGACGATGGGCTCATGAAGCTCCTCCGCGGCGAACCGTTCACGTGGTTCCGGCTGGGAAAGGTTCAGAGGCGGCGGTTCCGCTGGAAACGCAAAGCGATAGCGCTCTTTGAAAACGACGATATCATCCACGCTCTCTTTGCCCGTGTCGCTGATTTCCAGAAGATCCGTTTCCAGCAACGAAATTCCATCCGAAAGAAATTCCGTCAGCGGTCCGTGCAGATCGTCGCCAAGAGGCGCGTTCAGCGCATATTGAAAGACGTGCGCGAGTTTCCCGGCAATTTCCGAGAACCGCGGAAATCCATAGCTCGCTGAAGTGCCGCCGAGCGTGTGGGCCGCGATGTAAAGCCGTTCCAGGTCTTCCTGGCGCGGTTCAGCGTCCTGAAGCACGCTCACGTATTCCCGCAGATATTGCAGGTGCTCCGAGGCTTCCTGGAGGAATATCTCGACGGCTTCGCGGTCCAGCGTGCTCACGCTCGTCCCTCCGTCACGAGTTCCGTCTTCAGCGATTCCTCCGCTGTCGGTTTCCGGTAGAGAATGCAATCGTTCAATACTATGGCCTGGAACTTCACTGGCATCTTGGAAATCGACTCCGAATGGCCGAGGAACAAATAACCGCCCGGTTCCAGCGTGTCGTGGAACCGCTGCACCAGCGAGTGCCGACGCTCTTCCGAGAAGTAGATCAGCACGTTCATGCAAAAAATCATGTCCATGCGGCCGACGTACACCGCCGAAGCCAGGTTCATCTGCGCAAACGAAACCATCTTGCGCAGCCGGGGCTTTACCTGATGGCCGCCGTTGACTTCGGTAAAATGGTTTGCCAACTGTTTCGCGCTCACGCTGGCAATGCTGCGGCCCTTGTAGATCCCGCGCTCGGCGTGCTTCAAGGCGTGCCGTCCGACATCGGTTGCAAGTATTTCCACGTTCCAGGAATCCGCGAACGACAGCGAATCCGCGATCGTGATTCCGATGGAATAGGGTTCCTCACCCGTTGAGCAGCCGGCGCTCCAAATCCTCAGCGTGCGCGGATTCTTCCAGAATTTCTTCGTATGCAATTCGGGCAGCACGCGCTTTTCGAACGCTTCATACACACCCGGATACCGGAAGAAGCTCGTCTCCTGCGTCAGCAGCCGCTCGAGCAGGCCCTCGTATTCGACGTTGGATTTGCGCATGGCGCGCAGCAGTTCCGTGCCGCGCTCCATTCCTTTTGCGCGCAGATGTTCCCGCACTCGCGTGGAGAAGAAGCGCTCGCGCGATTCATCGAAGCAAATTCCCGTCCGCTCTTCGATCAACATGCGAATCTCGCTCAGCTCGTGTTCGTTTGGCCCCTGCCCGTGTCCCTGGCGTTCGCTCATCGTGCTCCCGTTTTCTGGGCCTCGCTCTTGCTCCTGCCCTTTGGCGAATAAGAAGAGCGTCACTGCTTAACGAAGAACGCCTGCCGGGACGGGCCGCTCGGAATTTTCATTTGCCGCCGCCGCTTTGGATGACGCGCGGAATTGCGCCAGCGCTTCGTTCAATTGATCCGACAATTTTACGAGCTGGCTTACCGTTGCCACCGTCCCGCGCGTTCCTTGCGACGTCTGTCGCGTAATGCTCGAAATAATCTGCATGGCGTGCGCTACACCTTCTGTTCCGCGCACCTGCTGTTTCGATGCCAGTGAGATCTCCTGTACAAGTTCCGCCGACTGACGCACCACGTTGGAAATGGCGTCCAGCGCACGGCCTGCCTGATCGGCGAGGGTTGCGCCGCTTTCCACTTCCTTGGTGCCTTCTTCCATGACCACCACCGCTTCGTTCGTCTCCGCCTGAATGGCTTTGATAAGCGCGGCGATATCTTTCGTGGCGCTGCGGCTGTGTTCGGCGAGCTTTCGGACTTCGTCGGCGACGACCGCAAAGCCTCGTCCCGCCTCGCCCGCGCGTGCCGCCTCGATTGCCGCGTTTAACGCCAGCAGGTTCGTCTGTTCCGTGATGTCGTTAATGACGTTGATGATTTCCGAAATTTCCAGGGAGCGGTCGCCGAGAGATTTGATTTTCTTGGCGGTCGCCTGCACCGAAGCGCGAATGCGCTGCATGCCCTCGAGCGTGTCGCGGACCGCACGGTTTCCTTGTTCGGCGGCATCCAGGGCGCGGCGCGCCGCCTCGGCGCTCGCTTCGGCGTTATTCGAAACCTGTTTCATGGAGACCGTCAGTTCTTCGACGGCGCTCGACGTGTTCGTAATTTCCTGGTCTTGCTGGGTTGCGCCCGCCTGCATTTCATCGGCGGCCACCAGAATGTTGTTGGAGCACGCGGTCACTTCCATGGCCGCTTTGCGGACGCGCTCGAGAACCTTGGTGAAGTTATCGAGCATGTAGTTGATCGAATCCGTGACGTTCCCAAGGGCGTCGTTGGTCACCTTGCCGCGCTGCGACAAATCGCCACGCGCGACCTGGTTGATGACGCTCAGCAATTCGGTGATGCTGCGCTGCAGCGCATCGTTGGCGTCCTGGTTGCTCGTGGCCTTGGACACCTTGGCGACCGCCCGATTCAGGTTGTCCGCAATGTAGCCCAATTCATCGTTCGAATGGACCTCTGCGCGCGCGCGCGGATCCCCTGCGGCAAAGCGTTCGGAGAATTCCGCGAGAGCCTGCACCGGCCCCAGCATGGCACCGAAGCGCCACGCGAGGATCACCGCCGTCGCCAGCGCAAGCACGATGGCGAAGAGTACCGTTCCTCCGGCTGGCGAGCCGAAGTCGAACAGCGACGCTTCACCGGCCTTTTTTCCGGCGCTGAAGGCGAGTCCGAGAACGATGAAGCCGACCACGCCGTTCAGCAGGACCAGCGCCCAGATTGTGGAACTCAGTCGCGATTTCATACCACCCTCCAAATCTCTTCCGCGGAGCCCTCGCCATCCATCGGCGTAGTCTCCACAAATCTCAAATGCTCGGCCCCGGGAAAACCTCGAGCAGCCGGCGCAAATCAATCACCAGCGCCAGGCGGTCGTCATGCCGCAACATTCCGATGCAATGCGGCACGTTTTCCGGCGCTTGCTCGAGCAAATCCTCGGTATTCACCGAATACGTTCCGATGACTTCGTCGGCGGCGATGCCGATGCGAATGTCCTCGTGATGGTTCTCGCTGCGCAGGGAAGCGACCACCACGTGCTTGGGCAGCAATCCCGGCCGGCGGCCTTCCGTAATCGCAATGTCTATCAACGGCACGATCGCGCCGCGCAAATTGAATATTCCGACCAGGAATGCCGGGCCAAGCGGGAGCTTTGTCAGCAACGGCCATTCCAGCACTTCCTCGACGTCCAGAACCGGCAGGCAGAATCGCTCGCGCCCGCTGCGGAATACGCAGTACTGCGACTCCGGGGGACGCTCTTCGATCGGCCCAAGAGCTTCGAGCAGATCGCCGGTATCGGCGTCCGCGGGAAGAGGCTCAAGATGGAAGTCTTCGCTCATCGTCTGTTCTCTTGCTCCGGGACTTTCATGCGAACCGCCGCACCGCGCGAAGCAGGTCTTCCCGCGTGAAGGGTTTCGTCACGTATCCGTCCGCGCCTTGCTGCTGGCCCCAATACTTGTCGCTCGCGGAATCCTTCGAGGTCACAAGAATCACCGGAATCATGTTGAACTCCGCGTTCCCCTTCAGGTCGCGGCAAACTTGAAAACCGTTCCGGTCCGGCATTACCACATCGAGCAGAATTACGCTGGGCCTCTCGTTGGTAATGGTTTCCTCGACGCGTCTGGGGTCGTGCAACCCAATCGGCCAATAACCTTCTTTTTCCAATAAGCCTTGCATCAGCTTGACCTCAGCGGGCGAGTCATCAACGATTAGGACTTTCTTGTGCACGGCCGTGCTTTCTCCATACTTGTCCACAGAGCAGAGGTGCACGTCAGCGGCCAGCTTTTGCGTTGCGCTAGCTCTTGTGTCGTTTTAGGTTAAATGTCTATAAATGAGCGGGTTGCAGCGTTATCCGAGGGCCTTAGCGGCGTCGCGAGGTGGGCACTACAGTCTCTTCTGTCTCAGCTTGAGATGCATTCTCAGCTTCCTGCATCTCGCTCGCAAGCGATGAGAACCGCTGCATCACCTCATTGATTCGCAGCGCCATATTGTGCATGGTCTTGATCTGCGCCAGCGACTGCGAGGAGAGCTGCCCTGGCTCCAGCAGCAGCAATTCGGCATTTCCCAGCATGGAAGTCAGCGCGTTGTTCACGCTGTGCTTCATCTCCAGCATGTACCGCCCGAGTGTAGCGTGGTTCTCGTTTCTGGCGGCGTTCCGCTCCGCCTGCCGGGCGATCTGCAAAGCTTTCGCGCGCCGCAACGATTCGCCCGCGACCAGCAGAAGCGTTTGCGCCCAATCTTCGCGAAGTGGGATATGCACCAGCCTTGGATACTTGGAACGCAACTGCCCGAATTCCTGGGAATCCGCCGGTACGCACAGTATTACCGCGGTTGCCGGCTCGAGCGACCGCAGCACACTGGTGATTTTTCCATCGCGCACGGGTCCCACCACCACCAGGTCGTGAGCCGGCGCATCTTGTTCACGCCACGAATCGCTATTGAGGACAGTAATGTTCGGGGCCTGGCGTTCGGTCTGCCAGCAAGCCGTCAGCAGCCGGGCAAATTCGGTTTCATCGGTGAGGATGACTACGTTGGCGTGTCGCAATGAAATCCCGCTCCCTGAAGATTCTGTCCGGCTTTGCCGGACAAATTCGCCACCGGCTACAGCTTTTCTGCTTCGTCCAGCGCTGAGAGCAGACGTTTCGTACTGATCCCGAGGTTTACCGCTGATTCCGTATCCTTCGTACGCTTGGCCACATCCACGCGCTCTTGCAATCGCGTTACTTCCATGCGCGCAATGTTCATCGCCCGGTCGAGCGACGTGGCATTTCCCGTTTCTTTGGCGGATTCCATTGCCGCGGTGACCAGCACACGGGCTACAACGGCGCGCCGCAAATCCTCTGCGGACGGCCCGTCCTCGCTGACGAATGCCGTTACTTCCCAGGAAGACATCAGAATTCGCGCTCCGCCGATCTTGACGGTGGTCATCGACCTTCCCCGCGAAGGCGGCGTGGCGATTAGTTGCTCCCAGACTTGCTCCATGCAGTTTTCAAAATCCAGCAGCAAAACGGAATCCGGCGCCGCCGCAGCAGGTGCCGCAGCACGCTCCTTCGCTTTCGCATTGGCATTGGAAGCCGTCGATTCCGCCGCGGGCCTCTTCGCTACCGGTAGAGATTTTGCTGCTTGCGGCACAACCTCATGAGGGGCGCTATCGTCCCGCTTTCCGAGGGACTTCTCGAGCGCTTGCTCCACGTCCGTGCGCAGCCCGAGTAATTTTTCGAATGCCTGGCTTACCGACCGTTCCGTGTACTCCTTCTGGAAAGGTTGTTTCCACTCGTCGGCCATCCCAGAAATCTTCGTGAGTGGTTCAGTTGCCGAGAGGCCGCAGTGCTGGCAGTCGATGACGCGTGCGCCGGCTGTTTGCAGTTGGCCGAGTCCGGAGCGGATGGCGATCAAGTCCGCATGCATCAGCTCGATCAATGTCCGGCGGAGCAGGAAATTAAACCGGATGAAAGCGACCAGCGCTGCGGAATCGTAGAACATCCCGCCGGCTGTTTCTTTCACCTTGCGGCCCTGTTCGATGAAGTTCGTCTTCAAGATCTCTCGCAGGCCGCGGAAACCCCGCAGCGCTTCGATCATTTGTTCCAGCGGCGCGCACCATGCCAGCGGGTCTGGGTCGACATCTCCGAGCACCGGCCGCATGACCTGCGCGACGTCCGAAAGCTCGATCTGTTTGTGGTAAATCTTAGGTGGCACCTCGAGGGCAAAATATTGCGCCAGCATGAAGTCGATCTTGTCCCGGTCAACGTTACTCTTCTTGGATTTGCGCAAATGCCGCGCGATTAAAGCGCGAAGCCCGCTCTCGCTGTCATTGAGTGTGGTCATCTGCAGAAGTTGACGAAGTTGATGCACCAGGACGCGTTGGTCCATCGCATCCAGCCACTCGTGCACTTGGCTGAAGATCTCCTGATCCAGTTTCTCGGGGAGGCTGCGTTTCGCTTGTGAGAAGGGGATTTCGATTTCCAGCTGCTTCGCGAGCGCAAGATATATCGGGAACACCGAGCGCGCTTCTTTCCATTGCGCCTGCCGCGGGCTTTCCGTTCGATCCGGCGCCGGGATATTCAGCGTTGTCATCGTCTTGTTCACGGCTGTGTCACCACCCAGTCGCAGGGGCCTTGCAGGAATCGGACGGCCACCGCTTTGCGTCCTTCGTGATACTGCACGCCGACGACGGTTGCTTCCGCCGGCCGTCCTTCTCCAGTTGCCTCGATCCGCACGCGATCGTCGAACTCCAGCGGCAAGGTACAAAGAAAAATCGCGTGCTCCGGGCCGCCATATTCCACGATCGCGGCCTCGCGAAGGCTGGTTCTGCCGCCGCGCGACGCGGTCACATGCACGGGAATTCGAACGGGTTTTGCCTGCGGAAAGAATCGTGCTAACTGCTGGGCGCAGTCTTGCTCGTTAGCTTTAAGTGCCAGGCCGCCGGATTTTCCCACGTCGCCTCTCGCCCTACCTCTAAGGATCCACCCGCGCTCTCGTGGCCAGACATACTGCTCACCGCAAGAGGCGCAGACTTCCGATGAGAGAGATGCACGATGGACGCCAAAGATCTCGGAACGCGAGGCTATTGCAAGTTGCACAAATGGTGAGGCTTAATGTTTTCCCGGGGCATTTTTCTGGCTCACTCGTCTCACGGTGAAACGTTTTCGTCTCACTGCGTGACGGTTCCCGGATTCCCAAAGTACTTGGCTTGAGACGCTTCTCTTGTTACTGCGGCGCAGCTTGCGGGTCACCCGCACCAATTGTCGAGCCCGCCTTCAACGCAATGTTGTACCGCTTCAGTTTTCGATACAGCGTCGCGCGGCTGATCCCCAGCATCTTTCCCGCTAGAGCCTTGTCGCCGTTCGCCTGTTCAAATACGCGCAAAATCGTCATTCTTTCCATCTCCACCAGAGCCGTCGTGGACAAGCTCGTGGCGTCCTGGGACGTTACGATCCCCGAATCTGCCTGCTCGCTTCTAATGGCGGGCGGTAGATCCGCAACGTCGATGGTTTTCCCGTCACCCAGCGTCACTGCGCGCGCGATGCAATTCTCCAGCTCGCGGACGTTCCCCGGCCAGTCATAGTGCAACAGGCTCTTCATCGCCGCCGCCGTGACCTGAATGCGCGAGCCCTTGGCGTAGCGATCCAGGAAATGATGCACCAGAACCGGAATGTCCGACCGGCGCTCGCGCAGGGGAGGGAGGTGCACGGTCACCACATTCAATCGAAAATACAGGTCCTTTCGGAAGGTTCCAGAACGATAAGCGGCCTCCAGGTCGCGATTCGTCGCTGCGATCACGCGGACATCGACGTTTACCTTCTCGTTGCTGCCCACTGGCCGTACTTCTTTTTCCTGCAATACGCGGAGTAATTTCGCCTGCATTTCCTGCGGCAGCTCCCCGATCTCGTCCAGGAAAATCGTCCCTCCATCCGCTGCCTTGAACAGACCGGCCTTCGATTTCGTCGCGCCGGTAAAAGCGCCCTTCTCGTATCCGAAGAGTTCGCTCTCCATCAGCGTCGGCACCAGCGAGCCGCAATCGACAGCTACGAAAGGCGTTTTTGCCATGGATCCGCGGAAGTGAATCGCGCGGGCCGCTAGCTCTTTTCCCGTACCGCTCTCGCCGGATATCAGTACCGGAGTCCGCGTATCTTTCAGCCGGGAAATCATGCGCAGCACGTCTTGTATATTCGCCGAACTGCCAATGATGCCGTCGAGGTTTTCTTCCGTTGTAACCCGCTCGCGCAAGAACTCATTTTCCGTAACCAGACGCACCTTTTCGGCCATTCGCTGCAACAGCAGCCGCATCTTTTCCACGCGAAACGGCTTTTCGATGTAGTCGTAAGCTCCCAATTTCATCGCATCCACTGCCGATTCGATAGAGCCGTGCCCGGTCATGATGGCCACTTCCGTGTGCGGGAGCTGCTGCTTCGTCTGCTTCAACAACTCGACTCCCGACATATTAGGTAGTTTCAGGTCCGTGAGAACTAGGTCTGGAGTATCGGAATCCAGCCGCGCCAGCGCTGCTTCCGCGCTCTCCGCCTCCGCGCAGACATATCCCAAAGTGTTGCCGATCGTCATGCACAGGCGGCGAATGCTTTGTTCGTCATCCACCACCAGTAGTCGTGTTTTCATTTCGTCGCTCATGGTTTCCCGAATGTCTTCTCCACCATTGATATCAATTGCTGCACCCGAAATGGCTTCTCGATGCACGGTGTCCCGCTTTGCGCCAGGAACGCTTGCGTATCGCTGTTCGCCGTGTCACCGCTTATCAAAATAATGCGCGCCTTCAATTCCGGGCGGTTCTTCTGTATCCAACCGTGCACCTCCGCCCCATTTACCGCTCCCGGCATTCGAATGTCGGAAATCACGCCCGCATACCTTCCATTCGAAAGCCGCTGCAATCCTTCCGCTCCCGACGAAGCATTCTCCACCGCGTACCCCTTGCGCTCCAGCGCCGCCCGCAAAAACGCGATCACCGACGGCTCATCTTCGATGAGCAGGATCGGCCCTCCCGTCCACATCGCCTGTTGCGTATTCATCGCCCCGCTTCTTTCGCAGCGGCGGCGGACATCGCGGCTTCCGTCGCCACGGGAATCCGCACCACAAAAGTGCTCCCCAGTCCTGCTTCATTGTTCCAGCACTGAATTTCCCCGCCATGCGCCCGCACGATCCCGTAACAAATGCTCAGGCCGAGCCCCGTCCCCTTGCCCACCTGCTTGGTCGTATAGAAAGGGTCAAAAATGCGCTGCGGATCGATAATCCCCGTCCCGTTGTCGCTGATCGCCACTTCGATCATCTCCGCTTCCCGCCGCGTGTGAATCCGGATGCGCCCGCGCTGCCCTGCCTCCTGCACCGCATCGTACGCATTGTTCAGGATATTCAGAAATACTTGCTGCAACTGCTGAGAGTCCCCCAGCGCCGCCGCCAGCGTCTCTTCAAAATCTTCCACCACCTCGACGCCATGGCTCGCGAAATCATAACTCCGCAGCTTGATCGTCTGCCTCAAAACGCTGTTCACCTGCACGAGTTCCCGCTGCACCGGTCTCTGCCGCGCGAAACTCAGCAAATCCTGCACGATATCTTTCGTTCGCTGCGTCTCCTGCAATATAATCTGCAAATCCTCCCGCGCCGACACGGGAACCTCTGGATTCTCCAGCAGCAAATCCGTAAATCCCAAGATCGCCGCCAGCGGATTATTTACTTCATGCGCCACGCCCGAAACCAGCCGCCCGATTGTGGCCATTTTTTCGCTGTGCGCCAGTTTTGCCTGTAGCAGCGCCGCGTCCGTGATATCCGTCATCACCACCACCACGCTGTTCACCGCATTCTGCTCGTCTCTCATCGGGCTCAGGCTGATCGAAAAATGCCCCATCGATCCATCGCTCCGCCGCACCCGCAGCTCCAGGTTCTCCACTTGATGCCCGTGCGCCGTCGTTTCCAGCGCCGCGTCGAAATCTTCCCCGTGCGAAGCCTCCACCCAGTCCACCAGCCGGTGCCCGATCAATTCGCCTTCCTGATATCCCGCTTCATAGCAGCGCCGGTTGGCGTAACTGATTAGCCCCGCCGTATCCAGCACCAGGATCATGCTCTGCGTGGTATTCAGAATCTTCTGATTGAAGTCGCGTTCCCGCTGCAGTTGCGATTGAAACGTCTTCTGCTCCGTAACGTCCAGCATCAGCCCGCGAATTTGGGCGATCCCCCCGCGCGAATCGCGCACCGCGGTGATATTTTGCAG
>Ga0209488_10001067_pt1 | contig 23221 bp, 20 predicted proteins | sample Rivendell_Oct201_8_FD_188349 | JGI IMG/M metagenome (GOLD analysis project Ga0209488, IMG submission 188349) | Vadose zone soil microbial communities from the Eel River Critical Zone Observatory, Northern California, USA -... | ecosystem: Environmental > Terrestrial > Soil > Vadose zone >...
TAGCAGGCCTGATCCCCGTTTCCATGCTCCTAATGTTCCTCAGCCTGCCCGGTGACTACATGGCGGCTCACGGGCGACAGATTGCCATTGCCCTGGGGGTCGTCGGTCTGTGCATCGTGGTTGCAAACCTTCCGTACTCGCCGCCCACCGCAATTGCCGCTATCGCCGGCTACCTGATCGCCCTCGGCGGATTGCTCACGCTGGCCGCCATCCGGGCGGAGATCGGACCGTCTGGACGGTGGACCCTCCTTGGTCTCGCGGTTCTCCTGCCCGCCGCGATCGGTTTTCCGGTCGCCTTTGGCCTCGGCAACATTTCCGAAGACGAGACGTGGTTGCTCGGAGTGCTCCTGCCATTTGGGTTCGCGTGGGTCCTCGTCGGCCTGCGGTTGGCGATCCGCGGATCCGCGACCCTCGTCGATCCTCCTCTCAACCCCATCGAACCGGAGGTTCGCACTGCATGAACCAGTCGCTGGGGGAGCTCGGGCGGTTCGCCGAGCCGTCGCTCTACATCCTGGTGTCATTGTCGGGCGGTCCGAAGCACGGCTACGCGATCATGACCGACGTCGAGGAGATCTCCGGCAGCCCGATGGGCCCGGGGACGCTGTATGGGGCCCTCGCCCGGCTGGAGCGCCGCGGTCTGATCGAGGCGCTCGAGCCCGAGGACCGGCGGCGGCCGTACCGCCTGACGGCGCTCGGCGCGACGACGGTCCGGGCGCAGCTCGACGGTCTCAAGGGCTTCATCCGGACCGGCCTGGCACGCCTCGACGGGAAGACGCCATGAGCTGGTTCGCCGGGGCGTCGGACGATGAGTGGCATTCCTGACGGACGACCCGGAGTCCGGGAAGTCCAACCGAACACGATCGTCCGCCGCTCGATCCTGTCCGCTCGCGGCCATGGGCTCTCGCGCCGGCAGCTCCTCAAACGCTCGATCGCGGGGGCGATCGGCGTCTGGCTCGTCGAGGTGGCGGGCGGCTCGATCGGGTTCCTGTGGAGTGCAGCGAGGACTGGCTCGGCCAGGGTTCGCATCGGATCCTTCGACGACCTGATCCTGGCCAACGCCGGTCTACCCGTTTCGGAGGGATTTCCGGCCTACGTCGCCGAAGCGCGGGCGTTCATCATGACGATCGACCCCGACCGCGGTGGATGGTTCGCGGGTTCCGATCCCACGGGCGACGGAACGGCTCTCAACGTCAGGGCGCTCTCGCAGCGATGTCCGCACCTCGGTTGCCGACCCAACCCCTGCGTCGAGGATTTCTGGTTCCACTGCCCGTGCCATCAATCGCGCTACGACCGCCTCGGGATCAAGCCGGAGGGCACGCGGTTCGGTCCCGCGGCGCGCTCGATGGATCGTTTTGCCATCGAGGTTGACGCCGCGGGGGTTCTGACCGTCGACACATCGCACGTGAGCTTCGGGCCGCTGCCGATCGCGCTCGGCCAACCTGGCCTGATCCAACCCCGCGTCGCCCGCGGCTGCGGCGGATGACCAATCGACGCAGCCCCGCGGGTGCGGCGCTGTTGCGCCTCTATCCCCGCACCTGGCGCGCCCGGTATGAGAGCGAGGTGCTCGCGGTCCTCGCGGACATGACCGTCGATCGCCGCGCGCGCATCGATCTTGTCAGGGGCGCCATCGATGCCCGGTTCCACGCGGGATCGCGATTACCCGCCGCCGCGGCCCTCCTGAGCGGCGGGACGTGGACGATCGCCGGCGTCGCCGTCGTGGGCCAGCCTGTACCTCCGGACTGGCCTGGCTACCTCATCGAGATCCTCCCGCTGACGATCGTTGCCGTCGTGTCCGGACTCGTCGGGATCGTCGGCTGCTGGGCTCGGCGGAGCGACAGCGCTGGCCGGCTCGGCACCCTCGGCGCCCTGCTCGCCCTGACCGGTCACGTCGGTTGGGCCGTCCTGCTGGCTGCCACCCTGGTCCAGGCGGGATCGCCCCAGGCGACGTTGGTCTGTCAGGCGATCGCCCTTGTCGGCTGCCTGTTGGTCGGTCTCGTCCTCGTCCGGACCGACGACCTCCCGATCGGAGCGGCGATCCTCCTGGCCACGTCGGTCATGTTGTTCGGCTGGCCGCTCGCCTGGCTCGTGTTCGGCCTTGCATGGACGGTCATTGGGGTACTGCTGTTCGCTCGACCCGAGCCGCTGGCACCGAACTCGCGCTTCGCCTGATACCGGTCGGCCGCCGGCTGTCGGCCGCCGCCTGTCAGCCGCCGCCTGCGCTGCCGCCCAGGCCGGGTTCGGTCATCGCCGCCGGATCGAGGAGCCGATCCAGGCGGTCCGGAGCGATCCCGCGCTCGGTGGCAAGCTCGCGGATCGTCCGCCCACTCTTGAGGGCCTCCTTGGCGAGCGCAGCCGCAGCGTCGTAGCCGATCTCCGGGGCGAGAGCAGTCGCGAGCATGAGGCCCTGCTCGACGAGTGCCGGGCCCCGGTCCGTCGCGGTCAGGCCGCTGATACAGCGGTCGGCGAAGTTGCGGGCGGAGGCCGCCAGCAACGCGATCGACTCGAGGAGGGCGACGCTCGTCACCGGCATCATCACGTTGAGCTCGAGGAACGAGCCGGTCTGGCCGAAGGCGATCGTGGCGTCGTTGCCGAGGACGCGGGCGACGACCATCGTCAGGCTCTCGACGATGACCGGGTTCACCTTGCCGGGCATGATCGACGACCCCGGTTGCGTCTCCGGCAGGGCCAGCTCGCCGATTCCTGCTCGCGGGCCCATGCCCATGAGCCGGACGTCCGAGGCGATCTTCCACAGGCTGAGCGCGATCGTCCGGAGGGCGCCGTGGGCCGCGATCACGGCGTCGAGCGAGGCCTGTGCGTGGAAGTGGTTCGGTGTCTCGTGAACGTCCAGGCCGGTCAGCGCGGCGAGTCGGGCGCAGGCAGCAGCGGCGTAGCCTGGGTGGGCATTGATCCCGGTCCCGACGGCGGTGCCGCCGAGAGGCGCGATGACGAGCTCGTCCAGGGCCGAGCGGGCCCGCCGGATCGACTCCTCGACCTGTCCGGTGTAGCCGCGAAACTCCTGGCCGAGGCGGATCGGGGTGGCGTCCTGGAGGTGGGTCCGGCCGGTCTTGACGATCGGCCAGAACTCCTCGGCCTTGGCGTCGAGGGCAGCCCGAAGCGACTCCAGCGCCGGGACGAGGTCCTCCTCGATAGCCATCGCGGCGGCCAGCTGCATCGCGGTCGGGATTGCATCGTTCGACGACTGGCATTTGTTGACGTCGTCATTCGGATGAACTCGGCGCCCGCCCCCGAGCAGGGCCGACGCGAGGTTCGCGACGACCTCGTTCATGTTCGTGTTCGTCGACGTGCCGGACCCGGTCTGGTAGATGTCGATCGGGAACTGGTCGTCGTGGAGTCCGGCGGCAACCTCGCCGGCGGCGGCGGCGATGGCGCCGGCAACGTCGCGATCGAGCAGGCCCAGATCGGCGTTCGTCTCCGCGGCGGCCTGCTTGATCAGCGCCAGTGCCTGGATGAATCGCCGCGGAAACCGCTGGCCGGAGATCGGGAAGTTGAGGACCGCACGCTGGGTCGAGGCGCCGTAAAGCGCGTCGACCGGGACCGCCACCTCGCCCATCGAATCGCGCTCGATCCGGGTCTCCGATCGCTCATCTGGCATGGATCGGATTGTAGGCGGCGGATGCGCCTGTGGCGCACCCGCCGGCAGGTCAGCGGATGACGACGGTACTCGCCTCGGTCAGCGATGCGCGACCGTCCTGGCTGCGCGACTCGGCGATGGCGGGTTCCCAGGCGTACGTCCCGGGCGTGACCACCCGGGCGTAGTAGCGCAGGATCCTGCTCGGCGATGCGCCGCTCGGATCGGCGCAGAAGAAGACCCGTGCCCCGGTCTGGTCGTATGGCATGGTGGCCCCGTTCCCGGGAATCGGCTCCTCGCTGTTCGGATCGACCCAGCTGGCCAGCGACCCGACCGGGGTCAGCCCGCTCGGGACGAGCTCGGTGACCTGGTGGCAACCGGCGGCCGCCTGCAGCCCGAACGTGACGGTCAGCTCGACCTTCACGAGGTCGGCGCTACCGACGGTGCCGATCGGCCTGACCGATCGGCTGATCGTGATGTCGGGGTCCGGCTTGAGAGCGGTCGGAACGATCGTCTCGTGCCAGCTGGTGGTCACGCCGACCGAACCGGCGATCCGTTCGATCGTCAGTGACGCCAGCTGTCGGGCGGTGACGCTGAGCTCGAATGACCGGCCGCCCTCGAGTGCGATCACGGTACGCGTCCCATCCAGGGAGTAGGCAAAGCTGGCCGGACGAACCGGCAGGCGAGCAAGCATTCCCGTCAGATAGGCCGCAGCGGGCAGCACCTCGAGCTGGTCGACGGCCGGGTTCTCCTCGACGTAGGCCCAGAACAGGGGCGCCCGAGCGTCGCCGACGGCGGCGGTCAGGACCGCGATGAGGGCCGTCGCCGTCGTGACATCGGCGGCCGCTGAGCCGACCCGCAATCGAGCCTGCTGACCCAGCTGTTCGCCGTGGGCGGCGATGAGCGATCCGGCGATCGACCGGGCGGTCGCGTTGTCACCCAGCGCGGCGGCGCCAAGGCCGATCATCAGCCGTTCGCGAGTCGTCAGGGCGTTGCTCGCGGCCGCCGCCTGGAGCGCCGGGAGGACCGCGTCGCCGAGCCCTGCCAGACCGGCCAGCGCGAACATCTGGCGCTCACGCGTCTCGGCGGCGTCCCCGTAGATGGTTCGCAGGAAGTTCTCGAGCGCGTTCTGGTTGACACGATCCGGAGCGACCAACGCGACGAGCGCCGACAGCTCCAGGTCGCTGCTCGAATAAGGCAGAAGCGCGAGTCCGCCGTCGGTGGCCTGGTAGCGAGCCGCGTCGAACGTGCCGCCACCGCGTTGGGTGGAGCCCGAGCCGAAGTGACTGACCAGGAGCGACGAGGCGATGTCGGCGGCGAGACCGCGATCCAGCCGGGCACCGCCGCCCTCCGCGAGATCGGTCAGCAGCGGCAGGTACCGCCCGGCGTTGGCGTCCGAGACGACCACGCTGGTCATGCCGGTGCCCCCACTGAACGAGCCCGTGACCGGAAGATCGACATACGCGGTTCGGGCCGCCGTCAGGCGGGTCTCGACGACGGTGAACGACCGGGTCAGCCGATCGGTTCGGGCCGTCGCGCCACTCCCTGTCGTTCCCGTGATCGTGATGGTCTGCGTTCCGACGTGAAGGGCGGGCAGTGGCACAGTTGTCGTCTCGAACGCCTTGGCCCGGATCGGGCCACTGTCGAAGCCGAGGGTTTTCGAGGTCACCTCGATCGTCACGGCGTCGCCGGGAGCGACGGCGGAACCGAATGCCCGGACCGGGATCGACGGGCGATCCGCGGCGAGGTACTCGGGGGCGATCGACGCGTCGACGAAGAACGGAAGCCCGACCGGGACGAGGACCGACCCCGTGCCGGCCTCGAGCCGGGACGTGATCGCCGACGCGGTGACCCGCCAGGATGTCAGGTCATCCGAGACCGGGAACGAGACCGAACCGCGGCCCCGTGCATCGGTGACGATCGCCTTGAACAGCAGTGCGTCGCGGAACATGACCCGGTCGTCGCCGCCGCCACCCGTGTCGCCGCCTCCCCCGCCACCCGTTCGGGGATTGCGGTGCGACAGATAGGTGCCGACGATCCCCGACCCGACGGGGGCATACAGCTCGGCGAGAGGATCGTCCTGCGACGCGCCGCCAATCGTGTAGAGCTTCTCGTCGACGGCTCGCAGGATCACGGTGGCGGCGGTCGGCGCTCCGGTCGCCGTGCGCGTGGTGAAGTTCACCGTCGCCGTATCGCCGGGCGCGTAGCGTGCGGCTGCCACCGACATGTCGATCTGGATTCGTCGGTCGGCTGCCCGGAACGCGGCCGCGAACGAGACAGGTCCGACATAGCCGTGCCCGGTGAAGCGAACCGCGCCCAGGTACAGGCTCGGCGCGGCCCACGGAGCGAACGTCGTGGCGTATCGCGGCGACGCCTGGACCGTCGCCGAGTGGATCCCGCGCTGCGACACGACGAAGAGGTAGCGGGTTCCGTCGCCGGCGGCCTGCTTGATCGTCGGGTCGCCCATGGTCAGGTCGACGCGATCGCCGATGCCGAACAGCGTGGACTCGTTGCCCGACACGCCTGTCTGGCGGAGGGTCGCATTCCGGTCTTCGTAGACGCGCCACGGATGGCGGCCTGCGTAGCTCGTGATCTGGGCCACGTGTCCATCGGCGTCGGCGACCGTGACGATCACGTTGTAGTCGTGGTTCTTTGTCGTGGCCGGGATCGACGCCTTGTAGGTCCCGTTGGCGGCGGTCTTCACCCGGATCGACCCGGCGGCGCGCTCGTCGACGCGCTCGTCGTAGGTGGGGACGACCTTCTTCTCGATGAAGTCGTAATCGGTCCCGGTCTGCGTCCGGACCGGGACGAGCTCAACGAACCGAACCGTCACAGTCGCGCCGCGAACGGCGGCACCGTTCGGATCGAGCTCCCAGATCGGTCGGCCGTCGGTGATCTCCGACTCGAGTCGGTTGACGTCGACACGGTGGACGCTGCCGCTCACCTGGACGCGGCCACCCGCGATCCGGGCCGTGGCATCGACGTTCCGGCTGCTTGGGAACACGACGAACTCGCGACTCGCCGCGGTGATCTCGCCTTCCTCGGCGCGCGCCGGGCTGACCTCGACGGTGGTCTGGAGCGGGCCCTCCTGGCCATCGACCTTTGCGATCGTTCGATGGATTGCCGTTCCACTGGCGTCGGTGACGACGTTCCGACCGACGAAGCCATTGATCCGAAGCGGAACGCCCGGAACCGGCGTTCCCTCGAAGAAGCTGGCCCCGACCGTGATCTTGATGCGATCCCCCGCGATGTAGACGTGGCGGCCCGTCTGGATGTCGAGCCGGTAGGCGGGCTTGGCAATCGGGCCGACATTGATGCCCCTGCTCTGGATGACGTCGCTGCCAACCACCGCCTCGATCGTGTAGTAACCCGCGGCCAGATCGGTCAGCGGCAAGGAGCCGCTGAACGCGGCGGCCGGTCCCGGGTGGACGGTCAAGCTCGCGACCGGAGGCCGCACATTCCCGTCGTCGTAGGGCTGCGGCGTGATTCGAAGCACCACAGTGGCCGGGACCGTGCCGTCGTCGCGATCGCGCACGACGCCCCAGACGTTGACCGTATCGGTCTGGCGATAGCGGTCGCGATCGGAATGGAGCAGCGTCCAGTAGTGCGACGCTGCATCGGCGGACCCGAAGTACGGGGCGCTGTACAGGTCCATCTTGTCCTGCGGCAGCGCCGCAGGGAGGAAGATCGACCGGCCGTCGGCGGTCTGGACGGTGACGACCGCATCGCATGGCAAGATGCAGTTCTGCGCGGCTTCGGGAAGGAGGCCGGCGGGGGTCGGGCCCAGGGCGAGCCCGTTGCCGTCAGTCCGGCCGATGTCCGTGCCGTTGCTCGTAGCCGTGGCGCCGACGATCGGGCGACCGGTCTTCAGGTCATTGGCCCAGACGAGTGTCCGCGTCTGCGAGACGCTCAGGTAGCCCGCGACGTCGGTCACCTGCAGGACGGTCTGGATGGGCCGTGTTCCACCAGGGTGCTGGACGAGATACCAGCCCGGCGCCAGGGTTTCCGGAAGCTGCAGCCAGAAAGCGTCGCGGTATTTCTGGAGCGGGACGTCCGCGCCAACCTCCCGGGACAGCCTGGTGGTGTCGACGAGACCATCCGTCGACCAGCGCGACCAGTCCGGCCGCGCTCGAAGGGCACGGAACGCGTCGATCGCGGCGGTGAGATTCGCCAGGCGATAGACCTCGATCCGGAACGTCTTCGGGGCGGGCTGGTCCTCGCTGAACCACCACACGCCCATGACGGGTCGTTCAGCCGTCGGCGATTCGAGGACCTGGTCCGGGAACGAGAAGGTGATCGCCGAGCTCGGGGCGCTCGTCGCGGCGGTCTCGAACTGGAACTTGGTGTCCTTGTCGGTGGCCTCACCGGTGCCGGTGACGGAAACGCCGCCGCTGACGGTGACCGTGTAGATCGTGGCCGGGGCCAGCGGGTGGTCCGCGATGAACGCGAGGGTTCGGCCGTGCTGCTCGAAGCGGCCGGGGGTCGCCGGCGCCACGCTAACGTGCGTCTCGGCGCCGGCGACGCCGTCCTGGTCGAACGTGATCTCGATCCCGGTATCGACCGGGACGTCGGCGGCCTGGTTCTCGGGAAGCGTCCCGACGACCCGCAGCGGCTGGCGGGCCTGGAAGGCCCACGAATCGAGTGGGACGCCGCCCGGTCCAGCCAGTTCGAAGCGGTAGATCGTGCCGGGCTGGAGGGGTTCGGCAGGCGTGAGAAGCGCCGCTTGATCGCCCGCCTCGGGCGCGACCGCGAAGGCGAAGGTCGGCTGGACCGTCAATCGCGTCGCGAGGACGGACGCCGGAGTCCCATCGGCGCTCGCCAGCCGGAAGCCGGTATCGAGCGGGACGACGGCTCCGGTCGCACCACGAGCCGTGAGGACGGCGGTCGGCGCCGCGACTTCTCCGGCTGCCGGCTCGGACGTCGCCGAGGGGTCGAGGCTCGCCCATGGATCGCCTTCCGCAAGCGGATCGGTGCCGGGTGACGAACCGGCCAGGGCGCCTGACGATGGACGGCTCACGTCGGCGAGAGTCCCGTCGCTCGGCCGCCCGAGGTTCCAGGCTAGTCCACCGGCGACCACCGCGACGGTGACCGCCGCAACGATGGCAAGGAATCCGGGCCGTCGCAGAAGCGTGCGAACCCGTTCTCGATCGATCATCCCTGGGCTCCCCCCACTCACGTGGTGCGAGCAGACCGATCGTGAGACCTCGACACGAGATCTTCCGGACCGGGGTTGCTCGGCGGTGAGACGCGCTCGCCCGTGGCGTGTTACGACGGGCCGCGGGCGGATAGGGGGCCTGTCCTCGCAAGCCTACGCTCAAGCCGGCGGGAATCCGCGGGCGCTCCCGTAGACTCTCGGCAAATGACCGACTCGCCTGCTGTCAATGATTTGTCTCGGCGCGAGGGCTGAAGGGCACGTGCCGACGATCCGCGCGAACGGCCTGGACATCCGTTACGACGTCCACGGCGCCGGCCCGCCGCTCGTCATGCTCCACGGGGCGACGTCCTTGGGGCGGGAGGACTTCGGGCCGCAGATCGCGCTGTTCTCGAAGGCGTTCCGGCTGTACGTCCCGGACGCTCGTGGCCACGGCGGGACGACGTGGGATGTTGCTGCGGGTTTCCGCTACGACTGGCTGGTCGACGATCTGGCCGCGTTCGCGGATGAGCTCGGGCTCGAAACGTTCCACCTCCTCGGCTTCTCGATGGGAGCGATGACGGCGCTCCAGTACGCTGCCCGCTTCGGCGACAGGCTGCGGACACTCGTCGTCGCCGGTATCTCGCCGGCCCGTGAACCGCGGGCGTCCGTCGCCCGGCGACTCATGGATCCGGTCCGCGCGGACCGGGACGATCCGGCCTGGGCCGAGCTCCTCGGTCGCCGCCACGATGCGGGCCAGGGCATCGGGGCGTGGCGTGCGCTTCTGCCGGCGATCGCCGCCGACGTCGCCGCCCAACCGCTCATGACCCCGGCCGAGCTCCACGCCATCGACGTCCCGGCAATGGTCGTCTGCGGCGATCGCGATCCATTCGTTCCGGTCGGGCAGGCCTGGGAGCTCGAGCGCCAGCTCCCCGATGGCCGGCTGTTCGTGGTGCCGGAATGCGGCCACGAGGTGACCGTCAGACGGCCGGGCCTGTTCAACGAGGGACTCGCCGGCTTCTACCGTTGGACCAGCGACGTGGCGGCGGCCCGCGCGGGCCACGTCACCGATGAGGCGCCCGCGCGGCCGGCGCTCGCGACGAAGGAGGACCGATGACCACCCTGCTCGCGCTCTATCGCCGACCGGAAGGCGGCCCCGAGGCACTCGAGACCTTCGAACGACGATACGCCACCGAGCATCTCCCGCTCGTCGCCCGGACGCCCGGTCTTCGCGGCACGCATGTCCGGCGCGTCAGTGGGGCAATCGGTGGCGAGACGGAGCTCGTCCTGATCACGACGATGGAGTTCGACGACCGCGCGGCCCTCGACGCGGGTCTCGCATCCGACGAGATGCGGGCCGCTGGGCGCAACCTGCGGGAGATCGCACCGGGCCTCGCGACGCTGCTCGTCCTCGAGGAGGCGCCGGATCTCGGCTGACGCCTGACCCGACATATCGAGCCTTCGGGGGAGTCGGGTACCGCGGGCTTCCCGCGGCGTGGATACTGTCTGCGCACAGCGGAGGATCGAGTGACCGACAGCGCCCGAGCCGGGGTCGCAGCCAGGGCGTCCGGCCCGCCGTTCATCCGGACGTCGTTTCCGGCGAGCGGACCGAACGGGTCGCTCGATCACGTTGCCCTCGTCACCATCGATCGCCAGGAGGCCCTCAACGCCCTGAGCTTCGATCTCCTCGACGAACTCGTCGTCGCTCTCGAGTCGCTCGATGGCGATCCAGCCTGCCGGGCGATCGTCCTGATGGGCGCCGGGGTACGAGCGTTCGCCGCGGGCGCCGACGTCCGAGAGCTGGCCACGCAGACACCGACGAGCCTGGCCGCGGAGAATCGTTTCGCCGCGTGGGACCGGATCGGATCGATCCGAACCCCGCTGATCGCCGCCGTTCGCGGGTTCGCCCTGGGCGGAGGCTGCGAGCTGGCGATGACCTGCGACATGATCGTCGCCGGCGAGGACGCCCAGTTCGGCCAGCCCGAGATCCGCCTCGGCGTCATGCCCGGTGCCGGCGGCACCCAGCGCCTGACACGGGCGATCGGCAAGGCCAAGGCCATGGAGATGATCCTGACCGGCCGGACGATGGCCGCGCGAGAGGCCGAGGCGAACGGGCTCGTCACCCGCGTCGTGCCAACCGAGGCGACCCTCGATGCGGCCCTGGACCTCGCGTCGGTGGTTGCCGCCCAGGCGCCGCTCGCCGTGCTGGCCGCCAAGCAGGCGATCCTTCAGGCCGCCGAGCTCAGCCTTTCGGCCGGCCTTGACCACGAGCGGCGAGCATTCTTTCAGCTCTTCGAGACCGACGACCAGACCGAAGGGATGACGGCATTCGACGAGAAGCGCCCAGCCAGCTGGACAGGAAGCTGAACGACGACAATCGGCCGGGGGGCTGACGGAGGGACGTGGATGGAGCGAGATCTGCCGGGCGGCAGCGACTACGGATTGGATCATCGGCGCGACATGGGCGACGAGACGCCGGGGGCCCTCCGCGACGCCGCCCCGGATGTCCTCGGCCCGATCGACGCGTCGGCGCCGGTCAGCGGGCACGTGGTGGGCCCAGAGTCGAAGCCCTCTTCGATCGCCGAGAGCCCCGAGCATGATTGGCAGGCAGCTGCGGCGATCATCTATCCGGCCCTTCGGCCGGTCGGGACGCACGGGCTCGCCGTCGCCGACATCGATTCGGTTGCCCTCGCGGCGGACGCCGCCCGAAGCCACTCCCAGCCCCTCGTCGACGAGGGTCCCGCCGGATTGCCGGTCGTCTACACCCTGAACGTCGGCGCCTACGACGTGATCGTCAACGGTGACCATCTCCTCTCGTGGGGTGTCACGCCGGAGGCGATCCAGGATGCCGCGATGGCCAATCTGCGCGCATGGTCGGCAACCGCAGCCTGGACCGACGAGGTCTCCGGCGAGCGTCGCCTCCTCTCATCGGACACTGGCGATGGCTGGGACGCGGCGCGGATCATCCTGCCGGAGGTCCAGGAGCGGCTGACCCGCGAGCTCGGTCCGGTCGGGCGTGTCCTGATCGGCCTGCCGGAGAGGCACCTGCTCACCGCCGGTGCGCTGCGGCCCGGCGACGACGAGTTCGGTGGGCTGTTCGCCGAATTCATCGTCGAGCAGTCCGGTGGTGCCGACGAGCCAATCGACCGGCGGGTCTTCGAGCTCGTGGATGGCCACCTCGTCGAGTTCACGGAAACCGCCCACACCGCTTGATGGGCGACCTTCGCTTCGAGGTCGCCGAGTCGGTCGCCACGCTGACGCTCGACCGGCCGGACGCGCTCAACTCGTTGACCGTCCCGCTCAAGGAGGAGCTGCTCGCGACATTTCGCCGGATCGCCCGCGACCGTGACGTCAGGGCGGTCGTCCTCACCGGCGCCGGTCGGGCGTTCTGTGCCGGCCAGGACCTCCGTGAGCGGCTCGAGCCCGGGTCGGCACCGCTCGCCACTGAGCTCAGGGAGCGCTACAACCCACTGATCCTCGCCATGCGGACGCTCGAGAAGCCCATCGTCGGCGCGATCAACGGGGTTGCGGCCGGGGCAGGCGCATCGCTCGCCTTTGCCTGTGACATCCGGCTCGCCGCCGAGGATGCGAGCTTCGTCCTGGCATTCGGCCGGGTCGGGCTCGTCCCGGACAGCGGCGCGACGTGGTTGCTGCCGCGACTGGTCGGGGCGGCCAAGGCGGCCGAGCTCGCGCTGGTCGGCGAATCGCTGACGGCCGCCGACGCCGAGCGGTTCGGTCTCGTCGCCCGGGTCGTCCCAGGGGCGTCGCTTATGGGCGCGGCGCGGGCACTTGCGATCCGCCTCGCCTCCGGCGCCCCACGGGCGATCGCCCTGACGAAGCGCGCGTTGAACAGGTCATGGGACGCCACGCTCGAGGAGTCGCTCGAATACGAGGCGTATCTCCAGGGTATCGCCGGCGCGACGGACGACCACCGCGAGGGCCTTGCCGCGTTCGTCGAGAAGCGGCCGCCGCGCTTCAGCGGGGAGTAGGGCTCCTCACCGGGGCTTCGGGCCGTCTTCAGCGGGGAGTCGGGCCGTCGCGGCGCACCCGCACGAGGAGAGACAGCGGCCTCAGGCCCGGAGGCAGCGCGGCAGCGATCTCTCGACGCCTGGCGTTGCTGACGCGGGTCCAGCCGTCCATCGCTCGCTCCGGAACGTCGACGAACGCGACGCTGTCCGGGTCGTACCAGCGATCCCGTTCACGCCGCGCCCTCGCAGGCTCCGGCTGGCCACCTGATGTCCAGAGCGCGTCTGCGAGTTCCATCGGTCATCCCCGGTGCGGCCCGACGAGTCCGTCGGGTCGTGACCATACGGCGGCGACTGTGTCGCGGCGATAACCGGCTCGTTGCCAATTGGTTGCGTTTCGAGACGCCGGCGGGCACCGCCGACACCCGCGCGGTCACCGACCGGGTCTACCATCGAAGGGTGACATCGCTGGTTCAGCTGCCGCGGAGGCCCGTGTTCGAGCCGCAGCGAGTGCTCATTGCCGCCGTGGGCACGGTTGCCGGGGTCGCGGCCGCGAGCGTCGTCGTCGCCGCTCTCGAGTCGCCACTCGTCGCCATCGCCGACGCGTCGCCCGTCTATCTCGTTTCGGTCGTCCTCGTCGGCAGCCGCTTCGGGATGTGGGCTGGGATCGCGACGGCCATCGCGTCGTTCCTGACCTACGACCTTCTCTTCACGGAGCCACGCTTCTCGCTGATCGTCGCGGATCCGCGCGAGTTGCTCGACCTGGTGCTGTTCCTGTTCCTGGCGGTGGTCGTCGGACGGCTATCTGCCCTCGGCCTGGAACGCGCCGCCGAGGCCACCCGACGCGCCTCCGAGTCGAACGCCCTTTTCGCGATGAGCCGCATCCTCGCGATCGCCCCGGACCTCGAGGCCGCCGCTGTCGAGATCGTCGAGCGGCTCGTCCGGGAGACCGGCCTCGACCGGGTCTGGATCGCAGTCCTGCGGACAGGCCAGACGACGATCCTCGCCGACTCGGAACCGGGCCAGCCGATCCCCGTTTCGGCCTTCACCACGAGCCTCGTGCGCACGCCGGGGGACGCGCCGGCCAAGTGGGTCCGCTCGCACGACCCAAAGGCCGCCGGCGCGGCTTCGAGCGAGACACGGTCCGAAATCCTGCGGGTCCGGATGGAAGCAGATGGAGCGCTGATCGGCGCGCTCAAGGCGACGCGCGTCCGGGCGAGCGGCCAACCCCCGCGAGAAACGACGCGACTCCTCGCGCTCGCCGCCGACCAGCTGGCGCTCGCCATCCGCCGTGACGAGCTGCGGCGAGAAGCGACCGAGGCCGAAATCGCCCGTCAGGGCGACACCCTCAAGAGTGCCCTTCTCGATGCGGTGTCTCACGACCTGCGGACGCCGCTGGCGAGCATCCGGGCAGCGGCGGGTGCGCTCACCGACCCTGATGTGACATTGACCGACGACGCCACGAGGTCGGCCGGCGCCGCGATCGATCTCGAGGCGCAGCGGCTCGATCGGCTGGTTCATGAGGTCCTCGACCTGAGCCGGATCGAAGCGGGTGCGCTCCGGCCGGACCTCGAGGCGCTCGACATTCGGGACGTCGTGGAGCCCGCAGTCGACCGATTGCGACCGATGCTGGGAGACCGGCCGGTGACGATCGACCTGCCCGACGACCTGCCGCCCGTTCGAGGCGACGCGGTCCTGCTGGACACCATCGTCGGCAACCTCGTCGAGAACGCGGGGCGATACGCGCCGGCGCCGGCGCCTCTCGCGATCTCGGCCGCAGCCGAACATGGCCGGATCCGGCTGGTCGTCGAAGACGGCGGACCCGGCGTCCCGGCGCAATCGCAGGCCCAGCTCTTCGACAAGTTCTATCGAGTCGAGCGCACCGGCGCCGGCTCGCGGCGTGGCCTCGGCATCGGGCTTGCGGTCGTCCGCGGCCTGGCCGAGGGTATGGGCGGGGGCGTCGAGGCTGGCCCGAGCGCGCTCGGCGGGCTGCGGATCGTCGTCGAGCTTCCGGTGGCCGCAACGCCTCCGGCGGATGCGCCGAGCTCGCTGGGATCCGCGCCGACCGCAGGCGCGGAAGCGGCCGCCAGTCCCGGCTCCGAGCCTGCCCGGACGCCTCGTTGAACGGGGGAGCCCATCTGCTGCTCGTCGAGGACGACGAGCCGATGCGCCGCTCGGTCGTCGCGAACCTCGCCGCCCACGGCTATCGCGTCGTCGAGGCGGGAGACGTCGCGTCCGCGCTCCGAAGCTGGGATGCGGAGCGACCGGACCTGATCCTGCTCGACCTCGGCCTGCCCGACGGCGACGGCGGATCGGTCGTCCGCCGCGTCCGCCGCGAGTCGACGACCCCGATCCTCGTTCTCTCGGCCCGCGGCGCCGAGCGTGACAAAGTGGCGGCCCTCGAGGCCGGCGCGGATGACTACGTGACGAAGCCGTTCGGGCTCGCCGAACTGCGCGCCCGCGTCGCGGCGCTGCTTCGGAGAACCGGGGGCCAGGCTGCCGATCCAGCCGGCATGGTCAGCCTGGGACCGGTGACGCTCGACGTGGTCCGCCACGTCGCGACGGTGGGTGGCACGCCGGTCGACCTGACGCCACGCGAGTACGAGCTGCTCAAGACGATGCTGTCGAACCCCGGACGGTTGCTGACCAAGGCTCGCCTCCTGCGCGCTGTCTGGGGGACCGCCTACGCCGATGAGGGCCATTACCTGCATGTCTACGTCAGCCGGCTTCGGCGCAAGCTCGCCGCGGCGGATCAGGCCGGCGAGACCCGCGACCTGATCGTCGCCGAGCCCGGCGTCGGCTACCGCATCGCCGAGGTCGAGCGGCCGCGGCGTTGAGTCCTTGTTGAGTGGCGTGGCAGCTCCGCGAGGGGTTTGCCTCTTGGGGGGCTGGCTACGTTGAGGGCGTGGATCACGTTGAGCCGATTCAATTTCCGCACGCGCTCGAGCCGACGGACGAAGATCTCGACAACGCCCTCGCGGAGGTCGACGCTGCCATCGCACTCGTCATTCGCGGCGGGGCGGTCCGCGTCCGCCTGATCGGGTTTGCCCTGGCGGAAGCGGTGGCGGGCCTCGCGGCGGCGCACGCCCAGCTTGCCGGTGTCGGTTTTCAGATCGACCGCCCGGTCGTCGCCGGGGCGGCGGCGATGATCATCGGGCCGATCGTCTGACCGAGGCGGGACCCGAAGCAGATCGTGACCGAGGATGCCCAACCTGAACCGCCGGCCGATTCGTCGCACTCGCTGAAGGGCCGGCGGGCGGGCGACCGACGCGTCCGCGTCGAGCGACCCCACTCCCGTTATTTTCGTTACGCCGGGCCTGGGGTGATGACGGCCAGGCCGGAGGCAAGTGCGCCGACGAAGCCGGGAGAGCGGTTCGTGGCGAGCGCCCGGCGGCTGCTTTTCGGGCGACCACTCGCGACCGACGAGGAGCTCGAGGAACGGCTGCCGAAGATCAAGGCCCTGGCGACGTTCTCGAGCGACAACCTGAGCTCGGTGGCCTATGCCAGCGAGCTGATCATGTTCACGCTGTTTGCCGCCGGCTCGGCCGCGTTCTGGCTGGTCATGCCGATCTCGGTCCTCATCGTGACGATCTTCGTCATCATCGTCATCTCCTACCGCCAGACGATCCGGGCCTACCCCAGCGGCGGTGGCAGCTACATCGTCGCCAAGGAGAACCTCGGGATTTGGCCGGCCCTGCTGGCCGCGGCGGCTCTCCTGACCGATTACGTCCTCACTGTCTCGGTCAGCGTCGCCGCAGGAGTCCTGGCGATCACGTCCGCCTTCCCGGAGCTCGAGTGGCTTCGGGTGCCTCTCGGCGTCGCGGCAATCCTGTTTGTCATGCTCATCAACCTGCGCGGCCTGCGCGAAAGCGGCACGCTCTTCGCCGCGCCGACCTACCTGTTCCTGGTGATCACCCTCGGCCTGATCGGCGTTGGGATTCTCCGGACCCTCCTCGGGGACACGCCGCACGTCACCGGTGTCGTCGCGGCTGCGGTCCCGGCCGAGACGATCGGCGTCCTGCTGCTCATGCGGGCCTTCGCCGATGGCTGCAGCGCGATCACCGGGGTCGAGGCCGTATCGAACGGCGTTCCCGCCTTCAAGCCGCCCGAGTGGAAAAACGCCCGGACGACGCTGACCGTCATGGGGGTCCTCGTCGCCGTCATGTTCCTCGGGCTCTCGTACCTCGCCGGCGTCGCCGGGGCGACTCCGTCGGACCACGAGTCGGTCGTGTCGCAGATCGGTCGGGCGGTGTTCGGGCCTGGACCGCTCTACTACGTCCTCCAGCTCGCCACGACCGGGCTGCTGATCCTTGCCGCGAACACGAGCTTCGCTGACTTCCCGCGGCTGTCGTCGATCCTCGCCCGCGACGGTTACATGCCGAGCCGTTTCGCCTTCCGCGGCGAGCGGCTGGCGTTCAGCGCGGGGATCGTCGTGCTGGCGCTCGTCGCAATCGTCGTCCTCGTCGCCTTCGGTGGCCTGGTCACTGCCCTCATCCCGCTCTACGCGATCGGCGTGTTCACGTCCGTCACGCTGTCCCAGGTCGGGATGGTCCGCCACTGGCTGCGGGAGCGCGAACCGGGCTGGCGGCGGAGTGCCGTGATCAACGGCGTGGGGGCCGTCGCGACAGGAATCGTCACCCTCATCTTCGCGATCGCCAAGTTCGCTCTCGGTGCCTGGCTGATCATCGTCATCATCCCGATCCTCGTTGGGGCAATGCTTTTCATCCATCGCCAGTACGAGCGCCGGCGGCTCGAGGTCCACGTCCGACCGGAGGCTGTCATCGGCTCATCGCTTCGCCGTCAGCACGTCATCATCCCTGTGCCCGAGGTGACACGCGACGTCGTCCAGGCGATCAAGTTCGGGCGGTCGATGTCGCTCGACGTGACGGCGGTTCATGTCACCGACGACGTCGATCGGGCTGAGGAGATCCGCGGCAGGTTCGAGCGGCAGGTCCCGGGCATCCCCTTCGTCATCGTCGAATCCCCGTACCGCCAGTTGATCCGGCCGCTGATTCGGTACCTCGAGTACACGGCCGGGCGGATCGGGAATGACATCCTCGTCGTGCTGCTGCCCGAGTACGTCGCCCGCCACTGGTGGGAGAAGTACCTCTACAACGAGAACGCGCGGCGGATCCGCGAGGCCCTCCTCGGCAAGAAGAACATCCTCATCGCGGACGTCCCGTACCGGCGCGACCTCTGATCCGCCTGACACGCCGATGAGGCGCCCCACCCCTGCGGCGCGATTCTCGCCCCACGAGTACATGCGACAGATTCGACAGTCAACTCCGGCGGAGTCGGACCAAATCCGCCGACCTGACTCGCACCACGAGAATCCCGTGCACTTCCGGGCCTCGAAAACGTCCAGCACGTCGCATGTGCACGCACGACGAGAATCCGTGGGGCCGGCGCGCCGCGACCCGCTACCGCACCAGGCGATCGAAGAGGTGCTCGAGCTCGTCTGCCGGGTCCTCGCACAAGCCGGTGTGGACCTCCGACGGCTGGATCACCGTGCTCGACGGCGCGACGAGCCAGTGGAAGCGCTCCGCAGCGGTCAGCCGGGCCAGAGGTCCGGCGGACGCGTCGCCGGCCGCGATCCGCTCGATCGCCTCGAGGTGAGGGAGGATCGTGGCCGGATCGCTGTCCGGGGCGATCGCCCGAAGGCGCGCCTCGTCCAGCCCGACCTTCGCCGCCAGGAACCGCCGCGGCCGGCAGAGCAGGACGACACCGGCGTTCAGGCATTCCCCACGCTCGACCCGCGGCACGACGCGGACGATCGCGTACTGGAACTGGCTACGCGGCTGTTCGGACACGTTCCGCCTCCGCGACAAATGCCGCTCGCGCCTCGAGCCGGGTCAGCAGGTACGAGACATAGGCCCGGCGCTGGGCCTCCGCGTCGCCGACGACTCGGTCGGGCGGCAGCCAGTCGTCCGGGATCGCCGCCACGAGGCCGTCGAGCAGCGCCGGTGTGACGAGTCGGGCCAGCCGGTCGTCGGCGGCCGCAATGGAGCCTGCGAACGGCAGGAGGACGTGCTCGGCGGATCGCACGAACGCCCGCCGGGCATGCTCGTCCGGATCGCGCCACGTGTGATGGACGTACAGGGCGGCGCCGTGGTCGATCAGCCACGTCCTGCCGTGCCAGACGAGCATGTTCGGGTTCTTCGCGGAGCGATCCGGGTTCGTGACGAAGGCGTCGAACCAGACGATGTCGGCGGCCCACTCCGAATCGCTGACGACGTCGGCTGCGGGGTTGAACGTCAGCGAGCCCGGCAGGAAGTCGAGCCCGATGTTCCGACCGACGCTCGCGACCAGGAGGTCGTGAATCTCCTCGTGCGGCTCCGAGTCCGCGATCTCCGCCTCGAGGTCGACAGCGACGAGATCCGGGACGAGCAACCCCAGGGCCCTGCCGATCTCGCCGGCGAGCCACTCCGCAACGAGCGCCCGCGGCCCCTGGCCGGCGCCGCGGAACTTGACGACGTAGAGCCCGTCGTCGTCCGCCTCGACGAGCCCGGGCAGTGAGCCGCCCTCGCGGAACGCGGTCACGTAGCGGATCGCCCGGACCGCCCGCAGCCGCGGCTCGATCGCCGTCTCGGTCACCGTGCCGATGCCGCCCCGGCCTGCACTCCGACCGCCTCGATCGCGTCGGCCGCCCGGGCCACGCCGTCCCGGGCCCGGATCTCCGCCCCGATCCTTGTCATCTTCTCGCGCAGGCCTGCGTCGCCGAGCAGCCGGTCGATCGCGCCCCGGAGCTCGCCATCATCGAACGCATACGTGGCGAGGCGCACGCCGTAACCCGTTTCGTCGACCCGCTGGGCATTGTCGTACTGGTCCCAGAAGAGCGGCAGGACGACCATCGGCTTGCCGAAATGGAACGCCTCCGTCGTCGTGTTGTTGCCGCCGTGGGTGATTACGAGGTCGACGAGCGGGATGAGCTTCGTCTGGGGCAGGAACTCGGCTCCCCACATGTTCGGCGCCAGCTCGTAGTCGGCGTGCTGGGGCCCTTTCGACACGATGTAGCGATGGGGCGTGTCGGCGAGGACCGACACGAGCCGCCGCATCAGCTCGACGTCGGCGCTGCCGAGCGACCCGAGCGACAGGTAGACGAGCGCGCTTCCGGCCGGCCGGTCGCGGACCAGCGCCGGCAGCTCCACCTCGGCATCCGTCGCCCGGACGCTGGAATCGAGCCGTTGCCAGGTCGCGTCGAGCGGCCGCCGTCCGGTGTAGTCGACGGCCTCTGGATAGACGTACAGGTTGAGTAACCGGGAGGCCGGCATGAACTCGAGATCCGGCAGGCCGGGCCCGCCCTGCTCGCGAACCCAGTCATCGAACGCGGCCCAGGTCGGTCGGTGGACGCGGTCATATTCGGCCCGGAAGTCCGCCCACTCCGTTCGATCGTTGGACGGTAGACCGGAATACGCCGGCGGGACGTCGGGTCCGGGCATCTCGAGCGGCTGGCAGGACATGATCCGAACGAACGGCGCGCCGGAGCTCATCAGCGCCGGAAAGGCGACGACGTTGTCCTCGACGATCACGTCCGGTCGCTGCCTGCCGACGATCTCGCGGAGCTGCGGCTCGCAGTAGCGGGCGCCGTCGATGAGGGCCCCCCAGGTCGGCTGCATGAAGGTCGCCAGCTGGTCGATCGTCGGCTTGCGGAACTCCGGTGCCGTGTCGCGGATGAAGTCCTTCCAGAACTGCCCGGCGTCCTGGGGAGCATCCTGCGGGGGCGGCGGCGCGAGATCGACCAGATCCTCGACGAAGCCGAGCGGGGCGAGCCGGCCGTTCCACGACGCCTCGGCGGCAAAGACGACGCGGTGGCCGCGACGGCGCAGGACGTCGCCGATGCCGATGCAGTTGTTCGTCGGGCCATAGGCCGACTCGGGCATGAACAGGACGGTCAGCGGCTGCGCCATCATGGTCCTCGTGGAAGGGCTGACGGAGTTCGCTGCTGCATCGTACGCAACAGACACGGCGCTGCTCGCCGAGTTGCGCGCGAGATGGCCGCCGTCACCTGGGGTCGATGCCGCGACGGCTGGCTATCGACCGACCGACCTCGCGTCGCTCGACGTCGTCGGGGCCGTCCGATTGACCGACCGCTTGGCGGTTGCGGTCGCCGCCGCCGCCGCGGCCGATGATGGTTCGTTTGCAGTCTTGCCGGTTGTCGCGGACGGCGGCCGATGGCGGGCGGCGGCGGCCGGTGACGGGCTGTCGGCGTTCGTGGCGGGCGTGCCACTCGCATCCGAGCGACCGATCGACGTCGACCAGACGAACAGTTCTGTCGTGGTCGGCGAGCGGGCGATCGTGAAATGGTTCCGTCGGGTCGGCCCGGGGCCATCGCGGGCTCAGACCATGGTGGCCCATCTCGATGCCGTCGGCTTCGCCGGGATCCCTGCGCCGCTCGGGTCGCTGACGTGGCGCTCGCCGGCGGGCGTGGAGCTGACGCTCGCCCAGGGAGATGCCTTCCTGGCCGGCGCCAGGGACGGCTGGGAGTGGTGCGTCGAGGCCGTCGAGAACGAGCTCGATCCGTCGATCGGCACCCGGATCGGCCGGTTGACGGCCGATCTTCACGCTGCCCTCCGGGCGCCATCGCCGATCATCGAACGGCCGATCGAGCAGGCGGATGGCGCGACGATCGCGGCATGGCGCCCTGCCGCCGTCGAGGTTCTCAAGAGCGCCCTCTCCCTGACCGACGGCGAGGCCGGCATCGAGCTCCGCGGCTTCGCCCCCGCCATGCGTCGCGCGCTCGACTTGCTGCCGATGGACGGCGCGATCCAGGTCCAGCCGACCCACGGCGACTTCCATGTCGGCCAGATCCTCGAATGGTCGGGCGGTCTCGCCGTCATCGACTTCGACGGCAATCCCGCACTCGGCGCGGACGCCAACGCCGTCCGCCAGCCTGTCGAGCGCGATGTCGCCCAGATGCTCGTGAGCCTCGATCTCGTCGGGCGGGTCGTCCAGAAACGGGTCGACCGCGAACGCCACGCGGCCCTGGATCGTTGGATTGCCGAGGCACGCGCCCTCTTCCTGGCAGCCATCGAGTCGGTCGACGGGCGTCTGCTGGCAGCGTTCGAGATCGAGCAGCTGTGCCGCGAGCTCGTCTACTCGGCCCACTTCCTGCCGCGCTGGCGCTACGCCCCGATGGCCGCACTTCGCGCCCGGTTGGGGTGATCAGGAGCGTGGAGAGCGGCGCGGTGCGAGGTCCTGTCTAATGCTCGCCCCGGTGGCGCTATCCGCATGCCGAAGGCTCCAGCGGGCACGAATCGGCGCTCCTGGAGCCGATTTCTTGCCTACTGCTCGGCGGGCGCTGCACCAGGCAAACAACTAGCGCGGCGGTCGCGAATAGCGCTACCCACCAAGGCGTTAGACAAGAATTCGCGGGTGCGGCCAAAGGTCGAGTGCGGTTGGCACTCAGCGAGGAAACCCCCGCGGCGCCTAGCCCGCCTGCGCAGCTCGGGTCTTTGACCTCGCCAGCTTCTCCTCGAACTTCCGGGCCGCCGCGTCGAGCGTCTCGAGGTGCTCGGCAAGCTTCTTGCGCGCCGCCTCGGCCGTCGCGTCCAGACCCGTCAGCTCGAAGATCCGCCAGTGGTTGATCACCGGGAGGAGGACCTCGTCGCGATGGACGCGAAGGTCGTAGATCCCGGCCTTGGCGATCGCCGCGGCCTTGCGGAGGAAGCCGGGGATGCCGGCACCCGGCATCTGGAAGGCGAGGACCTCGTCGACAATCGCGCGAACAGCCGCTGACGGCTGGAGCTCGATCGCGGCCGACAGGATGTCCCGATAGAAGACCATGTGGAGGTTCTCGTCGGCGGCGATCCGGATCATGATCTTGTCGGCCACCGGGTCGTCCGAGTAGCGACCGGTGTTGCGGTGCGAGATCCTCGTCGCGAGCTCCTGGAACGTCACGTACGCGAGGCCGTGGAGCGTGTCCGGAGCGTCGTGGTCGTAGCCCTGCTGGAGCTGGTTCATCCGGCCGCGCTCGAGGGCGATCGGGTCGATATTGCGGGTGACCGTCAGGTAGTCGCGCAGGACGATCGCATGCCGGCCCTCTTCGGCCGTCCAGCGCCCGACCCAGTTCAACCAGGCACCGTCCCCGTTGCCGAACATCCCGTGGATGAGGCGGTGGTAGGAGGGCAGGTTGTCCTCGGTCAGGAGGCCGACCTCGAACGCGGTCTGGGCGACGCCGGTCAGTCGTGGCTGGTCGGGCGTCCAGGGCTCCTTGTCGAAGTCGCGCCCGAGCCGATACGGGATGTAGTCGTGGGGGAACCACTCCTGGGCGACCTTCGCGTGCCGGTCGAAGAGCCGGCCGGCCTCGGGCTCGAGCTCCTGGAGGAGGGCGCGCTCGTCATAGTCGGTTGCGGTCTCGCCGATCGGCGGGAGTTCGTTGGGCATTCTCGGGACCTCGGTCCTTGGCGGGCCGAGGGAGTCCAAAGCGGACTCACGCTCACCGACCTGTCAGGCGTGAAGCCTAGCCCGGATCTGCGAATGTCGAGCGTGAAACGTGTGCGGAGGTGCACGGCCGGTGGTGTGTGGCCGTGCTCATCT
>Ga0209488_10001068_pt1 | contig 23213 bp, 22 predicted proteins | sample Rivendell_Oct201_8_FD_188349 | JGI IMG/M metagenome (GOLD analysis project Ga0209488, IMG submission 188349) | Vadose zone soil microbial communities from the Eel River Critical Zone Observatory, Northern California, USA -... | ecosystem: Environmental > Terrestrial > Soil > Vadose zone >...
ACCTTGCGATAGCCGCTAGAGGCGGGATGAAGACCACTGGTGTAAGCGTGATTCCCCCCAAGAATGTGCTCTGAACGACCTCCTGACAGATGTCTCCTTTTGATTAGAGCTGACTTCAAAACCCTATTCAGCCCATTTAGAATCAACAAGTTAGAGTGGCCAAAAGGAGGTTTTGAAATAGCTTCTAACACGCCGAATGGATGAGATTTCAGGCGGGGCGGCATCACTCCCGAAGGATTCCATCGTGATGAGTTGCGCGCCGAATATTTGCCTGAGACGATATGACACCTGCGCTCTTACTTCTCTTAAATCTACGAAGGTCGAACTGAGGAACACGCGTATTTCAGTTGCTAAATCGGCCATTCCATTGGCACCGCACTCCGGGATCTTTGCACAAAGCAGCTATATCAGCGATGAGCTTAGCAGGGTGCCCCATTCATGCGCGGCATGAGTGGGAATTTTCTCTTCACTATTTTCTAATTTCACTTCTGCAGTTTCTATTTGCTCTCCGCATTCCCATGGCACCAGCCAGCCGCCAACTTTTCCAGCTGCTCCAGCGTGTCTGGATAGCGGCGCACCGGCAAAACCAGCGCCGCCATAGAGGTTCTTGTAAGCAAATGCTACGGCGCGGTTTGCGTTGGAATGGCTTTGGAGCCGGATGGCGAGAAATGGAAGCGAATGAGCCATTCGCTGGGGGCGCTGTGGCCGCCGACTTCGGGTGAAGCGAATTGCCAGCGGCGGGCGGCTTGCAGGGCGAGGTCGGCGAAATACTTGCTGGGGCCGTGAGAATCGAGCGCGGCTTCGGAGACGTTGCCGGTGGGATCGACGTGAACGCGGACGGCGACGCGAACGACTCCATGAATGGTGGCGAGGGCTTTCGCGGAGACGTCGGGCAAAACCTGGTCGAGGACTTCACCGCGCGCGGGAGCCGACGCGGAAGTGCTCGGCGCGTTTGCGGGAGGGAACGTATCGGTGCGCACGGAAGCAGGGGTTGGGGCGGCTACCTGCGAAGTTTGCGGCTGTGCCGCAGTCTTTTTCCCGGCGGCAGTTTTCAGCGAGTTTTGTGTCGCAGGCGGGGCAGACTTTTTTGGAGCTGGCGTGGTTTCACGGCGCGCCGGCTGTTCGACCGGAATTTGCTGGGCCGCGGTTGGAGCAGACGTTGCTGAGGCGGACGACGAGGAATCGGACCGATGGCCGAGGATTTTCGGTAACGCAAAGATGGCGACGAGAACTAGAAGAACAGCGGCGACAGGAACGACATAGTTGGGGAGAACAAGAGTTTGCTTCGGCGGGTTCGCGGCTTGCGGACGCGTGGCTCGCGCTTGCACGACTGCCGGAGGTACGTCGGACTTTGGGACTTGCAGCTTTGCAACAGGCACCGCCGGAACCGGAGAGAGAGGAACGGCCAAAGGAGAAACGGAATGTGCGGCAGCGGCAGCGACGGCCATGGGATTGATGCGCGCGGCGATTTCGGGGATGGTCCAGCGGCGCCGGGGGTCGCGGCGGAGTGCGTGGCGCGCGATGTCGAGAAAGGGCTGCGTGAGTGTATCTGGGACGCTCGGGTCGGCCTGGCTTCCGGATGGCAACGCCGGCGTTTGCTGCGTAAGTGTTTCGACCAGGGTCATGCCGAGCGACCAGACGTCAGCGGAGGCGGCCAGCGGAGACGATGTGGTTTCCGGAGCATCGTGAGCATCGAATTTGCGGGATATTTTGCGGGATTCGCCGATCGGGAAGAGAGCGTCGCTGGATAGCTTGAGCTGATCGGCGGTGGCGAGAATGTTGGAGGGCTTGATGCGCGAATGAACGAGGCCATTGCTGTGGAGATAAACGAGGGCATCGAGCACCGGTTCGAGCATGGCGCGAGCTTCGGTATCCCTGAGCGCACGCTGGGGAATAATCTGGGAAAGGTCTTCCTCGGCGTACTCCATGACCACGTAGAGACGATCCCTGTTCTCGAGGCGGCAGCGGCCGATGGCGAAGATGCGGAGCAGATTGGGATGAACAAGTTGCATGGAGCGGCGCCACAGAGAGAGTTGGAGATCGGCGGTAGGACCAGCGGGAATGAATTTGATGGCGGCTTTTTGAGTTTGGGGATCGGCGAGGTGCGTGAAGAAAACGGCGGAGTCGTCCGTACCGCCTAAGAAGTGCCGCAGCCGGAATCGATTGTCGATGACCTGACCTTCGCACTCTTTCCAGACATCGCTCATGTTGCACCTCCAACTGCGAATTCCAGTGAGCCGGCCGATGGAGACACTCCCACCAGCAAGGCGTGCGACCGCCGAGAGAACACCGCGGCGTCTAGAGCAGGGCTGGAACGTCTCGAATAGCGATTCGCAGGCGCCTGGGGCCGGGCGCTCGTCGTCCACATTCTGGCATGAAACAGGCTCCAATGGGGAGGGTCGTTCCAATCGGTTATGGAGAGGCTAGCGGCGACGGTGCGGGAGGAGCTTCGAACGAGCGGCTTTTGTGGAGGCGGCATAGATCAAGGCTTCACAGGCGGAAATGCAGGCGCGGCGGAAGTCGCGGGAGATTTTCTTATGGATGTCCACGGAATGAAGGAGCGTTGCCGTGCCATGTAGGAGGGCCACGAGCGCCAGGGCCAGGGGAGTGTATTGATCAGCCGCACCACCAAGTTCGGTGGCCAAGCGCCGCTTCAGGAATTCGAACGAAGGCATGTGTTCTTTACGGGCGAAGGCGATAGCCCAATCTTCGGAGATGAGGCGGAAGTCGTTGGGACGCGCGGCAAAGAAGTCCAGAACGCGGCGGCAAACTTGCGCGGGAGTGCGTGAGGCTTTGATGGCCGAGAAGAGATTCAGGCGGGCGCGGCGGCGGAGGAGGGAGAGAAGGTCTTCTTTGTTGGAGAAGCGCTCATAGAGAGTTGGGGTAGTGGTTCGAGAAGCGAGGGCGACCGCGCGCATGGTGAGAGCATGTTCGCCGCGGGTGCTCCAGATTCGATAGGCGGCATCCAGGATGCGGCCTTCCAGACGAGCATCAGCCTTGCGAGGCATGCAGCAGCCCTCCCATCTTTGTTGCTCCAGATTATATCCTTTACATTGTTAAAGAAACAATGTATAAATAATTGCTCCCCAACGGGCCCACGTTTGGGAATCCCATAGCAAATAGAAAGACTGGAGTGCCAGACGGCAAGTTATGTATCGATTTCAATATGGTGTGACGACCAAGGCCAGCCGGAAGCTCGTCTGGGAGGTTTTCTCGAATTGGCGGCGATGGAATGAATTCGCAAACATTTATGGCGATGTGAGCTGGCGCGAAGGAAGGCCGTGGGAAGCGGGAAGCCGGCTGGAGATCGAAATACTGGAGCCGGTGAAGACGGTGGTGAGCCACGTGATTACGAATTGCCAGCCGGCGCACAAGGTGGGATGGATCGACCACTCGCTTGGGGTGGTGCTGGCGCAGTGGGTCAGCTTCGAAGAGCACGCGCGAAAAGGCACGCGGGTACACACCTGGGGAGATATTGTTCATTCCGGGGTGAAGATCGCGGGGCGAACTGCGGAGCAGATCATCACCAGCTTCACGGAGACGTGGTATGAGAATTTTCGGGCCGTGTGCGACGGGCTTGCGGAAGCAAGCGGCGATTGAGCAGCAAAGTAAATTGTGGGTTATTTGGATGGAGATGAGCCTTGGTGATTTTCTTGCCCGGTCTCTTTATCCATGTTCTCCGTGCTCCGTTTATCTCCTGACGTTTCGATCTTCCTGACCTTCCGCGTATTGAAAACTACAAGACGCGCATCGAGCGAAGGCACTCGGGCAGGCTTCCTGGTGCAATCGCTGAACAAACAGGGCAGTGAGGCTGTTGGGAACTGCGCGTCGAGATGGAAGCACTCGGCGAAGAAGTAGAGCCCGGGCTGTTCCGATCTGGCACATGCACCCATTAATGACCAAACGCTGAACCTCCACGAACATTTCCAAAACAGGAAGACATTGATAGCAAAAGAGATGGCGGCCGATTGACATGCCAACACTGGTGAGTCGCGTGCGGAGAACTCCCTGGGGAAGAAGGGGGCGTTTGCGGTGTGTACAAAACATTGGAAGAGGCGGTTACCAGTTCGGGTGCCGGGAGCGATGGCATTGCTCCTTCTAGTTGGATGTGGAGGGGCATGGGGACAAGCCCCAGACTCGCAGAAAGGTGCGCAAACCCCGCCGGGCGATCTGACGCAGGTAAGCATTGAAAACCTGATGAACATGGAGGTGACTTCCGTTTCGAAGAAAGAACAGAAGTTATCTCAGGTAGCGGCGGCGATTTACGTCATCACTCAGGAAGACATTCGCCATTCGGGAGCGACGAATATTCCGGATCTGCTGCGAATGGTTCCCGGAATGAATGTGGCGCAGATCAATTCCAGTACCTGGGCGATCTCAGCGCGAGGATTTAATTTTCAGTTTGCAAGCAAATTATTGGTGCTGATTGATGGCCGAGCCGTGTACACGCCTCTTTTCGGGGGTGTGAATTGGGACACGCAGGACGTGCCGCTCGAGGACATTGAACGAATTGAAGTGATCCGTGGGCCGGGCGGGGCAGTATGGGGCGCCAATGCCGTGGATGGGGTCATCAACATCATCAGCAAGAAAGCCGAGGCGACCCCGGGCATGCTGGTGACGGGTGGGGGAGGAACGCAGGCGCAGGGATTTGGCACAGTGCAGTACGGCGGGAAAATCACTGGAAGCACCAGCTATCGAATCTTCACGAGCTACCAGAGCAATGATCATTTCCCCGATCTAAACGGGCAAAACGCGGAAGATGGCTGGCATTTGCTGCACGGCGGTTTTCGAGCAGACACCAAGCTGTCCCAGAAAGATTCCCTGACGACACAAGGAGACCTGTACACCGGAAGCGAGGGAGCCATCATCGTGCATTCCATCTTCTCGCCTCCCGACAATGTGAACGTAGAGAGGCTCGCTACACTCTCCGGTGGGAACATCTTAGGCCGGTGGAATCACATTTTTTCAAGCCGGTGCGACACGACAGTGCAGTTCTATTTCGACAGATTCAAGAGAGACGGTCCGTCGGCCGAGGAAACTCGCGATACGATCGATTTTGATTTTCAGAACCACGTGGTGCTGGGCGCCCGCCAGGACCTCATTTGGGGTTTGGGATATCGCCATAGCGTGGATGACACCGAAGGCACCGTGGACCAAGCGTTTGTCCCAGCCGACTCGTCCAGGCAACTTTTCAACCTGTTCGTGCAAGATCAAATCACGCTGAAACCCGGTCGCACGTACTTGTATGTTGGCACAAAACTCGAGGACAGCTATTTCAACGGCTTCGAGCTTCAGCCGAGCGTTCACCTAGCCTGGACTCCGAGCACTCGCCGTACCTTCTGGGCGGGCATATCGCGCGCCAGCCGCACGCCTACGCGGCGTGATGTGGGACTGGACGCTGTTCTTGCAGCGTTGCCCGGGCCTAGCGAAGTAGTTCTGCTCGGCAACCCGAAGATGAAGTCGGAACATGTGATCGCGTATGAGCTGGGCTACCGGGCGCAGCTCACGGAGCGGTTTTCTATCGACGTGACAGCGTTCGTGGACACATATCATAATTTGGAGAGCACGGAACCGCTTCCCTCCTTCATGGACACGGGCTCCGTCCCACCGCTTCTGGTCTTCCCGAAGTTGCTAGACAACAAATTGCATGGCACGACCGACGGCGTCGAGGCTTTTATCAAATGGAAAGTACTGAATCGCTGGACCATCAGCCCCGGCTATTCCTTCCTGCAAATGCATCTGCATACCGACTCCACCAGCCTCGACACAACAAGCGTGGTGGATGCGGAAGGCTCGAATCCAAGACACCAGGCACAATTCCGTTCACACCTTGAACTGTGGCGAGGTTTTGCCTGGGATGCCAACGCTTATTTTGTCGGACGACTGCCGGCGCAGGCTGTGGCTTCCTACACACGGCTGGACACGCAACTGACGTGGCGACTTATGGAATCGGTGAGCTTGGGTGTGGTGGGACAAAATCTGCTAAAGGATCACCACGTGGAGTTCAACGACGCATTCCAGAGCGTGAATTCCTCGCAGGTCAAGCGCAGCGCCTACGCCAAATTGACCTGGCAATTCTGAACACGGAGCAAGTGGCTTTGAGTTTTCATGACAAAGTGCGAGAGGACCGGCGGGGACTGGGCGATCGGACCCAGGGAAGGAGAAGAGTTCGCGGAGTCTGCCGGTTCGGAGCCGCGATTCTTGCGGTGCTCGCGGCACTGAGCGGGGTGCGCCTGGCGTCAACGGAAACCAATCCTACTAGCGAATATCAGGTCAAGGCGGCGTTTCTGTATCATTTTGCCCAATTCGTGGAATGGCCGGAGGAAACATTCAAGGACGCCAACAGCCCGGTGACCTATTGCACGCTCGGAGAGGATCCGTTTCACGGGTCGCTGGACGCGGCGCTTCACGGCAAGACGATTGGAGCGCGCTCGTTTCGAGTGCAGCATTTTAAGCAGCCACAAGTAATTGAGGGATGCCAGGTTTTGTTCATCGGAGCCGGAGAGAAAAAGCTCCTACCTGCAATCCTGGCCGGCGTCAATGGAAGTTCCGTGCTCACAGTGGGCGAGTCGGAACACTTTGCTCAGGAGGGCGGGATGATCGGCTTCTGCCTGGAGGAAAACAAAATTCGCTTCGAGATCAACCTGGAAACCGCGCAAAAATCCAAATTGAAAATCAGCTCAAGGCTGCTAGCTCTCGCAAAAAGCGTAATTGGCGGCCAGAGAGGCAATTAGTATGTTGCTCTTTCGAGATTCATCCATCCGGCGCAAGCTGAGCATGGTGATCTTCTGTACCAGTCTTCTTGGCCTAAGCATTGCCGGCCTGGCGTTCGAAATTTACGAAAGAGCGAGCTTTCGGGCATCGCTGGTCGAGGATCTTACAGCTCAGGCCGACACGCTGAGGTTGAATATCACAGCCGCCCTGACCTTCAACGATCGAAAGTCGGCACAAGATTTGCTGGAGGCCCTGCGAGTGGAGCCCCATATCGTCGCGGCCTGCCTGTACGACAAGCGCGGAAACGTCTTTGCCGAATACCGGCGTGACGCCGCCGCCCTGGGGTGCCAAATGACGGCCCCGCCCGAGGAAGGTGCGCGGTTCAAAAAGGAGTTCGTCACCTTTTCCCGAAGCATTTCCCTGGATGGCGAAAACACCGGCGCCGTTGCGATCATCTCGGATTTTTCCCAGCTTAATGCCAAAATGAAGCGATTCAGGGAAATATCCGTTCTTGTTCTGATCGTTTCCCTGCTCGCAACAGTTCTCGTCTCCCAACGTCTTGTTGGCCTAATCACCGAGCCCATCCTGCAGCTTGCCGGGCTGGCCGAGAGAGTTTCCATGAAGGAAGACTACACGTTACGGGCAGTTGCGGTAGGCAAGGATGAGCTGGGAAAACTCGTGGGATCGTTCAACCAGATGTTGGAGCGGATACAGGAACGCGACGCGGCATTGCAAAACGCCAAGGATCAGTTGGAACTCCGCGTCCGCGAGCGGACGGAAGAGTTGCAGAAAGAGGTCACCGAGCGTATGCGGGCCGAGAAGTTGCAACGGATTGCGTACGATGCGACACGCCTTTTGGCCGAGGCAGATAGCATGGAAGAGGCCATGCCGGAGATCCTGGAGGTTATTTGCGAAGGGATGGGGCAGGAAGTGGCGGCCATCTGGAAATTAGACGAGACAACCGACGTGTTGCGATGCACCCACACTTGGCAGCGGTCCGGGGCATCGGTTGAGGAATTCCTAGAAGCAACTCGCAAGACATCGCAGCCTGCCTCCACAGGCTTGCCTGGCCGCGTCTGGGTCACCCAGCAGCCCGCGTGGATCGAGGATGTAACGAAGGACGCCGATTTCAGTCGGGCAGAGGCGGCCGTTGCCTGCGGGCTGCGCTGCGGTCTGGCCGTTCCCATCTTTCAGAATGCTGAACTCGGAGGCTTACTGGAGTTGTTCAGCGGGAAGGTCCAAAAACCGGATCAAGATTTGCTTCGGCTGGGCGTCGCGCTCGGTGCTCAGATCGGGCAATTCATGAGCCGCAAGCAAGCGGAAGCAAATTTGGTCAAAGCCAAGGAAGTAGCGGAGGCCGCGAGCCGCGCAAAAAGCGAGTTCCTGGCCAATATGAGCCACGAAATTCGCACGCCGCTGAACGGCGTAATGGGAATGACGGACCTGGCCCTGGACACGCAGCTTACTCCGGAACAACGCGATTACCTGGAAACGGTGAAAATGTCGGCGGATTCCTTGCTGACGGTTATCAACGACATTCTTGACTTCTCCAAGATTGAAGCGGGAAGGATCGATCTGGAAGCGATTGATTTCAACTTGCGGGATTGCCTGGAAACGAGTTTGAAAACGATGGCGATAAGAGCCGACGAAAAGGGCCTGGAGCTCTTGTGCGAGGTGGCCCCGGAGGTGCCGGATGTTGTGCGAGGAGATTCCGGCAGATTGCGCCAAGTCATCATCAACCTCGTCGGGAACGCCATCAAATTCACGGACAAGGGTGAAGTGGCGCTGAAGGTTCAAGTGGAGGCGGCCCATACGCGCGATCGCACGTTGCGGTTTACGGTGGCGGACTCCGGGATCGGGATTCCCAAGGAAAAACTGGAAGTGATCTTCCATCCATTTTCCCAGGCGGATACCTCGACGACGAGAAAATACGGGGGAACGGGTCTGGGTCTGACCATCTCGAACAGGCTGGTAGGGATGATGGGAGGGGGAATCTCGGTGGAAAGCGAACCGGGACGAGGGAGCCAATTCCACTTCACCGTGAGGGTCGGGATTGCGGATACGAAAGTGATTGAAGTCGGGGCGATTGCTCCGCCTGAGATATTAAGGGCTGTGAGAGTTCTCGTGGTGGACGACAACCGCACGAACCGGCGAATCCTGGAAGGAATGCTGGGGCGCTGGGAAATGAAATCGAGTTCAGTGCAAGACGGAGAAGAAGCTCTGACAAAATTGTCCGAAGCGCAGGAAGCAGGAGAGCCCTTCGCGCTGATTTTGATGGACATGCACATGCCCCAAATGGATGGTTTCGAATTGATCGAAAGAATTCGGCAAAGCCCAGGCTCGTCCGCGGCCACCATCATGATGCTTACTTCAGCGGGCCATCGCGGAGATGCGGCGCGCTGTAAGGAACTGGGAGTGGCTGCGTACCTCATGAAGCCGATACGGCAATCCGAACTGCGGGAAGCGATTGCCCGGGTGCTTGGCGCACGCGTACAGCAAGGCGCAATCCCGCTGATCACGCGGTACGCACTGCACGATGCCCGCGAGCCCGGGACTTCGTTGCGCATTCTGCTGGCGGAAGACAATCCAGTGAATCAGCGGTTGGCGAGCCGGCTGCTGGAAAAGAGAGGACACTCCGTGGTTGTGGCGGGGAATGGACGCGGGGCGCTTGAGGCGCTCGAAAAAGAGTATTTTGACCTGGTCTTCATGGATGTGCAAATGCCGGTGATGGATGGGTTCGAAGCGACTGCGGCGATTCGAAAGAAAGAGGGAGACAGCGGAATCCACTTGCCGGTCGTGGCATTAACGGCGCACGCCATGAAAGGCGATCGGGAGAAATGCCTGGCCGGAGGGATGGATGGATATCTCACAAAGCCGATTCAGCCACAGGAGCTGGACGAGCTTCTGCAGAGCTACATCGCGAGGCGAGCGGAAGCTCCGGAAGGCCGAGAGAGCATTCTGAGCAAGAAATAGTAGGCGAGAGCGGCACTCGGAATCGGGAGGCGCGAGGAACTCGACGTTGGGGCCAGAGCGCATACTCCGGGTCACATCAAATTGACTCGAAAGTCGATTTCCCCCGGGTTGCGACGGAGAGGAGAAAGCGCTTGGGGCCGCTGACGAACGGATTATCACGTTCGTAGAAGCGAAGGAGTTGATCGGCGGCACGGGTAATGCCGATACGGACGGTTTTTCCGATGGGCCCGGTGGGATGACTGGTTTCGCCCAGCCAGAGCGAGCCTGGTGCGCACAGGTCGAGGCCATCGTGGCGGCGGTCGATTCGAAAGGCGGCAGCGAGCCGTCCGGGGCCGCGGGTGAGATCGAGAAGTCGCGTGGTCTTGCGGTGGCGCTGCATGAGCTCGATGCCATCAAGGGGTTCGAGGGCGCGAATGAGGATCGCGGCGGCGGTTCCGGGGGGCTCGCTAACGACATTGAGCATGAAGTGCGCGCCATAGTTGAAGAAAATGTAAGCGTGGCCGGGACCGAGATACATCGAGCGGATGCGTGGAGTCGGGCCACGGAAGTGATGTCCGGCGGGGTCGCCGGGCGGATAGGCCTCCGTTTCCACGATACGGCCGCTGAGGCGGCCCGCAAGGAGATCGTGGACGACGACTTTTCCGATGAGGAAGCGAGCGAGGCCGACGGTGTCCGGTGGAAGTTCGGAGCGGCGCAGGCGGCGAAGTGTGAATTTCTCCGGAGAGGGTTTCAGAGCGGCGCGAGAGGAGGACATAGAATGCCGAATCAGCGGGAGAGCAGCCTCTGCAGGTCGTCGGAAGAAACGAGATCCTGATACTCAGGGTGCTTGCGAATGAAACTGGAGACGTAGGGACAGAGTGAGACAACCCGGAGATGATTGGCGCGGGCGAAATCGAGCGCAAAGCGGGAAAGTTTTGCCGCCAGGCCGTGGCCTTCGAGCGGCTGCGGCACTTCGGTGTGGACAAGGACGATCCGGTCAGGAAAGCGGCGATAAGTGAGCAGGGCACGTAGGCCATCGACGAGCAGCTCGAAACGCTGCGCCGCTTCGTTGTGGGTGACGGTTAGTTTGTTGAGATCCACGTTCACGGATCACCCCGCGGATTTGCTGATTTTTTCATTGAGGAAATAACTGAGCGCGCCGGAAGGGCACTGGTCGACCTGTTTGATGATGCGATCGGTTCCAGCGCCGTCCATGTTGATCCAGGGGCGAGCGCTGACGTTGAAGACTTCGCCGAGGCCTTGCACGCACTTGGCGGAATGAAGGCAGACGCCGGGTTTCCAAATGACGGTCATTTCGCCGTTCGTGTAGATCTTTTCGGATTCGCTCATGAGGACCTCCGGGTGACCGGGAAAGTCTATCAGGGAATTTGGAAAAACTAAGGGGTAGATGAGTCGGGAGGCTCGTTGTTGAAGAGACGTGCGAGCTCGGCGTGGTCGATGACTACGGCGGGGTCGCGCTGGATGGCGTCGAAGTATTTTTTCTGGAAGGCGTCGCCGGATTCCGTGGGAACGAAGATTTTCCGGGCGAGAGCGATGGCGCCGCTGGTGTATTCAGGGGTGACGGCTTCCTTGGCAGTCAGGGTTTCATCGATGCGGACGACGAATTCGGAGATGTTGTGCAGCCAAGCGAATTGCGCGTGGTCGATGACCAGGCGGAAGAGCTCGCCGGTATTGACGTATCCGTGCTCGCGCTCGTATTCGCGGCGCTCCATGTTGAGAAGAGTTTTGTGGAGGCGGAGAAGAGCGAGGCGTAGGGAGAGGAGCTTCTCTCGGGCGGGGGAATCGTTGTTCGCGGGATATAGATTTGAGCTTGGAGAATCCATTTTCGAGTGACACCTCTATTCTCCGATAGTCGGCGCGCAATTTCAAAATGAATGCGCTAAGAGAAAGGCTTCAATACAGAGTTCACAGGGGACACAGAAAAGCAGACCGAAGATCAGTTGTGATAGCGCCGCTCGCCGACGGGAAGCGGGATTGGAAGCCGGTTGCCCGGAGGCGGGAGCGGGCAGGTCGAGTAGGGAGTGTAGGCGCAAGGTGGATTTTCAAGGCGATTGAAATCGAGCACGAGTTCGCCGGGCTTGTCGAGGCCGTTGGTAGGAAAGCCGGTATAGAGAAAACGGCAGGCGCCGTAAGTGGTGGAGGTGCTGGTTGTGTCGCGAAGAATGAAGAAAAGTTTTGCGACCGCGGGATCTTCGAGGACGGGCTCAAGCCGAAATGTTTTTCCCGCAAGAGTGAATTCCGCGGAGCCGGGAACGGGCTGATCGTAGCTGGTGCCGACGAGAGTGGCGAGGGTGATGGTTTTACGCGGGGAAAAGGGAATCCATTCGGCAGTGACGCGATAGACGGGGTTCGGCGCGTACCAATGGAGACCGTGAAAGCCGGTGATGGCGGGAGAATGAGAATCCTTGATGCGAAGAGCGAAGCGCGCCTCCCGGCGGATCACGTAGATGTTGAGAGTGCCGATGGTGAGATGCGGGGAAACTTTATCGTTGTTCGCTTCGGCTCGCAGGGGTTGCGATTTTGCGGGAGCCCCGGCGACGAGGAAGTCAGGAGGGAATCCTCCCAGGGGAGGATTCAGCGTGACGGTTTCGCCTTCGAGGTGAAGGATGGCGAGATGCGCGGGTCCAGCGGCAAGATGGATTTTGTTGTTGTCGGCCGAGCCGACGGAATTGTCGCCGCGCTGGAGCCATTCAAGGCCAACGAGAGAAAGCCAGCCATCAGGCTTCAAGAGGTCCGCGACGTATTGCGTGCGCCATGTGGCGAGGTCTTTTTGCCAGGAAGTCTCTTGCGAGGCTGAAGGCGCGGGTAGCAGCGCGAACTGAATAGCGATGAAAGTCAGGCAGGCCGAACGGTTTCTGAAGCGCATGAGGAAGTATAGCGTGGAAGAGAAAGCGCTGAAAATGAAGACAAGGAAGAAAGAGCATGCCTGCACAATAGAATATTTTGAGGCGAGGTTTGTGGAACTTGAGGCGGATCGGCGAGCAGCAGAAATATTCGTCCTCGGCTTCACTAGTTCCAACGAAGTACACGGTAAGCTATTGAGGATATGCAGCTTAGCTAAATCGATTTTCTAATGCATTCATGCAATTCTTTTGTTGCCGGAGATGAAACCAGGAAGCTCTTTTCCTCATCAGATAAAAGTAGTCAAATCATGCTTTCCTCCGCGGGAATGAAGGATCTTGATTTGCTTCCGCGAGGCGAGGACAAAAGGAAAAGAGACTCTTATGAAAAAGACAAAGTTCGGCGCGGGCCTGCTGGCATTTTCTCTGCTGCTCGCAGCCAGCGCCATCGCCGGCAATTCCAACAAGGGTACGTTGCAGGTCGACGAGACCGTTACTGTCGGTGGCAAGCAGCTCCCGGCCGGTAAGTATCAAGTGGAATGGACTGGAAACGGACCGACTGTTGAACTCAGCATTTCCAACGGCAGGGACACGGTAGCCAAGGTGCCAGCGCAGGTTCTTCCGGTAAAGATAGCCCAGGCCGGGAGTGGGTATTCCACCAACACCGACCAGGCTGGCAACAAGGCGCTGACGGAAATCTTCTTCGGTGGCAAGAAGTACGAGCTGTCCATCGGCGAAGCGTCCGCGGCGACGGCGACACCTTCAGATAAGACGCAAGGAAGTAACTAACGTCCGCGTTTTCCTTCGCGGAGTTCATTGTTAGAACAAAAAGGGGCCGCAGGGCGGTCCCTTTTTTTCGTTTGCATGCAGTGAGGCCATAGAAACTCTCAAGCATGGCCGCCTGGCATTAAGAGAGATTCCCAACTTGAGCAACGTGATGTGATCTAACGGAACTGGCTCCTATGAGTGTATGATTTGGAGCGTTTGAGCCGGCGGAGGGTTGGCCTCTTCTTGAAATTGATTGAGTTTATTTCCCCGACCGATTGCAATTCCCAACTACAGTTTTGGTTTTTAGAAGCGGAGGAAGCTTCATGATCGTTGGTGTTCCGCGCGAGAGTTTTCCCGGAGAGCGGCGTGTGGCGCTGGTGCCCGCGGCGATACCGAATCTGACCAAAGCGGGCTTGGAAGTCGTGGTGGAGGCCAGCGCCGGAGCCGGGGCAGGCTATCCGGACGCGGACTACGCCGCGAAAGGCGCAAAAATCGCCGCCGATCGCGCCGAAGTATTTCGCGCCGCCGACATTGTGGTTCAAATTCTCTGTCATGGATCCAACGACAAGACCGGCAAAGCCGATGTTCCCCTTTTCCGCAGCGGCCAGGTACTCATTGGATTTCTAAGGCCGCTTGGCTCCATCGAAACCATTCGGGAGATCGCCGCCAAGGGTGTGACATCGTTTTCAGTGGAATTGATGCCGCGAACGACGCGCGCGCAGAGCATGGACGTGCTTTCCTCGATGGCCACGATTTGCGGCTACAAGGCGGTCGTGCTCGCTGCGGATACTTCACCGCGCATTTTTCCCATGCTCACGACGGCCGCGGGAACAATTACTCCTGGCCGCGTTTTTGTGATTGGAGCGGGCGTGGCTGGATTGCAGGCGATTGCCACCGCGCGGAGGCTTGGTGCGGTGGCTTCGGCCTACGACCTGCGGCCCGCGGCGAAGGAGCAGGTGCACAGCCTCGGTGGACGGTTCGTCGAGCTTCCGATCGAAGCCAAAGACGCCGAGGATGCGCGGGGGTACGCGCGGGCGCAGGATGAAACTTTCTACAAACGCCAGCGGGAACTGCTGGGAAAGGTCGTAGCGGAAAGCGACGTGGTGATCAGCGCGGCAGTTATTCCAGGAAAGAAACCTCCGATTCTGGTGACCAAAGAAATGGTAGCGAGCATGGCGCCAGGATCCGTGATTGTCGATCTGGCCGGCGAGCGCGGCGGCAATTGCGAGCTTACTCGTCCGGGCGAGATCGTTGTCGAGCATGGAGTGACGATCATCGGATGGTTCAACCTGGCCAGCACCGTGCCGTATCACGCCAGCCAGATGTATGCGCGAAACGTGAGCGCCTTCCTGCTCCATCTCGTGAAGGACGGAAAACTGCAGCTCAACATGGACGATGAAATCGTCCGCGAGACGATGTTGACGCGGGGCGGGGAAGTCGTCAACGCGCGCGTGCGGGAGTTCTTTTCGCTCCCGGCCCTGCCGCTTGAATCAAAAGAGGTGGCGAAGTCATGAAGCTGGATTTGCTTACCAGCCTCTACGTTTTCATGCTGGCCGCATTTATCGGATTTGAGGTCATACGCCGCGTTTCCCCGCTTCTCCATACCCCCTTAATGTCACTGACGAATGCGCTCGATGCCATCGCCGTGGTCGGCGCCATCATTCTTGCCGGTGAATACCACACGCACGGAGCCATGCTCGCGAAGATCCTAGGAACCATCGCCATCGTCGCGGCCACCAGCAACATCGTCGGTGGTTTCCTGATTACCGACCGCATGCTGAAAATGTTCAAAGCCAGCGGGCCGAAGAGACCATGACCAACTTGCCCGGCCTGGAACACATCATCGAGATCACCTACCTGATCGCCACCGCGCTCTTCATCCTTTCGCTCAAGTGGCTGAGCTCTCCGACGACCGCGCGCCGCGGTGTCTTTGCCGGCGAATTAGGCATGCTGCTGGCGATTGCCGGAACATTACTCCATCACGGCATCGTGGAATACAAATGGATCGTCATCGCCCTGGTGCTCGGAACAATTATCGGCGTGCCGCTCGGCAATGTGGCCATGACCGCGGTGCCGCAGCGGACCGCGTTAAGCCACGCCTTCGGCGCGCTCTGCGTCACGCTTGTCGGCACCGCCGAATTTTACTTGCGCACTCCGGATGTGCCCCGCTTCATGATGGGCGTGCTTTCACTCGAAGTCATCCTTGGCTCGCTGACCTTCACCGGCAGCTTGATGGCCGCGGGGAAATTGCAGGAGGTATTGCCGCAGCGGCCCATCACCTATAAAGGACAGAACCTCGTCAACCTCGGGCTCCTGGGCGTGGCCATCGTTGTCGCGGGCATGCTCGTAGCTCACCCGGAAAAGTCGCAGCTCTTCCCGCTCATCGTCGGCATCCCGCTTTTCTTCGGCGTGATGATGATCATTCCCATCGGCGGCGCGGATATGCCCACGGTGATCTCCCTTTTGAATTCCTACGCCGGTCTTTCCGCGGCGGCGATGGGTTTCGTTCTCGACAGCAAACTCCTGATCATCGCCGGCGCGTTGGACGGAGCTTCCGGCCTCATTCTTTCCGTGAACATGTCGAAAGCCATGAACCGTTCCTTCTCCAACGTGCTTTTCGGGGCGTTCGGTCAGGAGCAGACCACCGCCGCCGGCAATCAAGAAGCGCGCCCCGTGCGCAGCGCCACGCCGGAGGAAGCCGCCGCGATCCTCGCCGCCGCCAACAAGGTCGTCATTGTACCCGGCTACGGAATGGCCGTGGCGCAGGCGCAACACAAAGTGCGCGAATTGTACGACGCGCTGACCAAGCGTGGCGTCGACGTGAAGTTCGGAATTCATCCCGTCGCCGGCCGCATGCCCGGGCACATGAATGTCCTCCTCGCGGAAGCGGACATTCCTTACGACAAGCTACTGGACATGGACGAAATCAACGGCGATTTTCCGCAAACCGACGTGGCCCTCGTGATTGGCGCGAATGACGTCACCAATCCTGCGGCCCGCACCGACGCGAGCAGCCCGATCTACGGCATGCCCATTCTCGATGTGGACAAGGCGCGCACGGTGATGGTCATCAAGCGCAGCATGGCCGCCGGCTTTGCCGGCATCGACAATCCCCTCTACTACCTCGACAGGACCCTCATGCTCTTCGGCGACGCCAAATCTTTCGTCGGCTCCATCGTCCGCGAACTCGGCGGCGGCCACGAGTAGCTGCGTCTGCTGCCAACGCTTCAATGAAAATCCAGGCTTATCTCTCCCCGAATCGATTGACCGCTCTGCCCGTCATTTTGCGTCGTGAAAAATTATGCCCAAGGTATAGCGCGTGCCGCGGTGCACGCGGCTCACGCCGTGCCGCAGATTCACGCGGTAGTAGCCGCGCGAGCCTTTCACAGGCCGGTAGCGTGTGGTGAAGATGATTGCCCGTCCTTGATCGGCGAGGACCACCTGCGGCTTGGACTGCGCGCGGGGTTGTTGCTCCACGAGGATGAATTCGCCGCCATCCCAATCGCGCCCTTGCTGTCCAAGCAGAAAAACCATCTGCAGCGGAAAGCTGACGTCGCCGTAGAGATCCTGGTGAAGACAGTTGTAGCCGCCAGCCTCGTAATGAAGCATGAGCGGGGTGGGCTTGGTCTGCCCGGCTTTATGACAAGTTTTTAGAAAAGCAGCATGCTCGCGAGGATAGGGAGGAGCGCTCTCCCCAAGGACTTCCGCCCAATGATTGGCGACGAAGGCGAGGTGTGGATAAGCGTTGCTTCTGAGATCGGCGACCAATTCCGGGAGCGGGTTCGCGAAGTATTTGTAGTCGCCGATGCCGAAGCGATACCGCTCCATGATGATGTGGCTGCGAAAACGGCCTGCATCATGGAAAAGCGCGGCGACAGCGCTGCATTCCGCCGCCGAAAGAATCGGAGCTGTAATTGCATAACCGCGCTCCGAAAGAGTCTGCTCAGCGCTGCCCCAGTCCAACGCATTGATCCGTTCGGCGATGGAAACTGGAGCGGCAGTATTTCTTGCTGCTTGAGCCATGCGGCCTCCCAATATTCGCAGTCATCGATAAAAAATAAAAGCATAGAGCATTTCGCGCGCGAGAATCTATCCGATCTTCGCCGTCAAATTAGCCGTTCCTTCCCCTAGCCAAAATGCGGAGCCGTGCCGGTCGGTGCCTGCTGTGACTGGTGCTTAAATCATCCGCCGATTCGGTGCTATAGTGAAGCTCGGGGCAGGTGAACCAGTCCGGGCATTTTTGCTGGCAAAGTAAGACAGCGAGACCTATCCAGGGAAAAGATTCATACATTTGAGGAGAGCCGGATGAAGAGCAACGAGATTCTTTCGAATGGTTCGCGGAGGGCATTCCTCCAGTTGTCGGCTGCCGCGACCGCGGCGGTGGCATTCCGCATCGCTACCGAGGCGTCCCTGGCGGCGGAAGAACGCAATGTTTTTCATCCCGGAGCGGTAGTGATCGACGCGAATGAAAACCCGCTGGGGCCGTGCGACGCTGCGCGGAAAGCCATCGTGGATATGGCGCCGCAGGGCGGCCGCTATTCTTACTGGCTGAAGGAAGAATTCGTCAAAACGTTCACCGAGATGGAGGGCCTGAAGCCGGAATACCTGCGTGTCTTTCCCGGCTCCAGCGAACCGCTGCATTTCTCGGTGCTGGCGTTCACTTCGCCGGCGAAGAGCTACGTCACCGCCGACCCCGGCTATGAAGCCGGAATGCGCGCAGCGAAAATCTCCGGAGCGCGCGTTGCCAAAACTCTCCTCACGAAATCGTATTCGCACGATATCAAGGCCATGCTCGCGGCGGCGCCGGACGCCGGCCTCTTCTATGTCTGTACCCCGAACAATCCGACCGGAACGATGACGCCGCACTCCGACATCGAGCAGCTAGTCGCCGCGAAGCCAAAAGGCTCTGTTGTCCTCGTCGACGAAGCCTACATCCATTTTTCCGACGGCGTGAGCGCCATCGACCTGGTGAAGGCCAATCAGGACGTGATCGTATTGCGAACGTTTTCGAAAATTTATGGCATGGCGGGCATTCGCTGTGGAGTGGCGATCGGGCGCCCCGACTTGCTCGCGAAACTGGAGAACTTCGGTGGCTGGAGCGCGATGCCGATTACCGCGGTGGCCGCCGCAACCGCAAGCCTCAAGCACGAGCATCTCGTTTCGGAGCGCAAGCAGTTGAACGCCGGTATCCGCCAAAAAACATTTGATTGGCTCGCAAGCCAGGGCTATGCCTACGTCCCATCACAATCCAACTGTTTCATGCTGGACACCAAGCGCCCCGCCAAGGAAGTCATCGACGCCATGGCCGCTCGCAACGTCTACATCGGACGCCCGTGGCCCGTCTGGCCAACGCACGTCCGCATCACCGTCGGCACCCAGCCGGAAATGGAAGCCTTCCAGCAAGCCTTACAAGCCGTCATGAAAAACTCGACCACCACGGGCTATGCCCCTTCGCCGTCGCTCAAAACGCGCCGCTCCTATCCCGACGGCCAGTCCTGGCCCGAAATTTCTTCTTAACCGCCAACGCTTGCCCCGTAAGTCGGCGATATCCTTTGTAGGGGCGCGGCATGCTGCGCCCCATCTTGGCAACACTTTTGCCACATCGAGCAGTCTTGCTCTGTTTCCACAAGGATAAGCAATCGCAGGATATGCGGGTTAAGCTGACCGTGGCTGTTTCAGCCGCCTTAACTCTGAGATAACACCTGTACCACGCGTTCGAGCACCCACACGAATCCCCGTGGTCGAATCATCGTTAGGACTCTGCAGGAGTTGCTAACGGATCGACGCAAGAAGCCATGAGGACTATGCGGCTCCCAAAGTTAAAGAAGCTAGTAGAGGTAATGCAAATCAGGGGAGTAAAAGTATTCGTCCACTGGTCCGTGCTTTTGATTGGAGCAATCATCCTCCTCGGTGCAGTTGAAGATGCCCCGCTGGCATTCACGGTCCTTGGCGCTTACTACGGTGTGATTTTGCTCCACGAGTGCGGCCACATGGTTGCAGCACAGCGTAAAGGGTGTGCCGTCTGGTCGATTGAATTGTACCCAGTCTGGGGGATCACCTGCTTTAGCCAACCTTACTCTCGATATGACCAATGCATCATCGCTTGGGGTGGCGTGGTGGCGCAGGCCCTCGTCGCAGTGCCGCTGCTTGTTTGGGTCGAGCTGTTCGGCTACACGCGCTTTCAGGCAGTGAACGCCATACTGGCGATCTTCGGTTTCCTCAGTTTGAGCACTATCGTTTTCAATCTACTTCCAATTCGGCCGCTCGACGGCGCGATTGCTTGGGGTCTTCTACCGGCGCTCTTCAAGCGTTCGACCACACACCCGGCAAAACGCGAACCGGGGTGGAGATCTTGGCGGTGAAGCACTTTTTGGAGGTCGATAACCCCTCAGGCGTGCGCTTCCGGCGCATGCCCATTCGCAGGAGCAAGCGGTACGGCGCCGTGAAACTGTTCGGTTTCCGTTGAGCCCGCCAGCGCTGTGGTAGAAGAATTGCCGCTCGAAACGACCTGCGCGATTTCGTCGAAATAGCCGGTGCCGACGAATCGCTGGTGCGTGACAGCACGGTAGCCGAGTTCCTGCGCTGCAAACTCTTCCTGCTGCAATCTGGAATAAGCGGTCATGCCCGCCTGCGAGTAGCCGCGCGCGAGGTGGAACATGGACATATTCAGCGCGTGGAATCCAGCCAGCGTCACGAACTGGAATTTGTAGCCCGTCTTCCCGAGTTCCTGCTGAAAGTTGGCGATTGTGACGTCGTCGAGTTTTTTCTTCCAGTTAAAGGACGGCGAGCAATTGTAGGCCAGGAGTTTTCCTGGGAATTTTACATGGATCGCTTCGGCGAACTTCTTCGCTTCCGCAAGATCCGGCGTGGACGTTTCGCACCAGAGCATGTCGGCATAAGGCGCGTACGAAAGGCCGCGCGTAATGGCCGCGTCGATCCCGCCTCTGAACTGGTAAAACCCTTCGGGCGTGCGCTCACCATAAATAAATTCGCGGTCGCGCGGGTCCGCGTCAGAAAGTAAAAGGCCGGCGGAGTTGGCATCAGTGCGCGCGATGAGAATTGTGGGCACGCCGCAGACGTCGGCCGCAAGACGCGCCGCCACGAGTTTCTCGATGAACTCCCGCGTGGGCACGACGACTTTGCCGCCGAGATGCCCGCATTTCTTTGCGGATGAAAGTTGATCTTCGAAGTGCACGCCCGCGGCGCCCGCCTCGATCATGGATTTCATCAGTTCGTAGGCGTTCAGCGAGCCGCCAAAACCAGCTTCGGCATCGGCCACGATCGGCGCGAACCAATACGTCCCTGACTTCTTGCCCTCCGCCGATTCAATCTGGTCCGCGCGCAGCAGTGCGCGATTGATACGCTTCACCAGATTCGGCGCGGAATCGCAAGGATAAAGACTCTGGTCGGGATAAACGTCGCCCGCGGTGTTGCCATCCGCAGCCACTTGCCAGCCGCTCCCGTAGATCGCTTTTAGACCGGCCTGAACCATTTCAATCGCCTGATTGCCGGTAATGGCCCCGAGCGCGGGAACGTAGTCGTCCGTGTGCATCAGATTCCACAGCCGCTCTGCGCCGAGCCGCGCCAGCGTGTACTCGATCTGGATCGAGCCGCGCAAGCGGACCACATCCGAGTAAGAATAAGGACGCGTGATGCCGGACCAGCGGGGATCATTGGCCCAGTAGTTGAGTGCGTGATGTTTGTTGCCGTTCCCGTTCCCATTGGCCCCGTTCGTTCCGGTTGTCGACATTTCTTATTCCTTACCTTTCTGTTTTTTTTGCGACTGCCAAAGGAAAAACTAAGAAACTTTCCGAATCGCGGGTGGGGCAAGTCCCGCTTCCACTTGAACCGAAAATCAAAAAATCACGAACTCACAACTAAAAACTAAAAACTCTTTTCACGCCGGATTGAACTCCTCACGCCGAATCATCTCCTCGCTGATGCCACGCGCCTCCCGCAGCGTCGCCGACATTTGCGGATCGTTGGTCTTCGCGGTTTCGCGCAGCAGCCGGTCGAGCTCTTCATCAAAAAGATCGCGAATCAGTTCCGGCGTATGTCGAATCGGCAAGCCCGCCTCACCGAGAACTTCAACCTTGTCCGAATGCTTCATCCGTTGCGAAATCATCAACCGGTAAATGCGATCGGTCGCGAGATCTTCCATGTAGCCATCGAGGAGGCTCGCGCCCTTGCCGTTTAGAACGCCGTTGCGGTAGCGAATCACGGTGCGAACCGCGGCGCGCGTTCCGGCGAGCGTGCGCTTGCCGACTCCCGTGGGAATCGGGCGAAGATCGGGATGTGTGTTGCCGTTCGCGGGCCGCGCCGGAAGTTGATTCGGAGCAGGGAACTGGCTCACCGCAATCTCGTTCTGGTCAGGATGTCCCGTCCAGGCCCCATCCATCAGTGAATTGGCTTCATTCTTCTTGTCTTCCGCAAGGATCTTCAACGCCCGCGCGTTCAGCTCCGCATCTTCGCGGCTGGGGTAAAGCGCGGTCATGCCGCCGATCGCCAGCATCCCGTGCTTGTGGCAAATGTCAGGCAGGAGATTGCGCAAGTTCTGAAAGAACGCCACATTGTGCGGAATCGTGTTGCGATCGGGAAGCACCCACTCGGGATTTTCGAGATTGAAATGGATCAGGCTGGCCATGTAGTCCCAGCGGCCGAGATTCAACCCCACGATGTGGTCGCGGAGATTCCAGGCGAACTCTTCCATCTGAAAAGCCAGCGGATGCGATTCCACCAGCGCCATGCATTTGATGGCATTCGTTGGCAAGCCCTTTAGCCGGGCAATCATCTGGAAAAGATCGCGCCACCAGAGAGCTTCATCGGCGGATTCGGACTTGGGAATGTAAATGCACAGAGGATGCTTCAGCGCGCCGAAGTCCACCTGATAAGCCACCATCGCGACGTCAAAAAGCGAAGCGGGAAGCAATTCTCCGGACAGGACACCAGCCTGGTGCAAATGCAATCCGCGCGGCCGCGTGAAAATGACCGTGCCACTGGGATTGATGCTCACGGTCTTGTTGCGCTTGCGGTCGAAGTAGGTGAGCCGTCCGGCGAGCGCTTCGAGGATATTCTTGATGCCGCGTGAGTTGTGCTCCCAGGCGTTGGCCGTGGAGTCTTCCAGATCGAGCATCACGCCGGGGGCCCCGGAATTCAGCATTTTCACTACAAGGTCGGTGTCATCCGCTGGGCCGGTCATTTGATTGCGCTGATCCGCGCACCATGCCGGAAGCTCGACGCGCCAGGAATTCGTGGTGGCCACCGAGGGCGGCAGGTAATCGGGAACCTTGCCGGCGTGCGCTTCGGCCAGGGCGAAATCGCGGCGCGCCACCAAGGCGCGCTGCCGCAGCGTGAGCGCGGCATGCAGCGGCACAAGAAATTCTAGAAAGCCCTCGGGGAGATCGCGAGCCGGATCAAACTCTGCCGGAGCGGAATTGACCGGCACGATGCGGTTGGAGAAGGGCAAGGGAGCGAGCGCCGGATTCGGCTTAGGGGTAGCGGTAGCCATGGTCGAGGTCAGTCCTTTCCGCTGCGCATTCGAATGAATGCCGGCCGCCCAATAGGGAAGGCAATTCGAAGGCCAACCGGCTGAAACCCGCCATTTCTAAGGCCCACTCGCTCAAGGAGATAGGGGATGCCTCCGAACAGCCGATCGAACTTGTGGGAAAAACCGGACACCGAGTCGAGAAATTTGCACACCATCGGCGAGTTCTTTCCTCTGCTAATCCAACTGTTCAGCATATTGAACATATGTTCAGCCCTCATTCCCCTTCTACCGGAGCAGCCCCCGCGGCTGCAAGTTCGTGTTCAGTATTCTGAACAATTATTCTATACTTGGGCGATAACTATTTCTTATGGAGGCGGCCATGGCAGCCACGGAATCGAGTCCCGCAACAGCGGTCGAGCGCGCGCTGAATA